>Ga0134126_10003369_pt1 | contig 20036 bp, 17 predicted proteins | sample KB31752_FD_96881 | JGI IMG/M metagenome (GOLD analysis project Ga0134126, IMG submission 96881) | Terrestrial soil microbial communities with excess Nitrogen fertilizer from Kellogg Biological Station, Michigan, USA - KB3-175-2 | ecosystem: Environmental > Terrestrial > Soil > Unclassified ...
GCCGCGCGCGAGGGCCTCGACAACCTCATCTTCGTCGTGAACTGCAACCTGCAGCGCCTCGACGGCCCGGTGCGCGGCAACGGCAAGATCATCCAGGAGCTCGAGGCCGATTTCCGCGGCGCCGGCTGGAACGTGATCAAGGTGATCTGGGGCTCGTACTGGGATCCGCTCCTCGCGCGCGACGACGGCCTCCTGCTGCGCCGCATGGAAGAAGCGGTCGACGGCGAGTACCAGAAGTTCAAGAGCCGCGACGGCGCGTACGTGCGCGAGCATTTCTTCGGCAAGTACCCCGAGCTCAAGGCGCGCGTCGCCAACATGTCGGACGAGGACATCTGGCGCCTGAACCGCGGCGGCCACGACCCGCACAAGATGTACGCCGCCTACGCCGCGGCCATGAAGCATCGCGGCCAGCCCACGGTGATCCTCGCGAAGACCGTGAAGGGCTACGGCATGGGCGCGGTGGGCGAAGGCAAGAACATCGCGCACCAGCAGAAGAAGATGCCGAGCGAGGCGCTGCGCCAGTTCCGCGATCGCTTCAACATCCCGATCCCCGACGACAAGCTCGCCGAGATCCCGTACTACCGCCCGCCGGAGAAATCGGCGGAGATGGAATACCTGAGGGAGCTCCGCGCGAAGCTCGGGGGATCGGTGCCGCAACGCCGGCGCAAGAGCCGCGCGCTCGAGGTGCCGAAGCTCGAAGCCTTCAAGCCGCTCCTCGAGGCCACCGCCGAAGGACGCGAGATCTCGACCACGATGGCTTTCGTGCGCTGCCTCGGCATCCTCGTGAAGGACAAGAACGTCGGGCGCAACGTCGTCCCCATCGTGCCCGACGAGTCGCGCACCTTCGGCATGGAAGGCCTCTTCCGCCAGCTCGGCATCTATTCCGCCGTGGGGCAGCTCTACGAGCCGGAGGATAGCGACCAGCTGATGTTCTACAAGGAGGATCGCGGCGGGCAGATGCTGCAGGAAGGCATCAACGAGCCGGGCGCGATGTGCTCGTGGATGGCGGCGGCCACGTCCTACTCGAACAACGACGTGCCGATGATCCCGTTCTACATCTTCTACTCGATGTTCGGGTTCCAGCGCACCGGCGACCTGTGCTGGGCGGCCGGCGACATCCGCGCGCGCGGCTTCCTGCTGGGCGGCACGTCGGGGCGCACGACGTTGAACGGCGAGGGCCTGCAGCACGAGGACGGGCACAGCCAGGTGCTCTCTTCCGTGATCCCGAACTGCATCTCGTACGATCCGACGTTCGCCTACGAGGTCGCGGTGATCCTGCAGGACGGCCTGCGGCGCATGATGCAGGACCAGCAGGACGTCTTCTACTACATCACGCTCCTCAACGAGAACTATCCCCACCCGGCGCTCGCCGAGGGCGCGCGCGAGGGCATCCTCAAGGGCATGTACAAGCTGCCGGACGCGGGCTCCGCGGGGGCCGTGGGCAAACAGGCCCCGCGCGCGCAGCTCCTGGGCAGCGGCTCGATCCTGCGCGAAGCGATCGCCGCGCGCGACCTCCTCGCCGACGACTGGGGCGTGGCGGCGGACGTGTGGAGCTGCCCCAGCTTCACCGAGCTTCGCCGCGAGGGGCTCGCCACCGCGCGCTGGAACCTCCTGCATCCGGCGCAGAAGCGCCGCGCGTCGTACGTCGAGCAATGCCTCGGCGCGACGAAAGGACCGGTGGTCGCCGCGACCGACTACATCCGCACCTTCGCCGACCAGATCCGCGAGTTCGTGCCGCGCCGCTACAAGGTGCTCGGCACCGACGGCTTCGGCCGCAGCGACTCGCGCGCCAACCTGCGCCGCTTCTTCGAGGTGAACCGCTACTACATCGCGACGGCCGCGCTCGCCGCGCTCGCCGAGGATGGCGAGGTACCCGCCGCGAAGGTCGCCGAGGCGCTCAAGAAATATGGCATCGACCCGGAGAAGCCGGCGCCCTGGACGGTCTAGCGGCACGCGGAACGGCGACAAGAACCAACAACAGGAGAAGACGTGGCGGCCATCGAGGTGAAGGTCCCGGACATCGGCGACTTCAAGGACGTGCCGGTGATCGAGGTATTGGTGAAGCCCGGCGACGCCGTGAAGAAGGACGAGTCGCTCGTCACGCTCGAGAGCGACAAGGCGACGATGGACGTGCCCGCGCCTTCGCCGGGCACCGTGAAGGAGCTGCGCGTGAAGGTGGGCGACAAGGTAAGCGAGGGGACGGCCATCCTCGTCCTCGACGCCGCCGAAGGCGCGAAGCCGCCGCCCGCGAAGTCTGCACCCGCATCCGCTCCCGCGGCCGCCGCACCGGCTCCCGCGCGCGCGCCCGCACCGCCGCCGGCCGCGGCCCCGGCGCCCGCCCCCATGCCTGCAGCAGCCGTTGCCGCGTCTGCGCCTCGAGAACCCGCGCCCTCGAGCGCGCAAGCCGAAGCGGCTCACGAAGGCACGCCGCCGCACGCGAGCCCCGGAGTGCGCCGCTTCGCTCGCGAGCTCGGTGTCGATCTCGCGCGCGTGAAGGGCTCGGGACCGAAGGCGCGCATCCTCAAGGAAGACGTGCAGGGCTTCGTGAAGCAGTCGCTCGCCGGCGGCGCCGGTCCGGGCGCTGCCGGGGCAGCCGCATCCGGCGCGGGTCTCGCGGAGCTCGGGCTTCCGGCGTGGCCCAAGGTCGACTTCGCGAAGTTCGGCCCGGTCGACTCGCAGCCGCGCACCCGCATCCAGAAGATTTCCGGGCCGGTGCTCGCGCGCAACTGGGTGATGATCCCGCACGTCACGCAGTTCGACGAGGCCGACGTGACGGAGCTCGAGGCGTTTCGCCAGCGCGTGAACGAGGAGAACGCGAAGTCCGGCGTGAAGGTGACGATGCTCGCCTTCCTGGTGAAGGCGGCGGTGGCCGCGTTGCAGAAATTCCCGACGCTCAACAGCTCGCTCGACGGCGAGAACCTGGTCCTCAAGCGCTACTGGCACATCGGCTTCGCCGCCGACACGCCGCAGGGCCTCGTGGTACCGGTGATCCGCGACGCAGACCGGAAGGGCGTGGTCGAGATCGCGAAGGAGGCCGCCGAGCTCGCGGCGAAGGCGCGCGAAGGCAAGCTCGCCCCGGCCGACATGCAGGGCGGCACGTTCTCGATCTCGTCGCTGGGGGGCATCGGCGGCACCGCGTTCACGCCCATCATCAACGCGCCCGAGGTGGCGATCCTCGGCGTGTCGAAGGCCGCGATGAAGCCGGTGTGGAACGGGCACGAGTTCGCACCGCGCCTCCTCCTTCCGCTCTCGCTTTCCTACGACCATCGCGTGGTCGACGGCGCGCTCGGCGCGCGTTTCACCGCGTACCTCGCCCAGGTGATCGCCGACCTGCGGCGCGGGCTCCTCTAGGAGCGCGCCGTGGCCGCGATCGAGATCAAGGTCCCCGACATCGGCGACTTCAAGGACGTGCCGGTCATCGAGGTGCTGGTGAAGCCCGGCGACGTCGTGAAGAAGGAGGACGCGCTCGTCACGCTGGAGAGCGACAAGGCGACGATGGACGTGCCCACGACGCACGCCGGGCGCGTGAAGGAGCTGCACGTCAAGGCGGGCGACAAGGTGTCGCAGGGCTCGCTCATCGCGGTGCTGGAGGCCGAGGAGGCGGCGAAACCGGTCGCTCCGCAGTCGCCGGCCTCCGGGAGCTCCGGTCGGTCCGCTCCCGGCCCTGCCCAGCAACCCGCGGCGCAATCCGCATCGGCGCACGCTTCGGACGCCGCCGCGCTCGCCGGTGCCATCGCGCAGCAGGGCGTGAAATCGGTCCGCGACACCCTCGCCTCCACGCTCGCGAGCCTCGATGCGGACCTGCATGCGGAAGTGCTGGTCCTGGGCGCCGGGCCGGGCGGATACACCGCCGCGTTCCGCGCGGCCGACCTCGGCCGGAAGGTGGTGCTGGTCGAACGTTATCCGACGCTCGGCGGCGTGTGCCTCAACGTGGGATGCATCCCGTCGAAGGCGCTGCTCCACGCGGCGCGCGTGATCGCGGATGCCGAGGAGATGGGCGAATTCGGCGTTTCCTTCGGCAAGCCGAAGGTGGACCTCGCCCGGCTGCGCGCCTGGAAGGACGGCGTGGTCGCGAAGCTCACCAAGGGCCTCGCGCAGCTCGCCAAGGCGCGCAAGGTGATGGTGCTCGAAGGCACCGGCGCCTTCACCTCGCCCCATTCGCTCGAGGTGCAGGGCAAGGAGGGACGCAAGATCGTCTCGTTCGACCACTGCATCATCGCGGCGGGATCGCAATCGGCGCGCATCCCCGGCCTGCCCTACGACGATCCGCGCCTCACCGATTCGACCGGCGCGCTCGAGCTGGAGGAAGTCCCCAGGCGCCTGCTCATCATCGGCGGCGGCATCATCGGCCTGGAGATGGCGACCGTGTACGACGCGCTCGGCGCGAACGTGACGGTGGTCGAGTTCATGGATCGCCTCATCCCGGGCGCCGATCCGGAGATCGTGAAGCCGCTCGCGCGCCGCATCGAGAAGCGCTACGAGAAGATCCTGCTGAAGACGAAAGTCGCGAAGATCGAGGCATCGAAGGAAGGGCTGCGCGCGACGTTCGAGGCCGCGGAGGGGGGCGCCGCGCCCGCGCCGGAAACCTACGACCGCGTGCTCCTCGCCGTGGGGCGCCGCCCGAACGGCCGCAACATCGGTGCGGAGAAGGCGGGCGTCGCCGTGAACGAGCGCGGCTGGATCCCGGTGGACAACCAGATGCGCACCAACGTGCCGCACATCTTCGCGATCGGCGACATCGTCGGCGAGCCGATGCTCGCGCACAAGGCGACGCACGAAGGCAAGCTCGCGGCGGAAGTGATCGCCGGCATGGAGCACCACGTCTGGGAGGCGCGCACCATCCCGAGCGTCGCCTACACCGATCCCGAGGTCGCGTGGATGGGGCTCTCGGAGCCCGAGGCGAAGGCGCGCGGCATCGAGTACGACAAGGCCGTGTTCCCGTGGGCCGCGAGCGGGCGCGCGCTCGGCATGGGCCGCGAGGAGGGCCTCACGAAGCTGCTCTTCGAGAAGGGCACCGAGCGCATCCTGGGCGCGGCGATCGTCGGCGTGAACGCGGGCGAGCTCATCGCGGAGACGGTGCTCGCGCTCGAGATGGGCGCCGACGCCGAGGACATCGGCCTCACCATCCACCCGCACCCGACGCTCTCCGAGACGATCTTCTTCGGCGCGGAGCTCGCCGAAGGCACGATCACCGATCTCATGCCGCCGAAGGCGCGCGGAAGCTGAGGACGATGGGAGACCCGAGAGCCTGGGGAGAGGAGGCCCGCAGCCTCTTCGCCGGCGCGCGCGAGCCCGCGCGGCTCGCCACCGCCGTCGTGAAGTTCCATCGCACGGTGGACGCGGTCATCGACGCGACCGTGAGCGGCCATGCGTTGACGCTCGCCTGCTCGCGCGGCTGCGGCCATTGCTGCCACCTGCGCGTGGAGGTCCAGCCGGGCGAGGCGTTCGCGCTCGCCGAGTGGCTGCGGCGCCACTTCGAGCCGGGGCGGCTCGCCGCGGTCGTCGCGCGGTTGCGGGAGAACGTCGCGCGCAGCCGCGCCCTGGGCGTGGAGCAGCGCAAGCGCACCAACCTCGCATGCGCGCTGCTCGGGCCCGATGGCGCGTGCACGGCCTACGAGGCGCGGCCCGCGCAGTGCCGCCGCTACCATTCCCTCAAGCTCGCCGCGTGCGAGGCGTTCCACGCGAATCCCTCGGACGACACGCTCGAGGCGCCGATGCACGAGGCGCTCGCGCACAATGCGGACGTGATCATCACGCAGGCGCGGCATGCGGTGCGCGCCGCGGGGCTCGACGCGCAGAGCGCGGACCTCAACTTCGCGCTGCTCGATGCGCTGGAAAACCCGAAGGCGTGGCGGCGCTGGAAGGACGGGAAGAAGCCGTTCGTCGGCGCGTGAAGCGCCTCTAGGGCAGCAGCGCGGGGGCGACCAGCGCGAGCGCCGCGACTACCGCGAGGCGCTGGGCGCCGAAGAAGCCGCGCGGCTTCGCCTCGGCGTCGACGATGCCCGCCACCTCGCCCGCTTCGGAGAGGATCGGCACGCACGCTTCCGATTGCACGCCGTCGTCGCACACGTAGAAGCCGCCGCCCGCCTCGACGTGCCGGGACACGTCTTCGATCACCGTCGCGCGCCCGGTGAGCCCGACCGTCGCGTTGGTGCTGCGCTCGGCGAACTCGCGCGTGAGGGGAAACTCCGCGCGGCTCGGGCGGCCGACGTACGAAAGCTTGACGAGAACCGGCGTCCCCGCCGCATTCGCGCGCCGCTGGTAGACGCCGATCCAGTCGGCTCCGGTGGTCTCCCGGGTGCGCTCCACCAGCCGCTCGAGGAGTGCCAGCCGCCGCGTGGTCTGCTCGCTGCGCCCGCCGAGGATGCCGCCCAGGTCGTAGGGCACGGGCGCGAGCTCGTCGACGATGGAGCAGCTGCCATCCTCGGTGAGCATCGGGACCGGATAGGTGTAGAGGGATGCGGCATCCCCGACCTCCACCTTCTCCGCCATCGCCTCCATGAGGTCGCGCACCGCGCGCTCGACCTCCGCCGCGCGCGCCTCGAGCGACTCGAGGCCCGCGAGACGCAGGTAGCGCGCGATGCGGTCTTTCGCGGCGCTCATGTGCGATCGTGCTCCGAGGCGAGCGCGGGACGATCGAGCCATTCGAAGGCGAGCCCGCGCGAGCGCATCCAGTCCGCGACGGCGAGACCCGTGGCGCGCTTCCACGGCCGCAGCTTCTCCGGCTTCACGCGCCGGTATTCCGCGAGCTCGGCGCCCAGCGCGACCGTTCCCTTCGCCACCGCGTGGTAGCAGAGCATCAGCTCGTTCTTGCGCTCGAAGATGTAGTTGCCGATGAGCTGCGATTCCACCACCTCGAGGCCGAGCTCCTCCTTCACCTCCCGTGCGACGGCCGCCTTCGGATCCTCGAGCGCCTCGAGGTAGCCGGTGACGAGCGCGAAGAATCCTTCGGGCCAGCCGCGATTCCGGGCGAGCAGGATCTCGCCCTCGTGCTCGACCAGCGCGCCCACGCACGGCACGGGATTGCCCCACTGGACGAAGCCGCATTCGGCGACGCAGGCGCAGCGCACGCGCGGCGCGGCATCGGGGTCGGTGATCGTCCGCTCGGCGAGCGGCCGGGCGCAGCGCGGGCAGTAGGTGAAGGTCTCGAGGCTCATGGATGGATCCCCGATCGCTGGTTCCCCGCGGAACCGTCGAGGATGACGCGCACGATCGTGAGTCCAGGCCGTGCGCCGCAGGTTTTCAGAGCCGCTCCGCCACCCAGCCGCGCACCGATTCGAGCGCTTTCGGGAGCGCCGAGGCGTTGGTGCCGCCGGCCTGCGCCATGTCCGGCCGCCCGCCGCCCTTGCCGCCGACCTGCGAGGCGACGAAGTTCACCAGCTCGCCGGCCTTCACCTTGGCGATGAGGTCCTGCGTGACGCCGGCGATGAGGCTCACCTTCTCGCCTTCGGCCGCGGCGAGCACGATCGCGCCGGTCTTGAGCTTGCCCTTGAGCTGGTCGAGCGTGTCGCGCAACGTCTTCACGTCGGCGCCCTCGAGCTTCGCGGTGAGCACCTTGACGCCCTTCACGTCCACCGCGCTCGCCGCGAGGTCGATGCCCTGGGACGTCGCCATCTTCACCTTGAGGCGGGCGAGCTCCTTCTCGAGCGAGCGTGAGCTCTCGATCACCTGGGCGAGCTTCGCCTCGACCTCCTGCGGCTGCGCCTTGAGCGTCTCCGCGACCTGCGCGAGCTGGTCCGACTCGCGCTGCACGCGCGCGATCGCCACGGTGCCCGCGACCGCCTCGACGCGCCGGATGCCGGCGGCGACGCCCGTCTCCGCCACGATGCGGAAGAGGCCGATGTCGCCGGTGCGTGCGACGTGCGTTCCGCCGCACAGCTCGCGGGAGCTTCCGATGTCGAGGACGCGCACGACGTCGCCGTACTTCTCGCCGAAGAGCATCATGGCGCCCGTCTTCTGCGCCTCCTCGATCGGCATCACGCGCGCGGTGGTGGGCTCGTTCCTCAGCACCTCCGCGTTCACGATCGCCTCCACGCGGCGCACCTGCTCCGTGGTCATGGGCGCGTTGTGGCTGAAGTCGAAGCGGGTCTTCTCCTCGTCCACGAGCGAGCCCTTCTGCTGCACGTGGGGGCCGAGCACCTCGCGCAGCGCCTTGTGCATGAGGTGCGTGGCGGAATGGTGGCGCATGGTGCGCATGCGCTTGTCGAGGTCGACTTGCGCCGCGACCGTGTCGCCGATCGCGAGCTCGCCGTTCTTCACGACGCCGTGGTGGCCGAACACCTCGGGCTGGATCTTCTGCGTGTCCTGCACCTCGAAGAGCGTGAGGCACACGCCGCCCCTGGTGAGCTCGCCGCGGTCGCCGACCTGGCCGCCCGATTCCGCGTAGAACGGCGTCTTGTCGAGGACGACGATGCCTTCCTCGCCGGTGCTCAGCGATTCCACCGGCGCGCCGCCCTTGTAGAGCGCCACCACCCTGCCCTCCTCGGAGAGCGTGTCGTAGCCGCGGAACGTGGTCTTCGCGCCCTCGTAGGCGAGCTGGGCGCCCGCCTTGAACTTGCTCGAGGCGCGCGAACGCTCCTGCTGCGAGGCCATCGCGGCGTCGAACGCCGGCATGTCGATCTCGAAGCCGCGCTCGCGCCCGATGTCCGCGGTGAGGTCCACCGGGAAGCCGTAGGTGTCGTAGAGGCGGAAGGCGGTGTCGCCATCGAGGCGGCCCGGGTTCCTGGCGAGCGCCGCCTCCAGGATCGCCATGCCCGTCTCGAGCGTCTGCGCGAAGCGCTCCTCTTCCTCCTTGAGCGTGCCCTTCACGCGCTCGCGATCGGTCTTGATGTGCGGGTATGCCTCGCCCATCTCGGCGACGACGTCGTCCACCAGCTTGTAGAAGAAAGGCTCCTTCTGCCCGAGCTTGTAGCCGTGGCGCATGCCGCGGCGCGCGATGCGGCGAAGGACGTAACCGCGGCCCTCGTTGCTCGGGATGATGCCGTCGCAGACGAGGAAGGTGCACGCCCGGATGTGGTCGGCGATCACGCGCAGCGACGGCGACTCCAGGTCCTTCGCGCCCGTCTCGCGCGCCGCGGCCTTGATGAGCGTCTGGAAGAGGTCGATCTCGTAGTTCGAGTGCACGTGCTGCAGCACCGCGGTGAGCCGCTCGAGGCCCATGCCGGTGTCGACCGAGGGCTTGGGGAGCGCGTGCATCACCCCCGCTTCGTCGCGGTTGAACTGCATGAAGACGAGGTTCCAGATCTCGATGTAGCGATCGCCTTCCGCGTCGGGCGATCCGGGCGGACCGCCGGGGATGCCCGGGCCGTGGTCGTAGAAGATCTCCGAGCACGGGCCGCACGGGCCGGTATCGCCCATCTGCCAGAAGTTGTCGCTCTCGTACCTGCGCCCACCCGCCTTGTCGCCGATGCGGATGCAGCGCTCCTTCGGGACGCCGATGTCCTTCGTCCAGATGTCGTAGGCCTCGTCGTCGGTTTCGTAGACGGTGGTCCAGAGCTTGTCGGCGGGGAGGCCGTATTCCTTCGTGATGAGCTCCCACGCGAAGCGGATCGCGTCGCGCTTGAAGTAGTCGCCGAAGCTGAAGTTGCCGAGCATCTCGAAGAACGTGTGGTGGCGCGCGGTGTAGCCGACGTTCTCGAGGTCGTTGTGCTTGCCGCCCGCGCGCACGCATTTCTGCGCGGTGACGGCGCGGTGGTACGGCCGCTTCTCGTTGCCGAGGAAGACGTCCTTGAACTGGTTCATGCCCGCGTTGGTGAAGAGCAGCGTCGGATCGTTCGCGGGGACGAGCGAGCTCGAGGGGACGTGCGCGTGCCCCTTCGAGACGAAGTAGTCGATGAATTTTTTTCGAATCTCTTTGGTATTCATGGTGTTGGGGAATGCGACCCCTTCCGGGTTCGATCGCCCGGGCAAACCGCAAGGATATCAAAAGATTAGGGCTTTCCCGCTCGCGTCAAGCACGTCGCTCGCGCGCCGAGGAGTTGCGGAAAGGAATCCGGATCGGGAGAAAGCAGGCCGACGATGTCACGCTCGCGAACGCGTTCGTGCTCGTTGTTGCGAGCCCGAATCTCACCGGCAGGGCGCTCGGGTCGAAGGGCCTCGAGGCGCCGCCTTGCGGGCTACAACGCCGCGTTGAGCAGGATCACCGCCGCGATCATGAGCAACGCGATGGTGTTCTGCATTCGATAACTCATCACGATTTCTCCACGGATCTCAGGAATCGCATCACGTCTTCGAGCGGGAAGCCGCGGCCCTGGAGGAAGCGCGCCTGGCGTGCACGTTCCCGCTGGTCGGGTGCTGGAACTCCGAAGCGGCTTTTCCACACGGACTCCAGGCTCGAGATGCCATCGGCGGCCGCGGCACGGAAGCCACGCGCGATGGTCTCCTCGTCCACGCCCTTCGCCCGCAGCTGCTGCGCGAGCTTGAGCGGGCCGAAGCGGCGGGCCTTCGAACGGATCGTCTGCTCGGCGAAGCGCGCGTCCGAAAGCCAGCCGCGCTTCACCATCTCGTCGAGGAGAGCTTCGACGTCTTCGCCCTGTTGCGCGTGCGGAGCGAGCTTGCGCTCGAGCTCCTCGCGCGAGTGCTCGCGGCGCGCGAGGAGCCGCAGCGCGCGCGCCTTGAGCGAGGGTTGCGCCCGGGCGGTCACAGGCTGCCCGTTCAGTCCGCCTCGGCCGCCGCTTCCTTCGCCTGCGGCATGCCGCCGGCGATGCCGACCGCCTCGCGGATCTTCTGCTCGATCTCCTGCGCCATGGCGGGGTTCTCGCGCAGGAACTCGCGCGTGTTGTCCTTGCCCTGGCCGATCTTCTCGCCGTTGTAGGCGTACCAGGCGCCGGACTTCTCCACGATGCGGTGGTTCACGCCGAGCTCGATGATCTCGCCTTCGCGCGAGATGCCCTCGTTGTAGAGGATGTCGAAGTCGGCGGTCTTGAACGGGGGCGCGACCTTGTTCTTCACCACTTTCACGCGCGTCTCGTTGCCGATCACCTCCTCGCCCTTCTTGATGGAGCCGATGCGGCGGATGTCGATGCGCACGGAGGCGTAGAACTTGAGCGCGTTGCCGCCGGTGGTGGTCTCGGGATTGCCGAACATCACGCCGATCTTCATGCGGATCTGGTTGATGAAGATGACGAGCGTGTTCGAGCGCTTGATGTTGGCGGTGAGCTTGCGCAGCGCCTGGCTCATGAGGCGGGCCTGGAGACCCATCTGCGGCTCTCCCATCTCGCCTTCGATCTCGGCCTTGGGCGTGAGGGCCGCGACCGAATCGATCACGACGCAATCGACCGAGCCGGAGCGCACCAGCATGTCGGCGATCTCGAGCGCCTGCTCGCCGTTGTCCGGCTGCGAGAGCAGCAGCTCCGAGATGTCCACGCCCAGGCGCTGGGCGTACTGGGGATCCAGCGCGTGCTCCGCGTCGATGAAGGCCGCCGTGCCGCCGTTCTTCTGGACGTTGGCGATCACCTGCAGGGTGAGCGTGGTCTTGCCCGACGATTCCGGCCCGTAGATCTCGACGATGCGCCCGCGCGGGAGGCCCCCTACGCCGAGCGCCATGTCCAGCCCGAGGGAGCCGGTGGACACGACCTCGATGGCGCGATCCACGTCCTGGGCGCCCATCTTCATGATCGAGCCCTTGCCGAACTGCTTCTCGATCTGGGAAAGGGCGGCCTGCAGGGCCTTGGCCTTGTTCTCGTCCATCCTGGGGGCTTCCGCGGCGGTGCTGGAGATGACTTTGAGCATTTTCATTATCCCATTTAGATTGATTTGTTGGAGACGGATGCGAGGCTACGCGGTCCGAAGCTCATGGAATGAGCTACCGGGTGCGGCGCACCAGCCCCGCCATGACGCCGAAGATTTCGAAACCCCCTTTGGGCCGCAGCACGGGGTAGGCCTTGTTCGCGGGCTTCAGCACGAACCCGCCCTTTTCCCGTTCCAGGTACTTCACCGTGAACTCGTTGTTGACGATCGCCACGACGACGTCGCCGACGTTGGCGTTCGGCTGTTGCTCCACCACCAGCAGGTCTCCCTCGTGGATTCCCGCGTCGATCATCGAATCGCCCTTCACGCGCACGAGCGAGGTCTTCGAAGGGACCTTCACCAGGTAATCGTCGATGGTGATGAGGTCGTAGCCGTCGGCGAGCGCCGGGTTCGGCAGCCCCGCCTGCACCGCCGAATCCGCCAGCCGCCGCTCGAAGAAGCGCGCGCCCGGCTTCAATTGCCGGTCCGGCGTCCAATCCAGGTAGCCCGCTTCCTCGAAGCGCTTCACGCATTCGGAGACCCACGACTTGGCCGAGATGCCCCAGAGGCCGGCGAGCACCGAGTACGACGGGATCACCTTGTGCTCCGCGTAGTAGTCCTGGAGCTTCTCGAGGTAGCTCGGATCCAGCGCGGGCTTCTGGGCATTCAACGCCATGGCGCCTCGGGCGATGACAGGGACAGAACGAATGTTCGCTATTACAGAACGAACGTTCTGGATTGTCAAGCGTCGGAGTTATGTACTTGACAAACCTATTCCCGCCTTCGCGGGAATGACGGGTCGATTGGCGGCCGCCAGGGGACGGCGAATCACCGCAGCAGGTCGATCAATCCCTGCAGCGCGACCGCGACCGATTGCGCGCGCACCGCGGCACGGTCCCCGGCGAACACGAAGCGGCGCACCTGGACCGGTCCGCCGCGATGCGTCCATGCGAGCCAAACGAGGCCGACGGGTTTTTCGCGCGAGCCGCCACCCGGTCCCGCCACGCCGGTCACCGCGACCGAGACCCCGGCGCGGCTGTGCGCGAGCGCCCCGGTCGCCATCTCGGATGCGACTTCCTCGCTGACCGCGCCGTGCGCGTCGAGCGTGGCGCGCGCCACGCCCAGCATCTCTTCCTTCGCGGCGTTCGTGTACGTGACGAAGCCGCGCTCGAACCACTCCGAGCTGCCCGCGATGCGCGTGATCGCCTGCGCGACGCCGCCCCCGGTGCACGATTCGGCGGTCGCGACCATGACGCCGCGGCGCTTGCAGCAGGGGCCCAGCCGGCGAGCGAGCTCCGTGATGGCGCGCTCGCTCATCCCTGCTCCCCGGTGCGCCCGCGATACCAGTATTGATAACGCTCCTCGAAGCCGAACTGGCGATAGAGGCGCCGCGCCGACTCGTTCTCCACGTTCACCTGGAGATAGGCGTGGCGGGCGCCCAGCTCCCACGCCGTGCGGAGCAGCGTCTCGACCACCGATCGGGCGTGTCCGCGGCGGCGCGACGCCTCGTCGGTGATGATGTCGAAGAGCCCCGCGCAATCGTCCTCGACGATGGTGAGCCCGGTCGCGGCGACGCGCCCGGACGCGTCGCGCACCGCGACCGCGCGCAGCGCGAGCGGCATGCCCTGGAGGCGCGCGAGGTGCGCCGCGCGATGCTCGAGCGGGGAGCCGCGCATCTCGCCCACGGCCTCGGTCCATGCCGGGAGATCCAGGGGCTGCGCGCCCGCACCGTCGAAGCGCCGCGGATCGATCGGCGCGCATTCCACCGCGGTCGCGTCGAAGCGCCCGTAGCCGCGCCGCTCGAGCTCCGCGTCGAGCGAGGCCGGCTCCGAGAACGGCGTGATGCGGAAGATGGCGGGAAGTCCCCTCGCCCGGTACAACCGCTCGCAGTACGCGATCTTGGTCGCGAGCTCCGCCTTCGACGGGTAGACCGCGTTCACGGAGCGCGCGCGCTTGGCCTTTCCCTTGAGCATGCGCAGCAGCCAGCCGTCGTACACCAGCTGGCCGGGCGGCGCGGACGAGTTGAGCCCCAGCTCCTCGAGGCGCCGGTCGTTCGGCACGGCCATCGGGTCAGGCGCCCGGGCGCAGCCGCTTGCCGCTCGCCGCGTCGAAGAAGTAGACGTGGCGCGGGTCCACCGAGAAGCGCATCACGTCGCCCGCCGCCGGAGAGACGTGGCCATCGACGCGCGCGATGATCGGCGTGCCGTCGCAGGCCGCGTGCACGAGGGAATCGGCGCCGAGCGCTTCGATCGTCTCCACCTGGAGCCGGAACTCGGTGCCGTGCGGCTCGCCGAGCACGAAATGCTCGGGGCGGATGCCGACGACGAGCGACTGCGGCGCGCTCGCGCGCAGCCCCTCGGGCAACGCCACCTGCACGCCGCCGCCCACGTCCACGCGCTCCCCGGTGCGCTTCCCGGGCAGGAAGTTCATCGAGGGCGAGCCGATGAAGCCCGCGACGAACTGCGTGGCCGGATCGTCGTACACCTCGATCGGCGCGCCCGCCTGCTCGACGATCCCGGCGTTGATCACGAACATGCGGTCGGCGAGCGTCATCGCCTCCACCTGGTCGTGCGTCACGTAGACGCTGGTGGTGCGCAGCTCGCGGTGCAGCTTCTGGATCTCGAGGCGCATCTGCACGCGCAGCTTCGCGTCGAGGTTGGAGAGCGGCTCGTCGAACAGGAACGCCGCCGGCTCGCGCACGATGGCGCGGCCCATCGCCACCCGCTGGCGCTGGCCGCCGGAAAGCTCGCGCGGCTTCCTCTGCAGGTAGGGCGCGAGCTCGAGGATCGCCGCCGCGCGCTCCACCCGCCGGCCGATCTCCTCGCGCGGCAGCCTTCGGATGCGAAGGCCGTAGGACATGTTCTCGCGCACCGTCATGTGCGGATAGAGCGCGTAGTTCTGGAACACCATGGCGATGTTGCGGTCCTTGGGCTCCACCTCGTTCACGCGCTTGCCGCCGATGCGGATCTCGCCGCCGGTCGCGGTCTCGAGTCCCGCGATGATGCGCAGCAGCGTGGACTTGCCGCAGCCCGAGGGCCCGACCACCACCACGAACTCGCCGTCGCCGATCGTGGCGTCCGTGGGGTGGATCACCTCGATGTCGCCGAACTTCTTGGTCACGCCCTGAAGGCTGATCTGCGCCATTGCACCCCTTTATCAGTCTGCCCGATGGCGTTGGGCGGCGGCACGTCCGCTCCAACGCCGTTCCCGCTGCGACGACGCCCTCGTCGTCAACGATGGCGTTGAGCGGCGGCACGTCCGCTCCAACGCCGTTCCCGCTGCGACGACGCCCTCGTCGTCAACCTATTTCTCGGTCTCCACGAGGCCCTTCACGAACCACTTTTGCATGAGCACCACCACCAGCGCCGGCGGCAGCAGCGCGAGCATCGCCGTCGCCATGATGATGTTCCATTCGTTCGAGGCGTCGCCCCCGGCGATCATGCGCTTGATGCCGATCACCACCGTGTACATCGATTCCTTCTGCGTGATGAGGAGCGGCCACAGGTACTGGTTCCAGCCGTAGATGAAGAGGATCACGAAGAGCGCGGCGATGTGCGTGCGCGAGAGCGGCAGCACCACGTCGAAGAAGAAGCGCATGGGCCCCGCCCCGTCGATGCGCGCCGCCTCCACCAGCTCGTCGGGCACGGTGAGGAAGAACTGGCGGAAGAGGAAGGTCGCGGTCGCCGAGGCGATGAGCGGGAAGACGAGCCCGGAGTACGAGTCGAGCAGGTGCAGGTTCGCCGCCACCTCGAAGGTGGGGATGATGCGCACCTCCACCGGCAGCATCAAGGTGAGGAAGATCATCCAGAAGAAGAACTTCCGCAGCGGGAAGCGGAAGTACACGATCGCGAAGGCGGAGAGGACCGAGATCACGATCTTGCCGACCGCGATCGAGACGGCCACGATGGCGCTGTTCACGAGCATCGTCCCGACCGGCGCCGAGGAGCCCTTCTCGGAGCCGGCGGTGAGCGCCTGGCGGTAGTTGTCCACGAGGTGCGTGCCGGGCGTGAGCGGCATCGGCACGTTCACGATCTCGTCGAAGGTGCGCGTGGAGGCGACGAAGGTCACCCACAGCGGGAAGGCGACGATGATGACGCCCAGGACGAGGATCGCGTGCGCGATGAAGTCCGCCACCGGGCGGTTCTCGACCATCAAGGCGGTGGTGGTGTCCTTCATCCTAGTACTGCACCTTGCGCTCGACGAAGCGGAACTGCACGACGGTGAGCGCGATCACGATGAACATGAGGACCACCGACTGCGCCGAGGAGCTGCCCAGGTCGGCCGCCTTCACCCCGTCGTAGTAGACCTTGTAGACGAGGATCTCGGTCGCCGCCGCCGGTCCGCCCTGCGTGGTCGCGTCGATCACGCCGAAGGTGTCGAAGAACGCGTAGACGATGTTCACCACGAGGAGGAAGAACGTGGTGGGCGAGAGGAGCGGGAAGATGATGGTCCAGAAGCGGCGGATGGGGCCCGCGCCGTCGATCGCCGCCGCCTCCATCATCGAGCGCGGGATCGACTGCAGCCCCGCGAGGAAGAAGAGGAAGTTGTAGCTCACCTGCTTGTAGGCCGCCGCCATCACCACCAGCAGCATCGCCTGGTTGCCGTCGATCACCCAGTTCCAGTCGAGGCCGAGCTTGAGCAGGTAGTAGGTGACGATGCCGATGGAGGGCGAGAACATGAACGCCCACAGCACGCCGGCCACCGCGGGCGCCACCGCGTACGGCCAGATGAGCATCGTCTTGTAGGCGAGCGAGCCGCGGATCACGTGGTCCGCCATCGCGGCAAGCAGCAGCGCGAGCGACATCCCGAGCACGGCGACCAGCAGGCTGAAGACCGCCGTCACCTTGAACGAATCGAGGTACTCCGGGCTCGCGAAGAGCTGCTGGAAGTTCTGGAACCAGACGAAGTGGCTGGAAAGGCCGAACGGATCCTGCACCAGGAAGGCGTAGTAGACCGCCTCGATCGCCGGCCAGAAGAAGAACACCACCGTCACGACGATCTGCGGCGCGACGAGCGCGTACGGCAGCCACGGGGACCTGAAGACGACGCGCTTTTCCATGGACGGGGCGAGTCTCGCTCGCGCGGGCGGAAAAGACAAGGGCGGCCGCAGGGCCGCCCTCGTCGTGCGCCACGCGCGCGGCCCTCAGCGGTTGGCGGCCTCGAAGCGGCGCAGGATCTCGTTGCCGCGGCGCACCGCGTCGTCGAGCGCCTGCTTCGCGCTCTTCTTGCCGGCGAACGCGGCCTCCATCTCCTCCTCGATCACCTCGCGGCCCTGCACGTAGTTGCCGAAGCGCAGGCCCTTGGAGTTCGCCGTGGGCGGCTTGTTCATGAGCTGCTTGATCGCGACCTCGGCCTCCGGGTGCTGCTCGTAGAAGCCGGACTTCTTGGTCATCTCGTAGGCCGCCATCGTGATCGGCAGGTACCCGGTGCTCACGTGCCAGTCCATCTGGTTCTCGGGCCTGGAGAGGAAGTTGAAGAACTCCGCGACGCCCTTGTAGACGTTGGGGGTCTTGCCGCTCATCACCCACAGCGAGCCGCCGCCGATGATCGAGTTCTGCGGCGCGCCCTTGACGTCGTCCCAGTACGGCAGGAAGTGCACCGACCACTTGAACTTCGCCTGGCGGCGGATGTTCGCCTGCGCGCCCGTGGACGAGGTGAGCATCGCGCATTCGCCGCTCGCGAACTTCGCCTCGCCCTGGCTCTGGCGCCCGGCGTAGGTGAACTCGCCCTTCTTCACGAGGTCGACGAGCATCTGGATCTGGCGCACGTGCAGCGGCGTGTTGAACACGAACTGCGTCTTGAGGCTCGCCATGCCGTTCTCGTACGTGCCGATGGGCACGTTGTGCCACGCGGAGAAATTCTCGATGTGCGTCCACGCGGGCCAGCCCGTGGTGTACACGCAGCCCTGCCCCGCGGCCTTCATCCTGTCGGCGTCGGCGATGAATTCCTTCCAGGTCTTGGGCGCCTGCGCGATGCCGGCCTTCTTGAAGTCGTCGTCGTTGGTGTAGAAGACCACCGTCGAGCTGTTGAACGGGAAGGAGAGCATGTTGCCGTGCGGGTCGCTGTAGTAGCCGGCGACGGGCGGCAGGTACGCCTTCGGGTTGAACGGCTCGTCGGCGTCCTTCATCAGCTTGTACACCGGCACGATCGCGCCCTTGGCCGCCATCATCGTCGCGGTTCCCACCTCGAAGACCTGCAGGATCGCCGGGGCGTTGCCCGCGCGGTATGCGGCGATCGCGGCGGTCATCGACTCGGGATAGCTGCCCTTGTAGACGGGAACCACCTTGTAGCGGTTCTGGCTGGCGTTGAACTTGTTGGCGAGGTCGTTCACCTTGTCGCCGTTCGCGCCCGCCATCGAATGCCACCACTGGATCTGGGTCTGCGCCTGCGCCGACATCGCGGAAAGCCCCGCGATCGCGGCGAGCGCGACGAATGCTTTGCGGATCATCTGGAATTTCCCCTCTTGAAAATCGCGGGCGGTTATTGGTCGTGCTGCGCGGCCCGCGTGAAGGGCTAATGGTACAACGAACGCAATGGCGGTTTCGGGGCGTCCGCGGCGTGCCTCAGCCCCCGGAGAGCGCGGCGACCACCAGCACCTCGTCCCGGACGGCGAGGGGCCGCGCGAGGCTCGCTTCCTGCGCGCGGTTCACGAAGATCTTGATGTGGGGACGGATCTCGTCCTGCTCGTCCACGATGCGGAAGCGGATGCCGGGATAGCGCCGATCGAGGTCGGCGAGAAGGTCGGCGAGCGTCGCGCCTTGCGCCTCCACCTCGCGCCGGCGGGCCGTGTATTCCACGAGCGGCGTGGGCAGGAGGACCTTCAATCGGCGAGCGCCGCTTCCACCGAGTAGATGTGCGGAAGGTGCAGGCACAGGCAATGCCAGCGCTCGCCCTCGTCGAAGCTCGCCCACACCTCGCCGCCGGTGGTGCCGAAGTAGAGCCCGAGCGGATCGAGCCCGTCGCCGCACATCGCCTGCCGCTTCACGGTGTACCACGCCTGCGCGCGCGGCAAGCCCTGGTCGAGACGCCGCCAGCTTCCGCCCGCATCGCGGCTGCCGTAGACCGCGGGCTTGCCGTCGATGGGAACACGCGGCCACACCGTGCCGCCGTCCATCGGGAAGACCCACAACGACTTCGGGTCGCGCGGATGCAGAACCAGCGGGAAGCCGACGTCGCCGATGCGCCGGGGCATCGCCCGCCCGATGCGCTCCCAGCGCGAGGCGGCGCGGTCGAGGCGATAGATGCCGCAGTGGTTCTGCTGGTACACGTCGCCGCTCACCGGATGCACCCGCAGGCAGTGCACGTCGTGGCCGTACTCGGGATCCGGATCCGGCAGGAAATCGGCGGCGCAACCGCGATTGAGCGGGCTCCACGTGGCGCCGTCGTCGAACGACTCGAACGCGCCGCCCGCCGACATGCCGATGTAGAGATGGCGCGGGTTCGCGGGATCGAGCTGGATCGAGTGGAGCGTCGCGCCGTCGGGCGGCTCGTCCTGCAGGCCGCCGATCCATGCGAGGCGCTGCGGATGCGCGTTGAAGCCCGCCACGCCGCGCCACGTGCGTCCCGCATCGTCGCTCACGAAGAGCCCTTGCGGCGAGGTGCCGGCATACCAGCGCCGCGGCTCGCTGGCGGGACCCGGCGTGAGCCAGAACACGTGGCTCACGGACATTCCCTTCTCGCTCGAGGCCGCCTTGTCGAACGCGGGCGGCTTCGCGCTCTCCTTCCAGCTGCGTCCGCCGTCCTCCGAGCGGTACACGGTGGGACCGAGATGGCCGGCGCGAACCGCCGCGAGCGCGGTGCGGCCGTCGCGCGGGTCGAGCACCGCGTGGTTCACGACCTGGCCGAGGAAATGCGGGCCCGACATCGACCACTTTCGCCGGCCGCGATCGGCCTCGAGCGCGAAGAGGCCCTTGCGGCTGCCGACGAGGATGCGCAGGCGTCCCATGCGTGCTACGGCCGGCCGCCTACTGTTCCTTCTTGATGAGCGACTTGAGCGAGCCCAGCAACCCGCGCTTTTCCTCCGCGCTCGCCTCGGGCGCCGCCTGGTGCACCACGTACTGCGGCTGCACCTTCGGGCGCGGCGGGATGGTGGCGGAGCGCGCCGAAAGCATCGAGGCCTTCACCAGGTCGGTCCACTTGTTGGGCCGTCCGATGAGGTGCTTCGCGAACTCCTCGACCCCGACGTCGTTCATCTCCTGCGCGAGCAGGTTGTAGAGGTCCACGGTGAAGGCCCCGACGTTCTTGGTCACGATCTTGAGCTTGCCGGTCTCGTGGTCGCCCTCGACCTTCGCCTGCACGCGGAAGTCGCA
>Ga0134126_10003370_pt1 | contig 20029 bp, 16 predicted proteins | sample KB31752_FD_96881 | JGI IMG/M metagenome (GOLD analysis project Ga0134126, IMG submission 96881) | Terrestrial soil microbial communities with excess Nitrogen fertilizer from Kellogg Biological Station, Michigan, USA - KB3-175-2 | ecosystem: Environmental > Terrestrial > Soil > Unclassified ...
CCCCAGTGGTTGCCGCCACCACCCCAGTGGTTGCCGCCACCACCCCAGTGGTTGCCGCCACCACCCCAGTGGTTGCCGCCGCCTTCCTTGTCGTATCCAAGGCCGAAAATTTCCTTGATCTTCATCTTTCTCCCTCCTTCTTTCCTGGAACTCCCGTCCAGGAAGAAGTCCACTGTGTTATTCGGTCGCCGCGAGGTAGCGGGCAAACCGGATCGCCGATAGCAACGGCTGGCACTAACTATTGATTAGGCTGCCCAAACTTACGACGATTTGACATTCATCGCTCACGTTCGGTGATAGCGGATGGGACTGACGCGGCTCGATCATGAAAGCCCCCTGCCTCGGATAGTCGGCGATCCCGGCCCGCCCGGCTGGGATTCGGGTGTGACACCATCGCGTAATCCCCGCATTACTCACTCCACACTAATAACGACGACCGCGGCCGGTTAATACCCGATCGTGGCAATCTCACCCTTTCGGCGCAGTCGACTGGCATCAATGACCGTCAAAGTCACGGTCTGGTAACTCTTTTGGTGATGGCGACGCAGCGGTCGGGCGCCCCGGCAGGGCGGATACCAGCAGTACAAACGCAGCCGCGAACAGCCCGAAGTCCAGCGCGTGGCCGTACTCCCACTGGGCACGCAACGCCATGAAGTCACTGGGCACTTGGCCAGGAGACAGCGCGCGGAACCGGACGTTGACCGGTTCGACGCGGGCGAAGTAGTTCGCCAGGGCCGCTACTTGCAACACGCACCCGCCACCGGTGAGCAGCACTGCGGGCAGCTGGCGCCGTACCAGCCAGGTCAGCGCACCGGTCGCGACGAGCGCGCCGGTCTGGATCGCGGCGCCCAGCGGTGGGCCGAACCAGGCGTACAGCGAGTTGTTCAGTCGCAGGTACAGCTGCGGTGGGTAGCCCATCTTCGGGCCGAGTTCCAGGACATGGGCGAAGAGCAGTCCCATCGTCAGCGCTACCAGCAGCACGGTCAGCAGCTGAATGGCACGGGTCGTTCGGGTCATGCCACCATCGTGCGCGGCGGAGCACGCCATGGCGCCAGGCGTGCACCGCGGCCTGGGTGCGGTCGGCCCAGTTTCCCACCGCAGTCTGCGGTTATGGCCGGGGGGACGGGGTCAGTGCTTGTGGATGTGGACGGTGACGTTCATGCCGGGAACGAGGTCGACGGTGGGGGGTGCGTCTAGGGCGATCTTGACGGGGATGACTTGTGTCACTTTCTGGAAGTTGCCCCCGGTGTTGCTCTGCGGGAACAGGGAGAACACCGCGGCCGCGCCGCCTTGGATCTCCCGGACCCGCCCGGTGATGTGGGCATTGGGGTAGGCGTCGACATCGACGTCAACCACCTGGCCGGGGTGCACCGCTTTGACGTCGGTTTCGTCGACGCGTGCGGTGACGAAGATCTTGTCAAGGTTGTAGGCCACGCCGAGCTGGGTGCCGGTGGTGACGTAGGTACCCACCACGCCGTTGTCCACGGCCACCGTGCCATCGCCCGGTGCCTTGATCGGCATCTGCGGTTTGGAGAACCCGCCCTGGATCTCGATGCGGCCGACCACCTGGTTTTTGCGCACGTCACTGCCCTGATTGGCGGTCCAGTCGAGCAGGGTACCGGTGGCGGGCGCATTGATAGCGATCTTGTCGCCGTCGATCTGGGCGTTGTCAGTGGTGACGTAGTTGCGGGCGTTGAGGAAGTAACTGACGCCGAAGGCGGCCCCGGCCGCCAGCGCGAGAATCAGGATCACGATCAGGGCGATGCGGGTGGACCGCTTGAGCTTGCGTTTCCCGGGTGGGGGACTCACAACGCCATCGGTGGGTCGCTGGTCAACTGGTGCGGGCGGTGCCGCGACGGGGCCTTCCACGCTCACACCTCCCATCTGAAATGGTGGAGCTTCTAGCAATAGGCTACGCGCCGTACCTTAACTTAGGCAGCCTGCTGACGCGACAGACTTAATTCCGGGTTATGCCAGGGGGGGTTCCGGTGTGGCCCGGACCAAGGGCAGGACCACCTCGTCGACGATCTCGATCAGCACGCGCTCCGGGATCGGGGAGTGGTGGATCATGAAGTACTGGCGCAGCAGATCGGGACCCAGGCTCGCGAAGCGCGGCGTGAGGGCCTCGGCGCGGACCTCGCCGCGCGCCGCCCCGCGCCGGAGCACGTCGAGAAAAAGGCCGACGCCCGGATCGACGAAGCGAACGCGCACGGCCTCCATGAGATCGGGATTCCGGATGGTGTCCGCCATCAGGCCGCGGATGGCCTCGCCGGAAGGGCTGTTGAGCAGATAGGCGATCTTCCGCAGGCCGCCGAGCAGGTCGTCGCGTACGTTGCCGGTCTCGGGGGCGTTGCCATGGCTGGGAAAGCGGTGGTGTATCGCGTCGACCACCAGTTCGGCGCGGCTGGGCCAGCGCCGGTAGAGGGATCCCTTGCTGGCGCGGGCCCGGTGGGCCACGTGTTCCATTTTCAGCTCGGCGTAGCCGACCGCTTTCAGCTCCTCAAGGGTGGCCTCGAAGATCGCTGAACACAGCGCATCGCCGCGGCGTCGAGGCCCCTTACGGTGGTCGACCGGGCCGGCGCTACTCAACGTCCACACCTCTCCGCCCTCAGATGGCGGTCCAGTATCCCTCATGGACGCCGTCAACGGTAGAGTACGCCGCGTTTCGTTGAGCTGGCAGAGTCTGGCAGAGTCTGGCCCAGCTTCAGGCCCGGATCAGCGGGATGATCACCTCGTCGACCATCTCGATCAGCACCCGATCGGGAATCGGCGTGCGGTGCACCAAGAAGTATTCGCGCAGCAGATCGGGGCCCAGGCTGGCGATGCGCCGGGTGAGCGCGGTGGCGCGGACCTCGCCGCGCGCCGCGCCGCGCCGCAGTACTTCGAGAAACAACCCGACGCCGGGATCGACGAAGCGGACTCGGACGACCTCCATGAGGTCCGGATTTCGGATGGTGTCGGCCATCAGGCCTCTGATGGCCTCACCGGAGGGGCCGTTGAGCAAGGTCGCGAATCCGCGCAGGCAGCCGAGGAGGTCCTCGCGGACACTTCCGGTGTCGGGTCGCTCAGCGCAGCCGGGAATGGTGTGGTGGACGGCGTCGGCCACCAGTTCGGCCCGGCTGGACCAGCGCCGGTACAGGGATCCCTTGCTGGCGCGGGCCCGGTTGGCCACATGTTCCATCTTCAGCTCGGCGTAGCCGACCGCGGTCAGCTCGTCGAGGGTGGCCTCGAAGATCGCCGCGTGTAGCGCGTCACCTCGCCGGCGAGGCCCCTTGCGGTGGTCGGCAGCGGTATCCGAAGGCTCCCGAGCTCCGCAAGCCTCGCTGACCGTGCTCACCGTCGGCACCCTCCGCGCTGTTGGCAACACTGAATGTTAGCAGCGGGACGAGACAGTAGAGCACACGGTGTTCCGATGGCACAGTAGTTGCATGACACGCCCACACGTTTTCCCAAGGGCGCGGCCGGCGGTGAGCTCAGCCGCCACCTCGGGCTGGGGCTTGCCACTGGCCGTGCTGATCGCGGGCATGTTCATGTCGGTTCTCGACATCAGCATCGTCAACGTCGCCATTCCCACGATCCAGAACGAATTCGGCGTGACAACTGACGACGTGCAATGGGTGGTGACGGGGTACACGCTGGCGCTGGGTGTCGTGGTGCCGGTCACGGCATGGTTGGGAGACCGTTTCGGGTTGAGCCGGGTGTACCACCTGGCGCTGCTGGCGTTCGCTGTCGGCTCTGCGCTGTGCGGGCTGGCGTGGGACTTGAACAGTCTGGTGATCTTCCGGATCGTGCAGGCAATCCCGGGCGGCATCCTTCCGGTGATCACCATGTCGATCCTGTTCCGGATCGTGCCGCGAGATCGGCTGGGTGCCGCGATGGGTCTCTACGGCCTCGGCGTGGTGTTTGCACCGGCGGTCGGCCCGACATTGGGTGGCTACCTGGTCGAGTACGTGAACTGGCGGCTGATCTTCTTCATCAACGTGCCGATCGGGATCCTCGGAGCGGTGGCTGCCGTGCTGGTGTTGCCGCACTTCCCGCGGCTGGCCCGGCGGCGGTTCGATGTGCTGGGCTTTGTGACCATCGCAGGCGGTTTGTTCGCGGTGCTGTTGGCCCTGTCGGAGGGTGAGTCCTGGGGCTGGTATTCCTACCGGGTTCTGGGGCTGATCACGTTCAGCGTGCTGAGCCTGGCGCTGTTCGTGGTGATCGAGCTCGCGGTTGACGACCCACTGCTCGATATCCGGATATTCCGGTACGGGGCGTACACCCATTCGCTGGTGCTGATCTCCTTGCTGATGGTCGTGATGTTCGGAGTGCTGTTCTACATCCCGTTGTTCCTCCAGCAGGGCCAGGGGTGGGGAGCGCTCGATGCGGGCATCACCTTGCTGCCGCAGGCGCTGATGATGGGTGTGATGATGCCTATCGCCGGTCGGGTCTATGACCGAATCGGGCCTCGCTGGCCGGCGGCCGTCGGCCTGGCGCTCGTGTCGGTCAGCACCTACCTGCTGCACACGATCACCATCGACACCACTCGCGCGCACATCATGTGGATTCTGGTCCTGCAAGGGGCCGGCCTGGGCATGGCCATGATGCCGATCTTCACCGGGGGAGTGGCCGTCATCCCGGTGGCCCAGGTGAACGCGGCCAGCGCGTTCAACAATGTGGTGCAACGAGTCTCGGGTGCGCTCGGCTTGGCAGTGCTCACCGCCATCCTGATCAAGCAGCAGGCCGAGCAGATGGCCGGGCGCGCCGCGTTGGTGCCCTCGAACGTCGCCACCCCGCACATCGGCCCGCCGGGCACTCCGGACTGGCTGGGCGACTATGCCACCTACCGGATGACCCAGCTGCAGGTGTTCGTCGGGGCGATCGGCGACCTGTTCCTGATCGCCTCCGCGCTGAGCTTGCTGGCTGCTCTGGGCGCGCTGGCGCTGCGCTCCGGCCCCGCCGCCGTTGCTGCGCCTGGCGCCACCCCGGCCGCCCCGCGCGTGGCTCCACCGGCCTCCCCCAACGGCCAGCCTCCTCGACCCCTCGTCCAGCCCACCCCTCACGCAACCCGCTAACCCCGACATGGAGACATATCGGGGCCAAGGGGCCGCCTTTGACCCCGATATGTCTCCATGTCGGGGTGGCTATGCGGCTGCGGAAATTAGGTAGAGAACTTGACGTTTCTTATGGCACCGTGGTGTTGTGGTGGAGGGGACGGGGGTACGGCCCGCTAGCGGGGTGATCAGATCGCCTGCTAGCGGGCTCACCCCAGGCAGTGCCTCCAGGGACCGCGCTGCGACGGCCTGGCGGCTGCCGCTGGCAGTGCTGATCGTCGGGATGTTCATGTCGATCCTGGATATCAGCATCGTCACGGTGGCCCTGCCCACCATCCAGAATGAGTTCGGGGTGTCCACCAGCGACTCGCAGTGGGTGGTCACCGCATACGCGCTGACCGAGGGTGTGGTGGTGCCGGCCACCGCATGGCTGGGGGATCGCTTCGGGTTGAGCCGGGTCTACAACCTGGCACTGTTGGGATTCGCCGGCGGGTCGGCACTGTGCGGGCTGGCGTGGAGCCTGGACACCCTGGTGATTGCCCGGATCATCCAGGCGCTGCTCGGCGGGATCCTGCCGGCGATCACGATGGCGATCCTGCTGCGGATCGTGCCGCGGGATCGGCTCGGCGCCGCTTTGGGCATGTACGGGCTTGGCGCGGTGGTCGCCCCGGCGGTCGGGCCGGCTCTGGGCGGATATCTCGTCGAGTACGTGAACTGGCGGCTGATCTTCTTCATCAACGTGCCGGTCGCGATCCTCGGCACGGTGGCCGCGATCCTGGTGTTACCGGCGTTCCCCGGACGCACCGGCCGGCGGTTCGACGTCCTGGGTTTCGTCACCATCGCGGCTGGGTTGTTCGCGCTGCTGCTGGCGCTGTCCAAGGGCGCGGACTGGGACTGGACGTCCTACCGGATCCTGGGGCTGTTCACCTTCAGTGTGCTGAGCCTGGCGCTGTTCGTGGTGATCGAGCTCGAGGTCGACGATCCGCTGCTCGATGTCCGCGTGTTCCGTTACGGAGCGTTCACCGTATCGCTGGTGTTGGTCACGTTGGTGATAGTGGCGCTGTTCGTGGCGGCGTTCTACATCCCGCAGTTCCTGCAGCTGGGCCAGGGTTGGGGAGCGCTGGATGCGGGACTTGTCGTATTGCCGCCGGCGGTGGTGATGGGACTCTTGATGCCTATCGCGGGGCGGATCTATGACCGGATCGGGCCCCGCTGGCCGGTGGCCGTCGGCTTGACGATCGCCACCGTCGCCACCTACCTGATGCACACGATCACCATCGACACCAGCCGCGAGCACATCATGTGGTTGCTGATGCTGCAGTACGCCGGTTTCGGCCTCGGCATGATGCCGCTGTTCAGCGCGGGCCTCGCGGTGCTGCCCGCCGCGTACAACAACACGGCCAGTGCGTTCAACAACGTCGTGCAGCGCACTGCCGCCGCGCTCGGGGTGGCGGTGTTCACCGCGATCCTGACCCTCCAGCAGGCGCAGCTGATGGCCGGGCGCGCTGCGTTGCTGCCGGTGAACACCCCGGTTCCCCATGTCGGTCCACCGGGCACCCCGGACTGGACGGGTCTGTACGCCACTTACCACCAGGCCGAACTGCGGGTGTTCGCCAGTGGTGTCAGCAACCTGTTCCTGGTCATGGCGGGGCTCTGCGCGGTGGGCGCGTTGGGCGCGCTGCTGCTGCGCTCCGGGCCTGCTCCAACCGCCCCGGCCGTTGCGCCGGCGCGACCCGTGTCCCGGCCGACGCCAGTCAATGGTCAGGTGAATGGCGCGCGCAAGTTCGTGACCTCGGTGACCACCACCAACCACTCGGTGACCACCACCAACCACACGGTGCCCCGCCGCCAGAATAAGTGACCGACCAGGCCCGCGCCGCGGCCTCGGACGCGCGCGGTAGCATGCCGCGTGATGATCTCCGCGCGGCGGTTGGTTGCCGTCGCCCTGCTCTGTCCCGCCATCGCGGTAGTCGGCTGCTCGTCCAGCGGTGGCGGCCAGCCAGCCGGTACCAGCGCGACGGCCACCACCTCGGCGAGTCCGGCGTTGCCGCCCGCCACCGACGCCGCCGGGCTCACGGAGTTGCTGCGCCGTGGAATCTCGTCAGTGAGCTCGGTGCATCTCGTCCTCAATGTGACGACCCCGAATCAGACGATCAGCAGCGAGGGCGATGCGAAACTCGCCGGTTGCACGCTGCAGGCCCTGGACATGACCGAACAACTCGGATCTGTCGGCAAGCGACGGCTGCTCATCGTCGACCAGGCGACGTATGCCCAGCTGGGGGGAACGGCCAATCCGGCCGGCAAGCCCTGGCTGCTGGTGACCCCGGACAGCACCAACCCGACGGCCCGCAATCTGGCCGCGTCGCTGGAGGCGGTCCGCCGGTCGGCGTCGCTTGATCACTTCTCCGCATTCGCCTCCGCCGCGCGCAGTGTCACGCTCGCCGGCAAGGAATCCATCGACGGCACCCCGGTCGATCATTACTCGATTCAGGTCGACGTCGCCAAGCTCCCGGAGGGGACGCCGGGCCGGGCGCCGCTGCTCGCCACCGGGATCACGACCTTGCCCATCGAGTTGTATGTCGATGACCAGGGCCGGCCGGTCAAGGCCACCCAGGACCTGACCGTGCAAGGCCAGCACACCTCCACGGTCATCACCTTCAGCAAGTTCAACGAACCCGTCTCGATCACCGCACCCCCGCCCGACCAGGTCGAACGCTCATGAGTGCATAACAGTGTTCTAACCCTGCCTGTTACGCACTCACGACTCAGCCGGGCCGGCGGGATCCGGTCGTCACGTTGTGTTCCTCATCATTCGTTGGTACTGCACAGCGGTGGGGCAGGGCGGCTCTGTCGGCCATGTCAACACCTCGTTCAGCACGGTGATCGCATGACCCTGCACCCGGCGTTCCACGAGCCCGTCGCCAGGAACGATCAGCGACGAGGTCCGCTTACGCCAGGCGAAACAGTCGCGGCTGAATCCCTCGATGTGGATAAAGTCCAGCCAGTCACCGCTCACCCGACTTCCCATCAGCGGGCCATCCTCGGCGGGCGCGAGCCGCCGGAACTGGAAGCCTTCCAGCTTGAGATGGTCGAGCAGCAGCTTCGCGATCATTAGGTCTGGATTGTCAACGCTCATCGGGCGCTAGCCCCGTGACCGTGGCGAACGAGGCATTCACCGACCGCCGCATTCGGTGTCGCCGATGGTTGCCTTGGCTGACGTTCACTAAGCCGGCCAGCCACGACGGCATACCAGGACCCCGACGCGGCTGTGGCCGCTGGCCGTTGTCAAGCACCGCGACACATGCTGGGCAGGGTGGTCCTGGTGGCGTCGCCAACGCTGCCGGAATCACCAGTTGCCCACACAACGCCAGGTACCGGCCCGACCGGCCCGCCCTGCACCTGATCGCCGCGTCGGCCGAACTCGGCGGTGGGCTGACCCGGGTTGACTTCACCCGGATGATCCGGCTCTTCGACACTGATGCGTTCCGGATCGAGCCATCCACGACGAGCATCTGGTGACCGCTGACGGCCTCGGCCCGATCCGGATCCACGACCCCGACGAGATCGCCTGGCAGATCGAGGTGTTCACCCGCATGCAACAAGCCGCCATTGACCCGTCGGCAAGCCGAGCGGTCCTGGATGGCCTTGCCGCCCGCTTCGCCACCCGATGATGGGTGCCCACGTGATGCCGACCAATCCACGTCAATGGCACCGAGATCTATTACGAGGTGCGCGGCACCGGGCCGCCGGTGCTGCTGGTCATGGGAACAACCGGCGACGCCGGGCACTTCGACAAGGTCGCCGATCTGCTGGCTGACGAGTTCACCGTGCTGACCTATGACCGGCGCGGGAATGGCCGCAGTCCCGCTCCGCACGGGTGGACCGGAACCTCGGTCGAGGAGCAGGCCAACGAGGCGGCCGCGCTGCTGGATGCACTCCGGCTGGCCCCTGCCGCGGTCTTCGGCACCAGCAGCGGCGCGGTATTCACGCTGGGCTTGCTGGTTCGCCATCCGCAGGCGGTGCGCGGCGCAATCCTGCATGAACCGGCGCTGGGCTTACCAGCCACCGTGATTCGACCACGGCGATCAGCACCGGGTCAGCAGCCTTACCGGTCCGGTTCGGATGGCCTGAGCTGGGCCAGCGCGGCGCGCGTGAACGCCACGACCTCGGCGTCATCAAGAGCCTTGCCGCGAGCGAGGGCCGCGGAGAATTGAGCGGCACCGAGCCTGGTTCGCAGCGCGCCGGCATGTGACGCCAGCCGCTCGGCGTCAGCACCGTAGGGCGGTGTCGCGGTGCTGCTCGTGGTGACCGCACCGTAGATCACCGCGGCGGCCCCAGCGGCGTCCAGCCGGATCAGCAGATCGACGACGTTGCGCAGGGTGATCCACTGCTGGGTCCAGGTGCCGGCCTGGCTCCAGTAGTCAATGGCCTCGTCGAACAGGTGCGACGCCTGGTGTGGATCACCATGGCGGGCGTGCAGCGAGGCGGCGGAGACCAGGGCGACCCCGAGGACGAACCGGTTGCCAGCGGCACGGCCTGCGACCACAGCCCGGTCCAGAGCCTCCCGCGCCCGATCGGGTTGCTGATCGAGCAGCGCCTCCCCGAGCGCGTAGTCGGACCAGGCCACCGTGGTGGGGTTGCCGATGCCCGTCGCCAGCTGTCTGGCCCGGTGCGCGAGTTTCACCGCCTCGCCGGTGTTGCCCTGGTAGCTGCTGGGCAACGAACTGGCGGCGGTGGCGTACGCAGTGAAGTAGGTGTCCCCGGCCTTCCCGGCGAGGTCAGCGACGAGGTCGTACAGCTGCGAGGCATCGTTGAGCCGGCCTTCGAACAGCGCCACGTCACCTAGCGCGTACAGCGCATGCCGACGCACCGGGTCGTCCTCGGCGACAGCATCCAGCGCGCGCTGGGCGAATCCCCGTGCCCCGGCGAAGTCGCCGCGGAACCGGGCGCCGGCCGCGGCAGCGAGCACGATAGGCAGCAGTGGATCCGGCCCTGCGACGTCGGCGGCTCGGGCGGCCCAGCCAGGGACTTCCGAGGGTGCGCCGGTCTCCCCGTACCAGAACAAGGCAGCGGACAGCCGGACCGCCAGCGCCGGCTGGTGAACCAGCGCCCACTGGTGTGCGCTGCGCAGGTCATCAAGAGCGGCAGCAAGCGCCGCTGCCCACGTCGCCTCATCGGGCCCGCAATATCCGATCGCGGCGGCTTCGGCCAGCCCGACGTGGTAGGAGGCGTGGGCCAGACAGGCCGCGATCTCATCGCTTCGCTCGGCGAGGCGCTCCCGACCATAAGCCCGCATCGTCTCCAGCATGGCGAACCGGGTCGGCGTGGTGCCGGGGTGCGTGACGAGCATGGACTTGTCCACCAGCCCGGCAACGGCGTCGGTGACCTCCGGTTCCCCGCACTCGGTGACCGAGGCCGCCGCGTCGAGGGAGAAGGCCCCCATGAACACGCTGCACTGCTCGAACACCCGGCGCTCCAGCGCAGTCAGCAGGCGGTAGGACCAGTCCACGACGGAGGCCAGCGTGCGGTGCCGCTCATCGCGGACCCGCCGGGCGCTGCGCAGGAACTGCAGCCGGCGCTCCAGGCGGTCGGCGATCTCCTGGGGCGACAGCGACCGCACGCGGGTAGCGGCGAGCTCCAGTGCCAGCGGTAGGCCGTCCAACCGGCGGCAGATCTCGGCCACCGCGGCGACGTTGTCGCCGGTGAGCGTGAACGCGGCTGACGCGGACTGCGCACGCTGGCAGAACAGCGCGACCGATGGCACCGCTGCGACGGTCGCGAGGTCGTGGGGCATCGACGGTGGCGGCACGGGCAGGGGTTGCACCGGCAGCACCCGTTCCCCGTCGATGCCCAGCGGCTCGCGGCTGGTGGCCAGCACCCTCAGGTCGGGGCAGCCCCGCACCAGTGCGTCGGCGAGGTCCGCGGCGGCGTCGAGGACGTGCTCGCAGTTGTCGAGCACCAGCAGCAGGTTCTTGGTCCGCAGGTACTCGACCAGCCGGTCGGTGACGGTGCTGCCGAGCCGCTGCTGTACCCCCAGCGTGGCGGCGATCACGTCGGGGGCCGCGGTTGCCTCCCGCGCACCGGCCAGCTCACAGATCCACGTCCCGGCGGGATGGCGTGCTTGCGCATCGGCTGCCACCTGCAGGGCGAGACGGGTCTTGCCGACTCCACCGACTCCGGTCAGCGTGACCACCCGGGCAGCGTCAAGCGCGGCGAGGGCGGTCGCCGCGTCGCCGGCCCTGCCGATCAGGTCGGTCAGCTCCCAGCGGAGGTTGCCGACCGGACCCGGCGGCGCGATGACCGGCGGGGCACGCGATGGTTCCTGGTCCCGCCGCAGGATCGCCGCCTGCAGGTCGCGCAGCTGCCGCGACGGGTCGAGGCCGAGCTCCTCGGCGAGCAGCTCGCGGTAGTCATGGAAGGCCTGGAGCGCATCGCCCGAGCGGCGCAGCTCATGCAGCACCCGCATGAGCTGCGCGCGGGGCCGTTCCCGCAGCGGGTCAGCGGCGACGAGCGCTTCAAGCCGGCCCAGGGCGTGTTCCGACCGGCCGAGCGCGATCGCCGCGTCAACCGAGTCCGAGACGGCGGCCAGGCGAAGCTCTTCCAGGCGGCCCGCCTCGACGCGGGCGAACTCGTCATCGCAGAACTCGGCGTAGGCCCGACCGCGCCACAGCGACAGCCCCTCCTCGAGGAGCACTGCGGCCTGCTCGGGTGGTTGCGCTGCGGCGGCGCGCACCAGTCGCTCGAACCGGACGGCGTCGACCTGCTCGCCGTCGACCTGCAGCACGTAACCCGGCGCTGTGGTGAGCACCCGTATCGCGCTGTCACAACCTGCCGCGCGGACAGCCTCCCGGAGCCGCCACACCAGGGTTTGCAGCGCGCTCGCCGGTTCGGCCGGCGGGTGCTCGGCCCACAGGAGGTGCTCTAGCCGGTTGACGGAGACGACCGTGCCGTGGTGGATGAGCAGGGCGGCGAGCAGCCTGCGCAGCCGGCCCGAACGCAGCAGCGAGCCTTCGCCGCCCAGTTGCAGCGGTCCGAGTACCCGAACGTGCACCGGCTTCATGCGACCCTCCGCCAGCCACGGTAACCGGCCCCCCTCCAGCTGCCAGCCGCGCACCGCCAGGTCCGGTGTGGGCCATGGGCTCCACAGCTCCACATCCCCGCCGCCTTGACCGTCGAACCGACCGGAGTATCGACACCCCAGCCGGGTTCTCGTAGTCATCGTCAGGCCTCCAGCCGGTAGAAGCGCCACATATCGTTTTCGATGGGCAGCACATGCACCTGGGAGAAGCCGGCCTCGGTGGCATAAGCGCGCAGGGTGGCGGGGCGCAGCACGGTGCCGGTAGCCGCCGACGGGATTTCATTCCGGCCGGCCGGTAGGCAGTGCAGGATGCTGAATCCGTACATGAGCCGTTCCATCTCGTCACCCGGGGCGGTGAAGGTTTCCGCGACCCGCTCGTCACCGACGATCAGGCAGCCGCCGCTGACCAGCAGTGCTCGTGCCGCGGCCAGCGCCTCCACCGGCCTGGCCAGGTCGTGCAGCGCCTCGAAGATCATGGCGGCGTCGTAGCGGCCGGCCAGCTGTGGATCGGCGGCATCCCGTACGGCGAAACCGACCCGGTCATCGACGCCGGCCGCCGCGGCGTTGCGCTTGGCTTGCCTGATCGACTCCTCATCCAGGTCGAAGCCGTCGACCAAGACCTTGGAGTAGCCCCGGGCCAGCGCGATCGACGCCCAGCCCCCGCCGCAGGCGATGTCGGCGACCCGGGCCGGTGGGTCGGCGCGCAGCCGCGCGGCCAGCTCCGGCACCGCGGGGATCCAATGCGCGGCCAGGTCGTTGACGAACATCGGCCGGTTGAACTGCTCGATGCTGTCGCGGATGTCCTGCCCGTACGCCGCATAGGGCACCCCCGCACCGGTGCGGTACGCCGTGAGCAGCTCGGGCAGCACCCCGGCGATGCCGGCCAGCGCGTAGGCCGCCGGTGCGGTGAAGTGCGGGCTGACCTCGTCGAGCAGCACCTCCCGTTGTGGCTGCGGCAGCTCGTAACGCCGCTGCTCGGCGTCCCGCTCAACGTCGGTGGTGACCAGCACACCGGCGACGGCCTGCTGCTCCAGCCATTCCCGCGCATACCGGGGGTCGATTCCCGCGGTTGCCGCCAGCTCGGCGGCGGTGCTCGGCCCGGCTTGATCCATGGCGTCATACAGACCCAGGCGTAGACCCATCCAGACGCCCAGCGTTTCCAGCGACGCCATCAGATCTGTTACCAGCCGCTGCGCGAACATCTCGCGCTGTTCACTGGTATCGATTCTGGTGGTGCTCACGGCATTTCCTCCGATGCGGTTGGTATCAGGGGCGGTGGTGAGCATCGCCCGGACCGCTCGCAGGCCGCTCTCAGCTCGATCTCACGCACCCGCGCGCGCAGGCGGTCAACGGGGATTCGCCCGGTTCCGTGGCCTGGGCTCCTGCCATCTGCTCGATGCAGCAACGGCGAGGTAGGTGTCGGGAGTACGCCGCCACCGTATGTGGCGCCACGGTTGGCTGGGCAAGGGGTCCTGGAAGCCGAATATCTGGAGGCCATCGCTCAGGTGGTTCGGAAGTAACACAATGATCGGTTACATCCCGGCAAGGGATCCTTACGCCAGCGCACGAGATGGAGGTCACCAGTTGTGCCAGTAGACCTAAGCACGATCACCGAACGGCAGCAGAAAATGTGGTCCACCGGCGATTTTCACCGGATCGGCGTCGCCCAGGTGGTTGCGGGCGAGATGCTGGTCCGCTCACTTCACGTGCACGCCGGCGAAAGGGTGCTCGATGTCGCCGGTGGTGCGGGCAACACCGCGCTGGCCGCGGCGCGCCGCGGCGCTGATGCGGTCTGTTCGGATTACGTTTCCGAACTGCTGCACCGCGCGCAGCAGCGCGCCGTGGCCGAAGGGCTGCCCTTGCACACCCAGGTCGCCGACGCTCAGCAGCTACCTTTCGAGGACGGCACGTTCGACGTCGTGACGTCGACGTTCGGTGCGATGTTCGCCCCGGACCAGGCACGGACAGCATCCGAACTGCTGCGCGTGCTGCGCCGCGGTGGCCGGCTGGGGATGGCCAACTGGACGCCGCAGAGCTGGGCCGGTGCACAGTTCGGTCTGGTGGCGCAGTTCCTGCCGCCGCCACCGGGACTGGTGCCGCCCAGCGCGTGGGGCACCGAGGAGCGGTTGCGGGAACTGTTCGGCGACTGCATCTCAGCACTGGAGACCCGGCGGGAGCACGCGGAGATGTGCTACCACGACACAACCGGCGCGTTCGAGGTGTTCCGGGAGTGGTTTGGCCCGGTCTCCACGGTCTGGCAGGCGCTGGACAAGTCACAGCAGGACAAGTTCCGGGACGCCTGGATCGCGAACGCCGAGAAATTCAACGCCGCCCAGGACGGAACCTGCGAGATTCACTCCGAGTACCTGGAAGTCGTCGCGATAAAGGCGTAACCATCCATGGCTCTTGTGCACTTTTTGCCGGCAGCGGCGGTACCAGGAAACGTCGATCGACACCGCCCGCAACCGCCGCGGGGTGCGGTGACAGCGCCGTCAACTCGACGTCACCGACATGCGTAAGGCCTGGCCACATCGGTGGTGTCGAGTTCACGGCGCAATTAGGCCAAGTTGGAGTATCAAGGCTCCAGCGCGGCGCGACTGTCATCCTCGGCCTGCGCCACCCCGGCCGCTAATGGGGTGGCTACCTGGTCTGAGCCTGGCGGATGTTGCGGTTGGAGCGGAACAGGTTGTCCGGGTCGTAGCTCTTCTTGATCTCGACCAGGCGGTCGAAGTTGGTGCCGTAGCTGGCCCTGACGCGCTCGGACCCCTCATCCGCGGTCTGGAAGTTGACATAGGTGCGGCCGGTGGAGAAGGGATGCAGCTGGGTCCATGCGTCACGGATCCACTCCCGGTACTGCGCCGCCCGGGGCTCGCCGGGCTTCCACATGCCGTTCGCGCCGATCATGTATCGGGCATTGCGATTCCCGACCGCGCCGTCGTCCTCGACGCGCTCGTTGATGGTTCCACCGATATGAAGGAAGCCGCATTCGATACCCGGGATGGGGCAGTCGGCGAACAGCTTTTCGGTGAGGTCGAGCAGTTCGTCGCTGAGCTCGGCGGCGTAGTCGGTCTTCCAGTAGTAGTGCATGCCCTTGGGTTCGCCGTCGTCGAGGTAGCACTGCACCTGGGTGTAAGGCTGCTCGGCCAGCAGATCGACGATCGGGCCGCCGATCGCGCGGATCGGTGCGACGACGTCGTCGGTGTGGGCTAGGTCGCCGGTGTAGCACACGGCCATGGCGCAGATCTTCTTGCCGTGCCACTGCTGGGGTACGAACGGTGCCGGTGGCGCGTGCATGAGCACCAGCCACACGGCCAGTTCCCTCGGGGCCTCGGTGGTGATCGCCCGGTAGGCCCGCAGGATCTCGTGCACCTGCTCGCCTGGCCAGGCGAGCAGCCCGCCGTAGACGGTCGGGCCGACCTCGTGCAGTCGGAACGTGAACGAGGTGACCACGCCGACGTTGGCGCCGGCGCCGCGGATCGCCCAGAACAGGTCCGGGTGCTCGTCGCGGCTGGCCCGGCGGACCCGGCCGTCCGCGGTGACGATCTCGACTTCGAGCAGGTTGTCCACCGTCCAGCCGAACCGGCGGGTCAGGTACCCCAGCCCGCCGCCGAGGGTCAGGCCCGCCACGCCGACCTCGGAGATGAACCCGAGTGGGGTGGCCAGGCCGTGCTCCTGGGTGGCCCGGTCCACCTCGCCGAGCAGGCACCCGGCCTGCACCGTCGCGGTCCGCGCGCTGGGGTCGACCGTGATGCCGCGCAGTGCGGACATGTCGATGGTCAGGCCACCGTCGGCCAGTGCGGTACCGGCGATGTTATGTCCACCGCCGCGCACCGACAGCGCGAGTTCGTGCTCGCGAGCGAAGCCCACCGCCTCGACGACGTCGGTGGTGCCGGCTGCGCTGACGACCAGCGCCGGCTTGGTGGTGATCATGCCGTTCCAGAGCTGCGTCGCGTCCGTGAATCCGGCGTCCCGTGCGGTGCGCAGCGGACCGTGCAACCGCTGGCGCAGGCCGTCGACGATCTCATCGGTCAGCGTGGTCTCGCGCACCGCGCGCAGCAGGGCCTGGGGGGCTTCGAGAGGTGGGTCGTCGCCGCAGTCTTCGATCACCTGTAGCGGCCACCCGTACCGGGCACTGGCCGTTTCGGCGATCCGTACCGGCGTCGCCAGGTCGTGGCGTCCCCAGACCAGCATGGTCGGGACGGTGATCCGCGCCAGATCAGCCGCCGGGATCGGCGGCCCGCCGAACTGCCCCATCAGCACGCCGAGGGCCTTCTGCAGGGCGGGCGTCCGGGCGCACTCGACGTTGTAGGCCCGAAACGGCTCCCACCGCTCGCCCATCCGGCGGCGCAGGCGTTCCAGATCAGCGGCGCAGAACCGCCACAGCTGGTCATGGGTATGCTCGCTGGGCTGAGTGAGGAAGTCGCATAACGCGAGACCGAAGTCCGGTGGCGGCTCGAACGGGGACAGCCCCAGCGCGTCCACCAGGACCAGCCGGCACAGGCGCGCACTATGGTCGGCGGCGAAGCGCGCCGCGATGGCGCCGCCGAGGGCGTAGCCCACCAGCGTCGGCGACATCGCGCAGGTGCCCTCGATGAGCTCGCTGAGCCAGGACAGCACGCGGTCGGCGTCCAGCGGGCCGCCGGTGACCTCCGAGGCGCCCTGGCCGGGCAGGTCGGGGACGACCACGTGGTATGTCGAGACCAGTTCCGGGATGACCCTCAGCCAATGGGTCGCATTCCCGCCCGGACCGTGCAGCATCACGACCGCAGGCCCGGCGCCACCCTCCAGCACGGCCGTCGAGACGCCGGCCAGGTCCAGCCGCCGCTGCGTGACGGGCAGTGCCGCCAGCAGCATTTCGCGTGCTTGCATCGTCGTCTCCCTTGTGGTGCGCGGAACCGTCACCGGCACGCTACGGAGGCTGTCGACGTGCCCGCGTCGGGAGAAATCTGTGAGTTCGCGCGGGGCGAGGTGGGTAAAACTGGGTAGGCGGACTTACACCAGGCCGCGTTCGTAGGCATGTGCGGTGGCCGCCGACCGGGACGCCACGCCCAGCTTGGCGAGGATGTTGCTGACGTGGCGGGCCACCGTCTTCTCGCTGAGCACCAGATCGGCCGCGATCGACCGGTTCGACTTGCCGGCCGCCACCAGCCGCAGTACCTCCAGCTCACGCCGGGTCAACCCGGCTGGATCACCGGCTGCGGGACCGCGGGTGAGCGCATCGAGCCGGGCCAGGTCGGGGGCGGCCCCGAGCTGCGTGAAGGTGGCCCGGGCAGCCGCCAGCTCCAGCGCGGCGCCGTCCTGGTCACCCACCGCGCGGCAGGCCAATCCCATCAGCACCTGCACCCGGGCGACCTCGTACGGGGCCTGCACCAGCTGCCACAGCTGGCACGCTCGGCGCAGCGCGCGCAGCGCCGAGCCGGGTGGTCCCTCGGCCAGCTCCACCGCGCCGCTGGCTTGCGCGGCCAACGCGATCAGCACCCTGGTGCCGTAGTCGTCAGCGATCTTCGCCAGCTCGTGGCCGGCGCTGCGCGCCCGGGCGGCGTCACCGGCCGCCAGCAGAATCTCCACGTACGCCGGCAGCAACCGGGCCCGGTCCAGCCGTGCCGTGGTCTCGTCCAGGACCCGCTGGATCGCCGCGGCCGCCACGTCGACCCGACCCTGGGCCAGCCGCAACAGGGCCAGACCCGGCTGCGGTTGCCACCCCCAGGCGTTGGCGGCGCGGTAGGCCTGCTCGGCCGAAGCGAACTCCCCCAGTAGCCGCAGCACCTCCGCCTGCTGGTAGTGGGCGGTCGCGGCGGCCACCTCATGGGCCTTGCGGGCGAAACGTTCACCGGCGCGGCGGGCTTCGGCCAGCGAGTCGCGCCATTCGCCGCGCAACTGCATGATCTCGGCGCGGTGCACCCGGCACTGGCCGGTGAAGTTGACCAGATCGGGTTGCGCATCGCACCAGCGGGTCAACGCGGCGGTCCATTCGCAGGCGCGGTCGAGGTCGTAGACCTGCCGGCAGGCGTCGATCACGCTGCAGTAGATCAGCCCGGTGAACAACGGGGAGGCCAGCTCGCCGGAGATCACCGCGACCATGGCCTCATCCAGCAGCGCCGCGCCCTGCGCAACGCGCCCCTGCCGGATCCGGGCCCGGCCCTGCGCGTGCAGCGCGAAGGCGACCAGGTCAGCGTCGTGACACCGATCACCGATCTCCGCGATAGCGCCCGCGGTCTGGTAGGCGGCCTCGGGGTCGTCGTCAAGGTGCTGGAGAACGTCGGGGATGAGCAGGTAGCCACGCTCGGCGCAGTCCCGGCCGGCGCGGTCGAGGAGCCGGCCCGCGCGGCCGAACCATCCCATCGCCTGAGCCGGCTCGCCTCCGTCGAGCAGGCCGAAGCCGGCCCAGATGGCGCACCGGGCGGCACCGACCGGATCCGATGTCTGCAGGTGGACCTGATGAGCCCGTTCCAGCACGCGGACGGCTTCGTGATCCCGGCCGACGAGGAAGCCCGACATCGCCAGCAGCTCGAGGTCCGGGCCTGCCAACCCGGCCGCCTGGTCCGCACGTGACAGCGCGGTGTGGGCATCCAGCCAGGCCCGCTGCCGGTAACAGGCGCGGCCGCGGTCCAGCTCGTCGAGGGGTCCCACGCAGGCCAGGTGTACCGGGCCGCCGAGCAGACCGGCAACCCCGTTTAGCTTTCCGGTGGATGGGTCGGCGTCAGTCGATGATGTCGCCCCGGTGCAGTCATTGCCGTTCGCGTACGCCGGTCCACCGGATGTCGGGGTTGTCCTCGCGCCAGGTTTGCAGCCGTACGTCGACTTCCTGAGCCACCGTGCGGTCATGGTGATCGTGTTGCATGAGCCAGGTGGTGGCGCACAGCTCCCACAGCCGGCGGTAGGTCTGGTAGCCGTCCCAGGTGCGCACGTCGAAGCCGTAGGCCTCAGCGAAGTCGCGGTAGCACTGTTCAGGCCGGCCGAAGCGACTGACCACGACGGCGGTGTGCACCAGGTCCCACTCCCGGGGCCCGATGGACACCTGCTCGAAGTCGATGAGCACCGGCTGGCCGGCGCGCAGCAGTATGTTTCCCACCTCGGCCTGGCCGTGGATGACGCCCGCTGGTAAAGCCGGCTTCACCTGGTCCAACTCGCTGGCAAGGCGCTCGGACCACTGGGTGAGCATCCTGACATCCTCAGGCGCGTAGTGCTCTCGCTGCTGCGCCAGTCGCCGATCGGATGACGCGAGCTGGCGCCACGGCTCCAGCGGCACCCGCAGGTCAGCAGTGCGCTGGTGAAAGATGCGCACCAGCCGCCCCAGCGAGCGGTGAACGTTATCTCGGTCAGGTGCGGTGAGCCGTTCCCATACCGTTCCCAGGCAATCCAGCGCCCTGAGCGGCTGCTGCGCAACGTCGTCGGCAAGTCGCACGGTGGGAACGCCGAGCCGGCCGAACTCGCGGACCAGCTCGATCTCCCGCCGCACGTCAGCTTCGCTCGTGGTCGGGCGCATAACCCGCAGCACGTGCGCCTGGTCGACCCCGAACACGGCGTTGCTCCCGAAGCGCAGCAGCTCCAGGTCGCACGTCGGCAGCTCAGCCTGCCCACACATCGTCGCCGCCACCCGGCGCGCGTCCAAGGCCGTCCACCCCACGCCTCAGCATGCCCGACATGGAGGCATATCGGGGTTATCGGCCTGCTCGCCGGCCCGATATGTCTCCATGTCGGGATGGGGACTTCGGTGTAACGCGGGGAGGATGCGTGGGCACTGAGGTGGCGTGACGGAGAACGGCTGGCACAAGGTGGACCCCGCTGATGTTCCGGACGACAGGCGGGTACGCAGCGTCGTGGTGGACGGCCGCACGGTGGCGTTGTCCCGGTGCGGAGCCCGGCTGGGCGCGCTGGACAACCGCTGCCCGCATCAGGGCGGGCCGCTGGGGGA
>Ga0134126_10003372_pt1 | contig 20021 bp, 12 predicted proteins | sample KB31752_FD_96881 | JGI IMG/M metagenome (GOLD analysis project Ga0134126, IMG submission 96881) | Terrestrial soil microbial communities with excess Nitrogen fertilizer from Kellogg Biological Station, Michigan, USA - KB3-175-2 | ecosystem: Environmental > Terrestrial > Soil > Unclassified ...
ACCTCGGTTCGCTACTTGCTCAATCCCCCGGCGCATGGGACGAGGCCGTCTCACTCGCCCGATTCGCATGCGGCAACTCCGCGGACGTCCCGTTCGCCGCCCTTGCCGATTGCCCCCAGTGCCCGGGATCTCCATTCACGTCTGCCGCCGAGATCGAAGTCGCCCGCCAGGTATTCACCTGCCTCGCCGACCTCGTCCTCATCAAAACCGGCGAGTTCCGCAAGAGCATCGATAAGAACAGCGGCTTCCCGCCCGAATCCAAACGCGAGAAGGACCGCCTGTATTCCCTCGCACGTTCGCTCTCGCAGATCGACGGCCTCCAATCCGCACTTTGTGCCATCCGCGATCTGCCGCCCACACGCTATTCCGACCAGGACTGGCGCATCGTTCAGGACTGCTTCATTCTGCTGCGCCACGCAGCCGCCGAGCTTCACGTCGCCTTCGCCGAAGCCGGCAAACTCGACTTTACTGAGATCGCGCACGCCGCTCTGCAAATTCTTCAGGGAGAAGACGGCCACCCGACCGAAGCCGCGCTCGCCTTCGCCGACGGCATCCACCACCTGCTCGTCGACGAGTTTCAAGACACCAGCCGCCGCCAGCATGCTCTGATTTCCGCCATCGCGGGAGCATGGCCCGACCCCGCCGGAAGAACTCTCTTCGTCGTCGGCGACCCCATGCAGTCCATTTACTTCTTCCGCGACGCCGACGCCGAGCTCTTCCCGCGCGTGCAACATCTCGGCTTTGATCTGCCCGGCGGAGACACTCTCGTGCCCCGCTTCGTTCGCCTCTCTTCAAATTTCCGCACCACTCCCAAACTTGTTCTCCGCCTCAACCATCTCTTTCAACCCGTGTTCGCGGTGGACGACGGCAGCAACGTGCGCTTCAGCCCATCCGAGCCCGCACGCACCGACGCCACCGCCAACACTCCCTGCTTCGATCTTTACCTCAACTTCGTCCCCCAGCCTGCCCGCGGCATCGCCGCCCCCAATTCTGCAGCCGCCGGCAAGCAGATCGCCGACGAACGCGCCGCCGGCCTCGAACATCAGATCACCGAAATCGTCGAACTCATTCGCAGCCGCATCGATCACATCGAGCATGCCCGCGCGAACGGACAGAAATATCGCATCGCCATTCTCGGCCGCGCCCGCTCGGCTCTCGCGCCAATCGCCGAAGCCCTGCGCGCCGCCGGCATTCCTTTTCGCGCAGTCGACCTCGAACCCCTCGCGGAACGCCCTGAGATCGTCGACGCCATTGCACTTGCCCGCGCGCTCTCCAATGCAGAAGACCGCCTTTCATGGCTCGGCGTGCTCCGCGCCTCATGGTGCGGGCTGTCGCTCTCTGACCTCCACGCCCTCACCAGCAACGACGACCCCGCAATCCAGTGCCAGCCCGTCCCCCAACTCCTCCGCTCCCGCGCGCGTCTCCTCGCGGCCGAAAGCCAAACCGCAATCAACCGCCTCCAGGCAGCAATCGACGATGCATCCGCCCTGCGCGCCGCAGTCCCCGGCATTTCGCTCGGAACCTGGCTCGAGCACGCATGGCTGCGTCTCGGCGGAGAAGCCTGCGCAGACGCCACCGCTCGCGCAAACCTCGCCCAACTCTGGCGCTGTCTCGATCAACTTCCCGGCGGCCCCGCCGATTTCCAGGGCCCCGCTCTTGAAGCCGCTCTCCGCACTCTCACGGCTCAGCCCGATCCTTCCGTGGATAGTTCCTGCGGAGTGCAGCTCATGACCATTCACAAATCGAAAGGTCTCGAGTTCGAAGTGGTCATCGTCCCCGAACTGCAGGCGAAGTCCGGCAGAACTCAGCCCGGCATGTTCGCATGGCTCGAACGAGGACTCGACGCACCCGGCGAAGACGACGAAATCACCGAATTCCTCATCGCTCCCTTCCAGCCTCGCGGCAGCGATCGCGGCAAGACACGCGAATGGGTCGATCGCCAGTACCGCCAGAAGGAAGCGCAGGAGACGCGCCGCATCCTTTACGTCGCCGCAACCCGCGCGCGCGAAGAGCTTCATCTCTTTGCGCGCCCTGCTTACAAGATGGAGAATGGCAATCCTGCCCTCTGCAATCCCGACGAGAGCCTCCTCAAGACCGCGTGGCCCGCGATCGAGCCCGAGCTGCGAACGCAATTCAATGCATGGCTCGCCGAAGATCAATCAGCCGAAGTCGAAGCTCTCGCTGCAAGTGCGGGCAATGTGGTCACCATGCCCCCACCGCAGCGCCCCGCATTGCTGCGGCGTCTTCCCGCGAATTTCGAACCGCCTCCCACGGCGCGGCTCTACGCAAGCTCCTCAGACGCTGCCTCAGAATCCACTCCGTTATACGAGCGGCATGAAGGCGGACGGCAGTCGCGCGCTCTCGGCTCAGCCGTCCATCGCGCACTGGAACATCTCGCCCGCCTGCGCTCCTCCTCCACGTGGGAAGAGGCTCGCGAGGGTCTGACTCACTTCCACGGCCCGCTCACGTCCTCCGCGCGCGCCCTCGGCTTCGATCGCGAGAATGCCGCCCAAATCGCCGCGCAGGCGCTCCAGATCGTGCTTCGAGCCGCGGACGATCCGCTCGCCCAATGGATTCTCGCGCCTCACGCCGGCGCCGCCAGTGAAATTCGCTGGACCGGCGTCCTCAACGGCGCCCTGCGCACCGTTCAGGCCGACCGCGTCTTCCGCGCCGGCCCCCTTCCGCTCTCAGACGACGAAAATGTCTGGTGGATCATCGATTACAAAACCGCCGGCACCGGCCACACCGCGCAGTCCCTGTCGCTCCCGGCGTTGCGCGCACAGTTCGCCCCGCAGCTCGAGCTCTATGCAAAGGTCCTTCGCAAGCTGCACGCACAGCAGTTCGAAGTCCGCCTGGGCCTCTACTATCCCCACACGCTTCAGTTCGACTGGTGGGAGCCCTGATCTTCGCCGCCCCTGCCATCCCCCACGCCGATTCCAATCGCCCGCATCAGCTTCAATGCGTTGCTGGTCTCCACCACGCCCGGCCTGATCCTGTAATCGAATACCAGCGCATCCCCCTCCACGCGATCCGCAAAATGCGCATTGAAGGCGCGCCCGCTCATCGATTCCGGAATCGTCGCAAGCGCCAAATCATGCGTGCTCACCACTCCAATGGCGCGCCGCTCCACCAGCGTCTCAAGAACAAACCGCGTTCCCACAAGCCGGTCGTGCGAATTGGTTCCCGATAAGAGCTCATCCAGCAGAAACAGCACCGGCGTAGCGCTCTGCGCCAGGTCGACAATCGCTTTCACCCTCTGGATCTCCGCATAGAATCGCGACACTCCGCCGCTCAGAGAATCCAGAATGCAGATGGACGCGGCCACCTGCAGCGGCGACAGCACCAGTCGCTTTGCCCGCACCGGAGCCCCGCACTGCGCCAGCACCGCATTCACCCCGATGCTCCGGATGAACGTGCTCTTCCCCGCCATGTTCGGCCCGCTCAGGATCATCAATTGCTGCGCTCCATCGAGCCGCACATCGTTGTCCACTGACTTTCCCGGCGGCAGCAGCGGGTGTCCCAACCCCTCGGCCTCAAACTGCGGCCCGTCTTCCACAAACTGTGGGAACGTGTATTCCGGATGCTCGAACGCAAACGCCCCCAGCGAAGCCAACGCCTCAAGTTCTCCTGCCGCATCGAGCCACGCGCGTATTGCCCTGCCATGCCGCGTCTGCCATCGCTCCGCCGCAAACACAAATTGTGCGCTCCAGAACAGCACAAAATCGAAAGGCTGCACCGCCCGGTTCTCGCGCGCCGCAATCGTCTCCGCAAATCCTGCCAGCTTCCGGATTGTCCTGGACGCCGACACTCCCGCCCGTTGCACCCTTGCCTGAAGATCCTTCAGCTTTGGCGCCCCAAATTCCTCGCGCTCCAGAAGGACCAGCACTTCCGCCAGCAGTCGCAGTTCCGCCGCGGCCTTCTCAATTGTCTCCGCGGCTTGCTCCAGCCGCAGGTAAATCCGATGTGCGTACGCCACATTCGCCACCGAAATCACCAGCAGCGGTATCCATGTCCCATAAACCGGCCACGCCGCCAGGCTGGCCAGCCACAGCACAGCCAGGCCTGTCGTCGCTACCTGCGTTTCCTTCGATGTAAACAGCGGCCCGCCCTCGCCCCACGCAGCCAGCCTCTCCGCATCCACCCCGCCGCGCACATCTTCGCCACAGGAAGCAAGCCGCTCCCGCAGCTTTACCTTGGGGCCAATTTCCCGCACCGCGGCCTGCCTCGCCAGCGCCTCGTCAACAGGCGCAGCCTCCAGCAGCCATTGCGCAAGCCGCGTCTCACCGGAGCGGGTCCGGCCTGTGTTCAGGTACTCAAACAGCGAATGCTCGCCAAGCACATCCAGGTCCCTGGCATACGGGTGCGCCGCATCCAGAAACCGCTCGCCGCGCTCGCCCGACCAGCGCCCCTTCAGCCGATCCAGGCCGCGCCGATAAAAACGAACCGCTCGCTCACGCATGCGGATCGCGCCCAGCAGCTTCTCATGTCCCACCGCGAGAACCAGAAACACCGCACACGGGAGCACCAGCCATGCCAGCCTCACCCTGTCGTGAATGAGCAGCGCTGCCAGCAGGAGCGTTCCCGCCGCCACGGCGAGTTTCGCAATGCCAAGCAGCCGCCCCCGCCGCTGCGCTCGCGCCTGCACGCCTTCGAGCGCCGCCAACTCCGCGGCGTACCGTTCTCCCGCGGATGCCCCGCTGCCCGTTGTCTCTGTGCCCCGATCCATCGCTGCACCAAGACTAACGCGCCGCGCGCCCGCGCTCGTAACCGGATTATTCCTTCGGATTCGCGCCGGCTCCGTCCGCGCCTCTAGCCGCCGCCGCTGCCGCCGCCGTCGCTGCGTGCTTCGCCATCACGCTCTTGTGGTGCCGCACATCGGCGCCCTGCACCCAGAAAATAACGTCCTCTGCGATATTCGTGGCATGATCCGCCACCCGTTCCAGGCTGCGGCTGATCATCAGCGCGTTCAGCGCCTGCGGAGCGATATGGCTCTGCTCTTCCATCACCTTCGTCAGAGCCTTGTAGGCCGCGCGGTTCATCGCATCCACCGCGTCATCCATGGTCAGCACACTCCGCGCAAGCTCCGCATTCGCGTCAATGAACGACTGCAGGCTCTTGCGCACCATGTCTTCGGCCAGCGTTGCCATCCGGGGAATATCTACCGGCAGCTCCGCCGCCGCAAGCTGATCGATCTGGCGCACTCGCTCGCTGATGCTCTTCGCCGCATCGCCCACGCGCTCCAGGTCCGCGTTGATCTTGATCACGCTCAGAATGAACCGCAGGTCCGACGCCATCGGCTGTTCCATTGCCAGCAGGTCCAGCGCCGCCTGGTCGATATCCCGTTCCATCCGATTAATCGCAATTTCGCTTCGGCTCACCAGGTCGCAGATCGATAAATCGCGCGTGCGATACGCCTCGATCGCGCGCTGAATCGACTGCTCCGCCAGCCCCGCCATCACCAGCAGGTTTTCCTTTAAATCCTCGAGGCTCTGTTGAAACCGAATCCGTGTCATCCAAACCTGCCCGTGATGTAATCTTCCGTTCGCTTGTCGCTCGGGTTGGTGAAGATCTTGTGCGTCGAATCGAACTCCACCATGCGCCCGTTCAGAAAAAACCCCGTCTTCTCCGCGACACGTGCGGCCTGCTGCATATTATGCGTCACAATCACAATGGTGTACTGGGATTTCAATTCGAAAATCAGGTCTTCGATCTTCGAAGTCGATACCGGGTCCAGCGCCGACGCGGGCTCGTCCATCAGCAGCACCTCGGGATCCACCGCCAGCGCGCGCGCAATGCACAACCGCTGTTGCTGCCCGCCTGACAGGCTCGCGCCCGACTTCTTCTTCAAATCATCCTTCACTTCATCCCACAGTGCGGCTTTCTTCAGCGACTGCTCCACCGTCTCATCCAGCACGCGCCTGTTCCTGTACCCATTCAGCTTCAGTCCTGACGCCACGTTGTCGTAAATCGACATCGTGGGAAACGGATTCGGCCGCTGAAACACCATCCCCACTCGCCGCCGCACCAGCACCGGCTTTGAATCCGCATAGATATCCACGTCGCCCATCTTCACTGACCCGGTCACCCGCGCAATCGGATTCGTCTCGTGCATCCGGTTCAGGCAACGCACAAACGTGCTCTTCCCGCACCCCGACGGCCCAATCAGCGCCGTCGCATGGTTCGCCGGAATATGCAGGTTAATGTCCTGCAGCGTATGGTTCGTCCCATACCACGCATTTAAATTCGTGACCTCAATCCCGACACCCACGTGCGCTTATCTCCTTCTTCTACCGCCTGACAGCGCTGTTTCCCAACGAACCGAAAACTCTGCGAACTGAACCCCATCTGCGAACTGACACCCATCTGCATCTGGGTTTTGTAACAGGGCACGACTTCAGTCGTGCCGAAAACTTCCAAAATAATCTCGGGCTTTAGCCCCCGCACCTTTTTTGTCCCGTTCCCATCACTCTCACGAGTTTTTCCCGACACCCACGTGCGCATCTCTCCCGTTCGTGCTCAGTTCTTCGTTCCCTCCGAACTATGAACTCCGAACTATGAACTGTGAACTATGAACTGCGAACTATGAACTGTGAACTGCAAACTATGTACTGCCCTTCAACACCCCGCGGCTCGTCACCCACCGCACCAGCGACACCGCCGCCACAATCAGCACAATCAACACCAGCGCCCCACCCCACGCAAGCCTGTGCCAGTCTTCATACGGTCCCGTCGCGTAAACCCAGATCTGCAGCGGCAGCGCTTCGATCGGCTCCTTCAGCGTGGTGCTGAAGAAGTTGTTTCCAAATGCGGTAAAAATCAGCGGAGCAGTTTCCCCCGCCACGCGCGAAAACGCCAGCATGCAACCCGTAATCACGCCGGGTGAAGCTGTCCGCAGCGTGATCGAAAGCACTGACCTCCAGTTGGGCACGCCCAGTCCCAGCGCCGCCTCGCGCACCGAGTTCGGCACCATCAGCAGCATCTCTTCCGTCGTCCGCGTGATCGTCGGAATCATCATGATCCCCAGCGTCACCCCGCCCGCAAACGCTGAGAACCCATGTAGCGGAACCACCACCAGCGCATATCCCGCAATCCCCATCACGATCGACGGCACGCCGTTCAACACGTCCGCCGTAAACCGCACCGCGTTCGCCAGCTTGGTCCCGCGGCCATATTCCGCCAGAAAAATTCCCGACCCGATCCCGATCGGCACCCCGATCAAACTTCCCACACCCAGCAGCACGGCAGACCCGACAATCGCATTGGCCATCCCGCCGCCCAATTCCCCCGGCGGCTTCGGCATCTGCGTAAAGAACGCAAGGTTCAGCGAACTCGCCCCCTTGTAGACCAGGTAAATGAAGATCGCCACCAGCGGCAAAATCACCAGCGCCGTAGCCAGCACCGCCAGCCCGGTCACCATGTGATCGGTTCCCGCCCGCATTGCCGCCCGAGTTTTTTCTGCCGCTCTCATCACCCGTCTCGCCCTACCATCTGCACCCTGTCCCTCAGTCCCTCTGTCCCTCTGTCCCTCTGTCCCTGTTCCCTGTTGCCTGTTCCCTGTTGCCTGTTGCCTGCTTTAGACCACTCTCGCCGGCGCCCCGCGCGTCACCGCCCACACCAGCAGCCGCGCCAGTGCATTCACCAGGATCGTCACCACGAACAGCGCCAGCCCCAACTCTGTCAGCGCGCTGCGATGCAAATCGGTCACCGCTTCGGCATATTCATTCGCAATCACCGCCGACATCGTTGCGCCATTCGCCAGCAGCGATTTGTGAATCTCCGGAGTATTCCCGACAACCATTTGCACGGCCATCGTTTCGCCCAGCGCCCGGCCCAGCCCCAGAATCACCGCGCCCACAATCCCGATGCGCGCATTGCGCAGCACGCCCATCCGGATCATCTCCCACCGCGTCGCACCCAGCGCCAGCACCGCCTCGCGCTGCGAGTGCGGCACCGCCGTCATTACTTCCCGCGTGAGCGACGAAATAATCGGCAGAATCATGATGGCCAGAATCACCGCCGCGGCCAGGTAGCCCAGCCCCGTAGGATTGTCATTCCCAAACAGACCCGTCCACCCCAGCGTCTTCATCAGCCAGGGATTCACGTGCTCGCGCAATATCGGCACCAGGACGAACACCGCCCACAGCCCGTAAATCACGCTGGGAATCGCCGCCAGCAGTTCCGTTAAGAATGCCAGGCCGCCGCGCAATGCCCGCGGACACATCTCCGTCAGAAAGATCGCCAGGCCCACCGCCAGCGGCACCGCGATCAGCAGCGCAACAAACGACGTCACCAGCGTCCCGTAAATAAACGGCAGCGCGCTGAAGTGCCCGTTCACCGGATCCCAGTACCACGGCAGATGCGTCGAGGGATCCGTATCGGCATGAAAGAAAAATTTCAGGCCGAACTCATGCCAGGTCATCTGCGAGCGCAACACAAGTTCCGTGGCAATCACGATGACGATCCCGAAAATGCTCAGCGCGCACAGCACCATCAGCCAATGAAAGCCGCGGTCGGCCACGGCGGAATTCCCGCGCGACAGCAGAAAGCGCCGTACCTCGGACTCCCGCGCGGGACCTGACTGCCCGGGCGTTTCCGAGCCCGCAGATCCGGTCGCGGAAGCTGGCTTGAATTGGGCGAGACGGATCTCTGGCACGTGTTCGGTCACCAGCTACAAGGCTACTCAGCCTTTGTGAACGGCACGTTACAGTCCAGCCAAATCAACCGCATACGGATTGAAAGTCCACCGCCATCAGCTAACCTAATTTCCGGAACTGTCCCGAGGATCCCATGCGCCGTATTCCGTTGCTGCTCTTATTGGTCGCCGCCACGCTCGCCGCCCAGACCACTCCATCGGTCGACCCGCCCAGCCGCGAATGGCACGCCTCCTGGATTACCCACCCTACCGCGCCCCTGCGCGAGCCCATCGTTCTCCACTTCCGCCGCACCCTCGACCTGCCCTCCGTCCCCGCTTCCTACATCGTCCGCGTCAGTGCCGACAACCGATTCATCCTCTACGTCAACGGCCAGCGCGTCGGCGACGGCCCCGCCCGCGGCGACCTCACCCACTGGCGCTACGAGAAGTTCGACCTCGCCCCACACCTTAAAGCCGGTTCGAATCTGATCACCGCAACCGTCTGGAACTTCGGCGTTTACAATCCAGTCGCTCAGATGAGCGACCGCACCGCATTCCTCCTCGAATCGGAAGCCACCGACGCCACCGGCATCAGCACCCCCAAGGACTGGCAAGTCGAAATCGAGCCTGGCCACAAGGCGTTCCCCCGTGTCGCCGACGGATTCTGGGCCTACATGGCCCAGGGCCCCGGCGAGCAAATCGATGCCACCGACTACGACTGGAACTGGCAATCCCCTGACGACAAAAACCCAGCCTGGGTCGCAGCCGCCTCTCCCATCCGCGAAAGCGTCTACCCCACCGTCAACAAGGCCCACTCCGCCGATGTAACCGGCGACAACCCCTGGGGCCTCGTACCCGACTACCTGCCGCACATGGAGTACGCGGCCACGGAAATCGGCCAAATCCGCCAAGTTGAAGAGCCGGGCGGCTCCAATCTGCCGGAAGCCCCGAACTTTCCTCGGCCTTATCACCTCCGGCCAAACAGCCACTACAACCTTCTTCTCGATCGCAAAACCCTAACCACCGCCTACCCCCAGCTCACCGTCTCCGGTGGCAAAGGCGCCACCATCCGCATCACCTACTCCGAAGCCCTATACGACAACAAACAGCAAAAAGGCGATCGCAATTCCATCGACTACATCGACAAGCAAGGCCAGAAGCAGCCACGTATCGCGCTAGGCCTGCACGACCTCTTCCGTCCAGACGGGGGCGAACACCGCACTTTCGAGCCCCTCTGGTGGCGCACCTGGCGTTACGTCGACATCGACATCACAACGGCAGATCAGCCACTTACACTCGAATCCCTAAAGGCCAACTTCACGGCTTACCCGTTCGAAGAACGCGCGAAACTCACCACCCCCGACCCCGACCTCGCCAAAATCTGGGACATCTCCTGGCGAACCGCCCGCCTCGACGCCCACGAAACCTACATGGACACGCCCTACTACGAGCAGCTCCAGTACATCGGCGACACGCGCATCCAGGCACTCATCTCCTACTCCGTCGCCGGCGATGACCGCCTCGCGCGCCAGGCCCTCGAAGCCTTCAACGACTCCCGCATCCCAGACGGCATCACCCGCTCCCGCTACCCAAGTTCCCTCCCGCAAAACATCCCCACCTTCTCCCTCCTCTGGATCGGCATGCTCCACGACTGGTATATGTACCGCCCCGACCCCGCGCCCGTCCGCGAATCCCTCGACGGCACCCGCTCGGTCCTCAACTGGTACGCCCAATACGAGCAGCCCGATGGCCTCCTCAAGAAAACCCCCTGGTGGTCCTTCATCGACTGGATCGTCAAAGGCGAGCTCTCGAGCTACAGCGCAGAGGGCGAGTCGTGCCTCACCACGCTTGAATACCTCGGCGCTCTCGACCAGGCCGCCGATCTCGAGCAGGCCCTCGGCGATCCCCACATTGCCGCCCAGCATCGCGAGCGCGCCGCGCACGTGCGCTCCGGCCTCACCTCCCAGTGCTGGGATCCCGACCGCAACCTCCTCGCCGACAACCCCGACCGCAAAGCCTTCTCCGAACAGGCCAACATCCTTGGGGTCCTTTATGACGCGATACCAAAGGACCAACAGTCCCAAGTGCTCCGCCGCATGCTTCCCATCCAGCCCGGCGACACACCCAACGGCACACAAAGCGCATCGCTCTACTTCCGCTTCTACCTCGCTCGCGCACTCGACCACGCCGGCCTCGCCGACCAATACCTCGACTCCCTGAAGCCCTGGCGCGACCTCCTGTCCCTCCACTTCAGCACCTGGCCCGAGCAGCCCGAGCCCACGCGCTCCGACTCCCATGCCTGGACCGCACATCCCATCTACGACCTGCTCACGCTGGTCGCCGGCATCGAGCCCGCCAGCCCGGGATTCAAGACCGTCCGCATCGCACCCCATCTCGGCAACCTGCCGTCGCTCAGCGCTTCGTACCCGCACCCGCTGGGAAACATTGAGGTGAAGTTCACGCGCGAGGGCGCCGGACTTGAAGGGACCATCACTCTGCCGCCACAACTGAGCGGAGAATTCCAGTACCACGGCAAGCGCGAGCCGCTGCATCCGGGTACAAACCAGATTCGAGCCGATTAGTCCGAATCGGGCCAGAATCCGATAAGGTACCCGCGGGTCGAGCGAAACGTTTCCACCCGCGGGTAAATCGTGTTACAACTTCGTCATGCCAAAGGGAAAGAGTTCTACGCCCCCAGGACACGTGAATCTGCGCATGCTCGCCGAGCACCTCGAGCTCTCGCAGACCACCGTCTCGCTGGTGCTGAATAACTCGCCCTCCGCCAAGTCCATCCCCCAGGAGACCCGGCAACGGGTGATGGATGCCGCCAAGCGCCTCAACTACCGCCCCAATTACTTCGCGCGCTCGCTCCGCCAGAGCCGCTCCATGAGCGTCGGCGTCCTCGCCCCAGATCTCAGTGAAGGCTATTTCACGCGCGTCATGAGCGGCGTGGTCCACGAACTCACTTCGGCTCACTACTTCTACTTCACCGCGTGCCACGACTGGAACAAGGACCTGATCGAGCAGTACCCGCGCATGCTCGTCGAGCGCGCCGTCGACGGATTCCTCCTGCTCAACACCCCTGCTGAAGGCATCCAGGTTCCTGTGCCTGTGGTCGCCATTTCCGCGCACAGTCCCGCGCCCAACGTCACCAACATCATCCTCGACCACCATTCCGCAGTCGAGCAGGCCCTCAAGCATCTTTACGACCTCGGCCACCGAAACATCGCCTTCATGCGCGGACCCAGAGCCATCCCCGACTCGGAGTACCGCTGGGAGGCCATCCAGGAAGTGGCCCGCGAAATGGGCCTCAAGATCGACCCTGCCAACGTCATCCGCATCGACGCCGAAGGCTGGTCCATGAAGACCGGCTACCACCCCATGGCCCCCGAAATCGGCTACCGGCCCATGAAGGTCCTGCTCGAAAAGCACCGTACCTTCAGCGCCATCTTCTGCTTCAACGACATTGCCGCCATCGGCGCCATCCGCGCCCTCAAAGACGCCGGCTGCTCCGTGCCCCAGGACGTCTCGGTGGTCGGCTTTGACGACATCCAGTCCGCTGCGTACTCCACCCCATCGCTCACCACCGTTCGCCAGCCGCTGACGGAGATGGGTTCGCGGGGCGCCCAGGTTCTCCTCGACCGCATCGCCAACCGCGAAAAGGAATACCCGGCCGAAATCACCATGGAGCCCGAACTAGTCGTCCGCGAATCGACCGCCCCCGCCTCCCGTTCCTGATCGAGAACCCCGCACTTCCCAATTGCCGACAATCCATCCAGAACTGCTTCTCCGCCCCAAAAGGAAAGCACCCCAACAACGTGTCATCCCGATAGTCCGCGCGTTTTCTTCAGCGGACGGAGGGATCTGCAGTTGCTTTTGGGGAAGCTCATTCGGACGTTACTTCCGGATAGGCGACAAACCGCCCGGAACCCGATCAACAATCAATCGAATTGCGCATTCTGCATGGATTTCTGCGTTCCTCCAATAAACCCCAGTGGTATTCCCAGGAGCGCGTAAGCGATAGAAAGCGTAGCAACGTCAAGTATCACTAAAGGAATATGGCGGAAGAAACCGATTAGCTCAACCGCAATTCCGGCGATGAGGAAGGTCCATTCCCGTGGTGTGCCAAAAGTTGTCTTCTTATGGACATCCGATGCATTCAGCACGACCTCGCTCACCAACATGCGCATCGGGATGAGGACCACCAGGGCCCCGAGAGCAACAGTGAGCATGTGCGCCGTACTTGAGGGACTGTCGGTTGGCCACTCCGGACAAATAATGAGGGCACCGATGGCAAACGCGATGGGTAATATCGTGCGTGTCCATCGTATTGAACTCAGCCATCGCTTGTTCCGTTGTCGAAGAATAATCCGTAGTTGTGTCGCAACAGTCACAGCGGTTAGTCCCCCGAGTACTGTGAAAAGACGACTCGGCGGAACGATCTTGGTCCACGTCGAGAGATTTCGCGTTAAAGTAATGATCTCCGCCATGAATGTAATGAAAAGGGCGAATAGAACGGCCTGCTGTGATCGGATGGTGTAAAGGTAGTACCGCAAGGACGTCGAATGGCGAGGGCTAAACAACCGCGCTATAGAGCCAAGGGCGATAAGCGCCATGGCGTAAAACGCGAATGCATTTACCCCATCACAGGGGTCCGTCCTTAACGAAGCCACCCCGAGAAACACCAATCTGTGCTGGGAAATTACGTGAGCTATGAAGAGTGCAAACATCCCGAGGGAGTAGCGCCAGCCGTTGGTTGACTCATCTTTTGACGCTACGTTTGCCGTTACGTTCATTGTCTGAATGCCTGTAGAGAGCATCGCATGTCGCCGACCGTCCACTGCTCAGAAATTGCATTCCGGTCGGTTAACCGCCGATCCGAAAGTAACGGTGCTGCTCTCAGCTCTCCGCTTCGCGGCATCGCCCGCGAGTGGGTAGGAAAGGGGGGCGACTCCGAGCCGCGTGTAGCATTGGGACATGCGTAGGATGCGCCCCAAACTTCTGATATTCATGGGGGGAATGCTCGCCGTCGTCTGCTTAGGACTCGCAGCGCATTTCGTATTGAAAGATTTGGTGCCGCAGCCGAGGCCATTGCAATGGGCGAGGTGGCTGGTCAATTCCGCACGTTACAAGCGCGAAGTATTGGCTCCGCCCACCGGGTCAACGGTGGGCCTGAAGCATATTGAATGGGACGGCTGGGGATTCGGCGGGAACGACACTGTCGTATATTTAGTCTTCGATCCGGACAACGCTTTGGCACATGCTGCCCGCAGTGGCTTAGCAGGCAAGTATCGCGGCCTCCCATGCGAGGTTTATCGCGTGCGCAGGTTCCAGAGCCAGTGGTACACCGTTCAGTTCTATACCGATACCGACTGGAACGGCTGCGATTAAGACGTGTGGCTAGATAATGGGCGGATGACCGCCTATCCTTCCCCAACCCGAAGCCGCAGCCCTGACCGGAAAGGCGAACGGGCGTCAAGGGACGGATTGCCGACAATCCATCCAGAACTGCCTTTCCGCCTCAAACGGAAAGCACCCCAACAACGTGTCATCCCGACAGGCCGCGCGTTTTCTTCAGCGGACGGAGGGATCTGCAGTTGCTTTTGGGAACCTCATTCGCACGTTACTTCCGAATTGGCGACAACTCATTCGGAGAGGCTAGGCGCTGCGGTTCCTTGAGCGGGTTAATCAGGCTGCGGAAAACTCCGCTAAAATTCGAGCTGCGTGTCAGGGCACGACTTCTAGCCTGCCCTGAGCGAAGTCGAAGGGTGCCGCAAGCCGCTCATTCTAATGATCCGGGCTTTACAGGCTGCGGAAAAACTCCAATTAAGACGGGCTTTGTAACAAGGGCACGGCTTCAGCCGGGCCGCAAGCTGCTCATTCTAATGATCCGGGCTTTAGCCCCTGCTACGCTCGCAGCCCGAAAATGCCTTTTTCCGCAGCCTGTTTAGCCGCTGGGGGATGGTTTTTACACCATAGCTACTCGATGGATGCCTTTTTCCGCAGCCTCTTTAGCCCCTGCTGAGGTTCACACCTCACAATTGCCTTTTTCCGCAGCCTCTTAAGACCCATTCGGCAGCAATTGCACCAAGCTCGTAAACTGCCGCAATGCCGACCGCGAATATCGCGGCTCCGAGAATCCAGACAGCCCCGGCGATAGGATGGGCAGCGTGAGCATCGAACCGTCGCCCTTGATCAGCTAAATAGGCATCGCGCCCGACGCTGAACCGGTGTGAATAATCGAACGCGAGAAAGCTGCCAAACACCGTGCCAAATAACGCTGAGAGCACGAACCGAACTAGAACCCTGACTTTCATGGAAACATGCTAGCAGTCCGGCTCTGGACCACTTCGGGAGCGGATCACCGCCAATCCGGAAGTTTCAGTCGCGAGAGCACCCGTTGCGCTCGATCGCTCGTATCACAAAATCAGCACAAGAGCCGGGCCATCATTCTGCTGTCGTATCAATCTTGGGCGCTTCCGACCAGCCGTCAGTCAGGGCACGACTTCAGCCGCACCAACCGGCCACTGCCCGACTCGTGCCCCCTTAATGGGAGCTTTTTGAGCCCTCCCAATTGCCCTTGTCAAGGGGCTGTGGAAATGTGGAAATCCCCAATCCCCGTGGAATCTGACATATACCCACGAAAATAAAGCTTCCCCGCCGTTCCGGTTTTCCCTCCGTTTGTGCCACACTTAAATCAGCAGGAAAAAACAATGCCCGCAGTGGATTCCCATCCATTGCGGGCATTCTGTTTCTTGCGCTAATTCCGCACTTTGCTCCCAAGAAAGGAACTTCGCCATGGCCGCCACAACGACCTCCGACTCAGCCCCCACCACCGCTCTCGACCCCGTCCAGTACTGCTCCGAGGCCTTCAACGTCGCCTACCTGGCCGAGCGGGAAAAGGGCGTCTGCAATTATGACGCCACCAAAACAGGGGCGAACGCCTACCGCCGCGCCATGCCTCGCCTTACCACCTACGCCAATATCCGCGACTTCATCGCCTGCGTCACCCACGGCATGGTCTGCCATGTCATCCCCAACGATGACGGAACCAAGCTCCTCTACGCCTCGCAGGTCGCGCTCACATCCCTCCGGGCCGAGCGGAAGTCGGATCTGAAGACCACCTGACCCCCCACCCCCCTCCCCCTCGACCTTTTCCGCAATCAATAGAAGTTATCGCTGTAATCAACTCAAAACGAAACTGTTAAGCAACGATTAACAGCTTGTTGCATGAAAATGATTTTCAATGTTATGAACAAGGATCGGGCGCGGTCTTTCCAACCACGCGGACGCATCTCACCCGCAGAACGCCTGAAACCACCGGCTGATGTACACCTGGGCGTGCGACTCACCGCAATAGTGTCGCGCCCCTGGTGTATCGGCTGCCTCTTTGGTCCACTTGTGGATCGTCAGGTGATCGTCGCTGCAATGGATCGCGAACCACCGCACCGGCTGATGACTTTCCGTCCCGCAAATCTCGCATCGATAAATGGTGCCAATCATCTCGCCTCCAGAAAGTTTTCAGTTTTCAGTTTTCAGAAGTCGCATCCACTGCTGACAACTGACAACTGAAAACTGAAAACTGCTACTCAAGCATTTGCAAATTCAGCGGCGACTCAAGCAGACATTCCATCGAGCGGATGCTCTCGAGCGCCCGCTGCAGCGCCGACGACCGGCACGGCTCCACCGTCACCACGAAGGGCAACGCGTGCTGCGGATATCCCGCCTTCTGCACGATGGCCCGAATGTTGATCCGCTCCGCCGCCAGCGCACCCGTAATCTCGTGCACTATGCCCGGCCGGTCATTCACCAGAAACCGGATGTAATGCGGCACCTCGAACTCGGCCCGTACCGTGGCCTTTTCCGATGGAACTTCCACACGCCGCGATCCGTGCGCCAGGGCCAGCAAATCGCTCACCACCGCAACGGCCGTGGGATGCCCGCCTGCGCCATGTCCGCTGAACACCACGTCGCCGCCATAGTGCCCGCTCAGAATCACCATGTTCTCCGTGCCGCGCGACCACGCCATCGGCGAGCGTTGATCCACCAGCATGGGGCCCACCGTCGCCGCCACCGAGCCATTCGTCTTCTGCGCCCGCGCCACCTGCCGAATCGTGCATCCCAGGTCGCGCGCATAGCTGAAGTCCACCGCCGTCACCGCGGTAATCGGCCGCGGCACAATCTCTTCCGGATCCACTTCCACGCGCAGCGCCAACCGCATCAGAATCGCCAGCTTCGCGCGCGCATCGAACCCGCCCACATCCTCCGTCGGATCCGCCTCGGCATAGCCCTTCTGCTGCGCTGCGGCCAGCACGGCCGCATACTCCGCGCCTGCTTCCATGTTGCTCAGGATGAAGTTGCACGTGCCGTTGAGAATCCCTTCAAGCCGCTCGATGCGATCGCCCGCCAGTCCCTGCTCGATGCCGGGAATGATCGGGATGCCGCCGGCCACCGCCGCGCCATATTTCAGATGCCCGCCGCGTTCCGCGGCCAGCCGCTCCAGCTCGACCCCATGAAATGCGATCAGCTTCTTGTTGGCCGTCGCCACGCTCTTGCCCGCGTCGAGCGCGCGCCGCACAAACGTCCCCGCCGGATCGAGCCCGCCCATCAGCTCCACAATCACGTCAGCATCGGACGCCAGCACCGCGTCCGCATCTTCGCTCCACGCAACGCCCTCGCCTGCCCACCCCACACGCTTGCGCGCCACGTTGCGATTGAACACGTGCGTCAGCTCGATTCCATCCGGCTTCGATTCCGCCAGGATGCGCGCCACCGAGCTGCCCACCGTGCCAAATCCGAAGATCGCAATCCGCAGCGGACGCAGTGCGCGGCCCTCATGGGCCCGTGCTGCCTGTACTGATCCTTGAGACACCGGCAATTCCCTTTCCTCATCGACAAAAAAGGTGCGTTGCCCCGATCATACCTGACCGGCTTTCCATGGAAGCGCAGCGCCGCCCCGGCTGGCCACGTGCTCTCAGAATGCGCGCCGGCCGCCTGGTGTGACTTCTGCACTCTCGTGCTCCGCTCATTTAGGATCGAATAGATGCGGCGGATTGTCTCCATCCTGCTGGTGGCGCTGTTCTGGGCCGGACCTGTGTCTGCCCTGCTGCCCGCGAGCGCTGATACCCAGCTCCCCGCATGCTGCCGACGCCACGGCGCGCACCACTGCGCAATGACATCGGGAAGTGGCGCTCAGGCCTCCACAACCCGAGCGTTCGCCGCACCCGCGCGCTGTCCGTTCTATCGTCGGTCCGGTCCTGCCACCGCACCCACATTCACTCCCGCCGCGCAGTCGGCACTGGCAGAGCTTCCGCAAGTCCCGGCGACTTTCGCCGCGACGCGCGCCGCAGTTCTCCACCGCGCACGCACGCAAGCTAGCCGCGGGCCGCCGCTCGTTCTATAAACCGCTTCCTCTACTTTGAACTAGCTACCGCATGCGCGGCAGTGTCTCTGTGCGCACGCCTCGCATTCGTCCCATCGAGGTCGCATGAAATTCCCGCGTTTCTTCGCGCTTCTGCTTTTTGCTGCCGCAGTGGTTCCGGCCGGCGCCACCGTGCTTGCCGGCATTCGCGGCGTGGTGCATGATCCGCAGCATCGTCCCATCGCCAACGCGCGGGTTTCGCTTCAGTCCCTGGATTCCGACTTCAAGATGGAAGCCGGCACAAACGCAACCGGCAATTTTGCCATCTCCAACGCGCCCATCGGAACCTACCGGCTCACCGTCGAAGCTCCAGGGTTCGCCACTGCGAGCCAGACCATCACGGTCGTCTCTGGAACCGCTCCCGTCCTGCACATCCCGCTCGATCTTGCCTCATCTACGCAAACCGTCGTGGTGCACGCTGCCGACGGCGAGTCCGCCGTCGCCGACACGTCAACGCCGGTCACGCTTATCAGTCGCGAGCAAATCGCCCAAACTCCCGGCGCCAGCCGCACCCTGAGCATGCAGATGATCACCGACTACGTGCCCGGCGCCTACATGACGCATGACATGCTCCACATCCGCGGAGGTCATCAGACAAGCTGGCTCATCGACGGCATTTCCATTCCGAATACAAAGATCGGTTCCAACGTCGGTCCGCAGATCGACCCCAAAGACATCGACCAGCTCGAAGTGCAGCGCGGCAGCTACTCCGCCGACGTGGGCGACCGCACGTATGGCGTCTTTGACGTGCTGCCCCGCAACGGCTTCGAGTACGACCACCAGGGGGAAGTGGAACTCACTGGCGGAAACTTCGGCACCGGCGAAGCGCAACTGTCGTTCGGCAATCACTCCGCCTCCACCGCGTGGTACTTGAGCGCCACCGGATCCCGCTCCGGCTACGGTCTCGAGACTCCGGTCCCGCAGGTTCTGCATGACGCCACCAATTCCGAAAGCGGCTTCCTCTCCGTCATTCGCAACCAGACCAGCCGCGATCAGCTTCGCCTCACCGCGCAGCTCCGCCAGGATCACTTCCAGATTCCTTACGATCCCGATCCCAACGACTGGCAGCAGGCTTCGGGCTACTACAGCTCGTTTGGATTGCGCGATGCCCAGACGGAGCGCGACGCCTTCATCATTGCTAACTGGGTTCACACCATCTCGCCCCACGCCATGTTTGAAGTGGCGCCCTTCTGGCACTTCAACCAGGCCAACTACGATTCGTCGCTAAACGATACGCCCGTGGCCACGACCTGGCACCAGGCTTCCAACTATGCCGGCGTGCAGCTCGACGCACGACTCGACCGCGGCCACAATGAGATCTCCGGCGGCCTGTACTCCTTCGCGCAATGGGAAAACGACGCGTTCGCGCTCCAGGTCAGCAACGGCTCCGGCGCCGGAGTGCTCTCCACCCGCGCGTCGGCGAATGGCGGCATCGCGGAATTGCATCTCTCTGATCACCTCCATCTCGGCCGCTACGTCACGCTGCTGGGCGGCCTTCGCATGTCGAGCTATCATGCTGGCCTCACTGAGAATGTGGTGTACCCGCGCGTGGGCGCCACCATTGAAATCCCCCGCGTCCACTGGGTGCTTCGCGGGTTCTACGGCCGCTTCTTCCAGCCCGCGCCGGTGCTCACCGTCTCCAGCGCGCTGCTCAATTACATCCAGGGGCAGCCTGGCCCGAATACGTTCGTCGCCCTACCCAGCGAGCGCGACGAGGAACACCAGTTCGGCATCCGCATCCCCGTTCGCGGCTGGGCTCTTGACGTGGACACGTTCCGCACTCGCATCAACAACTTCCTCGACCACGCCAATGTTGGCGAGTCCAATCTTTACTTCCCCATTGCCGTCGATGGCGCACTGGTCCGCGGATGGGAGATGACACTGCTCTCGCCGCGCATTGAGCACGTCGGGCAGTTTCACCTCGCTTACTCCAACCAGATCGCGGAGCAGCGCGGCGGCATCATCGGC
>Ga0134126_10003373_pt1 | contig 20015 bp, 24 predicted proteins | sample KB31752_FD_96881 | JGI IMG/M metagenome (GOLD analysis project Ga0134126, IMG submission 96881) | Terrestrial soil microbial communities with excess Nitrogen fertilizer from Kellogg Biological Station, Michigan, USA - KB3-175-2 | ecosystem: Environmental > Terrestrial > Soil > Unclassified ...
GCACTTGCCGTCGGCGTGCGGGCTGTTGTCGATCAGGTTGTAGTCCATGCCGCAGCCGGCGCACAGCCGCCGGGCCAGCACCCGCCGCCGGACCTCGCTGTCGGGCAGGTACAGGTGGATCACCCCGTCGAGGTCGTAGCTCTCGAGGAAGAACTCGGCCTGCCGCTCGCTGCGCGGAAACCCGTCGATGATGAAACCGTAGTTCCAGTCGTGCTGGCCCAGCCGCTCGGACACGACGCCCTCGATGACGTCGTCGCTGACCAGGTTGCCCGCGGCCATGGTGCGCCGGATCTGCGCCCCGAGCTTGGTGTGGTTCTGCACGTTCCAGCGCAGGATGTCCCCCACGCCAATATGCACCAGGTCCAGGTCCTCGGCCAGCATGGCGCTGTGGGTGCCCTTGCCGCTGCCCTGCACTCCCATGATGACGTATTTCCGCATGCCCAAACCTTAGGCAGCGGCGGGTGGTGCTCGCGCTCTGACCCGCCGTTAGGAGGGGCGCCGCTGGGGTAGTACGAACCCGGCTCAGTGGCTGGGGTCGGGCTCCAGGTCGTCGGCCAGCGCGAAACGGCGCTCGCACCAGCGGCGCAGCCGGGGGTCGAGCGAGCTCCTGAGCACCGGCCAGTCCTCGCGCAGCAGGGTCGCGTTCAGGAACCGCTTGACGTCGTTGCGCTGGCCCTGGGTCAGCACGATGCCGTACATGCTGCGCCGGGTGGCGTCGTCGGTGACGTCGAACTCGCGCATTCCGGGCCACGACAGGTGCCTCGGCAGCACGATGACTCCCTTGGCCGGCCCGCGCAGGTCCTCGAGCCGGTCGGGCAGCCGGCCGCCGTGACCGAGCCTGCCGGAGAGCAGATCAGCTAGAGACATGACCCCGATTATCGCCGGCGCCCGGCCCCTGACGACGCAGTGACGCGCAGGCCAGAGCCCTGACCGGCCCGCTTGACCAGGGTCAGGCCGGACAACCGACGCTCGTTAGCGCGCCGAATTTTGGTTTGCGGGCACGGACGCGAGCCCGCCATCATCGGGAGGATGGAAGTGCTTGACCGCCCCGCCGAGGAGCTGACCCGCGGCGCCGTGACGCTGCGCCGCTGGCGCGCCGACGACGGCGACCTCGTCTACGAGCTGGTCACCGGATCGCTCGAGCACCTGCAGCCGTGGATGATCTGGGCCGCCGACTACACGCCGGACGCGGCACGGGAGTACGTGCTCAGCTGCGAGCGGGAGTGGGACGCGGGCACCACGTTCAACTACCTGATCAGCGAGGACGGCGTGCCGTGCGGCAGCGCCGGGCTGATGGCCCGGATCGGGTTCGGCGGGCTGGAGATCGGCTACTGGGTGTCGCGCGACCACGTCGGCCGGGGCATCGCCACCGCGGCGGCGGGCGCGCTGACCGACGCGGCGCTCGGGCTGCCGGGCATCGAGCGGACCGAGATCGTGCACGACCTGAACAACGCGGCCAGCGGCCAGGTGCCGCGCAAGCTGGGCTACGCCAGGGTCGGGACGGCGCTGGGCCGGTTCCCCCGGGCGCCGGGCGAGTGCGGCACGAGCGCCATCTGGCGTTTGGTGCGCCCGGCCGCTGGGTAAGGCACGCCGGCGCGGCGCTAGCATCACTGGTATGTCCAGCGCTGTGCCGCAAACCCCGGGGCCGCAAACCCCGGTGCCGCCAACCCCGGGGCCCAGATCGCGGTGGCGGTTCGTGATCACCCCCAGGTGGCTGGCCTGGCACGCCTTCACGGTGGCAGCGGTCTGGGGGATGCTGTGGCTGGGCGACTGGCAGTTCCACCGCGCGGTGTCCGGTAACGCCCTGAGCTGGGCCTATACGTTCGAGTGGCCGGTTTTCGCCGCGTTCGGCATCGTATTCTGGGCCAAGACGATCATCGACGAGGGCAAGCCCAAGCCGGTCACGCCCGCGGACGGCGAGGAAGCGGAGTCCGAGGCCGGATCCGGCGCCGCGGCCGAGTCGGCGATCGCGGGGCTGCCCGCGCGGCGGCACGTGCCCGCCGGCGCGGGCGAGGCCGAGGACGATGACGAGGGCGACAACACCGAGCTTGACGAGTACAACGCCTACCTGGCCCGGCTGCAGAAGCAGGTGCAGGGTCACGGCCGGTGGCACGGGCTGCGCTAGTCCCCCGCGGGCCCCGAGAACACCGCGCCCCGAGAACACGAGGAGGAGGTCCCGGTGCGTCCAGACGCGCTCACGCTGATCGTGCGTGCCTACCGGGTGATGGCCTGGGTGACCGGCGTGGTGCTGATGGTGCTGTTCTTCGTGGGCATCCCGCTGCAGGTCTTCGCGAACAACCTGTTCATCGTGAAGTACGTCGGGACCGCGCACGGGATCTTGTACATCATCTACGTGGTGGTGGCGTTCGTGATGACCCGCGCGGTGAAGATCCCCATCGCCAGCCCGAAGACGATCATCGTGCTGCTGGCCGGCACGATCCCGGTGCTCACGTTCGTGGTGGAGCGCTGGGTCACCCGCAGCTACATCAACCCCGCCCTGGCCGCGGCCGGGGTTACTCCGCGTGAGCACTCAGTACTTCGCTGAGCAGCCGGAGGCCGCGCACCGGCCCGGCGTGGTCCACGTCGTGCTGCCCGACGTGCACCTGGCCCTGGCCACCGACGCCGGGGTGTTCTCCCCCGGCCGGCTCGACCCCGGCACCCGGGTGCTGCTCGACACCGCCCCGCCGCCGCCCGCCGAGGGCAACCTGCTCGACCTGGGCTGCGGCTACGGGCCGCTGGCCCTGGTGCTGGCCAGCCGGGCCCACGGGGCCAGCGTGTGGGCCACCGACGTGAACAGCAGGGCGCTGCACCTGTGCACGATTAACAAAGACTCCGCAGGCCTGTCTAATGTTCGCTGTGTTCCGCCGGACAGCGATGATCTGCCTGAAGGCTTCTCGCTGATCTGGTCCAACCCGCCGATCCGGATCGGCAAGGCGGCGCTGCACGAGATGCTGTCGGCCTGGCTCGGACGGCTCACGCCGGACGGCGAGGCCTACCTGGTCGTGCAGCGCAACCTGGGCTCGGACTCGCTGCAGCGCTGGCTGGCGGACGAAGGCTGGGCGGCGGACCGGTTCGCGGCCCGGTCGGGATACCGGGTGCTGCGGGTGACCCGCGGGGAGGCGAAGGCGTGACGACTGTGCCAACCAGGGAGGGCGACCCCTCTATCCCCCCCGCGCCGCCTGGCGGCGGCAAGGGCGGAGGGGAGACGGGCCGGCGGCAGCTGGGGTCGACCGAGGTCAAGCGGCTGAACCGGTCGTGGCGGCGGCGCACGCAGGCCCGGGTCGGGCTGCTGCTGGAGTCGGTCGGCCAGCCGTTCAACGTGGGCTCGATCATCAGGACGGCGGCCGTGTTCGGGGTCGACCAGCTGTGGCTGTGCGGGGCCAGCGCGACCCCGGAGCACCCCTCGGCCCGCAAGACGGCGCTGGGCACCGACCGCTACCTGCCCTGGGAGCAGCTGCCCGACGGCCGGGCCGGGGTGGAGGCGGCCAGGGCGGAGGGCCTGCGGGTCATCGCGGTGGAGCTGGCCAGCGGGGCGGTGCCGCTGTACGAGGCGCCGCTGGAGGGCGACATCTGCCTGGCCCTGGGCAACGAGGACCGGGGCTGCTCGGCCGCGCTGCTGGCGGCGGCGGACGCGGTGGCCTACATCCCGCAGGCGGGCAAGGTCGGCTCGCTGAACGTGGCCGTGGCGGCGGCCATCGCGCTGGCCGAGGCCCGGCGGCGGGAGTGGGCCGGGCTGGCCGCCGGGCCGGATGGCGGGCCGGATGGCGGGCTGGATGAGCCGCATGAGGCTGACCCCGGGCCGGAGTGACGGACCGGCATACTGGTCCCGTGCCGGCCGGATTCCTTGATCATCCTCGCCCGATCGCGTTCGCGCACCGGGGCGGGGCCAGCCACTTCCCCGAGAACTCCTGGCCCGCGTTCGAGCACGCGGTCAAGCTGGGCTACGCCTACCTGGAGACCGACGCGCACGCCACCGCCGACGGCCAGGTGGTGGCGTTCCACGACAAGACCCTGGACCGGGTCACCGACGGCTTGGGCCGGATCGCCGAGCTGCCCTGGGACCAGGTGGCCAGGGCCCGGATCTCCGGCACCGAGCCGATCCCGCTGCTGGCCGAGCTGATCGGCACCTGGCCGCAGGTCCGGTTCAACATCGACGTCAAGGACGGCCCGGTGCCGGGGCCGCTGGCCGAGGTGATCAAGCGGACCGCGGCCTGGGACCGGGTCTGCATCACCTCGTTCTCGGGGCGGCGGCTGGCGGCCGCGCGGCGGGCCCTGGACCGGCCGGTCTGCATGGCCACCGCGCCCGCGGGCATCGCGGCCATCCGGCACGGGGTGCCGCCCGAGACGCTGGCAGCCAAGTTCACGGCCCTGTCCATCCAGTGCACGCAGATCCCGTTCGGGCTGGCTACGCCCCGGTATGTCCGCCGGGCCCATGCCGCCGGGCTGGCGGTGCACGTCTGGACGGTCAACGAGCCGGAGGTCATGGCGGGCATGCTGGACCTGGGCGTGGACGGGATCATGACCGACCAGACCGAGGCGCTGCGCGACCTGATGATCAGCCGCGGCGCGTGGCACCCGCGGCCGTCCTAGCGGGACCCAGTTAGCCCGGGCTTGGCTGGCGCGGCCTGGCCAAGAGGTAGCGGAGAGCACGAATTGCCCCGGCCGGAGCAGATCTGGGCTGCCCAGGGGGTTGGAAACTCGGCCAGCCGGGAATCTTGTCCGGGTACTCACCGTTGTCAACAAGGACGGCTGGGCGCCTGAGAGGCAGTGGAACTTATGGCGGAACGCGCACTTCGCGGTACCAGACTCGGAGCTACGAGCTACGAGAACGACCGTAACACAGACCTGGCACCGCGCCAGGAGGTTGCTTTCGAGTGCCCCAAGGGCCACAGATTCACTGTGCCCTTCTCCGCCGAGGCTGAGCTGCCCGCGAACTGGGAGTGCCGGGTCTGCGGCGCGGTCGCCTTCACCGCCACGGGGGACCTGCCGACGCCCAAGAAGGCCAAGGCGCCGCGCAGCCACTGGGACATGCTCTTGGAGCGCCGCACGATCGCCGACCTGGAGGAAGTGCTGGCCGAGAGGCTGGCGATCATCCGCGGTGAGCGCGGGTCCGGGCACGCCGCCCAGCCGGCCCGGACGCACTCGCCGCGGCAGCGCAAGAGCGCCTGAGCCAGGAGCTAACCGGACTTCACCGTGGCCCTGGGGCCTGCCGGGCGGCGGCTGCGAGTCAGCCGCTGGCGCAGGCCCCACTGGGTCACGCGCCACAGGGCCTCAGCCACGATGGCGCGGCTCATCTTGCTCGCGCCCCTGGTCCGCTCGGTGAACGTGATCGGCACCTCGCGCACCGCCAGCCCGGCGCTGACCGTCCGCAGTGTCAGGTCGATCTGGAAGCAGTAGCCCTGGGACTGGACCTCGGGCAGGTTGATTGCCCGCAGCGTGTCCGCCCGGTAGGCGCGGTAGCCCCCGGTCGCGTCGTGCACCCCGATGCCGAGCATCAGCCGGGTGTAGGCGTTGCCCCCGCGGGACAGGATCTCGCGTGACCGGGGCCAGTTGACCACCACGCCGCCGGGCACCCACCGCGACCCGACCACCAGGTCGGCGTCCTCCAGCGCGGTCAGCAGCCGGGGCAGGTCGGCCGGGTCGTGCGAGCCGTCGGCGTCCATCTCGACCAGCGTGCCGTAGCCGCGCTCCAGCGCCCAGCCGAAGCCCGCCACGTAGGCCGCGCCGAGGCCGCCCTTGCCGGCCCGGTGCAGCACGCGAATATGGTCATCGCCGGCGGCCAGCTTGTCGGCCAGATCACCGGTTCCGTCCGGGCTGTTGTCATCCACCACCAGGATGTCGGCCGCGGGAACCGAGGTGCGGACGCGCGTCACGATGTCCTCGAGATTGGCCAGTTCGTTGTAGGTCGGTATAACGACGGCCACGTGTCCGATCGGGCCGCGTTCGGGGCTGGTGAAGGTCACTTAGCCTGCCTCAGGCGTGTTGATGGGTAAGCCGGATCCATGCGTCACCAAACGTCCAGATCGGTGCGGCGGTTCCAAGAGAGTACTGGGGACCACGGTTCCATACCTGACAATGGGAAGAGGACCCGGGACACCCTTCGGACCGGATCGCGTCCCGCCGGTAACAGGATCGCGCTCCGTTGTCTACTGGGTACCCCGGGCCCCCTCCTGGGTCCAACCCCCGTCCAGCCAGGGCCTGAGCACTGTCCCCCCGTTCCTGCGCCTGGCGCGAGCCGGGCATGACGCCCGGCTCTGGCACAGGGCCGGCTGGCCCGGCTGACCGCCCCAGACGGCTGTCCCGGCGGCGGACTGGGCAGAAACTTACCGTCGATCGGGCCGCTGTCAACCCGTCTTACCAGGAACGATGCCGTCAGCGGCGCCAGCATGACGGGCCTGTTGGCTGTTGTCCTCCGGCGATACGATTGAGGCTCCCGTAGTGTGTGGGGGCAGCATGACAGGGTTGTCATGGGTAGCCGGCCGATGCCCGGCTGTGGCCCGTGTGCGCCTAGCGCACACGCCGCGGCCAGCCCGTGCCGGGGCCCTGTGCTGCGGCCCGGCGGCTGGCCCGCGCGCAGCGCTCCCGCCAATGGCGACGGCAGTGCGCGGATTCTATTTCCGGCTGGAGGAGCGAGAATGACAGAAACTCCGGAGTCGCAGGTCTCTGAGGCTCAGATCGCGGTTCACTGGCGCGAGGAGGAGTACTACGAGCCGCCCGAGGCCTTCGTCAGGCAGGCTAATGCGAATGACCCGGCCATCTTTGACCGGTTTACCGAGGACAAGTTCCCGGAGTGCTTCAAGGAATACGCGGACCTGCTGACCTGGGACGAGCCATGGCACACCACGCTCGACACCAGTAATCCGCCGTTCTGGAAGTGGTTTGCCGGCGGCCGCCTGAACGCCAGCTACAACTGCGTCGACCGGCACGCGCAGGCGCGGCCCGACAAGGACGCGATCATCTGGGTGGCCGAGCCCGAGGCCGACGAGCCGGTGCACATCACCTACGGCGAGCTGCTGGGCCGGGTCAACGAGTTCGCCGCGCTGCTGCGCGACTTCGCGGGCCTCAAGACCGGTGACCGGGTCACCCTGCACATGCCGATGGTGCCCGAGCTGCCGATCACCATGCTGGCCTGCGCCCGCCTGGGCGTCATCCACTCCCAGGTGTTCGGCGGCTTCAGCGGCAACGCCTGCGGCACCCGCATCGCCGACTCCGGCAGCCGGGTGCTGATCACCATGGACGGCTACTACCGCAGCGGCGACATGATCGACCACAAGGTCAAGGCCGACGAGGCCCTGGCCGAGGCCACGCGGCAGGGCCAGGAGGTCGACAAGGTGCTCGTGTGGCGGCGCCAGCCCGGCCAGTACGCCTCGCAGACGCCCATGACCGAGGGCCGGGACTTCTTCGTCGACGAGGTGCTCGCCGGCTTCGCCGGGCAGACCGTGGCCCCCGTCTCGCTGCCCGCCGAGGCCCCGCTGTTCCTGATGTACACCAGCGGCACCACCGGCCGCCCCAAGGGCGCCCAGCACTCCACCGGCGGCTACCTGTCCTACGTGGCCGGGACGTCCAAGTACTACCAGGACATCCACCCGGACGACATGTACTGGTGCATGGCCGACATCGGCTGGATCACCGGCCACTCGTACATCGTCTACGGCCCGCTGGCCCTCGGCACCACCACGGTGATCTACGAGGGCACCCCGAACTACCCCGACGCGGGCCGGCCCTGGCGGATCGCCGAGAAGCTGGGCGTGAACATCTTCCACACCTCGCCGACCGCCATCCGGATGCTGCGCAAGGTCGGCCCGGACGAGCCGGCCAAGTACAACTACCACTTCAAGCACATGACCACCGTGGGCGAGCCCATCGAGCCCGAGGTGTGGCGGTGGTACTACGAGTTCGTCGGCAAGGGCGAGGCCGCCATCGTGGACACCTGGTGGCAGACCGAGACCGGCGGGTTCATGGGCAGCACGCTGCCCGGCCTGCAGCCCATGAAGCCCGGCAGCTGCGGCCCGACCACGCTGGGCAACTACGGCGTGATCTACGACGAGGACCGCAACGAGATCCCGGCCGGCAGCGGCAAGGCGGGCAACATCTGCATCCGCAACCCGTGGCCCGGCATCATGCAGACCATCTGGGGCCAGCCCGAGCGGTTCATCGACGTGTACTACCGCAAGTACAACACCGACCCGGACAGCAAGGACTGGCACGACTGGCCGTACTTCGCCGGCGACGGCGCGCTGCAGGCGGCCGACGGCTACTACCGGATCCTGGGCCGGGTGGACGACGTCATCAACGTGGCCGGCCACCGGCTCGGCACCAAGGAGCTGGAGTCCGCGTCGATGACCGTCAGCGAGGTGGCCGAGGCGGCCGCGGTGCCGGTAGTGGACGACATCCGCGGCCGGGCCGTCGAGATGTACATCGCGCTCAAGCCCGGCATCGACCCGGACGGCATGGCGGCCAAGGTCACCACGGCCATCGAGGTCGAGATCGGCAAGATCGCCCGGCCCAAGAACGTGTGGATCGTGCCGGACATGCCCAAGACCCGGTCTGGCAAGATCATGCGCCGGGTGATCGCCGCGGTGTCCAACTTCACCGACATCGGCGACGTCACCACGCTGGCCAACGCGGAGGTGGTCGAGGGCATCCGGCAGCAGGTCCAGAGCGCCAAGATGGCCAAGGGCGACGTGCCGCGCGAGCTGACCGACACCGAGAAGGCCGAGATCCAGTCCTTCGGCGTCGAGTAGCGGCCTGATCTCGTTATCGCGGAACCCCGTCAGCGGATATCGCTGACGGGGTTCCGCGATCGTGGCGGGCGAATGGGTGGATGGGGTGGAGATGGCCGAGCAGGGGCGGGTGGTGCTGGTCACCGGCGCGTCGGCCGGGATCGGGCGGGCCTGCGCCGACCGGCTGGCCGGCGCGGGCTGGGCCGTGACCGGGGCCAGCCGGCGCGGCACGTCCTCGGGCCCGTGGGCCGGGCTGGTCATGAACGTCGACGACGACCAGGCCGTGACCGCCGGGGTGCGCGGCATCCTGGCCCAGCACGGCCGCATCGACGCGCTGGTCGCCGCGGCCGGCTGGGGCATCGCCGGTGCCGTCGAGCACACCACCGTGGCCGAGGCCAAGGCCCAGGTGGAGACCAACTTCTGGGGCTGCGTGCGGACCGTGCAGGCCGTGCTCGGCCCCATGCGCGACCAGGGCGGCGGGCGGATCGTGCTGCTCAGCTCCATCGGCGGGGTGCTCGGCATCCCGTTCCAGGCGTTCTACAGCGCCAGCAAGTTCGCGCTCGAGGGGCTGGCCGAGAGCCTGGCCTACGAGGTCGCCCCGTTCGGCATCCACGTCACCCTGGTCGAGCCCGGCAACATCGTCACCGACTTCACCGCCAGCCGCCAGCGGGCCGCGGCCGCCGCCGACGACCCGGTCTACGCCGCCGCGCTGGCCCGCGCCGTCGGCGTCATGGAGCGGGACGAGGCCAACGGCGCCCCGGCCGCAGACGTCGCCGCCGTCGTCCAGCGGGTGCTGGACAGCAGGCGGCCGCCGCGCCGGGTGTCGGTCGGCAAGCCCGGCGAGCGCCTCGGCCTGGTCGCCCGGCGGTTCCTGCCCTTCCGCGTCTTCGAGGCCGGCGCCAAGGGCAGCCTGGGCGTCGGCTAACGGACGCTCAGGCACCGGTGGCTCCGGCCGTAACGAAGCCGAGCTTGCCGTAGGCGGCGGGGAAGCCCTCGCGCCAGGTTGGGTAGCGGAGCGTCCAGCCCAGCTCGCTCTTCGCCTTGGCGTTGGAGGCGCCGCGGGACTGCGTCATCATGCTCAGCGCGTCGCCCATGACCAGCCGGGCCACCCACTCAGGGAAATGTCGCGGCGGCCGGGCGCCGAGCGCACTGGCCATGGCGGGCAGCCAGTCGCGCATCGCGGCGGGCTCGTCGTCGGTGATGTTGTAGATCCCCGAGCCGTCGTGCTCCAGGGCCGCCACCGTGGCTGCGGCCGCGTCGTCCAGGTGGACGAACGAGGTGATCCCGGCCCCGGCGCCGATGACCGGGAACTGCCGCTTGCGCACCGGGCCCAGCAGCCCGTCGCTGGCATCGCCGTAGAACCCGCCGTAGCGCAGCGCGATCCCGCCCGCGGCGGTGAACGCCTCGTCGACGTGGGCCATCGCCTCGTTGGTCCGCCGGGCCGAGGCCGGCGGCGCGGGGTCGAGCCGGTCGGTCTCGGCCTTGACCGGCCCGCCCTCGCGGGCGTAGCGGTAGTTGGCGAAGCTCTGCGCCACGAGCCGCCGTACCCCGGCCGCCCGCGCGGCGGCCAGCAGCGCGTCGGTGCCCTCGGTGCGCAGCCGGTTGGTCGGCGCGAAGCCCTTGTCCAGGCTGCGCGAGAAGCCCGCGCCGGCCAGCGCGGTGGCCTGGTGGATGACCGCCGCGGGCCGGGCGGCCAGCACGGCCTGGCCCACGGCGGCCGGGTCGAGCAGGTCGAGCACGACCGCCTCGGCGCCGAGGGCCCGGATCCGCTCGGCATGCCCGGGTGACCGGCAGGTCCCGGTCACCTCGTGGCCCGCCTCGATGAGCTGGGGCACGAGCCGGGTGCCGATGGCCCCGCTGGCGCCCGCCACGAAAACTCGCATGAGCCGCTCCTTCGTCGATCGCGTTCCGCGGTACGCCCTGCTGACACCGGCCGGCGCGGGAATGTGACCGATGGCGGCGGGCGCCCCGGCGGTCAGCGGCCGGCCGGGACCGCGGCGGTCACCTCCACCTCCAGCACCGCGCCGGGCAGGAACAGCCGGCTGACCTGGACCGTGGTGCTGGCCGGCATGGGCCCGGCAAAGTAGCCGTCCCGGACCCGGCCGTACTCGGGCAGGTCATCGAGGCTCGTCATGAACGTGCGGACGTGCAGCACGTCGGCGAATGCGGCGCCGTGCGCGGCCAGCAGGCCGCCGATCAGCTCGAAGATCCGCTCGGTCTGCGCGGCGGCGTCGCCCGGCGCCACCACGGCGCCGTCGTCGTCCACGCCAACCTGGCCGGAAAGGATCAGCAGCGCGCCGTCGCCCAGGTCCAGGCGGGCGACGTGCGAGAAGCGGTCGCCGAACGGCGCCGACACGCTGACCGGGTTGTCGAGGGTCAGTTTCATGGCCGTGCTACTCCTTCGCGTGTGTTCGTCACCAGCACGGCCAGGTCGGCCGACTGGTCGGGGACCTGGGCCAGGGCCAGGGCCGTCGCGCCGGCCAGCGGCGCGGCGGCCGGGCCGAGCTGGCGGCGGGCCAGGGCCAGGTCCTTGGCCGCCAGCGCGACCGGGAAGCTGGCTCCGGTCGCGGTGGCCCGGCCGACCGCGCCGCCGAGCGGCCCGGCGGCCAGGGCGTCCAGCGCGGCGGCCCGGTCGACGCCCGCCGCGTCCGCCACCGCCAGCGCGTCGGCCAGCGCGGCTACCGCCGTGACCAGCGCGGTGTTGAGCACCAGCTTGAGCGCCGACCCGGCGCCCACGCCGCCGCAGCGGCGCACCGTGCCCAGCGCGGCCAGCACGGGAGCGGCCCGGTCGATGGCCTCGTCCGGTCCGCCGGCCAGGATGATCAGCTCGCCCGCCGCGGCCTCGGCCACGCTGCCCGCGACCGGCGCGTCGACCAGTCCGGGCCGCCGCCGGGCCAGGTCGCGGACCTCGTCCGGGCCGACGGTCGACATCTGCACCAGGCACGCCTGCGGCGCCAGCCCGGCCAGCGCGCCGTCGGGCCCGGACAGGACCGCCTCCACCGCCGCCGCGTCGGTCAGCATGGTGATCACCACGCCGGCGCCGCGGGCCGCGGCGGCCGGGGACGGCGCGGCCCTGGCCCCCGCCGCCACCAGCGGGGCCGCGCGGTCCGGCGTGCGGTCCCAGACGTGCACCTCGTGGCCGGCGGCCAGCAGCCGGGCGGCCATAGCCGCGCCCATGCGCCCCAGTCCGAGGCTCGCGATCGTAGTCATGGCCGTCACGCTAGGCCGCATTGATCTATGCGACTAACAAATAATGTGCATGGCAGACATACGTCATCGGCATGGCCTGGCTAGCATGACGGAGTGCAGCTGGAATCTCTGGAGGCCTTCCTGGCCGTGGCTCGCTACGGCTCCATCACCGGCGCCGCCAGGGCCCTGGGGTTCACCCAGTCGGCCGTGTCCCGGCAGGTGGCCACGCTGGAGGAGCAGACCGGCACCCGGCTGTTCGACCGGCTGGCCAGGGGCGTCGCGCTCACCGACGAGGGCCGCTGCCTGCTCCCGCACGCCGAGGCGGTGACCGGCCGGCTGGCCACCGCCCGCCGCGACCTGGACGCGCTGCGCGGCCTGGGCGCCGGGCGGCTGCGGGTCGGGGCGTTCCCCACCGCGCTGGCCGCGCTGGTGCCGCGGGCCCTGGCCGCCTTCCGCCGGGCCCACCCCGACGTCGCTCTGGCCCTGGCCGAGGGCCGGACCCCCGCGCTGCTCGAGCAGCTGCGCTCCGGCGACGCCGACGTGGCCGTGGTCAGCGCCCCGCCCGGCCAGCCGCTCGACGGCTCCCGGTTTGGCCTGCACCACCTGCTCGATGAGCACCTGCTGGTGGCGGTGGCAGCCGGCCACCCGCTGGCCGGGCACCGCACCGCCCGGCTGGCCGATTTCGCCGGGGACCCGTTCATCGTCGGCTCGGCCACGGCCGAGGACACGCTGATGCGGGTCAGCCTGCCGCCCGGTTTCCGGCCCCGGGTGGACATCGTCACCGCCGACTGGACGGCCAAGCTGGGCTGCGTCGCGGCGGGCCTGGGCGTGGCCCTGATCCCGGCGCTGGCCGCCCGCGCCGCGCCGCCCGACATCACGCTGCTGCGGCTGCACACCGACGACGCCCCGGTGCGCCAGGTCTTCGCGGCCACCGCCGCGGGCCGCCAGCCGCCGGCGGCCGTCGCCCGGCTGCTGGACAGCCTGTCGGCCGCGAGCCGCGAGCTGGGCTAGGGCCTACGCGGACCGCAGGTTGTCGGCGGGCTGGTTGGCGCCGCCCACCAGCGCCCCGTTCAGCCGGCTCAGCGACGAGCTCAGGCCGGCCTGGCCGGCCTCGTCCCAGTCGCTGACCAGCAGCCGGATCTGCTCGCGCCGCTCTCGCTCGACCTCGTGCATGGTCTGTGCGCCCTCGGGGGTCAGCACGATGGTGCACGAGCGCCCGTCGGCGGGGTTGGCGCAGCGCTCCACGTGGCCCTGCCGCTCCAGCGCGGTGATCTGGCGGGTGACCGTGGAGGCGTCCAGGCCCAGCGCACGGGCCAGCCCGTTAGCGCTCACAGGACCCAGGGCGTCCAGGGTCCGCATAACCAGGTAGCCGGCCCGGTCGACGCGCACGTACAGTGAGCAGCGGCGGCCGAACGTCTCCAGATGGCGGACGAGTTTGAGCAGCTCAAGCTCGATGTCCCCGACAAAGTCGCGCCTCGGTGATGCATCGTTCATGTTGCTGTTTCCCTCATCCGCCGGTCTGCATGTATAGTACAACTAAATTAAGCGGCACGGACCCACGGAAAACGGCCGGATCCACGGCATACCCGCGGCCCGTGCGGCTGTGCCGAGGCGAGGTCCGATGGTCTTTGTGCTGGCCCTGGGCGCAGCGCTGGCCAACGCCCTGACGAGCATCTTCCAGCGCATGGGGGTCGAGAAGGCGCCGGAGAGCGCCACGCTGCGACTGAGCCTGATCACGCATGCCCTGCGCAAGCGGGTCTGGCTGTTCGGCTTCGGCCTGATGATCGTGTCGTTCCTGCTCCAGGCCACCGCCCTGCACCTGGGCCGGCTGTCCCAGGTCCAGCCGGTGCTGACCACCGAGCTGGTGTTCCTGGTCGCGGTGCTGGCCACCTGGTTCGGGTTCACCGTCGGCCGCCGCGAGTGGCTGGGCTCGGCGCTGGTGACCGCCGGGCTGGCCGGCTTCCTGTACTTCGCGCATCCCGAGTACGGCATGCAGTCGCCGCCGCTGTGGGAGTGGCTCATCGCGGGCGGCGCGTGCACCGTGGCCATCGGGGTGGCCATCGCGCTGGCGCTGCGCGGCCCGGCCTGGTGGCGGGCGGCCATGTTCGGGACGGCCGCCGCGATCAGCTTCGCATTCACCTCGGCCTGCACCAAGGCGGTCTCCGACTACGCGGCCCACGACGTGGCCTCGCTGTACCGGCACTGGCAGACCTACGCGCTGGCCGCCTTTGGCGCCCTGGCGGTGTTCCTGGCCCAGAACGCCTACCACGCCGGCCCGATCGTGGCCTCCCAGTCCTCGATCGTGCTGGTCGACCCGCTGGCCAGCATCCTCATCGGGGTCGGGATCTTCGGCGACAGCCTGCGCACCAGCGGGCCGTGGGGCCCGCTGGAGGCGTTCTCGCTGCTGGTCATGTTCGCCGGGGCGTACTGGCTGGCCCACTCCCCCATGGTCAGCGGCATCTACGGGGACGACAAAAGCCGCGCGCCGCTCACCCGCCGGTCGGCCCGCCTGCCCGACGCGACCTGCCCGACCACCCCGTCATAACGGCTCAGGTCATAGCCGCACAGGTCATAACCGCGCGACCGGCTGGCTGAGCGCGCCGTAGCTCACGCCGGTGAGCCGCTCCGACACCTGCCACAGCCGCGCGGCCGTGTCCGCGGCCAGCGCGGCGGGCGGGAACGGCGTCACCGCGGGCTCCCCGCGCAGGTGCCCGCGGGTGCCCACGTAGCTGCCGCCCCGTGCGGCCGGGTCGGCGGCCTGGTACAGCGCGGGCAGCGCGGCCCGTGACGCCGGCTGGGCCGCCACCAGCTGGACCAGCCGCACCGCCGTCTCCGCGCCGCGCCGGGACCGGCCCCAGTCGGCCCGCTTGCCGGTGAGCAGGCCGGTCCTGGCCACGCCCGGATGGGTGGCCAGGCTGGCCAGCCGCGCCCCGGCGGCACGGGCCCGCCGGTCCAGTTCCCTGGCGAACAGCAGGCCGGCCAGCTTGGACTGGCCGTAGGCCGCGGTCATCCGGTACCGCCGCTCGCTGTGCAGGTCGTCGAAGTCGATCTTCGCCTGGGCGGCCAGCCCGGTGGACATGGTCACCACCCGCGCGCCCGGCCGGGCCAGCAGCGCGGGCAGCAGCAGTCCGGTGAGCGCGAAGTGGCCCAGGTGGTTGGTGCCCAGGTGACCCTCGAACCCGTCGGCGGTCAGCCGTCGCGGTCCGCCCGCGATCCCGGCGTTGTTGACCAGGATGTCCAGCCCGGCCTGCCGATCGGCGAGCAGCCCGGCGAAGCGGCGCACCGAGTCCAGCGAGGCCAGGTCGAGCACCTGCGCCTCGACGCGGGACCCCGGCGCCCGGGCCCGGATCCGGTCGGCCGCGTCGGCCGTCCGGCCCTGGTCGCGGGAGGCCAGCACGACGTGCGCGCCTCGGGCGGCCAGCCCGAGCGCGATCTCGTAGCCGGTGCCGCTGCTGGCACCGGTGACGACCGCGGTGCGGGCGCTCAGGTCCGGGATGTCGGCGGCGGTCCAGCCCGGCCGGACCACGGGCGATGAGGCAGCCGTGTCGTTGTCTTGGATCATAATCTAGACTGTAATCTAGACGGCAGTCGCGATCAAGGTCCTACGATGAGAGCCGTGAAGTCACCGCCAGCGGAGCTGGCCCGGCGCCTGGTCGGGGCGAGCGCGGAGATCCTGCGGCCCGGCCGGGAGCTGCGCCTGGAGGACGTCGCCGCCCTGGTCGGCTCGGCCCGGGCCACGCTGTACTACTACTTCTCCGGGCGGGATGACCTGATCGGCTTCCTGCTCCAGGAGCACGTGACCGCGGCCAGCGCAGCCGTCGGCGCCGCCGTCACCCCCGATCAGCCGCCCGGCGAGCAACTGCGGGCCGCGGTGACCGCGCTGACCGGGTTCCTGGGCCGCGAGCCCGGCGTGTGCGCCGGCCTGCTGTCCTTCGCCGGGGCCAGCGACGGGCTGGGCCCGGTGCTGGCGGCCAAGGACGCGCTGCTGGTCACGCCGCTGCGGGAGATCCTGGCCCGGGGAGCGGCGGCCGGCGAGTTCTCCATCGGCGACCCCGTGGACGCGGCCAACGCCATCCTGGGCGCGCTGATGATCGCCACCCTGGGCCGGTGGAACCGGGGCGGCGACAGCACGGCTCCGGCGTTCCAGCACGCCCTCACGGACCAGATCCTCCGCGGCGTGCGGTACTAGAAATCTGCGCGCGTACCGGTCTGCAACTCCAGAACTGCCTCCGTCGCCCGGAACGCGCACACGACTACGCTGCTCTCATGAAACGTGAGAACCTCGACTCGATCGAGGTGGCGGGCTTCACGTCAATCCGGTCGGCCACGGTGCGGTTGCGCGACCTCAACGTGCTCGTCGGCGCCAACGGAGCTGGCAAGAGCAACTTCATCTCAGCGCTGGGCATGCTTGGCCGCATAGTGGACGGCGAACTGGGCCTGTACGTCGGCTTGTCTGGCGGCGCGAGCGCCCTTCTCGACCGCGGTAGCCAGATGTCAGCGCGTATCCGGCTAGAGGTGGAGTTCGAAGCCGGAGGGTATTCGGCCGATCTGATCCCCGCGGCGGGAGATGAACTTATCTTCGGGGACGAAACTGTCTGGCCACGACCAGCAAGCAGCGTCTTCTCCCTGGGGCGCGGGCACCGGGAAACGCGCCTGACCGCGCCTGAGCCGCTGTGGGAGGCAGAGGCACGACCACTTATCGAGGCGCTGCGCGGCTGCCGGGTCTTTCATTTCCACGACACAAGTCGCGGCGCTCCGGTAAAGCAGTACAGCTATGTCTCCGATAGCCAGGCGCTCCGCCCAGATGCCGCAAATCTGGCTGCGGTTATGCTCCGCCTGAGACTGAGTGATCGTCAGCATTACGATAGGATCGTTAGCACGATTCGGCAGGTCGCACCATTTTTCCGGGACTTCGTGCTGGAGCCTGAACTCGACGAGGATCGCCTTCGGCTGCGATGGCTGCAGGAGGGCTTCGATACTGTCTTCCCAGCCGACGCGCTTTCAGACGGAACGCTCCGGTTCATCTGCCTGACCGCGTTGCTGGGACATCCCAGACTGCCCGGCCTGATCGTGCTGGACGAGCCGGAACTAGGCTTGCATCCTTTCGCCATCGTGCAACTCGCCGAGATGCTACGAACGGCGAATCGGGAGAGTCAGGTCCTCATCGCGACCCAGTCGGTCACCCTCATGAATCAGTTCGCGCTAGACGATCTCATCGTCGTGGAGCGAAGCGAAGGCGCTTCGGTCTTCGACCGACCAGATCCAGTACGCCTGAGTGACTGGCTGGCCGACTACTCACTGGGTGAGCTATGGGAGAAGAACCTGCTTGGCGGACGCCCTCAGCCAGAGCGAAGGTAGCCGTGCCTCTTGCGCGACAGGTCAATCTCCCTGCTCACGACAATGTTCGACTATTATGCTTTTCCAGCCGACGGCCCCGGCATGGCTAACCGCCCATCCGGATCTCCGTACGGCCGAGTGCGCCACGTCGAGGATGCTATGGCAGAAGCCATCGGCGACGAGCGGTTCCTGCCGCACCTAGTGCTGCATGAGATCGAGGCATGGGTGCTCGCCGATTGCCTGAAGCTTGGCGACGTAATGGGAGATCGAGTCGGCGCGGCACAGCTTGCTCGAATGGTGCAGCGAGAGTCGGGTCCCGAACTAGTGGACGAAGGACCGTCCACCGCTCCTTCGAGGCGCATCCTTAACGTCTATCCGGAGTACCGCAAGACCATCGACGGCCCACTGGTCATCGCAGACGCTGGGCTGGACACTATCCGCCAGTCCTGCCCGCATGCGGATGACTGGTTCAAGAATGTTGAGGCGAGATTGCTGGGCCGAGCCTAGTCAACCAGCGCACCCTCACCGACCAGATCGTGCGCGGTGTACGGCCCAAGCCGGCATAGCCTGGGGCCGTGGCGGCCGTTCGCATCGCCCGCGTTGAGCCCCGGCCGGGCGAGCAGCCCGGCGGCCGGTTCATGATCCACTCAATTCTCGTCGTGCTGGCCGATGAACGCGGCCGGTCCCTGCCGGTCTTGCTGCGCGGCCCCGACGGTCACGGCCTGTGGCGGATGGCCGGGGCGCCGCACGGCCGGCCGGTCCTGCCGGCCGCGGCCGGCAGGAGCTGCGCTGGCGGCGGGCAGCGGGGCGCCGGTCACGGTAGCCGACGAGGTGATGGACCGGCTGGCCGCGCCGCTGGCCGGCGACCGCGACTGGACCTGGCAGGAGGTCACCGGCCAGATCCCCGATGGGGCAGGCATGATCCAGTTCGGCCTGGTCCTGCGCGGACCTGGCCGGGCCGAGATGCGGGGTGCCGGGCTGACCGCCGGGCGGTAGCGCCGGCGCCCCGCATCAGGCCGGGGCGAACCGTGGTCAGAGGACCATGGTGATGAGGTCGGTGGCGATCTCGTGCGGGTCGGTCACCGAGTCGAACGAGACCACCTTGACGTGGGACTTGCCGAACTTGTCCTGGGCCTGGTTCTTCTGCGCCGCGCTCTGGTAAGCCTGCAGCGTCGCGTCGTGCTTGGCCCCGTGACCGACGATCGCGACCACGAACACCCGCTTGGCCGTGGCCTTCTCCAGCACCTCGCCGAAGGCCTGCCAGTCGTCGGCCTCGCCGTCGGTGATGATGACGACCTCCATCACCGGCTGCTCGTCCGGGTCGCGGTCGCCGAACTCCTCGTCGTAATCGGCCAGCGCCGCCTTCCAGGCCGGCATGATGTAGGTCCGGCCGCCCCACTTGATGGCGTTGAGCCGGCGCTCCAGGTTGGAGGAGTTGAGGTCGCCGATCTCGACGTGCTCGTTGGCGAACCCGTGGGTCATCAGCCCGCCGCGCTCGTCGCTGCCGCCCGCCTGCTCGGCCGCGGCCTCGGTGTCCTCGTCCTCGAGCGCGACGACGAGGCCGTGCAGCGCGGCGATGACGATGGCCCGGCGGCTGCCCGGGTCGGGAAAGTCGGGCAGGTTCTGCTCGTCGGTGGCGCTCCAGTCCATGGACGTGGACAGGTCGAGCAGGAGCACCGGCTCCTTCTTGCGGTTGGCCGACACGGCCGGGCCGATCTCGCTGCGCGGGGTCCGGTTCGGGCCGCCGGTCTCCTGCCGCTCGCCCGGCGCCGGCACCGGCGGCGACGCCGACGGTGCGGTCATATCCGGAAGTCCGGTCGGCTCACTGCTTCCCCCGACCTCTGGTGGGAACTCGGTCATAACGCATCCCTCCGTCAAGCCGGCAAACGCACCTTCGTCCCCCGGCGCCGCCCTGGAAAATACCTATCAAACCCTATCAACCGGGCGGGGCAGCGTGGCTGCGTTGGCCCGCGAGGTCAGACCAGGTTCCGCGCCGTTTCCCCGACCAGGGCGCCGACGAGACCCGCCGCGCGGCGCTGTTAGGGTCAGGGTAACCCCAGGGCCCCGCCGTGGCGCGGGATCAGGCCCCCGACCAGCCGGGACGGGCTCATGAGCGTGCACGACTTCAGTGTCAGGACGGCCGACGGCGGCACCACCGACCTGCGGGACTACGCGGGCCAGTGGCTGCTGATCGTCAACGTCGCCAGCCAGTGCGGGCTGACCCCGCAGTACGAGGGCCTGGAGGCGCTCAGCCGCGCGGCCAGCGGCCGCGGCCTGCAGGTGCTGGGCTTCCCGTGCAACCAGTTCGGCGCCCAGGAGCCGGGCAGCGACGCCGAGATCCAGGACTTCTGCTCGACCAGCTACGACGTCACCTTCCCGGTGCTGGCCAAGCTCGAGGTCAATGGCAACGGCGCCGACCCGCTGTACGCCTACCTGCGCGAGCAGGCGCCGGGCGACTTCGGCCCGTCGTACGGGTTCCTGTACGAGCACGTCCAGAAGACCCGGCCCGAGGCGCTGGACACCGACGAGATCAAGTGGAACTTCACCAAGTTCCTCGTCGACCCGGACGGCGCCGTGGTGCGCCGTTACGAGCCGACCGTCACTCCGGAGGAGATCCGCGCCGACATCGACGGCCTGCTCACGCCGGCCGAGTAGGCCGGGCGGCCCAGGGCCCAGGGCCTGTTCGGCGGCCACGCCCGGCGCGCCGTGCCGGGCCATCACCTCACCCAGGAACCTCACCCAGGAACCCGGTGTCGATCACGAGCC
>Ga0134126_10003374_pt1 | contig 20010 bp, 14 predicted proteins | sample KB31752_FD_96881 | JGI IMG/M metagenome (GOLD analysis project Ga0134126, IMG submission 96881) | Terrestrial soil microbial communities with excess Nitrogen fertilizer from Kellogg Biological Station, Michigan, USA - KB3-175-2 | ecosystem: Environmental > Terrestrial > Soil > Unclassified ...
GGCGCGCCCCGCTCGAAGGCTCCGACGACAACGAATTGCTGGCGACGCTGCGCACCGATGGTTCGCCGGCCGAAATCGACGGCGCCGCGCCCACGATGGTCGCCCAGGCATCGTCGTCGATCGTCGGCCTGTTCGGCTCAAAGCCAGCGGCGCCGCCGGAACCGCCGCCGCCGCCCGAAGCGACGCGGGTCGCATCCGTCGCGCCGGCGCCGCCGCGGCGGGAACCGCGGCAGACCGAAGTCGCCGTCGCCGACGAGAGCGTCGTCGAGCGCGCGTTCACGCCGCTACCGCCGGCCAGGCCCTATGATCTCGGCGTGCGCGAGGCGTCAGCCGCGCCGCGGTCGCCGCGCCGTCGCGGCGAGGGCGACCGCGCGCTCTATTTCGCCGCCCCACGCCCCGATCCGCTCGTCCGGCTGTTGAAGCGCCGGCCGACGCGCTCGCTGCTCGACGATGACGACAATTGATTGTCGGCTTCGCATGGTCTAGCGCCCTTGGATCGTTAACCGGACAGAGGGCGGGGGTGTGAAGTGTCGTCGTGCGCGCATCAGGCGCTGATCGTGCTGTTCTGCCTCGCCGCCTTCGCCGGCGCCAAGGCGCAGACCATCACGACCAGCGCCAAATTCGCGCTGCTCGAAGACTACGACACCGGGGCGGTGCTGTTCGACAAGGCGGCCGACGAGGCGATGGCGCCGGCCTCGATGAGCAAACTGATGGTCGCGGAGTTGACCTTCCGAGAGCTCAAGGAAGGCCGCCTGCACCTCGACGACAAGTTTCACGTTTCCGAATACGCTTGGCGCACCGGCGGCGCGCCCTCCCACGGCTCGGCGATGTTCCTGGCGGTGAAGAGCAACGTCCGTGTCGACGACCTGTTGCGCGGGCTGATTATCGAATCCGGCAACGACGCGGCGCTCGTGCTGGCCGAAGGGATCGCCGGCTCCGAGCAGAATTTCGTCGGCCTGATGAACAAGCGCGCCGCCGAACTCGGTCTCACCCATTCCCACTTCACCAACGCCTGGGGTCGCAGCGACCCGGCCGAGCGCGTCAGCGCCCGCGACCTCGCCTCGCTCGCCCGCCATATCATCCACGATTATCCCGAATATTACCATTACTTCAGCGACAAGGACTTCACCTGGAGCCGCATCCACCAGTTGAACCGCAATCCTCTGTTGAACATGAACATCGGCGCCGACGGCCTGAAGACCGGCGACACCGCCGAAAGCGGTTACGGGGTGGTCGGCTCGGCGGTGCAGGATGGGCAGCGGCTGATCCTGGTCGTCAACGGCTATAAGACGGCGGCCGAGCGCGCCGAGGATGCGCGCCGTCTGCTCAACTGGGGCTTTCGCGGTTTTGACGTGCGCGTGTTCTACCAGCCGGGGGATACCGTCGGACGGGCCGAGGTCTATGGCGGCGCCGAGGATTCCGTGGCGCTGACGCCGTTGGCGCCGGTGAAAGTCTACGTGCCGAAGGTCGGCGGGGATAAGATGACGGCGGCAATCGTCTATTCCGGCCCGCTCGCAGCGCCGGTCGAGGCCGGCCGCAAGCTCGGCGAGTTGCGGATTTACAACGCCGGCGCCTTGGTGATGAGCGCGCCGCTGGAGACCAAAGCCGCCGTCGCCAAGGGGCCGCTGGCCAGCCGCGCCGCCGACGCGGCTTGGGAACTCAGCAAGGACTGGCTGCGCCGGCAATGGAAACGCAGGTGAGCGATCGGGAAGCGCGGGAGATCGCGCGCGGCCGCTTCATCACCCTGGAAGGTGGCGAGGGCGCGGGCAAGTCGGCGCAGGCGCGCCGGCTTGCGGCGCGGCTGTCGGCGCTTGGCGTCGAGGTCGTCGCCACCCGCGAACCCGGCGGCACGCCGCACGCCGAGCGGCTGCGCGAGGCGATCCTGTCCGGGGCGCTGCGCGAACTCGGGCCGGAGGCGGAGGCGATCGCCTTCGCCGCCGCCCGCATCGATCATGTCGACGAACGCATCCGGCCGGCGCTGGAGCGCGGCGCCTGGGTGGTCTCGGACCGTTTCGCCGATTCGACGCGCGCCTACCAGGGCGCCGGCGGCAAGCTCGGCCCCGCCTTCGTCGAGCGGCTGGAGCGCATCGCCGTCGGCGACATCCGCCCGGACCTCACCCTGATCCTCGACATCGACCCCGAGCAGGGTCTCGCGCGCGCGGCGCGACGCTCGGGCGCGGCGGATCGGTTCGAGCGCGAGGGGCTGGATTTCCACCACACGCTGCGGCAGGCGTTCCTCGCCATCGCCGAGGCGGAGCCTGGCCGCTGCGCGGTGATCGCCGCCGGCGGCGACGAGGAGACGGTGGCGGCGGCGATCTGGTCCGAAGTTTCCCGGTGCCTCGGCGCCTCGCTGCCGGGCGCTGAATGAGACGGCCGGCGCCGGAAGACGGCGCGCCCGAGAGCGACGTCTATCCCGGCGCGCGCCCGCCGCGCCTGGCGCCGGCGGTCGTCGGCCATGAGGCGGCGCAAGCGGAGATACTGGCGGCCTATCGCAGCGGCCGGCTCGCCCATGCCTGGCTCATCGCCGGCCCCGAGGGCGTCGGCAAGGCGACGCTCGCCTGGGCTTTCACGCGCTTCCTGCTCGCTCATCCCGACCCGAGCGCGCCCGAGGCGGCGGAAGCCCGCGATCTCGCCGTACCTGAGAGTCACCCGGCGGCGCGCCTTCTCGCCGCCCATTCTCATCCCGATTTCGCGCTCATCCGCCGCGGCTGGAACGTCAAGGAAAAGAAGCTCCGCACCGAAATCAGCATCGATGACCTGCGCGAGGCGCAGGGCGTGTTCCGGCTCGCCCCCTCCCTTGGCGGCTGGCGCATCGCGCTCGTCGACGCGGCCGACGATCTCAACCGCAACGGCGCCAACGCGCTGCTGAAGACCATCGAGGAGCCGCCACGGCGGGCGCTGGTGATGATCGTCGCGCATCGGCCGGGCCGGTTGCCGGCGACGATCCGCTCGCGTTGCCGGCGGCTGACGCTGGAGCCGCTGCAACCCGGCGAGATCGAGACCATCGTCAGCGGGCAGGGGCCGCCGTGGAGCGAAATGCCTGACGCCGCCATCGCGCAGGCCGCTGCGAAGGCTGGCGGCTCCGTGCGTGAGGCGTTGCGCCGGCTCGATCCCGAAAGCGCCGACAGCGGCGCGCTGCTCGAAGCGGTGGTCTCCCGGCTGCCGGCTGTCGACTGGCGCGTGGCGCTGCGCCTCGCCGACCGGTTCGCCGGCGCCGCCGGCGCCGACCTGCACGAGCGCTTCGTGCTCGCGGCGCTGGACTGGCTGGCGGCGCGCGCCCGGACGACCTCCGACCCGCGCCGGCTCGAAACGATCGCCGAGCTATGGGAGCGGCTGCGGCGCGGCGCGCGCGAGGCCGAGGCGCTCAACATCGACCGCAAGGTTCACGCGCTGGCGCTGTTGCAGGAGATCGCCGAGCGCGCCGGCCGGCTTTAGCGCAGTGGCTCTACGCGCGCGTGATGCGCGCGGCGAAGCAGCCGCGCTTGGCGAAATGGGCGTGGATGCTGTCGACCCTGATGTCGTCGAGCAACCGGCCGATCAGCCCCTCGACCTCGCCGCCCTCAACCACATCGGCGTCAACCATCATGCCGGCGGCGTCGAAGGCGCGCAGCGACAGCAGGCGCGACCGGAACGCCTCCGGCACGACATTGACCTCGTCGAAGGCCGCCGTCGCGCCCTCGCGGACGAAGATCGCGTGCGAGGCGCGATAGGGCGTGTCGGCCGGCTGGCTGACATGGTTGACGAGCAGCACCGTCTGGCCGGGCGCCGCGTCGCGCAGTTCGGCACGATCGGGAAAACCCGGCGCGCGGTCGACGACATAGCGCACCGCGCCGCGCGCCGCGAGCGCGGCCTCGCTTGCCCCGTAGAGGTCGGCGAACGGCGCCGGCGATAGGCCTTGGATACGGAAAGACATCGGCGACTCCTCTGGTTGAAGAACCGCAGCAAACACCGCGCCGGCGCGCCCAGCCACCCGATTACGACGCCAATCAATCGTCGAAATTGTTGATGACCGCGTCGGCGATGGCGCGCTTGGTGACGACGCCGACCACATCCTTGGCCTGCGGCTTGCCCTCGCCGGTATAGACGATCGCCGCGCCGGCGCGATGGCGCTTCAACCGCGCCAGCGCCCGTCCGAGCAGATCGGTGTCGCGCACCAGCACCAGGCTGCGCTCCATGAAGTCCTCGATCTTGACGTCCGGGTCGGCGCGGAAGCGGCTCCACAGCCCCGAGCGCGGCTGCACCAGGCCGACGAGCCGGCCGTCGCGCTCCACCACGACGGGCGAGAGATCGTCAAGCACGTCCGTTTGCGGCGAGGCCGACAGCGGCGCGCCCGATTGGGCGCGCACGAAATTACGCTCCATCACGTCTTGCGCCTGGGCTTCAAGATAGAGATTGGCGTGCCGCTCCTTGGGGATACGGTGGCCGCGGTGGCGCAGCTTGATGGTGTAGACCGTCTCCGAGACCAGCATGCGGCGCACGCCGGCGGCAACCGCGACCGTGACGATGACTGGCACGATGATCTCGTAATCGCGCGTCATCTCGAACACCATGACGATCCCCGTCATCACCGCGCCGCTGCCCGCGCCCACCATCGCCGCCATGCCGATGACCGCCGCCGAAGGCGCCTGTAGGTCGGCGCCGGGCAAGTAGGGGCCGGCGAACAGCGCGAAGGCGCCGCCGATCGTTGCGCCCATGAACAGCGAGGGCGAGAAAATGCCGCCCGAGGCGCCGCTGCCCAAGCACACCGTCGTCGCCAAAATCTTGAGCGCGAACAACAGCCCGAGCAGCGCCCACAATTCCATGCCGCCGGTGGACATCCCCCTGCCGCCGGCGAGAACCGCCTGGACGACGCTATAACCGACGCCGTCGACATAGTAGTGACCGAAGAAATGGGCGCACCCGATCATCAATCCGCCCATGATCGTCATGCCGATGATATTCTGGAGATAGGGACCGCCGGGGATTTTCGGGAAGTTGTCCTCCATGAACACCAGCACGCGAATGAACAGCCAGGCGCCGACGCCGACCAGCAGGCCAAGCGCCACATAGGCGATCGGTTGCTCGATGTTGATGCCGTGGCCGAGCGGCATGACCTCGGCAGGCATGGCAAACGCCGGGTTGGGGCCGATCAGCATGCGCCCGAGCAGCGTCGCCGCGCCGGTCGACAGCACCACCGGCAGGAAGGTGCGGTTGGAGACTTCCGGCAACAGGATTTCCGTTGCAAACAGCACGCCGCCGAGCGGCGTATTGAAGGTCGCGGCGATGCCGGCGCCGGCGCCGGCGGCAATCAGCGTGATTTTCTGCGTCGTATTGAGTTTGAGAATCTGCGAAAAGGCCGAGCCCAGCGACGAACCAATTTGGATGATCGGCCCCTCGCGCCCGACCGCGGCGCCGGTGCCGATGGAAAGCGCCGAGGCCAGCGTCTTGATGATCGCCACCAGACCGCGGATGTTGCCGCGGGTGTAGAAGATCGCGTCCATCACCTCCGGCACGCCGTGGCCCTTCGCCTCCGGCGCGAACTGCAAGACAAGAAAAACCACGAGGAGGCCGCCGAGGATCGGCGCCAGGATGATCCAGTTGCCGAACTGGCTCGTCGACTCCAAAATGTTGGCGTTGTAATGATAGTCGAAGCGCCCATAATAGGCGATATTGTGGATGAGGCCGATCAAGGCGCGCAGCCCCCACGCCCCCACTCCGGTCGCAATCCCGATCACCAGGGAGAGCAGGCAAAGGATCAGCAGATTGACGCGCGTCTCGGGCTCGGCCTGCGTCTTCGTCCGCGCGGAGTTCGACGCGGACGCCATCGATAGCGACATGGGCTGATATCCCGGAAATTTCGAGATTTTGGAAGCGCCGCTGCCTCGCATGTATGCGGCGCCAGGGCAACCCGAGTTAGCGGCGAAAAGGCGCCGCGGCTGGGGCATTTCGAAAACCAGGAGGCGGCCGCATCGCGTATCTCAACGACGCGGCGCGACTGCGCTGGAGTCGGCGCCCTCGCTTGGCAGTTACGATCGCCGCTTAAGCCGGATTTAACCATTTCAACGGAAAAAGCTTTTACCCGCTCGCGCTGGCCCCGTCGGCGAATCGCCCAACGGAAGGCGGCGCGCGTGTCCCGCCTTGGCTTGATTTCGAGACAGCAGCATGACGCGGCTTTCGCAATCGCAAACTCATACGCCGCGCGTCGGCCCGCCGCCGGCGCGCCCCAGCGCGCAACGGCCGAGCCAACTGCTCGCCGGAATTTATCACGACATCGGCATGGCCGCCGTCGCGTTGGGTCTGGAGCTGGCGATGGATAGCCTGGAGCCGGAGGCGCACGAGGCAGTGCGGCGCGGCAATCGCTACATTCACCTGATGCCCAGACGCCAGGAGACGCCTGCCGCTGCCGCGACGTGAGCCTCTATCGCGCCGCGCCCGGCGATGGATCGGCCTGGGTCACCGGCGCCAGCGCCGGCCTCGGGCGCGGCGTCGCGCTGGAATTGGCGCGGCGCGGCTTCACCGTCTTCGCCACCGCCCGCCGCGCCGATCGGCTCGAAGCGCTGGCGCAGCAAGCCGTCGGGCTCGCCGGTCGCATTCACGCCGCGCCCGGCGATGTCACCGACCGCCCCGGTCTGGCGGCGCTCTATGCGCAAATCGAATCGCAGGGGCCGGTGGCGCTGGCGGTGCTGAACGCCGGCGGCGGCTGGCGCGACAAGGCCGGCGATTTCGGCGGCGAGGCGTTTCAACACACCTTCGCCGTCAATGTGCAGGGTCTCGCCAACGCCGCCAATCCGGCTTTCAATGCGATGCAGGCGCGGGCTAAGGGGCAGATCGCCATCGTCGGCTCGCTGATCGGCTATGGCGGCGTGCCCAACGCCTACGCCTATGGGCCGAGCAAGGCGGCGGCGATCTCGCTGGCGGTGGGGCTCCGGTTCCTGGCGCAGCGGCATGGCGTGCGCGTGCAGGTAATCAACCCCGGCTATGTGAAGACCGACCTCACCGCCAACAACCGCTACCCGATGCCGTTGCTGATGGAATGCGACGTGGCGTGCCGGCGCATCTGCGACGGGCTGGCGCGAGGCGGGTTCGAGATCCGCTTTCCGCGCCGGCTGGCGTATCTGGTCCGGCTGACCCAGTCGCTGCCTTATCCGCTGTTCTTCGCGCTGTTTCGCGCCTTCGGGCTGCGCTGAGTGTTCGCGCCGCCAGCGACTTGTCGAGCGGCCAGCGCCGCCAAGCGGCCGCGCTGCGGCGTCGTCATGCATATAGAGGAATATCGCCGGATGGTCGGCGGCGGCGCGGATGGCGGGCTGGTCGTCCAGCCGCAAATCGTCGCGCAGCCATACGATCGCAGTCATGGGGAAGCTCCGCTCCAGCTTCCCCCATACGCGCGCGAACGTCAGGCGGCGCGGCGCTCCGCGATCTGGACGACGCGAACATCGTTGGCGTAGAGATCGGGCAGGCCGGGATCGACATCGGCGAGCGTCAACCCGCAATCGTCGAGTTCGCGTCGGTCGAGCATGAGAAGCTCCCGGCGCTCGGCGGCGCGGGCGCTAGAGGCCTCGATTAGGTTAAGAATTTGTTGACCCAGCCGGCCGAGCGAGAAGCTTGCCGAATGACCCGCCGCTTGGGCATCGACGAACGAGGATTTCACTTTCGTAGTCCTTTTCAGCCTATCGAAGAACGCCGCTGCGTCCTTGAGGATTGGATATAGACCGATTGTGCGGCGCCGCAAGTTATGCTTATATCAAATGCGGAATAGAAAAAATTGACAATGCAGCCCTCCCACCGTTTACCGTCGCTCAACGCCTTGCGGGCCTTTGAAACGGTGGCGCGACGGCTGTCGTTCTCGCGCGCGGCGGAGGAATTGTTCGTCACCAAGGCGGCGGTGGCGCAGCAGGTGCGACTGCTGGAGGAAGAAATCGGCGCGCCGCTGGTCGTAAGGTCCGGCCGCGGGCTCAAGCTCACTGAGGCGGGCGCCGCTGGGGCAGTAGGGCTAACCGACGGCTTCGCCATGTTGACGCGCGCGGCGCGCGAGATGCGCGAGGCCAAGGGGCGGCGCTTTCTGGTCATCAACTCCAGCGCCTCCTTCGCCGCCACCTGGCTTGTCGGCCGCATCGGCAAGTTCAAATCCCGCCACACCGACATCGACGTGCTGGTCGACGCCGATCCGCGCGAGGACACGCTCGGCGAGGCGGACGCGATGATTCGCTGGGGCGACGGCGGTTTTCCCGGCCTGGCGACGACGCGGCTGTTCAAGGAGGACGTGTTCCCGGTTTGCGCGCCGCAACTCGTCTCGGCCGAGCCGCCGCTGCGCACGCCTGCCGATCTCAGCCATTGCACGCTGCTGCATCTGGAGTGGAACCCGAACTTTCCGACCTGGCCGTCGTGGGCGGTTTGGCTGAAGGCGGCGGGCGCCGGCGAGGTCGAGGCGACGCGCGGCGTGTTCTTCAACCAGATGTCGGTGGCGATCTCGGCCGCCGCGCAGGGGCAGGGGGTGGCGCTGGCCTCGCTCGCCATCGCCGCCGACGATCTTGCCTCCGGCCGCCTCGTGGCGCCGTTCGCGACCACGGTGCGCACGCCGTTCGGCTATTACTTCCTGTGCCGGCCGGACGCCGCCGACACGCCGCGCATCCGGGCGCTGCGCGATTTTCTTGTTGAGGAGGCGGCGCTCTCGAACGCGTGAACAGCGCTTATGTTGCGCCAGCGCTGGCGCTTGCGTTGACGCAAGGCCGATTTGCGAGTTAACTTTGCAATTCGCCAAAAGTCGGAAAGATGCGACCGCAAGATTTCCCCGGCGCCGCTGACGAATTCACCCTTCACGCAACGCGCCGGGGTGCGGGGTGTCTCGTCGTTGCGATGGACGTTCGATGAGGCGCAATTCGGGGCGGGGCGTGGGCGGTTCGGAGCGATGATCTGTCCCTATTGCCGAAGGCGGACGCCAGTGGAGGCGTCGGAATGTCAGCATTGCGGGCGAGGCCTTGAAGGCGCGCGCCCGCCATCGCGCGGCCGCGGAGCGGCCAACCTGTTGGCGCAGACCGAGCGCCGGCCGGTGACCGTGCTGTTCTGCGACATCGTCGATTCTGTGGCGCTGTCGCAGCGGCTCGACCCTGAAGATCTCATGGCGCTGATCGAGCGCTACCAGACGCTTTGCGACGACATCGTCAGCGATCGCGGCGGCTTCCTCGCCAAGTTCATGGGCGACGGCGTGCTCGCCTATTTCGGCTATCCGCGCGCCGATGAGGACGACGCCGCCAATGCCGTTAACGCGGCGCTGGAGATCGTCGCCGCGGTGCGCGAACTCGAACGCGAGCGCGCGATTGCGCTGGAGGCGCGCGCCGGCATCGCCAGCGGGCTCGTGGTCTTGCGCGGTCGCGTCAGCCGCTCGCGCCAGCGCACCGTCGAGGTGGTCGGGCGCATCCTCAACCTCGCCTCGCGGCTGCAATCGGCGGCTCAGCCCGGCGCGGTGCTGATCGCCGACGCGACGCGCAAGGTGACGCGCGGCTTCTTTACCTATCGCGATCTCGGCCCGATCGCGCTGCGCGGCTTTCCGCAGCCGATGCAGGCCTGGGAGGTCGAGCAGAGCAACGCCGCCGTCAGCCGCTTCCAGGCGCGCTTGCTCGGCCAGCGCACGCCCTTCGTTGGCCGCCGCGCCGAGTTCGACGTCCTCGCCAAGCACTGGGCGAAATCGCGGAAGGGGCGGGGCCAGATGGTCGAGCTGATCGGCGAGGCCGGCATGGGCAAGTCGCGGCTGGCCGAGGAGTTCGATGCGAAGATCGGCGCGGCGGCGAGCGCCCGCATCTACCTTCATTGCACGCCGGAGCGCGTCAATAGCGCTTTCCGTCCCGTCGCCCGCCAACTGGAGCGCGCGGCCGGGTTCGAGCGCCGCGATTCGGCGGCGGCGCGGCTCAACAAGCTCGGCCGGCTGCTCGGCTGGCCGCGCACGCCGGACCCGATGACGCAGGCGGTGTTCGCCTCGCTGCTCGAAATCGCGCAGCCGGTTGCGACCCCGCTCGATGCCCTGACGCCCGAGAAGCGACGCGAACTGACGATGGAGGCGCTGCTGGCGCTGTCCCTTGTCTGGTCGGCTTCCGGCCCGCTGCTGCTCATCGTCGAGGATGCGCACTGGATCGACGCCAGTACGCTGGAACTGCTCGACCGCCTGTTCCAACGCACCGGCGACCGGCCTGTGCTGACAATCGTGACCGCGCGACCAGAGTTCGTCTCGCCGTGGCGCGGTTCGGACAGGGCGACCCGTGTCAAGCTCGCCCGGCTTGACCTCGACAGCGCGCGCGCCGTCTGCACCCACGTCGCGGCCGGCGCCATCTCGCCGGACCTCGTCGGCGAGGTGATCGAGCGCTCCGGCGGCATCCCGTTTTATATGGAGGAGCTGACCCGCTCGGTGGTTGAGCACGTCGCCGCCCATTCCGCGGAAGAGTTCGAAGAGGCGCATATCCCGATCTCGCTGCACGATTCGCTAGTCGCCCGCCTCGACCGGCTCGGGCCAGCGCGGCGCTTCGCCAATATTGGCGCGGTCATCGGGCGGCGCTTTACTTATGACCTGATGGTGGCGGTCGCCGCCGCGCCGCTGGTGCAGGTGCGCGCAGCGATGGGGACGCTGAAGCGGGCCGGGCTGGTCAGCCAAAGCGGCGCCGGCGAGACGACGCGCTACCAGTTCCGCCACGTGCTGATGCGCGACGCGGCCTATGAATCGATGCTGCGGCCGGACCGGCGCGCCCTGCACCAACAGATCGCCGTCACCCTGGCGGCGAAATTCGCCGATGTCTGCGAGGCCCAGCCGGAGGGGCTCGCCTTCCATCTCATGAACGGCGCCGAGCCCGCGAGCGCCATCCCGCATTATGTCAACGCCGGCAAGAAGGCGGCGGCGCGCGGCGGCCACGCGGAGGCGATCGCGCATTTCGAGACCGCGCTGTCGCTGATGGAGATGCTGCCGCAGGGCGTCGAGCGCTTGCAGAAGGAGCTTGAGGCGCTGCTACTGCTGGCGGTCAGCCTCGCTTCGGCGCGCGGCTATGCCGCCGAGGCGGTCAAGGCGGCGCTGACGCGGGCGCGCGAAATCTGCGGCATGATGGGCGACGCTGCGGCGTTGTTCCCGGTGCTGCACGGGTTGGCCAAGTTCTGGACCGTGCGCGGCGACCAGATCCAGGCCGAGGCGCTGATCGGCGCCTGCGCCAAGATCGCCGACGAGACCGGGGCGCCGCTGTTTATCGTCGAGAGCGACGCGACGCTCGCCTATGTCCTCAACATCACCGGCCAGTTCGGCGACGAGATCCTCATGCGCCTGAAGCGCGCGCCCGAGGTCTACGACGCCAACGCGGAGGCCTGTCGCATCAACTGGAGCGAGGCGGACGCCAAGACCTCGGCGCTCAGCGTTGCGCCGAACGTGCTCTACCGCATGGGCGACCCGGAGGGCGCGCAGCGCGCCTATCGCGCCGCACTCGCCTGGGCGCGCGGGCTCAAGCGACCGTTCGACCTCGCCCACACGCTGTGCTTCGCCTCCTCCTATCAAATCGAGCGCGAGGATTATGCACAGGCGCTGAAGGACGCGCGCGAGGCGGTGGCGATCTGCGAGGCGCAGGGTTTCGGCGTCTGGCTGCAAAGCGCGCGCGCCTATTGCGCGATAGCGATGGCCGGGCTCGGGGATAACGAGGCGGCGCGCGAGCTTATGCTGTCGACGATGGCGGCCTGGCGTAAGGCCGGTTGCGGCACGCTGCTCGGGCTGTTCACCCAGCATCTGGCGTTGATCGAATGTGCGCTTGGCCGTTTCGACGAGGCGCTGGCGCTGGCGAGCGAGGCGATAGCGCTCAACCGCGAATTCCACGATCACGTCAATCTGCCGCGCGCCTATGAGGCGCGCGCGCATATAGTCTTGGCGCGCCCGCAGCCGGATTGCCGCGCCGCCGAAGCCGACATCTTGCGCGGCCTCGAAATCGCGCGGGCGCAGGGGGCGCGCGCGGCGGTGGAGAGGCTCGAAGCGCGGCTCGCCGCGTTGTGCGCCCGCGACCGCGCGGCGGCCGGTTGACACAAGGCGGGGCGAGCCGGCCGATCAAGGTTGCGGTGATCGGTGGCGGCTGCGCCGCGATCACCGCCGCCTTCGAACTGACCCAGCCCGAACACGCCGGGCGATTCACCGTCACCGTCTATCAGCTTGGCTGGCGGCTCGGCGGCAAGGGCGCCTCGGGGCGGGGGCCGGCTGGCCGCATCGAGGAACACGGGCTGCATATCTGGCTCGGCTTCTACGAAAACGCCTTCGCGCTTGTGCGCGCCGCCTATGCCGAGGCCGGGCGCGATCCCGAGACCTGCCCGATCGCGACCTGGCGCGACGCCTTCTTTCCCGATTCGCACGTCGGCGTCGCCGACCGCTTCGGCGGCGGGCAATGGGGCGCCTGGCTGGCGCTGTTCCCGCCGGCGCCTGGCCTGCCCGGCGACCCCATCGGCCCGAACAGCCCGTTCACGCTCGCCAACTACGTCGCGCGCGCCGTGGCGTTGCTGCGGGCGCTGCTGTTCAGCGCGCGCAGCCGCGACAAGAACGGCGCGCGGCCCGAGGCGGCCGGCGGCGTCGATTTGTTGGTCGAGCGAGCCTCGCGGCTGCTCGGCGCCGGGGCGCTGACGGCGGCGGCCGGCGTCAGCGAGGCGCTGGCGGTGCTGACCGGGGCGCTGCGGGCGCTGCCGGTGTTCCCGGAGGCTTTGTTGGTGCGTCTCGTCGACAGCCTCGCCTCGGCGGTGCGCGGCGAACTGGGCCGGCTCGTCGATCTCGACCCTAACCTGCGCCGCAAGTGGGACGTCATCGACCTCGTGCTTGCCTTTCTGGTCGGCGTCGCGCGCTTTCGGCTGATGAGCGACCCGCGCGGCCTGAGCGCCATCGACCATTTCGACTGCCGCGAGTTCCTGCGCCTCAACGGCGCCTCGGAGCGGGCGCTGCAATCGGGTTTCGTGCGCGCGCTTTATGATCTGGCGCTGGCCTATGAGGACGGCGACCCGGAAAAGCCGGGGATCGCGGCCGGGCAGGGCCTGCGCGGCGCGCTGCGGATGTTCTTCACCTATCGCGGCGGATTTTTCTGGAAGATGCGCGCCGGCATGGGCGATTGCGTGTTCGCGCCGCTCTATGAAGTCTTGAAGCGACGCGGCGTGCGGTTCGAGTTCTTCCACCGGCTGGACAACCTCAAGCTCGCCGAGCGGCTGGCGCCGGGCGAAAGGCCCTATATCGCGGGGCTCGAATTCGACGTGCAGGCGGAGGTGGCGGGCGGCGGGCAATACCAGCCGCTGGTCGACATCAAGGGGCTGCCGAGTTGGCCCGCGCAGCCTGATTTCGCCCAGCTTGCCGGCGGCGCGCGCTTGCAGGCGCAGGACTCGCGCTTCGAGTCGCACTGGGACCAGCGCGCCGTCGCCCGCAAGACGCTGCGGGTGACGCAGGATTTCGATTTTGTCGTGCTCGGCGTCGGCGTCGGCGCCATCCCATTCGTGGCGCGCGAGATCGTCGCTCGCGATCCGCGTTGGCAAGCGATGGTCGCGCACGTGAAGACGGTGGCGACGCAGGCGTTCCAGATCTGGCTCGACCGCGACGCCGCCGCGCTCGGTTGGAGCGATCCGTCGGTGACGCTCGCCGGTTTCGCCAAGCCGTTCGACACCTGGGCCGACATGACGCATCTGACGACGCTGGAGGCGTGGGCGAGCGCGCCGAAATCGATCGCCTATTTCTGCAATGTGCTCGCCGACGGCGAAGCCGCGCCGGAGTATGAGGCCACGATGCGCGCCGCCGTGCGCGACAACGCCATCGCCTTTCTCAAGCGCGACCTGCACGAACTTTGGCCGCAGGCCGCCGGGCCCGGCGCGTTCCGTTTCGATTGGCTGATCGACCCGCAAGCCCGCGAAGGCGAAGCGCGCTTCGCGTCGCAATTCTGGACCGCCAACGTCAACCCGAGCGACCGTTACGTGCTGATGCTGCCCGGCAGCCTCGTGCATCGCATCTCGCCGCTCGACAATACTTATGACAATCTGACGCTGGCCGGCGACTGGACGGATTGCGGCTACAACGCCGGCTGCGTCGAGGCGGCGGTGATGTCGGGGCGCCTGGCCGCTCATGCGCTAAGCGGCCTGCCGCGGCTGGAGGCTATCGTCGGCTACGATCATCCGTAACGCTCGCGCACATTTTCGCGATGCTTCCATCGCTCTCGCCTCGCGTCCGTGCCATGTTCATCATAGGGTTGGCCCCCATTAGGGGCGTTGGGGGGAACCATGAGCCACGAAGCCGAGCGGCAGCATCGCCAAGATCCGGCGCGCGACGGGCCGATGCGCGACTTTCCCAGCTATATGCGCTCGCACGCCATGGGCGGCCGCGCGCCGCCGGGCGACGACGCGCTCGCTCAGGGGGTGAAGCTCGGCTATTCCGTGCTCGATGAACAGATGCGCGAGGGCCGGCGGCTGGCCGAGCGGCTGCGCGACGGCCTGCGGCCCGGCGCGACGGCGCCTGAATATGGCGCGCTGATCGAGCGTGCGCTCAACATCTATCGCGACATCGGCGCGCTCGCCTTCGCCGCCGCCGAGGCGCTTGCCGGCGTTTCCAGCCCGCGCGCGGCAAAGCCGGAGCCGCCGGCGGCCGCGGCCGTCGCTTATGCGATCGAGGTCAAATCCGCTCGCCGCGTGCAAGTGAAGCTCGATCTCAGCCGTCCGTCGCGGGCGCCGCGCGTCGGCCCGTTGCATCCGGCGCTCGGCGGCGCGAAGGCGATCGAGAGCGTCGGATTCGTGGCCGCGGCGCCTGACGCCGAGCCGAAACTGGCGCTGGAGATCGCCGACGATCAGCCGGCGGGCCTCTACAATGCCGTCGTCGTCGACGCCGACAGCGGCGAGGCTTTGGGAACGCTTAGCGTTCGCATAACCGCCTGAACGCAAGGGAGCGGCCTTCGGCGATGACGGGCGCCGCCGATACTCTGGTCAAGGACAGCCTCGCCGAATATGGCGCGCTGGTGCGCGCATGGCTGCCCGATTGCCTGCCGAAGGGCAAGCCGGCGCGCTATCTCTACGACCTGCTGTCCGATTACCCCGGACGCGGCGGCAAGATGATGCGGCCGAGCTTGTGCCTGGCGGCGGCGCGCGCCTTCGGCGCGACGATCGACGAGGCGCTGCCGACGGCGATCGCCATCGAACTGCTGCACAACGCGCTGCTCATCCACGACGACATCGAGGACGAGAGCGAGGAGCGGCGCGGCCGTCCGGCACTGCACGCGCTGCATGGCGCGCCGATGGCGCTCAATGTCGGCGATGCGCTGGCGCTGGCGAGCCTGCGGCCGCTGATCGACAACATCGAGGTGCTGGGGCCGCGTCTGGCGCAGGCGGTGTTGCGCGAGACCGAGCGTATGGCCTGGGAGACCGTCGAGGGGCAGGCGCTGGAGCTTGGCTGGCGGCGCGACAATGTGCAGGACGTGAGCGAGGCCGATTACCTGACGATGGTGATGAAGAAGACCTGTTGGCTCGCCACCATCCACCCGCTGCGCATGGGTGCGCTGATCGCCAGGCGCGGCGCGGCCGATCTCGACGCGCTGACCCGGTTCGGCTTCTTCCTCGGCGCCGCGTTCCAGATTCAGGACGACATCCTCAACCTTGAACCTGATGACGCCTATGGCAAGGAGATCAACGGCGATCTCTATGAAGGCAAGCGCACACTGATGCTGATCCACGCCGCCCGCGCTGCCGAGCCGCAGGAGCGGCGGCGCCTGTTCGCCCACCTGGCGCGGCCGCGCGCCAGCCGCAAAGCCAGCGACGTCGCCTGGCTGCGCGCGCTGATGCAGCGAAGCGGCTCGATCGAATATGCGCGCGGCGTCGCCCAAGGGCTCGCCGGCGCTGCGCTGCACGAACACCAGGCTGCTTTCGCCGGGGCGGCGGAGTCGCGCGACAAGCGCTTCATCGCCGGCCTGGCGGGCTGGATCTTCCGGCGCGATTGAAGAGCAGGGAGCGACAGGATGCGCATCGTCAAACCCAGATACATCGATCCCGTCGTCTTCGGCGGCGGCCAGGAACTGACCTATCGGCCGCCGCTGCTGTTTCGCGAAGTGACGGCGCGGGTGTTTCCGCTGAAGGCCAATATCGCGCGGCTCGCCGAGTTCTGCGCCCAATATCTCAACATGGACATCCCCGACGAGATCGTACATTTCACGCCGGCGCTGCCGTATGTCTATTTCATGGCGCTCAACTACGGCGGCATGTCGGCGACGTCGGTTCATGCGCAGCGGCTCGGTTGGGTGTCGCAGCACGAGGCTTTTTTCCTTGTGCCGCTGGCGCGCTGGCGGCGCGAGCACGGCAAGCTGGTGTTTCAGGGTTGGACCTCGGTGACGCCGTTCATCTATGTCGACGATCCGCTGTCGGCGGCGACCGGACGCGAAGTCTATGGCTGGCCGAAGGCGCAGGCGTGGATCGAGGCCGACCGGCCGGCCTGGACCACCCATCCACGCGCCCCGACGCGGCTCTACACGATGGCGGTCGACATCTTTCACGACGTCTACGCCGGCCAGCGCGAGCCGCCGCGCACGCTGGTGACGATCGACCGCGACGTCGTCGCCTCCTATGCGGAATATCCGCTCAACTATAAATGTCCGTGGTCGATCACCTCCGTCGTTCCCGACCTCTATGCGACTTCGCTTTCGCTGATGGAGGAGGCGGTCGACATCGCCGCCAATCTGCGCCTGCGCGGCTTCCCTGATTTCCGCACCGCCGATTCGCTGATGGATATGGCGCGCGAGGGCGTCGCGCTCAGCGAGCAAATGCTGGCAGGGTTCTGGCCGTGGCCGCGTCTCAGCGGCGAGCCGCTGTCGGGGACCAACGCGCGCGCGGCGCTGGTTGAGGACCTGCCGCGCTTCTTCACCAGCGCCATCAACCTGAAGCAGTTTCGCGCTCCCGACGATCCCGATCTTGCCTGCTACACGGCGCTGGTGGAATCGGCGATGGGCGTCGAGCGCGTCAACCAGATCGGCCTGCTCGGCGACTGGGACCTGTTGCGCGGCGATACGTCCGGCGGCTATTGCCTCAGCATAAACCGCTTTCGCGCCCAGCCCATTCTGGAAACGCTCGGCATCGAGACGCCCAATCTCTACGAGCGGCCGCGCGAGGGCGAGACGGTGACGCTGCGGCCGTCGTTCCCGTTCTGGATGGATTTCGATCTTTATTACGGCGCCGGCGACGTCATCTGCTCGCGCACGCCGGAGCTTAGCGGCGGCGGTTGGATCGAGGAGAGCGAGACGGGAAACCCGCGCGTCGGCCATCTCTGGGATCGCACGCCGCGGCGCGGCGTTGAGCAGGGCGCCTATAACACCGCGCTCGGCGCGGCGACGCTGCCGATCGCCGGCCCCATGCATTTCCCCGACCTGACGGCGCAGGTTTATCCGCTGCGCGCCGACCGCGAAATCCTCGAACAATTCGTCAAATGGTGCTGGACGCGCTTGTTCGAATCCGGCGACGAGCGGCCGAAGCTGGAACTCGAACTCGCCGGCGCCTATGTTTATCTCATCGTCGAGACCGTCGGCTCGACCTCTGGCCGCATGTGGTCGGGGACCGAAAGCATCGGCCAATGGAAAGAACGCGAGGTCGCCTTCGCCATTCCGGTGCGCTGGAAGCTCGACGGCGAACTCGTCGGGCTGGCGATGATCGAGCCGCTGGTGTTCGCCGATAAGCCGCGCGCCGTCGCCACCGACCGCGAGGTGATCGGCCGCAACGCGTTCGTGGCGCTGATCGAGAGTCCGCCCGACGTCTGGGCCGCGCCCGGCGGCCCCGGCGCGCCGCGAAATCTGGCGCGGATTTCGACCGAATCCTTCGTCGAACTCGGCTATGGGCTGGAATCGAAGGTGCAGACGCTGATCGAGATCGACGAGCGCCCTGGCGCCGGCGCGCCGGCGCGCGGCTTCGAGCGCCGCCGCGCCGAGGACGCCGCCCACAAGGCCCACGCGCGGCGCGAGCACGGCGACGCGATCGAGGCGACGCAGGCGCTGGCGCTGGAGCTTCTGGCGCGCGGCGCGCCGCTCAACCGCCTCTCGCTCAAACAATATCGCGACGCCGCCGATTTCGACCGCGCCTGCTATCAAGCGGTCGTGCATTCGCACCGTCGTATCGAACGCGTCCATGCGATCCGCGAGATCGCGCCGTCGCCGCGCATCGCGCTGCATCGGCTGGCGAATTATCCGATCGTCGAGACGCTGGGGCTCAGCGTCAGGCGCACCGGGTCGGGGGCGAGCGTCGTCGACGAGTTGGAGCCGGTGCGGCCGTTCTGGCTGCGCGCCTCGGTGAGCGAGGATCTCGGCCGCGTCGTCGCCACCGTCGATCCGCATCTGGAGCCGGACGGGCCAAACGACCCGCCGCGCCGCTGGCGCTTTCCTCAGCCCGCGCCAAAGGCCGCCGACGCGGCGCGTTGGCCGCCGGTCGCGGAGACGCCGAGTTATTTCCGTGGCGGCGGGGCGACAGCGCTCGGCGCCGGCTTCGTCGAGGCGTTGCGCGGCGGCGAGATGGTAGACCTGCCGAGCAAGCTGGATGCGCTGTCGCGGCGCATGCTGACGAAAGAATTGCTGGCGCTGCGGCGCGCCGCCGGGACGCCGGACCCGGGGCGCGACGGCGGCGAATCTCTGGAAAGCCTGCGCGCGGCGGCCGACGCGCTGCGCGCGAAGCTGCCGGCCTGGCGGCCGCCGGAGAGGAGCGCGCGCGCCTCGCAGTTGCAGCGGCTCGGCGCACTCGCCCTTGATATCGAGAAGCAGGGCCGGGAGCAGGCGGCGCTCGCCGCTGTCGCCAACAAGGCGATGCGGGCGCGTTGCGCGCGGCTGTTGGCGATTTTCGCCACCCCCGAGCGCGACACCGACGCCGATCTGCGCGCCGCCGATGCGCGCAGCCTCTACGATACTCGCATCGCGTTGGCGCAACAGGGCGGCGAGCCGCCGCAACCGGTCGCTGCGCCGTCCCAGGCGACTTGTGGCTTGATCGGCCGGCTGAAGCGCCTGGAGCAATGGATACTCGTCGCCTCGCCGGGCGACAGTTGGCGCCTCGTCGTCCCCGAGAAGGCCGAGCAGGCGCTCGACCGGCTGCGGTTGCAGCGCTTCGTCGCCGAATACGACTTCGACGCCGAGCGCCTCGCGTGGCTCGAAGCCGGCTTCCCGGAAGACGCCGCGAACGCGCTGAAGTCGCTGGCGGATATGGCGGCGCTGGGGTCGTTCGCCGAGGCGCGGCGCCGTCATGAGGCAGGCGGCCCCGATCCCGTCGCGGCGCTGGCGCTGGTCGCCGAGACGCTGGCGGGCGAGGCCGAGGATTGGGCCGATCCGCGGCGCTGGCTGCGCATGAGCCGGGTCGAGGCGTTGCAGGCGGTCAAGGCGCTGCCAGAGCTGCAATTGGTGTTCGAGGCGATCCTGGATGACGGCTGGGAGAGCCGATGAGCCTCGTCGTCTATGGCGCGAGCGGCTACACCGGGCGGCTCATCGTCGCTGAGGCGCGAGCGCGCGGCCTCGACGTGGCGGCCGCCGGGCGCAGCCGCGACCGGCTGGCCGGCCTCGGCGCGCCGGTGCGCGTCGCCGCCGTCGACGATGGCGAGGCGCTGGCCGCCGCCTTCGCCGGCGCCCTCGTCGTCGTCAACGCCGCCGGGCCGTTTCATCTGACGGCGGCGCCGGTGCTGGCCGCCTGCCTGAAGGCCGGCGCGCATTATCTCGACGTCGGCGGCGAGGGGCCGGTGTTCGAGGCGCTGGCCCGCTACGACGCGGCGGCGCGGCGCGCCGGCGTGATGGTGATGCCGGGGGCGGGCTATGTGATGGCGGCCTCCGACGCGCTCGCCGCCCACGTCGCGCGCCGGCTGCCGCAGGCGCGGCGGCTGTGGCTCGGCTTTTCCCGCGGCGACGCGATCTCGCGCGGCAGCCTCGCCTCGATGCTCGACCTCGCCGACAGCCAAGTGACGATCCGCCGCGGCGGCCGGCTCGTCGCGGTCGCCGCCGGCTCGCTGAGCCGTGCCTTCGATTTCGGCGCCGGCTCCAGCCCCTGCATGCTGGTGGCGTGGCCGGACCC
>Ga0134126_10003377_pt1 | contig 20006 bp, 19 predicted proteins | sample KB31752_FD_96881 | JGI IMG/M metagenome (GOLD analysis project Ga0134126, IMG submission 96881) | Terrestrial soil microbial communities with excess Nitrogen fertilizer from Kellogg Biological Station, Michigan, USA - KB3-175-2 | ecosystem: Environmental > Terrestrial > Soil > Unclassified ...
GTGCGTGAACGCCGCCATCAGCGGGGTGCTGCCCGGCCCGCCGACGCGCCGCTCGCGCGGCACTTGCTCCAGCTCACCGATCTGCTCGCGCAGGCGCGGATTGGTCAGCGCCTCGAGCGTGTATAGCGCATCCAGATCTTGCGGATCGGCGATCGCATCGAACACGCCGATCGGCGGAAACCGGCTCGGCACGATGCGGTACGCGCGCTGCCAGCGAATGCGCTTGAGGGGCGGCGGCATCACCCGCGTTGACTATCGAGATACTGCCTGACCACGAACAGGTCGGCGACGTTGCCCGAGAGCATGCGCTGCAGCGCGCTGTGGCCGCCGAATGTCGCGGCGGCATTCGGTTTGCGCAGCCAGGCATCGGCGCGCGCCGGATCGGGGAACAATATCGCCAGCGCCTTGAAGATGCCGAGCAGATAGCTGATGCGCTCCAGCGTGTCGCGGCCGAGCGCGCCGTCGCGCTCGCGCTTCCATTTGTAGAAAGTGCTTTCCGGCGGATTGCCCAGCAACTTGCGCTGCTCGGATACGCGCAAGTTCCAGCGCTCCGCGAGCTTGAAGAATGCGCGCAGCGCCGGACCGGCAAGCTCGCCGGATGTGCGCAGAAATTCCGGGTTGGCGTTACCAAATCCGTGTGCCGCGGCTTTCATGGAGTTCTCCAAATAAAGCGCGCAGCCATACTACTTCATGGGTAAAGTAGCGGCAACCTGCCGAGCCGCAGCACTCAATCCGGATCGCTCAATGCCAGCACGCCGGGCACACCGCTGCGCGCACCCCAGTAATAGACCAGCACCGCCACGCCCGCGGCGAGCACGGAGTCCCACGGGGAGCCGACTATGCCCTTGCCGCCGAACGTGCCGAGCCAGGACACCCCGATCATCAGCCAGTAGAAGCCAACGAGCCATAACGAAGCGCGCACGTCCCGCGCAACCGTGCCGGCATCGGCGCTGCGCCACGCGCGCCAGGGAACGTACACCACGTACAACACGATCTGCAGTCCGAGCAGCCACGAAACTGTCTTCCATCCGGACCAGTAGACGATCAGGGCGGCGACCATGAACGACAGTGGGCCCAGCACGGCGAAACCGCGCACGCGGAATGGCCGCGGCAACTCCGGCGCGGTGCGGCGCAGCGCCGCGGTCGTGACCGGCGCCACGGCGTAGCTCAATACCAACGCGGCCGAGACCACGTTGATCATCGCCGACCACGAAGGGAACGGCAGCATCCAGAAGATCGCCAGCGCAAAGGTCAACCACAACGCGGCGCGCGGAATGCCGGATTTCGCGTCCACCCGCGTGAACACGCGAAAGAAGGTGCCGCCGCGTGCCCAGCCGTACACGACGCGCGGTGCGGCATTCATGTAAATGTTGCCGCAGCCGCTGGGCGAAATGATCGCGTCGCACACCACCAGGAACGACAACCAGCCGAGCCCCAGCGCGAGGGCGATATCGTGGAATGGCAGCGCGAATAGTTTGCCGACGCCGCGCCAGCCGTGGCTCACCATCCCGGTCGGCACACTGCCCAGAAACGCGATCTGCAGCAGCACGTAGATGATCGTGGAAAGCGCGACCGACAGGATCAGCGCGATCGGGATCGTGCGCTGCGGATCGCGCACTTCGCCCGCCACCGACACGATCGGGGTCAAGCCGAGATACGCGAAGATGATGCCGCCGGCGGAAACGGCGCCGGCAATGCCGGAGAACCCGAACGGCGCAAATCCGTGGGCGCTGAAATTGCCCGGCCGGAAGAAATACAGCAACGCAACGACCACTGTCAGCGGCACCACGAACTTGAAGACGCTGACCAGATTGTTGGCGCGCGCGAAGGTCTTCACGCTGTAGTAGTTCAGCAGGAAGAAGACGCACAGGATCGCGAGCTGCACCAACCAGCCGAGCAGCGTGGGAGCTTGCGAATCCGCGTGCGTCAGTTGTGGAAACCATGCCGAGGCATATTGCCGGCAGGCGACGACTTCGATCGCGATCAGGCTGGAAAACGCGATCAGCGTGATCAACCCCATGAGATAACCGAGCAGCGCGCCGTGCGAATACACCGGATAACGCACCACGCCGCCCGAGCGCGGCAGCGCCGCGCCGAGTTCGCAGTACACCAGCCCGAGCAGCAGCACCGCCGCACCGCCGATCAGCCAGGAAACGATACCCGCCGGCCCGGCCATGTCGGCCACGTAACTTGCCGAAAACAGCCAGCCCGAACCGAAGATCGCACCGAGTCCGATGAAAGTGAGGTCGGTGAGGCTCAATTGCCGCTTGAAGCGTCCCCCGACGCTTTCAGCTTCCGCAGCGGAAGGATTCTCCGTTGCCATTGCACGCTCGACGCTCATGGAATCTTCTCCCGCGCGCGACTTTGTCAGGGCGACTTCTTGTCCTGCTTGCAATCGCACGGCCACTGCGGTTCCGGGCCGCCTTCGGCGATGAAGCGGTCGATGCGCTGCTCCAGCGCCGGCAACGGTACCGAACCCAGCGACAGCACGGTGTCGTGGAAATGGCGGATGTCGAACTTCGTGCCCAGCGCATTCTCGGCTTTCGCGCGCAGCTCGCGGATTTTCAGGTAGCCGAGTTCATAACTGTCGGCCTGCCCCGGCCAGCTGATGTAGCGATCCACTTCCGTATCGATCTCGTGATCGGAAAGCGCGGTGTTGTCGTGCAGATATTGCACGGCCTGCTCACGCGTCCAGTTGAGATGATGGATGCCGGTGTCCACCACCAGCCGGCAGGCGCGCCACATCTGGTAAGTGAGATAGCCGAACTGCTGATAGGGCGTTTGGTAGATGCCCATCTCGTTGCCGAGGAATTCCGAATACAACCCCCAGCCCTCGCCGAATGCGGAGATGTAACCGTTGCTGCGGAACGCCGGTTGATCGGTCATTTCGCTGGCCAGCTCCAGTTGCAGCGAATGACCCGGATACGACTCGTGCAAGGTCAGTGCCGGCATGTTGAACAGCGCGCGCGATTTCAGATCGTAGGTGTTGACCAGGTACACATCCGGGCCACCGCGGCCGGAGGTGTAGAACGGGGCGATGTCGGCGGGTACCGGCTTGATGGTGAAGCGCTCGCGCGGCAGGTGATCGAAAAATTTCGACAGTTGCCCATCCACCTCCTTGGCCACCCACGCGCTTTTGTCCAGCAGTTCTTCCGGTGTTTGCGCATAGAACCGCGGGTCGCTGCGCAGGAATTGCAGGAACGCGGGGAAGTCGCCCTTGAAGCCGGTCTGCTTCATCACATCCAGCATCTGGGCGTGAATTTTCGCCACCTGGTCCAGCCCGATCTGGTGAATCTGATCGGGCGAAAGATCCAGCGTGGTGTACTCCTTGATCTGTTGCGCGTAATAGGCGTTGCCATCGGGCATGGCTTCGGCAGCCAGGGTGGCGCGCGCCTGCGGAATGTATTCGTCATCGATGAACTTCAGCAGTTTCGCGTAAGCCGCAATCACGTTTTCGCGGATCACTTGCCGGGCCTGCGCGCGCAACGCGGATTGATCGGCGGCCGGGATCGCCATCGGCATTTTCTCGAACGGCTTGTAGAAACCGCTTTGCGCGGGATTTTTCAAATTCGCGACCGAGGCGATCGATTTGTCGCGCCCGCCCAGCACCGCGCGCGGCACGCTGAAGCCGCGCTTCAGGCCGATCCGCATGTCATCGGTCTGCTGATCGAAATAGCGTGGAATTTCGCCAAGACGCTTTAGGTAGTTGCGGTAGTCCTGCGCGGTCTCGAGCTTCTGCGAGCCCGGCAGGTAGGCAAGATCCGACCAGAACGCCGAATCGCTGTTGAACGGCATCTGCCATTGACCGAGTCGATCGTCCGCGGCGAGGTTCTGCACTTGCGCGCGATACACCGCGTAATTGATCTGATCGTCCGGCGACAGTGCGTTGGGATCGATCGCATCCAGCTGCTTCAGCACATCCTGCCAGTAGCCGAGGCGCTGTTGCCACGCCCGCGCGCTGACATCATCCATCCGATCATCGTATTGATGATTGCCCACGCTGGATGCGAGTGTCGGAAACTGTTGCAGGCGCCAGGCCCACTCGCGCTGATAAAGCGCGCGGAAGTTTGCGTCGGCGCTGCTCGCCAGCGCCGTTGCGCTGATCAGCAAAGCCAGCATCCCCAGACACACCCTGCGCAGTTTCATTGCACGCTCCCCAGGCCCTATCCGCATCAATGTAGCGCGATGTCGTGACCGGGGCGTATGCAATCAGTCATCCAGAGCCTCCGCGCGTGCGCCCATCGTGCGCAGGTAGGCGTCGAAGCCGCGCTCGGCGGTTTCGACGAACACCTCGCCGGCGGGCTCGAACGCGGTGATGCGGTCGGGGCGAAAATTGCGAAAGTCGCCGCGCAGCCGACACCACGCGCCCAGCGTCCAGACGCCGCCCCAGAAGGCCAGGCACAGCGGCTCGACTTCGCGCCGACTGTCGCGCCCAGCCTGGTCGCGATAACCGAGCATCAACACCTGATGTTGCGCGATCGCCTCATGCAGGCGATCGATCATCCCGGACTTCACCTCGTATTTGCGGCCCGGTGCGAAGATGCGCGAGCGCAGCGCTCGCTGGCGCAGCTCCACCGGCAATGCGGCCTTGATCTTCAGCAGCGCCGCCTCCGCGCCGGCAGTGAGCCTGGCGCCGCCGAACGCCCGCACGAACCGTGTGCCAACCACCAATGCTTCCATTTCCTCAGGCGTGAACATCAGCGGTGGTATATCCGCGCCCTTGCGCAGCAGGTAACCGACGCCGGCCTCGCCCTCGATCGGCACGCCGGACAATTGCAGATCCACGACATCGCGATACACCGTGCGCAGCGAAACCGCGAGGGTTTCGGCGAGCCGCCGCGCCGGCAGCGCGGTGCGGCGGCCCTGCAGGGCATGGATGATCAGGAACAGGCGATCGGCGCGGCGCATGCGCCGCTTCTATCACAAAACCATTGCGCCAAGCGCGACGCCTACTCTTCCCCGCCTGCTTGCGGAATGAGCCGGCGCGGCTAGCCGGTGCCTTGAATGGCATCGGCTGCGTCGGCGAACACCTGGACGGGCTCGGAGAGGACACCAGGAGTGGGGCACGCGCGCCGCCATGCCGGCCGGAATTCACGCCGCCTGCTTCTCCGCCAGTTCCGCATCCAGCGCCGCGGCACGCTGCATCGCCGGACGTGCCGCGACCCGCTCCACGTATTCGCGCAGCACGTTCGATTCGGGTACCAGTTTGAACGCCAGCGCCCAGTTCAATGCGCCGCCCCACAGCACGTCCGCCGCGGTGAAGCTCTCGCCCAGTAACCACGGGCCGTGCGCCAGTTGCGTGGTCAACGCGTTGATCACGCTGTCGTAGTCGCCGTAGCCGCAGGCCATCTGCGGCAGCGGCGCGCGCTCATAGGAGCGGTCGATCAGCGCCGGTTCGAAACATGAGCCGTAAAACACCATCCAGCGCAGGTAGGCGCCGCGCAGCGGGTCGTTGATGGCTGGCGCAAGTCCTGCTTCCGGAAATGCATCCGCCAGATACAACATGATCGCCGGCTGTTCGGTGATCAGCACACCGTGATGGCGGATCGCCGGCACCTTGCCCATCGAATTGATGGCCAGGTAATCGGGCGTACGCTGCTCGCCACGCTTCAGATCCAGTACCACCAGATCGTAGCGGACATTCAGTTCTTCCAGCAGCGAACGGGTGATGCCGGCGCGACTGTTCGGCGAATGGAAAAAAGTGATTTCGGGGTGCGGTTTCATGCCTAGTTCTCCGTGACGGGGACAAGGGGTGCAATGGCGCCACGCAACAGCGAGCGCGCGGTAGGCGTCAGACGCAGCGCCTGCGGTGGCGCGATCAGCCGGTGGCGCAATCCGGGCGCAATGGAGTCGCGCCAGCGCGACGAATGCGTCAGCGCCGCAATGTGTCTTGCATACGCTGCGTGATCGGCGAATCCCGCGAACCAGGCGAACACGTGCTCGCCTTCACGCACCGGCAGCGCGGGAAAATTGTTCGGTTCGTAACAGGTGGCCAGGCGAACCAGCGGCGGCGCGCCCGAGGCGATCAACGCGGGCTCGACGACATCCGCGAAGAAAGCCAGGAATTCCCGATCCACCGGCGCATCGAAGGCGTAGAGCGTGGCAACGATCAATTCAGAGGACGCGTCGCCATGGCCGACGGGCGCGCGGCGTGCGGCGGATAGATCAAAACCCGAATCCGGCGCGACCGGACGCAACAGCAGCACATTGTCCGAATCGAGCATGGTCGCGTTCGCGGCTTCGCGATGCGCTTTCCAGACCGGGCCGCCATAGAAGGCAGCCAGGCTCCGCGCGCGCGACGGCATGTCGGGAAAATCACGCAACCAGACGAAGCGGTCCGCGTTGTCGAGGTCCCGAAACTGGCCGAGCACGCGCATGCCCAGCGCCTCCTGGCTCTCGACGAATTCGCGGTCGAACAAGTCGATCAGCGTTTCGCGCGCACCCGGATGCAATGTGTACTGGCGCAACTCGACGATCGGGCTGCAAGACTGAAGACTCATGTCGCCACCTCGCTGCTCAATCGCTCGAATCTCATCACCCAGTTGGTCTCCCAGGTCGCGCCACCGTCGGGAGAAAACGCCTGTTCCCAGCGCGGCCGCTCCGGATCAAGCGAGTTCCAGACAAACCGCACCCGCACCGGCGCGCCTTCGTGCTGATCCAGCCCTTCAAAAATGCCGGTGCCGTCCGCAAAGCCGCCGCTCACCGGCGGCTCCAGAATTCCGCGGCGGTTATCGGCCCACCAGATGCTCCACCGCCGCGCACCCGGATCGAACAGGCGCAACGACATGCCAATGAAATGCGTGTCGCCAAAATCATCGGTGGCGATTTCGTCGCGATTGCCCATGCCGCCGAGGATCGGATGGCAGGTCGCGCGTGCGTCGAAAAAATCCCATTCCGTGCAACCCGCCAGTCGCACGCGCAAGCGTTCGTTGCGCACGCGCCAGTGGCCGTGCAGGAAATCGAAATCGCGCGGAGCCGCATGCGGCGCGGGCTTGCTCATGCCGCGCTCCTCGCCAGGCGCGGCCCGTTGATCGCCGCCGCGGCCTTTCGCCCGGCTGGCATGCGCTTGCCACGTACTTGGCTGGCGCCCCAGCTGTGCGCGCGACCGTCCAGCAGTGTTCCCAGTTCCGCGAGTGCCCGCCAGGCGTCGATCCAGCGCACGTCCCGGTATTTGCTGTCCATCGTTTCTTCCTTGCGATCCATCATGGGAATGACAGTCTGGATACCGGCTGCTGACAGCGTGTTGTCAGCAGCGCGATCGCAAACCCATTCCGGCCGGCGTTGCTCCTGGCTCGCACATTGCCGACACGCGACATGACGGCATCTCGCTAAAACCCGGCCTACCCGCGACAATGCGCGTTTCCTTTGCCGCAAGAACGCAGCCATGGCCATGCCCACACCGGTGTCGCTCACCCAGTTTCTGATCGAAGAGCAGCGCCAGCATGGCGCGGTGAATGCCGATCTGCGCCTGCTGATCGAGGTGGTCGCACGCGCCTGCAAGCGCATCGCGATCGCGGTGGGCAAGGGCGCTCTGGATGGCGTGCTCGGCAACGCGGGAACGCCAGATTCAATCAGCGTGAACGTGCAGGGCGAGGCACAGAAAAAACTGGATGTGATCTCCAACGAGATCCTGCTGGAAGCCAACGCCTGGGGCGGGCACCTGGCCGCCTGCGCGTCGGAGGAGATGGAAGATCCGCATCCGATTCCGGATGCCTATCCGAAAGGCAATTACCTGCTGCTGTTCGATCCGCTGGATGGGTCAAGCAACATTGACGTCAATATTTCGGTCGGCACGATCTTCTCGGTGCTGCCGGCGCCGGACGATGTGGCGCAACCGCAGGCGCGCGATTTTCTGCAGGCCGGCACGCAACAGGTCGCGGCGGGCTATTGCGTCTATGGGCCGAGCACGATGCTGGTGCTGACCACGGGGCACGGCGTGCATGCGTTCACGCTGGACCGGGAGTTGGGTAGCTTCATGCTGACCTCGCGCAATCTCTCCATTCCCGCCGATACCGGGGAATTCGCGATCAACCTGTCCAACCGGCGCTTCTGGGAAGCGCCGATGCAGCGCTACGTGGATGAATTGCTGGCCGGCAAGCAAGGCCCACGCGGCAAGGATTTCAACATGCGCTGGGTAGCGAGCATGGTGGCGGACGTGCATCGCATCCTCACCCGCGGCGGCATCTTCATCTATCCGCTCGACGCCAAAACCGCGCAACAAGGCGGCAAGCTGCGCTTGATGTACGAAGCCAACCCGATGGCGATGATCGTGGAGCAGGCCGGCGGCGCGGCCAGCACCGGACGCAAGCGCATCCTCGACGTGATGCCGGAAAAATTGCATCAGCGCGTACCGGTGTTTCTGGGTTCGAAAAACGAAGTCGAGTTGGTAGCGGGCTATCACCTGCAAGCCGACGCGGCGGCTTGAGCGCTCCATCGCCTTCATGTGCCGGGCTTCACTTGGCACGTTTCATCGCGAGCGGTACTGTCGGGAATTGCAAAGCAACTGGAAAGCCCGCCATGAATGCCCTTGCCTGTCGCGCGATCGGTCCGATGTTGGCGGTTGCGCTCGCGTTCGCGCCGACCGTGCGGGCCGCGGCGGATCCACACGTCGCGACTGAATCGCAGATCGAGCAGATCCTTGCACAGCGCGAGCAGGTGCAGGAAATCCCGGCCGTCGCGCTATCACACGACGGCCATTATCTCGCCTGGGTCGTGTCGCATCACGACGACACACGGCTGCAACTGGCGAATCCGGTCGGCCAAAGTGTACGCACCGTCGCGATCCCCGACCATTGCAAGGAGGAGGACCTGCGCTGGGCACCCGGTGCGGACACGCTGGCCGTGCTCACCCGCTGCAAGGTGGACCCGAGCAACACCAAGCCGATTCATGGCGCGATCTGGTTGCTGGATGCCGCATCCGGCCAGCCGCGCAAGCTCGCCGATCTCGAAGGCTTCGCACAAGGCATGCAGTGGAGCACAGACGGCAACCGAATTATGTTCCTGTACGTACCGGGCGCAACGCGCCTGGCGGAGGCCACCGCATCAGGCAATCCACGGGTGGGCGAGATCGGCGTCGAAAACGAGCAGGTGCAGCGCGTCGCGACGGTCGCGATTTCCGGGGGCGCGCCACAGGTGCTGACCCCGGATGGTTTGTTCGTATACGAATTCAGGTTGTCGCCAACCGGCGATCGGATTGCATTCACCGCCGCGCCTCCACCCGGCGATGACAACTGGTGGACGGCCACGCTTTACCTGCAGCAGGCAACCGCCGGCGCGCAACCCAAGGAGATCGTCGATCCCGCCGCCACAACAGGCCCATTGCGCGGATTGCAGATCGCGTTGCCGCGCTGGTCGCCGAGCGGGGCGCGGATCTTTTTCATCGGCGGTCTGATGAGCGATCGCGGCGCGACCGGCGGCGACATTTACAGCGTGTCGGCAAACGGCGGCACGCCGGTGGATATGACCGCCGGCGTCCACGTGACGCCTTCGTGGTTCACCTTCATGGACCCGGGTACTCTGCTGGTCAGCCAGATTGCCGGCGGCAGTGCGCAGCTTGCCGAATACGCGATCAATGGCAGCGCGTCGGCCGCGCAAACAAAAACCTGGTTCACGGTACCCGGCGTGATCGGCGATGGACGTGCCGCGCTCGCGATATCGGTCGCGCAAGATCGCGGGACGACCCGCATCGCCTACGCCCAGAATGCCTTCGACCAACCGCCGGAAGTGCATGCGGGATTACTTGTCGCGACCCCGCCGTCCGCGGTCACTTCGATCAACGCCGCGCTGAAATCGAGCTGGGGCCAGTCCCGTTCGGTGGAGTGGAACAACGGCGGTTTCCACGTGCAGGGCTGGCTGCTTTATCCGGCCAACTACGATCCCCATAAAAAATATCCGTTGATCGTCTACGTACACGGCGGCCCATCCTCCGCAACGCTGCCGAGCTGGAGCAACAACGCCACCGCGTACTCGACCTTCGGTTATTTCGTGCTGCTGCCCAATCCGCGCGGCAGCTTCGGTCAAGGCGAACCGTATGCGCAGGCGATCCGCAATGAAATGGGTTATGGCGATCTGCGCGACATCCTGGCCGGCGTTGATACGGTCGAAAAGCTCGCGCCGATCGACGATCATCACCTGGGATTGACCGGCTGGAGCTACGGCGGCTTCATGAGCATGTTCGCGCCAACCCAGACGAATCGTTTTCGCGCGGTGGTGGCCGGCGCGGGGATCTCTGATTGGCAGAGCTATTACGGTGAAAACCAGATCGACAAATGGATGATCCCGTTCTTCGGCGCATCGCTATACGATGATCCGGCGGCTTACGCGAAAAGTTCGGCGATCGATTACATCAAGCACGATCACACGCCGGCGCTGATCGTGGTCGGCGAGCGCGATGAGGAATGTCCCGCGCCGCAATCGTTCGAATACTGGCACGCGCTGAAAACGCTGGGCGTGCCGACTACCCTGGTGGTGTATGCCAATCAGGGCCATCACATCGCGGACCCTGCAGATCAGCGCGACATCCTGCGGCGCTCGCTGGCGTGGTTCGACCACTACTTGATAGCGAACCCTTGATGGAACGGCGTCGTGTGAACATTGAAAAGCGCGGACAGGAACTCTGTTTTAATTCACCCGATCGGGGTGATCGAATCAATTGGATGGGGGATCCTTCCGCCGTGTGCGCGACACGCCGGTGAGAATACCGATGCCCAGCAACACCACTACACCGACCACGATCCATTGCGTCGGCAGGTGCGCAAGCCAGGCGCCGTAAGCCAGCCCGCAGATCACCACGATCGAACCCAGCAGATAAAGCGCGAACGACATACGATGTCTCCCGCAAATGGATGCGAGCCGATGGTAACCCAGCTTGCCTTCAAAAAAGCTGGCCTTGAGGCGATGGCCGGTGCGGTGGCGCAAAGCGTGTGCAATCCAGCTCCAGGCCACCGCGCCGTGCGTAGCCGAATTTAGTGCAGGCAACCTCGAAGCGTCGCGCGATCAGTTGCGCGAACGCGCCTTGCCCATGCATGCGTGTGCGGAAGTCCGCATCGTAATCGCGGCCGCCGTTCATCTGCTGCACCAGGCTCATCACGTGCTCGGCGCGTTGCGGCACGTGCGCAGCCAACCATTCACGGAACAGTTGCTTCAACTCGTGCGGTAACCGCAAGGTGGTGTAACCGGCGACTTTGGCGCCGGCTTCCGCCGCGGCCTGGAGCACGTGTTCCAGCTCGCGGTCGTTCAACGCCGGAATGATTGGCGCCACCAGGACGCCGCAGGGCACGCCAGCTTCACTCAAGTTCTTGATCGCCTGGATGCGCCGGTGCGGCGCCGAGGCGCGCGGCTCCAATTTGGCAGCCAGGCGGTTATCCAGATGCGCGCAGGAAATGAAGACATGCACCAGCTGCTGTTGCGCCATCGGCACCAGCAGGTCGAGATCGCGCTCGACCAGCGCGTTCTTGCTGACGATCGTGCACGGATGGCGTGCTTCCAGCAGCACCTCCAGAATCGACCGCGTGATCTGGTACTCGCGCTCCGCGGGTTGATAGGGGTCGGTATTGGCGCCGATGTTGATCGGCGCACACGCGTAGCCGGATCGCGTCAGCTCCTTTCGCAGCTGTTCGGCGGCATTGATCTTGGCGAACAGCCTTGTTTCAAAATCCAGCCCCGGCGACAAATTGAGATACGCGTGCGACGGCCGTGCAAAGCAATACGTGCAGCCATGTTCGCACCCCCGATAAGGATTGATGGATTGCTCGAACGGCACATCCGGCGAATCGTTGCGGCTGATGATCGAACGTGCGCGCTCGTCAGTCACCGTGGTGACGGGCTTGGGCTGCATGCCCGGTTCCTGGTCGCCCACCCAGCCATCGTCCTCGCCTCGCCGCACCGTCTTCTCGAAGCGACCTTCGGGGTTGCTCAGCGAGCCGCGACCCTTGAGCGGTTTGGACAACGGGGCAGTGAGGACGGGAATATTGGATGCGGTCATGGTTGCACTGTGCGCGGCGCCCGTCTCGGCAAACGCGACGAGCCGCACATGAATGCGCTTGCGACGCTCGCCGCTCAGGCTATCATTTGCGTGACACGGCGCGCGTGGGATGCGGGTGGCATTCACCGCACTACCCGGGCCGGTTTCGGCGGAGAGAGTTATGCGTTGGATCTTGACCGCGCTCACGTTGCTGGGGTTCCTGATTGCGTTTGCCGCGCACTCGACGGGGGCGGTCGCCTTCGGTGTGACGCTCACCTTCATCTGCGGCATCGGCGCCGCGTTGGCCTTTGTCGACGTGCAGATCCAGTCCAGCGCGCGCTCGGAATACATGACGCCGGGTGAACTGGAAGCGCTCAAGACCACATTGAAGCCGCAGGCCTCCGATACCCCACGCCTGCCCTCGCAGCAGCACTAATCGGAGCGCGCCGACGGCAGCTTTGCTACGCTCAGCGTGGTTCATCCACGCCAGGGAGGCCGTCATGAGCGCGATCCACTCCGTTCCGCCCGCGTTCGCAGGCAAAGCGCGCATCACGCGCGATGAGTACGCGCGGCTGTACGCCGAATCCGTACGCGATCCGGAAAGCTTTTGGAGGAACGTTGCACAGCGGCTGGACTGGATCAAGCCGCCGACGAAGATCAAGGATGTTTCCTTCGACGCGAAGGACCTGCACATCCGCTGGTATGAAGACGGCGTACTGAATGTCACCGTCAATTGTCTGGATCGGCATCTGGCCGGGCGTGGCGACAAGACCGCGATCCTTTTCGAGGGCGACGACCCGACCGAATCGCGCGCAATCAGCTTTCGCGAATTGCACGCGCAGGTGTGCCGGTTCGGCAACGCCTTGCGCAACCTCGGCGTGGGCAAGGGCGATCGGGTGGCGATCTACATGCCGATGATCCCGGAGGCGGCGGCCGCGATGCTGGCTTGCGCGCGGATCGGCGCGGTGCACTCGGTGGTGTTCGGCGGCTTCTCGCCCGACTCGCTGGCCGGGCGCATTGGCGACTCGCAATGCAAGCTGGTGATCACCGCCGACGAAGGCGTGCGCGCGGGGAAGGTGATCCCGCTGAAGCTCAACGTGGATGAAGCGTTGACGCGATCGGGAACCAGCAGCGTGGAAACCGTGGTAGTGGTGCGCCGCACCGGCGGCGCGGTGCCGATGCAATCGCCGCGCGACCGCTGGTGGCACACGCTGGTGGAAGGCCAGCCCGACGAATGCGGGCCGGAGCCGATGAGCGCGGAAGATCCGTTGTTCATCCTTTATACCTCCGGGTCCACGGGCAAGCCGAAAGGCGTGTTGCACACCTGTGGCGGATATCTGGTGTACGCAAGCTACACGCACGAACTGGTGTTCGATTTACGCGAGGACGACATCTACTGGTGCACGGCCGATGTCGGCTGGGTAACCGGGCATAGTTACGTGGTGTACGGGCCGCTGGCGAATGGCGCGACCACGCTGATGTTCGAAGGCGTGCCGAACTGGCCGGATGCTTCGCGCATCTGGCAGGTCTGCGACAAGCACCAGGTCACGCTGCTCTACACCGCACCGACCGCGATCCGCGCGCTGATGCGCGAAGGTGAAGCGCCGGTGCAGCGCACATCGCGCGCGTCGCTGCGTTTGCTCGGCACGGTCGGCGAGCCGATCAATCCGGAAGCGTGGGAATGGTATTTCAACGTGGTCGGCGATGCGCGCTGCCCGATCGTGGATACCTGGTGGCAAACCGAAACCGGCGGGATTTTGATCACGCCGCTGCCAGGTGCGACCGGCATGAAGCCAGGTTCCGCGATGCAGCCGTTCTTCGGCATCCAGCCCGCGCTGGTGGATGCCGACGGCAAGCGCGTGGAAGGCGAAGGTTCGGGCAACCTGGTGCTGACCGATTCCTGGCCGGGGCAGATGCGCACCGTGTACGGAGATCATCAGCGTTTTGTCGAAACGTATTTCAAGCTGTACCCAGGCATGTATTGCACCGGCGACGGCGCGCGCCGCGATTCGCAAGGCGACTGGTGGATTACCGGCCGCGTGGATGACGTCATCAATGTATCGGGCCACCGCATCGGCACCGCGGAAGTGGAGAGCGCGCTGGTCGCCCACCACGCAGTCGCGGAAGCCGCGGTGGTGGGTTGCCCGCACGCGGTCAAGGGGCAGGGCATCTATGCCTTCGTCACCCTGGTCGCGAGCGCGCAGCCTTCGGACGCGTTGAAGAAGGAATTGTGCGACGAGGTGCGCAAGCAGATCGGCGCGCTCGCCTTGCCCGATTACATCCAGTGGGCCGGTGCGCTGCCGAAAACACGCTCGGGCAAGATCATGCGCCGCATCCTGCGCAAGATCGCGGAGAATCAACCCGATCAATTGGGCGACATCTCCACACTCGCAGATCCGGGCGTGGTTGCGGTGCTGGTCGAGCAGCGCTTGATCCGCTGACGCGCCTGACATGATTGCGCAGGATGGCTTTGTCGCCGCGACCCCCGCGCAAGTGGCGCCGCGACTTGCCGGTGCAATCCATGTTTGGCGGGTCCCCTATCAGCGCAGCGAGCGACGCGCGCCGCTGATCGCCATTTTGGCGGATTACGTCGATGCCGATCCGGCGGAGCTCGCGCTCATGAATGATGCGCACGGCAAGCCGCATTTGCTGCTGCAAGGAACCGAGCACCGCGACCTGCATTTCAACTGGAGCCATAGCGGCGACTACGCGCTGATCGCGTTGGCGCAGGACGCAATGCCGGGGATCGATATCGAGCAGCAGCGCGAGCAAGTGCGGGTCATCGAGATCGCGCAACGCTTTTTCACTCCGGACGAAGCACGTGAATTGACGGCGTGCACGGCGGACGAGCGCGAGGTGATGTTTTTCCGCCTGTGGTGCGCGAAAGAAGCCGTGTTGAAGGCGATGGGGCGCGGGCTCGCGTTCGGCCTGGAGCGCGTCGCTTTCCAGCGGCGCGGCGCCTTGTGGCAACCGGGCATTTTTGATCCCCAGGCCGGCGATCCCGATACGTGGCAGGTACTTTCCATCACGGCAGCGGCGGGCTACGCCGGCGCGCTGGCCTGGCAAGGCACGCCCCGGCAGGTTCAGGCATGGCGGTTGTCGGGGTCATGAGCGGAGCCGGGGAACTTCCGCGCGCCCGGCCGGTCGGAAATAGTGGACAGTCTCCCCGTGGATTTTTCGCCCGCTGGAGCGGACGGATCATCACACCCTCCCGGCGCACCATTTGGTTCGCCGGTTTTTTTTTGCAATCGCCCCCGATTGCGGCATCATGAGTAGCGCCGGTACTGGTGCAGATACCAGAAGCGGTCGTCCACGGCCGCACTCTTCACAAGAGCCGCTTCGGCAAGCGATTTTTGATGACTCTCCTCAGCGTCAACCTCAACAAGATTGCGGTGCTGCGCAACGCGCGCGGCGAAGCGGAGCCGGATATAGCCACTGCCGCGCGCACCTGCATTGAGGCCGGTTGCGGCGGCATCACTGTGCACCCGCGCCCCGATCGCCGGCATACCACGCCCGAAGACGTGCTGTTATTGGCCGGGCTGACGCGCGGCCGCGTGGAATACAATCTCGAAGGCAATCCTTTCGCCGGCGCACGCGCGGGCTATCCGGGTTTTATTGAGCTGGTGCGTCAGGCGCGCCCGACGCAGGCAACGCTGGTGCCGGACGCGGAAGAACAGATCACCTCCGATCACGGCTTCGATCTGGCGCGCGATGTCGAGCGGCTGGCGCCGATCGTGCGCGAATTGAATGCGCTCGGCTGCCGGGTGTCGCTGTTCATGGATGCCGGTGCAGCGCATCTGGAAGAGGCTGCGAAGCTCGGCGTGGCACGGATCGAACTGTATACGGGACCTTACGCGAAAGCCTTCGCTCAAGGCAATGCGGAGGCGGAGCTGGCGCGCTGCATGGAGACCGCGCAACGAGCGCATACGGCGGGCTTGTCGGTGAACGCGGGACATGACCTCAACCAGCACAATCTGGGCACGCTGGTACACGCTATTCCGCAATTAGCCGAAGTATCGATCGGCCACGCGCTGATTGGTGAAGCGCTTTACGACGGCCTCGCCGCCACCGTGCGCAATTATCTGGCAATCCTGACTGCGCAGCCTTGAACCGAGAGTATTGTTGAGCCGTGCGGCCAAGCAGGGCCGCTTAGAAGCGATCTTGATTTTGGCGCTCGAGACTACCGCATGAAAAAGCCGCGCGATGCGCGGCTTTTGCGTTTCATGAACATGCAAGCGTCAGCCGACGCCAGGCTTGCCCATCTTGCCGGTCGTCACGAAGCCCAGATGCACCATGCCTTCGGCCTGCGCGTCCGACATCACCATCTTGATGAATTTGTAGGGCGTGTCCTTGTCGGCGCGGATGTTCAACGCCGGTTGCGGATACTGCTGCGCGGTCACCGCCAAGCGCGCCTTGAACTCCGATTCATCCACTTTGGAGTCGTTCCAGTAAATGGTGCCATCCGACTCCACCGCCAGATCAATCGGAGCCACCTTGATCGCCTCGGCCTTTTGATTCGGATCGGCCTTGGGCAGGGTGACCTTGATCTTGTGCGACATCAAGGGCGCGGTGATCATGAAAATGATCAGCAGCACCAACATCACGTCCACCAGAGGCGTGACGTTGATTTCCGACATCGGACCGCCGCTGCTGGTATTGCTGCTGAACGCCATCGCTCAAAACCTCAGTTCATGTCTTGAAGCCGCTTCGGCACATCGCGCCGTTGTAGAGCTGCCACCCAGGGCCGCCATCCGTCCCTATTTCTCGAAGCCGATCTTCTGCACGTTGTTGCGCTTGGCCTCGGCCAGCACCCGCGCGATGTAGTCGTACTGGGTGACATCGGTGGCGCTGATGTGGACTTCCGGTTGCGCGTCCTCGGCCTTGGCGCCGATTACCGCAAGCTGGGCCTGCAACTCCAGATCGGTGATCGGTTGATCGTTCCAGTACATCGAGCCGTCTTCCTTGATCGACAGATTGATCGGCGTCGGCGGATTGGTCGGCGGCTGAATATTCGGATTCGGCTGCGGCAGATCAATGGTGATGTTGTGCTGCAGCAGTGGCGCCGTGATCATGAAGATGATCAGCAGTACCAACATCACGTCCACCAAGGGCGTGACGTTGATCTCCGACATGGGACCGCCGCGCGAGCCGCTGCTGAAAGCCATGACGCGAACTCCTACTTCTTGGCAACCGGCGGCGGCGGCACGCTGCTGCCGGCGACATTGGCTGCGCGGGTGCCGGCAACGGCTGCGGCTGGCGTGGTCTCCACACGCGAACCCGTCGAGAAGAAGTCGTGCAGATCGTGCGCGAATTCGTCGAACTTGGCATAGGTCACGCGGTTGGCGCGCACATAGAAGTTGTACGCCAGCACCGCCGGAATGGCGGTGAACAAGCCGAGCGCGGTCATGATCAATGCCTCACCGACCGGACCGGCGACGGCCTCGATCGAGGACTGACCCGAAGCGCCCAGGTTGATCAGCGCGTGGTAAATGCCCATCACGGTACCGAGCAGACCGACGAACGGCGCGGACGAGCCGACCGTGGCGAGCAGGGTCAAGCCGCCTTCCAGGCGCAGGCTTTCGCGCGAAACCGCCTGACGCAAAGCACGATCCACGAACTCGGAGCGGTTTAACGCCTCGACCATGCGGCTGCCTTCGTGGCGCTGATGGTGCGCGGCGGCGGAAGCGGCATCCAGCGCGATCTTGGAGAACGGCTCGGAGCGCGACTGCTTTTCCATCAAGCGGATCGAGTCCTGCGCGGACGGTGTGTCCCAGAACGAGGCGATCACGCGATCCGCGCGGGCGCGGATCATCGCGTTGCGCAAGAAATTCGCAATGATGAAGTACCACGAACACAACGACATCAGGAACAAGGTGACCAGCACCAGCCAGCCGACCCAGTCGAGGCCGTGAATCAGGTGGTCGAAGCCCATTTGTTGCAGGGCTTGCGCATTGCTGTTGCCGGCCATGGCCGGAGTGGTGGATGGTGTCTGCTGCATGGCGCTACCCTTCCTTAAAGCGTGATAGGGGACTGTAACGGATTACGTTTTGGCGAAAGTGAAAAATTTAGCCGGCACCGCTCAGATTGAAATTGACCGGGATCCGAACCACCCCACCCACGGCGTGACCATTCTTCACCCCGGGGTTGAACTTCCATTTGCGAGCGGCTTCTTCGGCGGAGCGATCCAATTCGCGGTAACCGCTCGATCTTTCCACTTTGACGTCGAGCACATTGCCGCTGGCATCAATAGTGACATCCAGGATCACGGTGCCCTGGTGCTGCTGACGAATCGCTTCCGGCGGATACTGTGGCGGATTCCTGTTTTTGTAACTGATATCGGCCGACGGGGCGATATCCGCGGGCGGCGCGGGCGGAGCCGGCGGCGCCGGCGGCGGCGCCGGCTCCGGCATGCTTGACACTTCCTGCACCTGCGGCGGCGGCGTCGGCGGCGGCGGCGTCGGCGGCGGCTTGACCAATTCCTTGATCTTCGGCGGCGGCGTCTTCGGCGGCTCCGGCGGCGGCGGCGGCGGCGGCGGCGGCGGCGGCGGCGGCGGAATGAAGGTCACGCTGGTCACGTTCTCCTTCTTCTGCTGCTGGGCTTCCGGCGGCGCGGCTGGCGTCAACAGCACCAGGATGACAACGGCATGCACCGCGATCGCCGCTGCGATTGCAATCGTGCGCCACCAGTTGAAGCGATCATGTTTGGTCGCGGGGGTCGGGGCCATCGTGTAAACCAGTCGCTATCCTGTCGAGTCTCGCGGTGATCGCCGCACGAGCAGCGGCACCGCTGAGGGCGGCTGAAAAGAGGAGCAAATTACACCAGCACCGAGCTTTTGCCTAGTGGGGCTTGGCACCCGGTTTGCAAATATGTGATCCGCACCGGCGCGCGCGCGCCGAATGTCATCGCTTCTTCTTGCCGCTCTTGTGAGGGGCCTGGGCATGCGGCAAGCCACCCTTGTCGTAAGCCTCGTCGGCCTTGGCGCTATCTCCGGCCAACACGTAGGCGTCACCCAGAAGCTTGTAGTGATCCTGGCTCGGTTTCACGATGCCCTTCTCCATGCCTTCCGCGAGTACCTGTGCGGCCTTGCCAGCATTGGCCTTGGTGTCCTTGCCATCCAGCGCGATGTTGTAATACAGGCTGGCCATGTTGACGTAAGTGGTCTCGTCCGTGATTTGACCATTGGCGCGTGCACGCTCCAGCAGTGGCAGCGCCTTGTCGTATTCGTGCGCATTGGTATAGATCTGCACCACGTTCAACAACAGCTTGGCGTTGTTCGGATCTTTGGCCAGCGCGGCTTCCGCCACCTTGCCTGCCTCGTCGTACTTGTCCATCGCAAAGTAACTCGCGATCAGGATCTGATCCCAATCCGCCTTGGGCTGCTCGGTCATCGATTTGGCTTTCTGGATCGCCGCCACGGCGTCCGGATATTTCTCCAGCCGGTAGAGAATGTTTCCCTTCAGCGCATAGGCATCGGCGCTGTCCTTGCGGCCCTGCTGCATCCATTGGTCGAGCGTGGTCAACGCCTGCGCATAATCCTCATCGGCGACATCCATTTGCGCCAGCGCATACAGGCCTGAAAAATAATCGTCGTTGGGCAACGAGTTCAGATCCAGCGCCTGCTTTTGCAGGACGATCGCACCTTTGGTGTCGCCGCTGTTGTATTTCAGCAGCGCCAGGCCGGACAGCGCCTTGGCCTTGACGTACGGATTATCGCTGCTGTCGGCGAGCGGTTGCAGATCCTTCTGCGCCAAGGCGGCATCGCCATTATTGACGGCGTTCAAGCCTTCATTGAGCGCCGCCGCCTCCTTGTCACCCGGCGGCGTTAGTGTCGGTTCCGGACGCGTTGCATTCGGATACTGGCTCGGTTGCGCCGGTTGGCTTTCCTGTTTTTTTTTCGTCTTCTGTGGCTGACCACACTGATTGCGCATCATCTGCATGGCAGTACATTCGGCGCCAGCCATTTGCGCAGAAGCGACGCTGGACGAAACAGCCAGCACAGCGCACACGCTATACGCCACAAGCCGTGAATCGAGTTTCATGGAA
>Ga0134126_10003378_pt1 | contig 20004 bp, 14 predicted proteins | sample KB31752_FD_96881 | JGI IMG/M metagenome (GOLD analysis project Ga0134126, IMG submission 96881) | Terrestrial soil microbial communities with excess Nitrogen fertilizer from Kellogg Biological Station, Michigan, USA - KB3-175-2 | ecosystem: Environmental > Terrestrial > Soil > Unclassified ...
AAAGGTTTCAAAGAACTGTTGGTACTTGGTTTTATCCCAGATTTCTATTTTGTTTACCGCTGTAACCAGCACGATGTCTTTTTCCAGCCCTGCATATTCCTTCAGATTCTGGGTGATGAGCAGCCTGCCTGCCGAGTCCAGCTCCATCATCGTGGCCCCGTTTAAAAAATACCGTCTGAATGACCTTACCTTCGGATCAAAATCATTCAACTTGCTGATCTCCTCAAAAATGGGCTCCCAGCTTTTCATGGGATACAGGCCAAGACATTTTTCAAATCCCCGGTTTATCACAAACTGGCTGCCCTCCTCCCCGGTTTGCTTCTTGAGCGATGCCGGCAGGAGAAACCGCCCTTTTGCGTCGAGCGTCACCTCGTATTCCCCTAGAAAACCATTCATTTATAATGACTTGAATCAATGTTTTGAATAATTCACACAAAATAACACTTTTTCCCACTTAACAAACGATTTTAAAAGATTTAAATTTTTCCACAGGGAAAATATTTTTTGAAAGCCTGATGGGTTAAGGGTTTACCCTGATTTTACAACGATCGCACACAAAAGAGCTGTTCATAACCTGTGAATAGTGGTGAATACAGCTGTATAAGTTCCAAATGCCATTTATTTTTGCAGAACGTCACCGGTTTTTCATGCCGGGATTTGAAAACGCACCCATGCCCGATCTTCCTTCCGCAAACCTGTCCATCTCCGAATTCCAGTATGACCTGCCGGAAGATCGCATTGCCCGTTATCCCCTCGCAAAAAGGGATGCATCCAAACTCCTGGTGTGGCGGGGAGGAATCATCGGGGAATCGCATTATGCAGATATCGCGGACTGGCTGCCCGCGCCCTCCCTGCTGGTATTTAATAACAGTAAAGTGATTGCAGCGCGATTGCTTTTCCAAAAACCTTCCGGCGGAATAATAGAAATTTTTTGCCTCGAGCCCGGCGATGCTCCATCCGGTATCCACAATGCCATGATGGCAAAGGGGAAGATAAAATGGAAATGTCTGATCGGCGGCGCATCCAAATGGAAAAAGGGAACGCTGCTCGAAAAAAAAGCCGGCTCCCTTGTTCTGCAGGCCCGTTTTCTCGGAAAAGAAACGGACTCTTTCATTATTGAATTCTCCTGGACGCCCGCACAGCTCCCTTTTGCAGAAATACTCCACGAAACGGGTTTGATACCACTGCCTCCGTATCTGAAACGGAATGCAGAAGCGGCAGACACGGAAAGATATCAAACCATTTTTGCTGCAGAAGAGGGATCCGTGGCCGCCCCCACGGCCGGACTCCATTTCACGCCGGAAATTTTTGGCAGCCTGAAGCAAAAAAAAATCGACACGGAATATATTACGCTGCATGTGGGCGCGGGCACCTTCCTGCCGGTGAAATCGGAACGGCTGGCCGGGCATGTCATGCACGAGGAATTTATCGAAGTGCGGACAGATACCCTGCAAAGACTGATAGATAAATTAACGGAACCCATCATTGCCGTCGGTACCACGTCCCTGAGAACGGTAGAAAGTCTTTACTGGCTCGGCATGAAGGTAGCGGGAAATAAAAGTATCAGACCTTCTGCACTCGTCGTGGATCAATGGGATCCGTACCGGACAGATTCCGGGCTGCCCGCGAAAGAAGCGCTGCAATACCTGTTGGAATGGATACGGCGGCAGCCCGGTCAGAAACTCATCACGAAAACAGGATTATTCATTCTGCCGGGTTATTCCTTTAAAATTATCGGGGGACTGATCAGCAATTTCCACCAGCCGCAATCCACCCTGCTTTTACTGGTTGCAGCCCTCATCGGAGAGGAATGGAGAAAGCTTTATCAGTTCGCACTTGAAAATGATTATCGCTTTTTAAGCTATGGCGACGGATGTTTGTTCCTGCCGCGTTAGAGGCATCTCCAGAGTAAAAACAGTTCCCCTGCCCAGCGCACTGTCTACTTTTATCCGCCCATGATGTGCATCCACCACAGATTTTACATAACTCAGTCCCAGGCCGAATCCTTTAACATTGTGCACATTGCCCGTATGCGCCCGGTAGAATTTTTCGAAAATGCGCCGCTGGGTTTCTTTATTCATACCGATCCCGTTGTCCTCAATGCGGATGACCAGGAATTTACCACTGTTCTGCGTCGTGATGCGGATGGAGAGCTTCTCCTTCGAATATTTCACTGCGTTGTCGATCAGGTTCGATATCAGATTCGTAAAATGCACTTCATCTGCTTCCATCATGTCGTGCCGGGCTTTCAGATCAAGTTTTACCGTAGCATTTATTTCCTGCAACTGCAACGCAAAATTATCCATCACCCGCCGTATCACTTCATGCGCATGCATGGGCTGTAACTTCAGCTGCAATTCCTGACGGTCAATCAGGGCAGCCTGCAAAATGGTCTCCACCTGCCGGTTCATCCGTTTGTTTTCTTCTTTGATGATATTGCTAAAGTATTCCGATTTCCCGCGGTCATGCACCACTTTCTCATTGCGCATGGCATCCACCGCCAGCGAAATAGTAGCGAGCGGGGTCTTGAATTCATGCGTCATATTATTGATGAAATCATTTTTGATCTCGCTGAGCTTCTTTTGCCGCAGCAGAGTATGAACCGTGACGTAAAAAGCCATGATGATGATCAGCGTAAAAAAAACCATTCCGAAAATCATGACCCGCATTTGCTTCATCACTACAGACTTGTAATCGGGAATGATGATCCATAGGGTTTCGAAGGGCTCCGGGCCCGAAAGTTCACCGCTGCTGGTAACCAGTGGATACACGGTTTGTTTATTATGGATAGTATCGGCAAAAGCGGCAAAGAAATTGGGTGACTTCAATTCATAATCATTGGAGGCCACGTCCGAATTAACTCCTACCTCCGAAAAAATACAGAATTCAAATTTGGTATCCTTCAGCCCACGATAATTAAAGGCCCGTTTAAGCTTATCGCGCATCTCTTCATAGCTGAATTTCTGGGAAATTTTCGGTGGCCGCATCAGTTCCAGCAGGAGCTGGTCCGAAGGCCTGAAGTTAAAGCCCGGCCTCGACCGGAGCAACTCGGAGCCGGAAAGTGCCGTTTGTTTATATTCAATGAGGTCCCGCGCCACGTCTGCCGTTACATCCACCAGTTTGTGGTGCAGTTCTTCCTCTTTATTTTCCACCATGGCGGTGATCCAGTTCCATTGAATATAAATAATTCCAATCAGCGAAATGCTGATCAGTATAAAAATAATGGTAAAGTTTTTTTTCACGAAGACTAGAGTTTAGCCGGAAACCGGGTTCATCCGCGCATCCTGACCGATTGCAAATTTATTAAACAATATCCTTTGGATTAGTTAATTTACGTATATGGACAATCCCGCTCCCGGTATATTGCTGATTGCTGATCCATTTCTGAAAGATCCGAATTTTAAAAGATCAGTGGTTTTCCTTTGTGAACATCAGAGCGAAGGAAGCTTTGGCTTCCTCCTGAATAAAGCATACGAATATAGCCTGAAAGACCTGGTTCAGGATGCGGAAGATCTGGAAATTCCTGTTTATTTCGGTGGCCCGGTCCAAACCGATACCATTCATTTCCTGCACCAGTATCCCGATCTCATTCAGGGTGGTTATGAAGTAACTGACGGAATTTACTGGGGTGGAGATTTTGAAAAAGCCATTGCCCTGATCCGCTCAGGCCGGATCAAAGCAGGGAAAATCCGTTTTTACATCGGGTATTCGGGTTGGGCGGGCGGCCAGCTCGATGATGAACTGAAAGAAAAATCCTGGCTCCCGGTTAAGGCCAGCCGGAAACTCATCTTCCATAAAAAAACAGAGGAGATCTGGAAAGAAGCAATCCGCCTGCTGGGGGGAAATTACCTGATGATGATCAACTTCCCTACCGATCCGCAACTGAATTAATCGCTTTCGCGGCTTAACAGAAAACCAGTGCGTCTCCAACAAAAAATCATCGGCGCCCGGAATTAAACCTGTTTTGCAGCTTCCACCAACACGGTGACCTGATTATTTATTACCTCCACAAATCCGCTCTGTATTTCAAACCGGGTTGAATGATTCCGGTCGTTAAGCACTTTAATGTGACCGCTTTTTAAGGCACTCACCAGCGAGGCATGTTTATCCAGTACTTCAAATGATCCCGCTACACCGGGCAACTGAACACCGTAAACGGAGTCGCTGAATAATTTGTGTTCGGGTGTGAGTATTTCGAGAGTCATTGGTTAATGTGTTAATGTGCTAATGTGAAAATGTGCTAATGTACAAGTGCCACCACATTTCCACATTAGCACATTAGCACATTTCCATATTATTATTTGCCTGATCCGGCACCGCAGGACCCAGACCTATCCCTTCGCCTGCGCCATCAGCTTCTTCCCTTTCTCTATTGCATCGTCGATGGTTCCCACAAGGTTAAATGCCGCTTCCGGGTAATCATCCACTTCGCCATCCATGATCATGTTGAATCCGCGGATGGTTTCTTCGATCGGCACCAGCACTCCTTTCAGGCCGGTGAAAGCTTCGGCCACATGGAATGGCTGGGAAAGGAAACGCTGAACCTTACGCGCACGTTTTACGGTCAGCTGATCCTCATCACTCAGTTCATCCAAACCAAGAATGGCAATGATATCCTGCAATTCCTTATACCGCTGCAAAATAAGTTTAACGCGGTTGGCGCAGTCATAATGTGCATCGCCGACAATCTGCGGACTCAGGATCCGGGAAGTGGAGTCCAGCGGATTTACTGCAGGATAGATACCCAGATCTGCAATTTTACGATCCAGTACCGTGGTCGCATCCAGGTGGGCAAAAGTAGTTGCCGGCGCCGGATCCGTCAGATCATCCGCCGGTACATAAACAGCCTGCACAGAAGTAATGGAACCATTCTTCGTGGAAGTGATCCTTTCCTGCATCAGCCCCATTTCCGTAGCCAGGGTAGGCTGATACCCCACCGCGGATGGCATACGTCCCAGCAAGGCCGAAACCTCCGACCCCGCCTGGGTGAAACGGAAGATATTATCCACAAAGAATAAAATATCGCGTCCCTGTCCCTTGCCATCTCCGTCCCGGTAATATTCGGCAACAGTCAGACCGCTGAGCGCCACGCGCGCACGGGCTCCCGGCGGTTCGTTCATCTGTCCGAATACAAATGTGGCTTTGGATTCCGACAGCTCTTTCATGTCTACTTTCGACAGATCCCAGCCGCCGTTTTCCATGCTGTGTTTAAAATTATCGCCGTATTTCATGATGCCGGCTTCGATCATCTCCCGCATCAGGTCATTCCCTTCCCGGGTGCGTTCCCCCACACCGGCAAATACGGAAACCCCGGCATAAGCCTTGGCAATATTATTAATCAGTTCCTGGATCAGCACGGTCTTCCCTACTCCGGCCCCTCCGAAAAGGCCGATTTTACCGCCCTTGGCGTAGGGTTCGATCAGGTCAATAACCTTGATCCCGGTAAAAAGAATTTCGGTACTCACACTCAGATTCTCAAAAGCAGGTGGTTTGCTGTGAATCGGACGTCCGTTTACTTTGGAAACTGCAGGTAACCCGTCAATCGGATCACCGGTTACATTGAATAGTCTGCCTTTAATGGCTTCGCCCACCGGCATTGTGATGGCCAGACCGGTATCCAGCACTTCCAGTCCCCGCACCAGCCCTTCCGTTCCATCCATAGCAATACAACGGACACTGTCCTCCCCGAGGTGCTGCTGAACTTCCAGCACCAGGGTATCTCCTCCTGGTTTCTTCAGTTCCAACGCATTATAAATCTCCGGCAACTGGTCATGAAACTGCACATCCACGACAGCTCCGATGATCTGTTTGATTTTACCTTTATTGGCCATATATTTATTATAAGGAGTTCTTAGATTAATGTGCTGAAAATCTGAGCACAACTACGATCCTGCTGTATCGTTTTGCGCCCGCAAAGGTAAGTATTGAAGGGGTAAATTGAAAAAGAAAAATGAAAAATCCGGGCACTTTGAAAAAACCATGATGGACAGATTATTTGTGTATTTTAAAAGAAAATTTTCGCCGGTTACCGATGGGCCTTTCTGGGAGCTGAAAACAGCGCTGATCTGTACGCTTTATTGCATTCTGGTCTCCATGCCGAACTATACAAATTTCAACAGATCGCGGCTGGAGAAATCCAACTCCTATACGATTCTGATCGATAATTACACAATGCTTAGTGACCAGATCGATCATCCTTTTACACATCATGTTGCGGCTGAAAATACACATGCCTCCAAACTGGATTTTCGTTTTGTTCCGGCCCTGCTGGCAAAAGCCATTCCTTCCCATGACATGCTTTCCCGGATGCTGGGATTGTATATTATTAATAATATTGCCGGTTTTATTTTTTTTATGTGCATTCTCCGGCTGGTTTTCCGATACTCGGGCAACCGGTTATTTGCAGCGATGGCTGCCCTGAACTTTGCGGTCCTGTATGTTGGCAAAAGCTTTTTCCACGATACCCTGCTCTGGAACGACGGAATTGCTTTTATGTTTCTGGCGCTCGCCTTACTGAACCGGAATTCATTGCTGGTCTGCGTCTTCCTCTTACTCGCTTTTTTTACGGATGAAAGAGCGCTTTTCGGCGGCATCCCCGCTTTTATTTATTGCCGGCTGGTTGGGATTGATCCGGATAAACCCGGGAAAAATTTGTTTGGCAGTGCGGCGCCATTTCTTTCAGCATATTTCTTATACCTGATCACCAGAACATTCCTGAAATACACGACGGAGATGGGAATCCCGCTTGGTGCGCACAGCGGCGTTTCCCTGTTTCTCCGCTTTCATTCCGGTTTTCCGGCCTGGCTGTCTTTTGCAGGTATATTACTGGCCTATAAATCGGCCTGGGTAATCATTGGCCTGTCGCTTTGGTGGATGAGAAACCGGAAATCTGATTTCCTGATTTATCTGTTCGGACTGATATCCATACTCGTCATCAGCGTTTCTGTGCAGGATCTTACCCGCAGTCTGGCTTATGCATTTATCGCCATCCTGATCGGATTCTTTCTTTTTTATCAGAAATTCAACGCACAGCAGCGGGAGAAAATGGAGTATAAGGTATTCACTATCTTCATCATCAATTTATGCATACCGACCATGCAAATCACTTATATCCGTGACTTTAAAATCTTTCCGCCGGTATATAAAATGATCTGGCCGGAATTACATACGCTATAACCACTTCATCCTTTAAATACCCTTCTCTTGGCTGCTGTTCCGCAAAATATGAACCTGATCGAAGTAAAAACGCCCGAAGAGGCAAAGTCCTTTCTTGAAATCAATGTGCTGATTCATAAAAATATTCCCAACTATATCCGTCCGCTCAACAAAGACATCGAGCAGGTTTTTGATCCAAAGCTGAATAAGACTTTTCGCCAGGGTGAATGTACCCGCTGGATCCTGCTTTCCGGCGACGGCGAAAAACTGGGCCGTATCGCTGCCTTTGTAAATAAAAGATATAAAACAAAGGGAGATGAGTTTCCCGTAGGTGGCATAGGCTTCTTCGACTGCATCAATGACCAGGCTGCGGCCGACATGCTTTTCGATGTGGCCCGGCACTGGCTGCTGCAAAGGGAAATGGGCGCGATGGACGGCCCGATTAATTTTGGAGAACGGGATACCTGGTGGGGGCTGGTCACGCAGGGTTTTCATGAGCCGATGTACCGCATGAATTTCAATCCCCCTTATTACCAGCAGCTTTTTGAAACCTATGGTTTCCGGGCTTTCTTTCAGCAGCTTTGCTTTGGCATGGATCCGCAAAAACCACTCTCCGGGAAAGTGATCGAGCGGCACGACCGCATCAGCGCAGATCCTGCTTACCATGCAAAACATATCGGGATGAATAATCTCTCGAAATATGCCGCCGACTTCACTGAAATTTATAATAAAGCCTGGTCGGGCCACGGCGGCATGAAGCAACTCCGGCTGGAACAGGTCAACCATCTGTTCAGGCAGATGAAACCGGTACTGGATCCGCGGCTGATCTGGTATGTGTATCATCAGGAAATGCCCATAGCGATGTTTGTAAATATTCCGGACGTTAACCAATGGTTCAAATACCTGAATGGAAAATTCGGACTTGCCGCTAAGCTGAAATTCCTCTGGATAAAAAAAACCAGGCCCAACAAAAAATTTACCGGCATTGCTTTCGGAATTATTCCGGAATTCCAGGGAAAGGGCGTGGATGCCTATATGATTGTGGAAACCGGCAAGTTGGTCAACAGCACCCACTATACGGAATATGAAATGCAGTGGATCGGAGATTTCAATCCGAAAATGATCAACCTGATCCGGGCGCTGGGGGATACTTACCAGAGCAGGCAATTGACCACCTACCGGTATATTTTTGACCGGACCAGGGAATTTAAAAGGCACCCCTTCTTCTGAAACTTTCTGTATTATTGCAAAAACGAAAAGATGACGGAGGCAGGCAGGTTATGAATAAATTCATTGTTTCCGCTAGAAAATACAGACCACAGAATTTTTCTACCGTGGTCGGTCAGGCCCATATTACCACTACGCTCAAAAATGCTATCCGCAACCAGCAGCTGGCCCATGCCTTTTTATTTTGCGGACCCCGCGGGGTAGGTAAAACAACCTGCGCACGCATCCTGGCCAAGGCCATCAATTGTGAACATCCCGCTGCCGACGGGGAAGCCTGTAACTCATGTCATTCCTGCATTTCCTTCAACGAAGGCTCTTCGTTGAATATTCATGAACTCGATGCGGCCAGCAACAATTCTGTTGATGATATCCGCTCCCTGGTAGAGCAGGTCCGCATTCCGCCACAGGCCGGCAAATACAAAGTGTATATTATTGATGAAGTGCACATGCTCAGCGCTTCCGCCTTCAATGCATTTTTAAAAACACTGGAAGAACCGCCATCCTATGCCATTTTCATACTCGCGACCACCGAAAAGCACAAGATCCTGCCTACCATCCTGAGCCGTTGTCAGGTTTTTGATTTCAAACGGATCACGGCCAGGGATATCATTGATCACCTGGCGGAGATATGCGAAAAAGAGGAGATCAGCGCCGACCGGTCTGCCATCGAAATGATCGCACAAAAAAGCGAGGGCTGCATGCGCGACGCCCTGAGCATTATGGATAAAATGGTTAGTTTTTCAAATGGAAAACTTGGCTATGCCGACACGCTCGAACATCTGAATATACTGGATGCCGGCTATTATTTTCAATTGCTGGAAGCGGTCCGCAACCAGCAGCTGGCCGAAGCCCTGCTGATCTTCGATGAGATCAACCGCAAGGGATTTGAAGGAGACCTGCTGCTGGAAGGATTTTCGGAATTTATCCGAAACCTGCTGGTATGTAAGGATGAGAAAGCGGCCGCCCTCCTGGATGTGGTTGCCGAATTCAAAGAAAAATATCATGCCATTGCAAAGGGAATCAGCGCCGGCTACCTGATCAGTGCACTGAATGTACTGAATGAATCGGCCCTGCAGTATAAAGCTGCCCGCAATAAGAGATTGCATGTAGAACTGCTGCTGATCAAACTATCTTATCTCGGTCAGGCCCTGCATCTCCTGGATACCGGAGCAACAGATAAAAAAAAGGGGCCGGATTCTGTTAAGCCTGTCGCCTTCCGGTCGATCCCCCCGCTGGAAGCGAAAGATAAAAAATTACCTGTCGCCGCTGAAATGCAGGCGGAAAAAAAAACTGCGGCATCCCACGAGCCAAAAGCCGGCGCACGGCTCCTGATTGAAGAACCGGCGGCATTCCAATCCGGGTTACTGCAACAGGCCGCACCAGGCGATGCAGCATCCGGCCTGCGGAATAGTTCCGGAACAGACACAGCAAATGCATCGGAAACGGCAGATGCTGATGCATCGGTATTAAAAACAAACGGTAACGGCCCGGGCGCCCTGTCAAAAATCCGCCAGCAGGTACTCAACCGCAAACATGCGGCAGGATCCGACCTGCCAAAACCGCTGGAACAGGGACTGTTGCAGCAAACCTGGAATCGGTTCAGCAGGGAACTGAAGGAAAATAAAAATTCGGCGACACAGAGTTTCGAAGGCGCCGGGCTCAAAATACTGGATAACCAGACTTTTGAGATCCTCACCAACAATAACCTGGAGCAGCGGTTCATTGAACAGGAAAAACGTAATCTTTCCGACCTGCTGCAAACCGTTTTCAACAATAAAAACCTGTCCTTTTCCATTTCCATCCGGGAGAATGCGAATGAGCATATTCATCTGGAGAAAACCCTCAGCAAAAGGGATCAGTACCAGCAAATGGCCGAACAATATCCTTTGCTGAAAGAATTAAAAGATAAGCTGAAACTGGAACTGGACTATTGAACCAACCGGAAATCTTCCGGCAAAAAATCATTTTCATCCATTTGCTAAAATTCCTATAATTTGACCCGCCTGATTTGGCCGGCCCGTCGTTTCGCGGGACCTTTATAACGTTTTATGTCCGGAAATTCTACGACCCAGGTATTTCAAACCAGTTCAACCTCCCGCTGGTCGCGTTTTAAATGGAGCAGCCGCCTGTTGGCCCTCTTTCTGGTATTGGGCATTATTATCATTGTGCTGACCATGACGCGGGTATATACCCCCTCCCTGCCCAAAATGCTGGGTGCTAAAGAAAAAGAAGTTTTGCTCGACAGTTCAGGCTGGCTCTTTAATAAAAGCAAAATCGGCCGCCAGTACGGAGGCTTCAGAAAATATATCAATGAAAAAGAGGCATACAGGGCGGGCGCCTATCCCATCCCGAAAAAATTCCGGAAAAAGAACGGTATCATCGTGCAGGCAGATTCCGGTTTTTATTCTTTTAAAAAATTTCCTGCCGGAATCCGCGCTGCATTTTATGTGAACTGGTCTCCGGCTTCCTTCACTTCCCTCGAACAAAATATTTCCCGCCTGAACCTGGTGTTTCCCGAATGGTTCTTCCTGGATCCCAATGCGGATACTCTTACGGTTGAAATTGACAAAAAAGCGCTGGATATCATGAATAAGGGCGGCGTAAAGATCGTTCCCATCCTCAGCAATAATATCAACCAGGTTTTCCGGGGCGACGTGGTACACCGCATTCTGAATAATCCGGGAAAAAGGGAAAAACTGATCCGGGATATCCTGCAGCAGATTGAAAAGTACAAGCTCAGCGGAATCAACGTGGATTTCGAGGAGCTGCAGGAAAAAAAGAACGAAGTGCTGGTATCTTTTCAGAAAGAACTATATGAAAAGATGCACGCCGCAGGCCTGCTGGTCACCCAGGATGTAATACCCTTTAATAATGACTACAATTTCGCTGAACTTGCAAAATACAACGACTATGTGGTGCTGATGGCTTACGATCAGTATTCGGAGACCACACAGCCTGGTCCCATCTGTCACCAGAAATGGATTGAAGGTGCGGTGGATGACATCGTTGGAAAAATCCCCGGCAACAAACTCATCCTGGCGCTGGCCGGTTTTGGGTACAACTGGAACATGGATGATAACGGGAAGGCGCTGTCGGCCACTTCCATCAGTTATCAGGACGCCCTTACCCTGGCCCTGAGTTTTGACGGGAAAATTATTTTTGACAATGATTCCTACAATCTGCATTTCAGTTACGACGACGACAACGGAGGCACCCACCAGGTACATTTTACCGATGCGGCAACAACATTTAATTCCATGCGTTTTGCTGTTGAATCGGGCCTCTCCGGTGTAGCGCTCTGGCGACTGGGCAGTGAGGATTCGCGCATGTGGGATTTCTATGATCACGACATGCGCAAGGACAGCCTGAAGGGTTTTGATTTTCGGTTATTCTCCACCGTTAAATCCTTCAGCCTGGATGAAACGCCGGCCTATTCGGGAGAGGGTGAAGTGCTCGATGTAATCGGCGGTCCCACCAGCGGAAAGATCAGGTCGGAACTGGATACCAGTGAACTCCTGATCAGTGAAGAGAAATATGACAGTCTTCCGTCAAAATGGGTTGCAAAAAAATATGGTACGAAAGACAAAAAGAAACTGGTGCTCACTTTCGACGATGGCCCCGATCCGGTGTACACGCCTAAAATACTGGATATTCTCCGCCGCGAAAAAGTACCGGCTGCATTTTTTCTTGTCGGTATCAACGCGGAAAATAATATCCCGCTGGTAAAACGGATATATAATGAAGGGCACGAAATCGGCAACCACACGTTTACGCATCCGAATATTGCTAAAGTAAGCCGGAAGCGCGCTATTATTGAAATGGATGCCACCCGTCTGCTCATCGAATGCATTACCGGTCATTCCACCATCTTATTCCGGGCGCCTTACAATGCCGATTTCGAACCGCAGAAGGCGGAGGAACTGATTCCCGTTGCCATTGCCCGGCAAAAGAATTATCTTGATATCGGGGAATCCATTGATCCGCTGGACTGGGTGCCAGGCACACCGGCGGATTCCATTGTAGCCCGGGTAATCCGCCGCAAAGCGGAGATGACGAGTGAAAATCTGAGTGGCAATATTATTCTGCTGCATGATGCCGGAGGGGAAAGTCGCGAGGCAACGGTAGAAGCCCTTCCCCGGATCATCCATTATTTTAAGGAGCGCGGATATACGTTTACGACCATTGCGGATTTGCTTGGCAAGAAAAAAGACGATCTGATGCCCCCGGTACCGCGGGGCAGCGGTTATTATCTGCTGCGGTTGAATTACCTGGTAGCGGTAGTCGCTTACCTGGGCAGCCACCTGCTGGCTTCCCTGTTTATCCTGTTCATTATTCTTTCCCTGTTGCGCATCCTGCTCATGGCCGTGTTCGCCAGCAAGCAGCACAGCTGGGAAAAGAAATTCGGATTAAAGCCATTCTGGCTTCCCGACGGCCGCGGCGCTCCGCTGGTCAGCATCATTGTACCGGCCTTTAATGAAGAAATTAATTCGGTGAGTTCCGTGCAGAACCTGCTAAAAACCGACTACCCGAATTTCGAAATTATTTTTGTGGACGACGGGAGCAAAGATGATACCTACCGCAAAGTGGAGCAGATTTTCAGAAACGATCCACGGGTGCGGATATTCAGCAAACCCAATGGGGGCAAGGCATCGGCATTAAATTACGGGATGCTGCAATCTGCTGCGGAATTTCTGGTCTGTATTGACGCCGACACCAAACTACTGCCGGATGCGGTGTCGAAGCTGATGATGCATTTCGGAGATTTCGAATATCCCGGCGGAAAAAAAGTAGGCGCCGTAGCCGGCAACGTAAAAGTAGGCAATAAGGTGAATCTGCTTACACGCTGGCAATCCATCGAATATATCAGCAGTCAGAATTTCGACCGGAAAGCGTTCGCCTATGTCAATGCCATTACCGTTGTACCCGGCGCCATCGGCGCATTCCGGAAATCCGCCATTGTGGAATCGGGAGGATTTACTTCGGATACCCTCGCAGAAGATTGCGACCTCACAATCCGGCTCTTACGCTGCAATTATGTTGTGCAGAACGAAGGCAGCGCCATCGCCATGACCGAATCGCCGGAAACACTGAAGATGTTTAACAAACAGCGCTTCCGCTGGAGCTTCGGGGTGCTGCAGACTTTCTGGAAGAACCGCGATATGCTGTTCAGCACAAAAAATAAATCGCTGGGCTGGATCGCCCTGCCCAATATTCTCATTTTCCAGTACATTATTCCGTCCATCATCCCGCTGGCAGATTTTTTTATGCTGGTGGGTCTGCTCACCGGAAATGCAGCCCGCATCGGAACTTACTATCTGATCTTCATGCTGGTGGATGTGGCCGTTGCCATACTGGCCTTCGCCTTTGAAAAGGAAAATATGTGGAAACTGCTCTGGCTGATCCCCCAGCGGCTCGTGTGGCGCTGGCTGATGTGGTATGTACTGTTCAAATCCTTCCGCCGGGCGATCAAAGGAGAATTGCAGAATTGGGGAGTACTGAAAAGGACAGGGAATGTAAAGGAAATACCGTTGACGGTTGACAGTTGACGGTTGACGGAAAAACCGGTCAACTGTCAACGGTCAACCAAAAAACATTAATTTCGGGCTTCCAAAATCTTAAAATTATCCAGTTTTATGGCTGAAGTTATTTTAATGCCCCGGCTTAGTGATACCATGACGGAAGGAGTGATCGCCGCCTGGCATAAAAAAGTGGGTGATCCGGTAAAAAAAGGAGACCTGCTGGCAGAAGTGGAAACCGATAAAGCAACCATGGACCTGGAGAGTTATAAAGATGGCACACTCCTTTACACCGGTACGGAGAAAGGCGGAAAGATCCAGGTGAATGACCTGCTTGCCATTATCGGTAAACCCGGAGAAGACATCGGCCCGCTGCTGAAAACTGCAAAACAACCGGCCGCTCCGGCTGGAGATGCAGCTAAAAATGCGGAAGCCCCGCAACCTGCAAAAAATACAGCCGCCCCGGCAAAAAGCGCAGCTGCTCCCGCCCCGAAGGAGGCCGCTCCGAAAATGGATCTCGCTTCCATTCAGGAAGTGATCTTAATGCCACGTTTAAGCGATACGATGACTGAAGGCGTAATCGCAGACTGGCATAAAAAAGTTGGTGACAATGTGAAGAAAGGAGATGTGCTGGCTGATATTGAGACCGATAAGGCAACTATGGAGCTGGAAAGTTATAAGGAAGGAAAATTATTGTATACCGGCGCCGAAAAAGGACAGAAAGTGGCAGTGAATGATCTGCTTGCCATTATCGGGGAAGAAGGAAAAGTAAATGTGCAGCAGATTGTGGAAGCATCAAAAAATAAAGATGCTGCAGGCACAACTGCAGCCAAAGAAGAACCTGCAGCGGCATCAGCCACTGCTGCTCCGGCAGTAACAGCAGTGGCTACGGCTGGTCCCGCTGCAGAACAACAGCAGCCCTCTGTAAACGGAGATGGCCGTATTAAAGCCTCTCCGCTCGCAAAAAAACTGGCATCGGAAAAAGGTATTGATTTGTCCAGGCTGCAGGGCAGTGGCGATAATGGACGCATCGTAAAAAAAGATGTGTCTGAATTCAATCCGGCAACAGCGCCCGCGGCAACCACAGCTGGAAGCCAGGGTCCTGCAACTGCGCCGGCCAGTCCGGCAGGCCAGGTGAGTTTTGATGAGGTTCCCCTTTCACAAATGCGCAAAGTGATTGCGAAGCGTTTGGCCGAAAGTAAATTCAGCGCCCCGCATTTTTACCTGAATATGTCGGTGGACATGGAAAAAGCGGTGGAAAGCCGGGCAAAACTGAATGATATTTCCCCTGTGAAAATTTCTTTCAATGATATTGTACTGAAAGCCGTTGCGGTTGCATTGAAAAAACATCCCGCAGTAAACAGCAGCTGGCAGGGAGATAAAATCCGCATAAACCACCATGTGAATATCGGTGTTGCAGTGGCGGTGGAAGATGGACTACTGGTTCCCGTAGTACGGTTTGCCGATGGAAAGTCCTTATCGCAAATCGCAGCCGAGGTAAAAGATTTTGCACTGAAAGCAAAGAATAAAAAACTCCAGCCGGCAGACTGGGAAGGGAGTACTTTCACTATTTCCAATCTGGGTATGTTTGGCATTGACGATTTCACAGCAATTATTAATCCCCCGGACGCCTGCATCCTGGCCATTGGCGCCATCCAGCAGGTTCCGGTAGTAAAGAACGGCGCCGTTGTTCCCGGAAACATTATGAAGCTGACCATGAGTTGCGACCACCGGGTAGTGGATGGCGCTACCGGCGCAGCCTTCTTACAAACATTGAAAGGACTCCTGGAGGAGCCTCTGCGCATGCTGGTCTGAAATGCAGGGGTGCGGAAACCACAATAAGGGCTCCCGGAGGAACCCTTACGTTGTATTTAACCGTCACAGTATAATCTCTTATTGAATCATCAGCTTGGAAACCTGATGCCTTCCTGCATGATCAGCGGCGAGCAGGTAAATGCCCGGCCGGACATAACCATGTTCCATCAGCAGCACCTGCGTTCCGGCAGAAAGATCAATTTGTTTTACCCCCAGTTTCATTCCATTCATATCATATAAACCAATCTGATACACACCCGCCCTGTCCGCGCTGATCCGGAACCGGATTTCACCGCTTTTTCCGGTATTGATTGCCTGAAGGGAAAAGGAAGCGGCAGAACTAAAAGAAACAACCTGAACAGGGGAATAGGAAATTTTATTGTCGTCGGACATGAGCTGAATCCGGTAGTAATAATTACCATCCGGTTGATTCAGATTATCCGTATAGAGATAATGGTTGTTTTTATGTTCTGCCGGAATATTTCCGATCACTTCAAAATCAGTACCGTTTGCTGAACGTTCAATATTCATCTCCGAAACACTTCCTTCACCGCTGATATCCCAGGATAATGCTGCAGCATTATTTTTTGCGGTTGCGGTGAAAGTTTCAAATACTAATGGCAGCGTTCCGGAAGAACCACTGATCGAAAAATTATCAAACACGAAACGGTTCAACCCGCCGGATCCAACAACGGCATTGTAACCATATAAACGAAAAGTAACTGCGGTTGACAAATTGGCGTAGGATGCTGTAAAGGTTACCGGAACAGATATAATGCTGGTAGATAATGTCCCATTGGAAATATCGGCGGCATAACCATCCAGACTGGAGCGCAATGCCCAGTTCAGAGGTCCGGATCCGCCTCCGGTCGTGCTCCTGCGGATGGAAAGTGCCATGGAAGCAACGGTCACGGTATGCGCTGCAGTTGGCGCAACAGAAAATTCTATATAAGCATTGGGATCCAGGGTTCCGGAAGGCCATCCGTCTTCTCCAAAATATACTGTTCCCCCATTGAATGCACCGGAACCGATGGCGCTCCCCAATACTGCATTGGAAGCAGTTGTATTCGCGGCGCCGGTTGCGGTCAGGATATTATTGAAGGTCCAGCTGGCAACCTGTGCCTTCAGCAGGAAGGGGAATAAAATTCCTGAAAAGACCAGGACATAAATATTCAGCTTCATTTTCGTTTTCATAAGTGGATATTAGACAGCCGACAGAAACGAATTGTGTACCAATAGATAAAACATTGATAAATAGGCAACTACCGATTACCAGTCCTTCCCGCTCCCGGAAAGATTTCCGGTAGCCGGAAAAAACGGCGGGATTTCTCATAGAACCGTCTTTTCCCCGGAAAGAATTTTTACATTACATTTTGCCGGTTTATGAAAATTTACCTGTCAACTTTTCAACTTCTGCGGTTTCATTTTTCTTTTTTCCTGATGCCGGTTTACTGGTTTGCCATGAGCCAGTTGCTCCATCCCGACATGCGCAGGGCCATGCTGGTCTTCTTCATCATTCATTTTTTACTCTATCCATCCAGTAACGGGTACAATAGTTATATGGACCGCGATGAAGAAAGTATCGGCGGACTGAAAACGCCCCCGGCGCCGACGCGGCAATTGTATTATACAACCCTGATGATGGATTTGCTGGCCGCAATGCTGGGTTTGTTCATCAGTGTTTATTTCTGCATCGGAACCATCCTGTACATTCTCGCATCCCGCGCATATAGTGCAAGACGGATCAGGCTGAAAAGCTATCCGGTCCCGGGCTGGCTTACCGTGATTATTTTTCAGGGTGCCCTGATTTTTTTTATGGTTTATCATGGGGCAGATTCCGGCCTGACTTTACGGGTTCCTGTATTGGGCATGGTTGCTGCGTCCCTGCTGATCGGCGGATTTTATCCCCTTACCCAGATCTACCAGCATGCAGCGGATGCCCGGGATGGCGTTCGCAGCCTGAGTGCCGTATTGGGATACCGGGGCACGTTTATCTTCTCCGGCACCGTATACAGCATCGCCTTTGCGATACTCAGCTTTTATTTCCTGGAATCCCTGGAAATAAAAGAATTACAGGTTTTTGCAACCTGCATGATACCGGTTATCGTATACTTTATGTATTGGGCCGGAAAAGTTTGGCGTGATCCGGCCCAGGCCAGTTTTGGACATACGATGCGGATGAATCTCATCGCCTCTCTTTGCACCAGCCTTGGCTTTATTGTTGTACTCCTGATACATTACAACCGGCGCTAAATGAACAAAATATTATTTATTGAGCCAGATAATATCCATTGGGACAGCCCTGCCAGGGTATCAGCATCAGCAGCAGGAGATCCTGAACTTCATGAGCAGGATTTATGCTTTTAATGAAAAAGATCGCCGGAAGCTGAAATATCTTTATCAGCGCAGCGGGATAGAGACCCGGTATTCGGTCCTGGCCGATTACAGCCAGCCCCCGGAGAAATGGAGCTTTTACCCCCCCACCGAAAATCTCGAGCCCTTTCCTTCCATCGAAAAAAGGATGCAGATCTTTAATCAGTATGCTCCGCCCCTGGCGGCTGAATCTATCCGGAACTGCCTGCGAAACAAAATGGATCCCAAAGCGATAACCCACCTCATAACTGTTACCTGCACGGGCCTGAGTGCGCCAGGTCTCGACCTGCAGCTGATGGAATTAATGGATCTCCCAAAAAATATTTTCAGGACCTCGGTGAATTTCATGGGCTGCTATGCAGCAATTCATGCATTGAAACTGGCGAATGCGATTTGCCTGTCGGAACGGGATGCCAGGGTGATGATTGTCTGTACCGAGTTGTGCACCCTGCATTTTCAGCAGGAGGCCACGACCGATAATATCACATCCAGTTTATTATTCGGCGACGGATCTGCGGCTGTGCTGGTAACAGGAGAGGGGGGTAAAAAAGCCGGAGGTCTGCGGATTCACGGATTTTATGCCGAGGTCAAACCCCGGGGCAAACAGGAAATGAGTTGGGCATTATCTTCCACAGGTTTTGCCATGACCCTGCGCAGTTATGTCCCCGGTTTGATTGAGGAGGACTTTAAAAGCCTCGTCGAAAATGCCCTGCTGCAGCATGGCATGACCCGCGACTCCGTTACCGACTGGTGTATTCATCCCGGCGGGAGAAAAATTCTGGAAGCCATTGAAAAGAGCCTGGGACTGCCGAAAGAAAAGCTGGAATCCGGCTATGCAGTACTGAATGAATTTGGGAATATGTCGTCTCCGACCCTGCTATTTGTCCTGGACCGGATTTTAAAAAAAGGAGCAGCCAAAAAACAAAGGGTCTTTGCTGCTGCCTTCGGACCGGGACTCACGATGGAAACCTTTATCGCAGATAATAACTGACCCGCCGGATACCTCAACGATTTTATATGGATTTTTCGCTCCGCAGCCAACAGCCCGAACTCCTTGACCGGCGGGATATTCCCGCGGCGGATATTGCTGTGAACATGAAAGAACTCGACCTGATCAACCGGAAACTGGGTGGTCATAGCATCACCCTGGCTGGATTCCGGACGCTGGCGTCAGGACTTAGGAAAATAACGGTAGCCGAGATCGGCTGCGGAGGCGGGGATAATCTGCTGGCCATCCAGAAAAAAAACAATCCGGACCGCGTGGACCTGCATTGTATCGGAATTGACCTGAATCCCGATTGTATTGCGGTAGCCCGGCAGGTGCAATGGAAAAAACTACCTGAATTCCTTGTCTGCGATTACCGGGAGATAAATTTTAAGACAAAACCGGATATCGTTTTCAGTTCCTTGTTTTGCCACCATTTTACCGATCAGGAGCTGGTCGGTATGTTTCGCTGGATGCGAAGGCATTCACGGTCCGGATTTTTCATCAATGATCTGCATCGCCATCCGGTGGCCTGGTATTCGATACACTGGCTCACCGCTGTTTTTTCCCGATCCTGGCTTGTGAAAAATGATGCGCCTTTGTCGGTTTTGCGTGGTTTTAAAAGAAAAGAATTAAAAGTCATTCTGGAAAAAGCGGGAATTACCAACTATACCATTCGCTGGAAATGGGCATTCCGCTGGCTGATCATCGCTCCAACATGAACAATCCTCCTTCCATATATGATTTAGCCATTGCCGGCGGTGGGCTTGCGGGATTATCGCTCGCCATTCAGTTGTCAAAAAGAGGCTATCAGGTCCTGTTGTTTGAAAAAGAAATTTATCCTTTTCATAAGGTATGTGGTGAATATATCAGTATGGAAAGCCGGCATTTTTTAACGGAACTGGGCCTGCCGCTGAACGAATGGGACCTCCC
>Ga0134126_10003380_pt1 | contig 20002 bp, 19 predicted proteins | sample KB31752_FD_96881 | JGI IMG/M metagenome (GOLD analysis project Ga0134126, IMG submission 96881) | Terrestrial soil microbial communities with excess Nitrogen fertilizer from Kellogg Biological Station, Michigan, USA - KB3-175-2 | ecosystem: Environmental > Terrestrial > Soil > Unclassified ...
ATCGTCGAGGATTGCCACCACCTACTCAAGCTGCGCGCCACCAATCGCGGCATTACTCTGCACGAATTGTACGAGGCCGATCTGCCGCGGCTGTGGGCGGACGAGCGCGCGGTGCGCCAGATCTGCCTCAACCTCCTGTCCAATGCGATCAAGTTCACCCCACAGGGCGGCGAAATCTGGCTCAAGGTCGGCTGGACCGCCTCCGGCGGGCAATATATGAGCGTAAAAGATACGGGCTCCGGCATTGCCGACGAGGAAATCCCCGTGGTGCTTGCCTCTTTCGGTCAAGGCTCGAATTCGATCAAATCCGCCGAACAGGGCGCGGGCCTCGGGCTTCCGATCGCCAAAAGCCTGGTCGACCTGCACGGCGGCACATTTCTGCTCAAATCGAAGTTGCGCATCGGGACAGAGGTTATCGTTACCTTCCCGCCCGAGCGCGTGGTGGCGGGCATGGCACCCATCGCCGAACATGCCCCATCGATCACGCCGCCGGGCGAGCCCGTCCTCAGCCCCGAGGAACGGGAGCGGCTGTCGCGACGGCCGCTGTTCCGCGCCGGCACCTGAGCTTTTTGAATAATCCCTGCAATGATTGCGTTCCCTACAGCCATGCTTATGTTTGCTGACGATTCATCCGAGATCGGCAATGATCGAGACCCCTTGCGTCAAGACTTGCACGCTGGATGCGCGTTCGGGATTCTGTCTCGGTTGCGGACGCACGATCGACGAGATCGCGCAATGGACGACGTTGAGCGATGCCGAACGAAAGCGCGTGATGGCGGAATTACCGCGACGTCTGGCCGCGATGGCGAACACAGCCGGGTGACTGCATGAGCCGGCGTCTGACCTGGTCGCTGCTGCTGGCGGCCGCACTGTCGCTTGCGGCGCTGATCGCCTCGACCGAGCAGGACGCCATCACCACGCTTCTGCGTCACGATGTGGGCGCACTGGTAATAAAGATTATTCTGGCGCTATTTGCCGGCGGATTGGTGCTTATGATGTTTCGCGAGCGATTTTCCAAGGCGATCGAAGCGCTGCTGTTCTGGGCCGTCGTCGGGCTGCTGCTGATCGTCGGCTACAGTTACCGTTTTGAGTTGCAAGATGTCGCTCAACGCGTCATGGCCGAGCTTGTCCCCGGCTATGTCGCAAGCCACGGACGCGACGTCGAAGTCGTGCGCGGGCGCGGCGGCGACTTTTCCGTTTCGGCGCACATCAATGGCGCTCGCGTTCCCATGGTGCTCGATAGCGGCGCAAGCTCGGTGGTGCTGACGCAAGAGGCCGCCAAGGCCGCCGGCCTGCCGCTCGACATGCTCGCCTATACGGTCAACGTCGACACCGCCAATGGCCGCACCAGAGCGGCGCCAGTGACGCTTGACCGTCTCGCGGTCGGCAACCTCACGGAGCGCGGCGTGCCGGCGCTAGTCGCACAGGCGGGTGAACTCAAGCACAATCTGCTCGGAATGAGCTTTCTCGATCGTCTGACAAGCTGGGAGGTGCGGGGCGATACGCTGCGCATGCGCGGCACGCCCTAGAGCAGCGTCGCCAAAAAGCGCAGCGACACCAGCATCAGGAATATGCCAAAGCCGATTTCCAGCCGGCGCCTCGGCAACCAGTGCGCCAACCGGACGCCGTAGCCGGTCATATAGCTCGAAACCGGCGCCATCAGCACAAATCCGATGAGCGAAACAAAGCCGAGGGAGAGCGGCGGCAACTGCGCCATATGCTGCCAGCCGGCGATGGCATAGCCGATGGCGCCGACCATGGTAATCTGCACGCCGATGCCCGCCGAAGTGGCAACCGCGCGCTGCATCGGCTCGCCGTAGAGCGTAAGTACGGCATTCGACACCGCGCCGCCGCTGACGCCGACCAGCGAAGATAACAGCCCGGTTATAAAGCCGAAGATCGACAGCAGGCCGCGGCCGGGTAGCTCCTTGCCGAGATTCCAGCGGTCACCGGCAAACAGCATCTTGATGCTGATCATCGTCGCAAAGAAAACGAAGGCGATCTTGAATACCCCCGATGGCGCGTACCAGGCGGTGACCGAACCGACGATGACGCCGATAACGGCGGGCACCGTCCAAATACGCAATATCTGCGGAATCACCGCGCCTTTTTTCTTGTGCGCCAGGTAGGAGCGCACAGTGGTCGGCACGATGATGGCGAGCGAAGTGCCGATGCAGAGCTGCATTCGCACGCTGTCCGGCACGTGCAGGACGCCGAAGACTTCGTACAGCACCGGCACAATGATGCCGCCGCCGCCGATGCCGAAGAGACCAGCCAGCACGCCGGTCACAACTCCGCCGGCCACGATCAGCAGCACCAGCCAAAGGATTTCGCTTATCGGATACCCCAGCACGCCGAACCCCGAATGCGCCTCAATCGTCAGGCGGCCATAGTCGGCATGTGGGCCAAATTGTGCGGCGTGTCCAGCACCAGAGCGAGCGCATCAGCCATGACGGAAGCGGCGGCGCCGGGCTTGACCGCTTCGGTCGCCAGATGGCGGCGGAAGGCACGTGCGCCTGGAACGCTACGGAACAGGCCGAGGACGTGGCGTGTAATGGCGTGCAGACGCACTCCGTTGGCCAGCTCTCGCTCGATATAGGGGACAAGGGCGTAGCCCGCGTCTCTAGCGCTTGTGAAAGGTGCGTGCTCGCCGAACAAAAGCCCATCGACCGCCAGCAGACGCCAAGGCTCCTGGTAGGCGGCGCGGCCCATCATCACGCCATCGACATGCTTGAGCTGTTCGAGCGTCTGCTCGAGTGTGGTGATGCCGCCATTGAGGATGATCGGCAGGCCGGGGTGTGCAATTTTTAGGCGGTGCACGATGGTATAATCGAGCGGAGGCACCTCGCGGTTTTCGCGAGGCGAAAGGCCCTTGAGCCACGCTTTACGGGCGTGCACAACCAAAGCGTCGGCGCCAGCAGCCTTCACCGCTTGCGCAAACGAAAATAACGACTGTTCGGGATCCTGCTCGTCAATGCCGAGCCGGCATTTGACGGTCACTGGAATTTTCACCGCCGCCTTCATCGCGGCAATGCCATCGGCCACCAGCGCCGGCTCGGCCATCAGGCAAGCGCCGAAGCGGCCCTCCTGCACCCGGTCGGAGGGACAACCGACGTTGAGATTGATCTCGTCATAGCCGAAGCCTTCGCCAATACGCGCGCATTCGGCTAGCGCCACCGGCTCGCTGCCGCCAAGCTGGAGCGCGACGGGATGCTCGGCAACGTCAAAGCCGAGCAAACGCGAGCGATCGCCGCGCAGAACCGCCGCGGTGGTAAGCATTTCGGTATAGATCAGTGCGCGGCGCGTGAGCAGGCGATGGAAAAACCGACAATGGCGGTCGGTCCATTCCATCATCGGTGCAACACAAAAGCGCCGGTTCAACACACCTGGCATTTTATCATTTCTTTTCAATGTCTTATGACATTTTCATACAATAGCGGCAGCGATAGGACCATAAATTCGGTTCGCAACTTGCCATCATTTGCCCAGTTAAGGCGGCCAGGGCAACAATTTTACATTCGTGCAGATGGCAGTATTGCTAAGAAAAGTACTGCGCCATGCGTCTACGATGCTCGTCGGTCGCAACGATCCGATCGCGTTCGGCAAACGATACCATTGCGTCATATCCGACCGAAGAACCTGTCTGCTTAAGATGCTTCAACACCGCGCGCGTGGCGTGAATTGCCGCCAGTTGGGCGTCAGCAGGATGGATCATGATCTTGAAGCCCATCTGCGCAAGCTCATGCGCACTTAAAATAGCGGTTTCATCTTTAATTTGATTTATGAACTTCGGCCCGCGTACGCGCCTTCCTACTGCCTCCACTTGTTCTCGATGCTGCAAAAATTCGACATAGGCCATGTCCGCACCGGCATCGAGATAAGCGTTAGCTCTGTCTATTGCGGACTCAAGACCCTCATGCGGCAGCACGTCGGTTCTTCCAATTACAAAAAATGAAGCGTCCTGCCGTCCATTCTGTGCGGCGCGTATGCGACCTACCATCTCTCTCAAGCTGACAAAATTCTTGGATGGAGAAATATTTCGAGCCGGCACCTCCTCGTCCTCGATATGCAGGCCGGCTGCGCCTGCCCGCTCAAGAAGTCGAGCCGTGCGCTCCACCGAGAGAGCCGTCCCAAAGCCCGCGTCTGCATCGACGATAAGAGGAAGGTCGCAGACTTCCGTAATATTGGCGACTCGCTCGGCCATTTCGGTCAGCGTCGTGTATCCAAGGTCCGCCAACCCACGGCTTCGGGATACGCCACCACCTGTACAGTAGACCGCCTGAAAGCCCTGTTCCTTAATCAAAATGGCAGTCAGTGCATCCGACGCACCTGGAGCGACTACGATTTCATTGCGCTCTAGCAAACGTCGCAAACGGGCGCCCGCTGTAAGCATCTCGCCTGTCATGCAGACTCCTTTTCGCGATAGGTTTTCGGCTACTGAATGCAGCCACGCGCGTCGACATTCCAAAGATCGACCACGACACCATCTCTAACTACGACATATGCGTTATGCAGGTTGACGGTCGTATCGCAGTGGCCAGGGATAATACTGATCCGGTCGCCGATCGAAAATGCCGCCTCGTTATTCCGCAGCTCAATCTTGCCGTGCTCATCGCCAGCGAAGGAAAACGGTGCATCGAAGCCACTGACGCGTGTTGTCCCGGCGTCGCTGCCCAGTGCTTTCAAGCCAGCATCGACAATGCACCAATCATTGCCGCTGCGGCTGATGACTTGCGTCAAAACATAGAGCGCATTGCGAAACGCGTCGAACGAGCCGTCACCTCGCCCTCCGATCGCGTTATATTGAGCGTCCATCATGACGTAAGAACCGGGCTGCAACTCATTTATGACGCCAAGCTCGGAATCCATCTCGAAAGTTCCAGTACCGCCTCCGGTAATAACTTTCGGCGCAAGGTCATGCGCCTTCAATTCCGCCACGATGGCCTTAAGTTTGTCGGTCGTTGAAACAACGGCGGCGTAGCGGTTTTCCCAGCCACCGACATGCTGCAATTTTCCTTGATAAGCCTGCAATCCGGAAAACTGAAGATGAGCGCGACCGTGAACGGCCCTGACCAAACGCACGATGTCTTGAAGCGATGAGACGCCGCATCGATCCTGGCCAAGGTTGACTTCGACCAAAACTGGGATCCGGATGTAGGCGGCGTGAGCGGCGGCATCGAGACGCTCTATGCCGGTATCGCTATCGACAACCATGGTCAATTTGCAGCGCTTTGCGAGCTCACACGATTGCGCAAGCTTGCGCGGATCGACGATTTCGTTTGTCAGCAAAATGTCGGCGATGCCGCCATCGGCAAAAATCTTGGCCTCTGAGAGCTTCTGGCAACAAATACCGATGGCGCCTGCAGCGATTTGACGCCGAGCAATCTCAATACTCTTATGACCTTTAGCGTGGGCCCGATATTTTGTGCCTCTCTTTGCCAATATCTGCGGCAGCCGCTTCAGATTGAACTCAAGAGCATCGAGGTCAAGAATAAGCGCGGGCGTCGGCAGGTCCGAAACTTTGCAGCCAATCACCGCACGATCGAGCATGGGCGAACGTTTCTCAGACTTCATACGGGCGCGCCTTCCCACATGAGCCGCGTCGGCATCGGCCTGCCGGCCTTCATAGCGTTGTGATTGTCGCTAACGATCTTGGCCATGTATTCGTATCGCCGCGGCCCCGCCACCGAGCAGTTCGGCGTAATGATGACGTTCGGCATGCCCCATAATTTGCTGTCGGCCTCCAACCGCTCCATGTTCTCGTCGGTAACCTGACCTTTGGGAAATCCGTGGTTATCGGAGGCATAGCCGCCGAGCTGGCCGGTCCCCAACGCGCGAACCACGGCGGACTCGTCAATACATTCTCCACGCGCCACGTTCATCAGAAAGCTGCCCGGCTTCAGGAGCGCCAGCGTCTTGTCGTTGATGATGTGGGAGGTGCCTTGCTTGATCGGGATCGCCAGCAGGACGAAATCGCTCGCCCGCATGACTTCGGCAAAGCCATCTGCGCCATACATTTTATCGACGTTGGGGTCTGCCTTGCTGACATCTTGCCGACAGCCAAGCACGGTCATGCCGAAGGCCTTCGCCAGATGTGCAACCCGGCCACCGATAGCGCCGACGCCGATGAGGCCGAGCGTCATTCCACACAATTCAAGGCCCGGATAGCGCCGCCATTGGCCGACCAGGTGTTGCCGGACGCATTGGATCATATTGCGGCTGAACATGAGCATGTAGCAAAGCACTTGTTCGGCAATCACGACGGAGCCCGCCCCCTTCGATGTCGTGATAGCGATACCGCGGCGGCGAAAATCATCGGCGTTGACCGTGCTTCGCTTGAAGAAATGGTCCGCACCCGACGAGGCGATATGGACCCATTTCAAGTTCACAGCGGCGTCGAAGACCTCCTTATGCATCTTGTCGACGACCATGATGTCCGCAGTGGGCGCGAGTCGCACCGTATCGGCGCGATCGGCCGCTAGGACCACATCGAGGTCGGAAGAAAAGCGCGCAAGACAGTCGCCGAACTTCGCACCGCTATGTTCGTAGGGCACGGGCTGCCCGACAAAAAAACGGCGGTCTTCAAAATCGTCGGCGATAACAACCTTTGAGCGTTGCATGGAATCACGACGCTAAATGTAAGCCAGACATTCCATCTCAACGAGGAAGTCCGGATTTCCCATCTTCGCCTCGATCGACGCGCGCGCCGGGTAATTCCCTTCCTTGAAATGCTTCATGTATATCTTGTTCATTTCGGGAAAGTCGGTAATGCGCGGCATCACGACCGTCGTCTTGATGACCTTGTCGAACGACGAGCCGCATTTCTCGAGAATGGTTTTTACGTTCTGCATGCACTGCTCCATCTGCGCGGCGAAATCGCCTTTAGCGATCGAGCCGTCAGGGCGCAGCGGCGTCGTCAGCGCCGTATAAACCATATTGCCGAAGATCACCGCGTGCGATGATGGCGCTTTGGGATTGGCCACGCCATCTACCATGAGAGTTTTTTTGAACGACATACCTTCCTCCGTTATCCTGTTAACCGCCGATCAGGCGTCTGCGTCGACTGTCGGCGCGATCGAGCCGGCGCGCTCGGTGATCAGCTTGTATTGATCGATCTGCCGGTGCGCTGCAAAATTAAAGATGTTTTCCTTGTTGAAGCGGCACTCGTCGAGATCGCATTTGGCGGTGATGAGCTCATCGTCGTAAGTATGGGACTCCGCGACGATCTCGCCAGACGGCGTGATGATGCAGCTATTGCCCATCATGTCGACGCCTTCCTCTTTGCCGGCCTTGGCGGAAGCGACAACCCACGTGCCGTTCTGGTAGGCGCCGGACTGTAGCGTAAGCCGATGGTGGAAGACGCGTATGTAGGCGGGCTCGCCCTTGAGCATGTCGAGCTGCGGCGTATTGAAGCCAAGCAGCACCATCTCGACGCCTTGAAGGCCCATAACACGATAAGTCTCGGGCCATCGCCGATCGTTGCAGATGCACATCCCCATGACGCCGCTCATCGTCTTCCACACCGGGAAGCCGAGATTGCCTATGTCGAAATACCGCTTCTCGAGATGCTGCCAGAGATAATCGGGCCGGTAGTCGGAATGGCCCGGCAGATGCACCTTGCGGTATTTGCCGACGATCTTGCCCTTGTCGTTGACCAGGATCGACGTGTTATAGCGCTTGGTGGCACCGCCCTCCTTCGTCATCTCGCAATAGCCGAGGTAGAAACCGATCCCCAACTTCTTAGCGAGGTCGAAAATCGGCTGCGTAACAGCTCCCGGCATCTCGCGTTCGAAATAGGCATCGATCTCGTTCTGGTCCTCGGTGAACCAGCGCGGGAAAAAAGTGGTGAGGGCCATTTCAGGAAACACCACGAGACGACAACCGCGAGAATGCGCTTCGCGCAGCAACTCAAGCATCCGCTTGACGACGGACTCTCGCGAATCGCTTTTCTGTATCGGCCCAAGCTGGGCGGCGCCTGCGATGATGACTCTCCGCATTATTGGCTCCAGGGAGTTTGGTTGGTCTTAACCCGACTGTCCGAACGCGTATGGCAGCACGAGCGTAAACCAAGGGATGAACGCGACGATAAGCAAGCCGACGACCAGGCAAATCAGATAAGGCACCATGGCCAGTGACGCCTCCTCGATGCGCGTATGCATGATCGCGCAACAGATGTAGAACCCGACACCCGCCGGCGGAATAAAGGCTCCGATGCCCACTGCTATCAACAGCACGATGCCATAGTGCAACTCACTGACGCCGATTTGCGCGGCAACTGGCAATAGAAGCGGCGCAAGCACATTCAGCGCCGGGAAACCCTCCAACAACGAGCCCGCCACGATCAGGAGTATGATCGAGGCCAACATGAAGATGACAACGCTGTTATTGACCTGATTCAGCAGGTGCACCAGACGCTGCGGCACATAGGCCTCGGTCAAGGCCCAGGAAAAGCCCTGCGCGGCAGCAAGAATAAAGAGAACCATGCCGGCGAGCGCGGCGCCGTCGATGATCGCCGCGGCGATTTGCTGAATCCCCATTTCCCGGTAGACGAAGATCGAAAGGCCGAGACCGTAAACGACGGCCAGAGCAGAGATCTCGGTCGGGGTAGCAATGCCCGAAAGGATGCCCACAAACAGGAGAACCGGCATCAACAGCGGCAGGATCGCATGCAGCCCCGCACTGAGGATGGCCGGAAGCGTAGCGCGCGAAGAGCGAGGCGTTTTGGCTAGGACCGCGCGGACGTAGATAAGAACCGCAAGACATACCGCCACCACGGCTGCCGGAATAAGGCCAGCCAGAAACAGCGCGATCATCGACAATTTCGTAATCGAGCCGAGCACCAGCATTGCGATACTAGGCGGAATGCATTCGCCCATTGCGGCGGATGCGGACAACACGGCAGTGCCCTCGCTTGCGCTGTAGTGTTCACGCTTGAGCATGCCGCGCATAACGGTGCCGACCGCCGCGACGTCCGCGCTCTTCGAGCCGGAAAGGCCCGAGACCAGATACATGCTAAGCACCATCACTTGCAGCAATCCGCTCCGCAAATGACCAACAAGCGCGTGAACGAAATGCACCAGCCTGAAGCTGATGCCACCCCGCTCCATGATGAGCCCGGCGAGGACGAAAAAAGGAAGCGCCAATAACACGAAATTGCTCGTACCGCTGAGCATGTTTTGCGGTAACGCAACCATCGGCGCACTGTCGGAGAGCCAGAGATAACTCGCCGTCGACAGCAAGAGGCCGAACCCGACGGGTAGCCCAAGCAGGACGGCGATCAAGAAAAGGATTACCGAAACAATAATTGCCGTATCGCCGGAAAATAGCGGCAGCCAGGAATCGCGGAACGCTGCCGTTATGGCGAAGAACACCACAACGATCGGCAGAATCACCAGCGAAGTCAGTCGATTTGTCCGCCACAAGTGCTCAGCCGCGTATCCGATGACGAGAATCATGCTGGCTGTAAGCGGAATGACCGTCCATGCCAGCGGCATGTTCAGCACGGGCGTGACTTGCGACCAACCGATCTGCACGAACGGAAGCGATGCAACGCCGGCAACCGCGGCAATAACGATGACAAAAACATCGGACGTGACCAGGCAGGCATTCATCGCGCGGGGCGACAGGTTGTTGATGAGCGCGCGCACGAAAGCGTGTTCGCGGCGTTGGTAAGCGTAAGCTCCACCGATGAAGGTCAGAACCGACAACGCCAACTTCGATATCTCATCAGCCCAAAGGAACGAGGTATGCAGGAAGGTGCGGACGAATACGTCCGAGACTACCGCACCTAATTCTCCGAGAAGAGCAACGACGAGCGTTACCTCGACAGCAAAGTTGATGGCGCGATGGGGAAACGTTCGCGGCACCATGGTTTGGTGCGGCGAGGTATCAGAAGCGTAAACGGTTTCCCCCGACATCGCTGTTTCCCTTGCTCAACGCTTGGCGCGCCAAATTAAAGCGATTTCTCCCTTATACTCAAAACCAACGATTGCTTTCGTCGCCGGGTTGCGCGCTTAGACCCGCGCACCGGTTCCCAATTTCAAGTCAACTTTCACACCGTAGTCCGCCAGTGCGCCAGCCACGCTGACCATGCCGCTCTGCACATCCTTTACCACGGCCGCGATCTGGCGCTTTCGCGGATTACCAAAGCCGCCCCCGCCAGCCTCGTGAATAGAGACGATGTCACCAGGCTTCAGCACATAACGCCCCTTCGGCTTTGCGATCTCGTTGTTGATCCGAAATTGTCGCAATTTCCCCGGCTTGCCGCCATGGAATCCGAGCGCAGGAAACTGGGTCCGCTGGCCCATGAATGAAACCGTCAGCAAGTTGGTTGTGTCATTGCGCAAGACAACCTCTTGGCCGACGCCGCCTCGAAACTCGCCAGCGCCACCGGAGTCCGAAAGCAGCGCGCGTTTTTCAATCGTCGTGCTCGTCATGTTTTCCCACATCTCCGTGGGAACGACGCCCATATTGGAGGGCGCAGGCGTGGTTGGCGCACCATCAACGCCTTGGAGCGCTCCGAAGCCGCCGGCAAGGAAATAAAGGCTGGCGACGTCATGACCGTCGCGATGTCGCCCCTGAACGTTGAAGATATCCATCATTCCGACGTCGGCCTGAATGCGATCGGGCAGCGCTTTTTCAAGCGCACCAAACATCAGGGGCACCACGAAATGACCAACGGAGTGGCGACCAGCCGTCGGCGACGGTGGCTGCGTGTTAAGGATGCAACCGGCTGGCGCGACCGCTTTGATGGGCCTTACCTGGCCTTCATTGTTCGGAGTTTCCGGGCATGTCAGGCATTTAATCGAATAGGCCGCCCAAGCCCGCGTGTAGCAGAACGGCACGTTGATTGCGGCGCGGACCGAGTCGCCGGTACCTGCGAAATCGACGGCGACTTGCTCGCCCTTCTTGTCGATCTGACAGGCGAGTGTAATCGGATCGTCCACGCCTTCGATCTGAATCTTGTTGTTATAAACGCCGTCCGGAATCGTCAGCAGACCCTTGCGCATAATTTGCTCGGACTGGTCGCGAATGGCCCGCGACAAAGGCGCGAGGTCGTCTATGCCGTATTCGTTCATAAACTCGGCCAGCAAGCGGCCGCCGACCTCATTGCACGAAATATTGGCCATGATGTCGCCGATGACCTGCTCGTTTGCGCGGACATTGGTTCGAATCAAGTCAATCAGTTCGGTGTCGAGGCGTCCTTCGCGCACCAATTTGCAGACCGGGAGGCGCAATCCTTCTTCATAGATTTCGACTGGCCCCGATGAATTGCCCACGCCACCGATGTCCGGCAAATGGGTGATACTCATCGTAAAGCCGACCAATTTGCCCTGGCGGAAAACCGGACGCATGACGCTGATGTCGTAGAGATGGCCGGTACCCATCCAGGGGTCGTTGGTGGCAACGACGTCGCCCTCGCGCAACGTATGCGGCGGATACTTGCGAAACATATGCTGAATCGTCGGACCGGACGTGCCGGTGAACGAAGGCACCGAGTAAGTGCCTTGCGCCAGCGGATTTCCTTCGGCGTCGAACAGAACGCACGAAAGGTCGTAACTTTCCCGCACGTTGATCGAGAATGAGGTTCGGATCAGCGTCGAAACGATTTCGTCGGTGATCGAGATGAGGCGATCCCACAAAATTCCAAGGCTGACCGGATCGAACGTTTTCATGCGGCAGCTCCTTCGACGGCCAACTCGGCAACAAGATTGAGACGGTCGTCTACCGTCACCAGGTCCCCCTCGCCGATGACACAAGTCGACTCGTTCTCTTCGATGAAGGCGGGCCCCTTAACCTGATCGCCCGGACGCAAGGCATAACGGTCGTAGACCGGGCAATCTTGGTAGTCGGCGAAACTTTCGAAATAGGCAGGTCGTCGCCCCTTAAGCGGCTGACCTTTGCCGTTGCTGCCTTTCCCATGCTGGTCGTTTCGCAATACCGGGATCGGGCCCCGCGCCTCGATCTTCCAGTTCACGATTTCGAGCGGTTGCTCGAGATAGCTCATTCCGAACACGCGCTCATAGGCCTCTGCAAAGAGCTTGGACAGGTCGGCAAAGACATCCTGCGGCTTCTTGTCAGGCAGGGTAACCTCGAGCTCGTAGCCCTGCCCGTAATAGCGCGCGTCGAGCCGATGCGTGACGTGAATATCCGATTTCTTGACACCCGCCTCTTTGAGATGAACGGTCGTCTGTTCGATTAGTTTGTTAAAGTGTGCCGCGAAAGTGCTGGCGTTCAATTTGTCGACTAACATTATGTCGGATTTCACGATCTCGAAGGATAGCGGGCTGGCCAGCAGACCGAATGCCGACATGACCCCCGCTCCAACGGGGAACACGACGCGTGGAATTTTCAGCTTGCGGGCGATGCGGAGCGCGTGAAGCGGGCCGGCACCGCCAAAGGCAATCATCGTGCACGCGCGATAGTCGAAGCCCTGTTCAGTCGCATGGATGCGGAACGCGCGGGCAACGTCTTCGTTGACGATTTCATGGACGCCCCAGGCGGCGCGCGCGGCGTCAAGTTTCAGACTCTTGCCGACCGAGCCGACAACCTTTTCGGCATTTGGCTTCTCAAGCCGCATCTTGCCGCCAAGGAAGAATGCCGGATCGAGATAACCAAGGACCAGGTCGGCGTCCGTCAGCGTCGGATTCTCGCCACCACGGCTATAGCAGGCCGGCCCCGGATCGGCGCCGGCGCTGCGCGGACCGACGCGGATCATGCCGCGAGCATCGAGTTCTGCGATGCTGCCGCCGCCCGACCCGATCTCGATCATGTCGATAACAGGAATCCGGACCGGCAGGCCGCTGCCAGCCTTGAACTTGTGGATGCGAGCAACCTCCAGGCTATATTTTTTGAGCGGCTGTTTATCCCTTACCAGGCAACCCTTGGCGGTGGTGCCGCCCATGTCGAATGACAATACATTTGACAGATTGAGCTGGCGTCCAAGAAAGGCCGACATTAGGGCGCCGGCGGCCGGCCCCGACTCAAGCATGCGCACCGGGAATCGCCGCGCGAGATCAGGCACGATGGTTCCGCCATTCGAGCTCATAATGTAGAGCTGACCGCGGAAGCCGAGTTCTTTCAGGCTGTCGTCGAGCATTTTCAGATAACGATCGACCATCGGCTGCGCGTAAGCGTTGATCGTCGTCGTTGTCCAGCGCTCGAATTCGCGAATGTAAGGGAACACTTCAGCCGAGGCCGACACAAAAAGCGAAGGAAACTCCTTTCGGATAATTTCCGCGGCCTGCTCTTCATGGGCCGGGTTACGGAATGAGTTGAGAAAACAGACCGCGACTGCCTCGATCTTCGAGGTTGTGACCAAATGCCGGATTTTGTGGCGCACGGCATCGACGTCAAGCTTGTGTTCGACGCTGCCATCAAAGCGGACGCGCTCTTTTACCTCCGCGCGCAAGGCGCGCGGCACCAAAGCCTCCGGGAATTGCAACTTAAGATCGAAGAGGTCGTAGCGGCGCTCGGAGGCGATATCGAAAACGTCCTTGAACCCTTCGGTGACCAGAGCGCCGATAACCGCTCCCTTGCGCTCGATGACCGCGTTGGTGACGAGCGTCGTGCCGTGAACGATAGCCTCCACCTCCTCGATGGCGATGCCTTCCGAGCTCAGGAGCGTCCGACAGCCCTCCAATACCGAAAGAGACGGTTCGTGAGGGGTCGTCAGCTGCTTGTGGATTGCAACCCTGCCCGACGTCTCATCGATAACCGCGAAATCCGTGAAAGTGCCCCCGATATCGACGCCAAGTCTGTAGGCCATACTTGTTATTCCCCGAAAGACACTGAACTTTCGCCGCGGCTATGCCTTCAGCGATTTGAGAAATTCGCGGCCGTGACCGACGATGAAGTTAATCGCCGGAAACTGTATGATCTTGGCGCCGAGGCTCAGGCACTCCTTGGCTTGCGCCATATTCGCCGCGGGCAGCGACACCGGCTTGTTGTGGGATTTACCGCACGCAAGAATCCGCTCGATCGCCTTTACGACCGGCGGCGCATTGCGGTCGCCGCCAAATCCCATCGAAACCGACAGATCACCGGGGCCGATGATCAGCGCGTCGACGCCGGGCGTCGATGCGATCGCCTCAACATTGTCGACCGCGCGCTGTGTTTCCACCATCGGCAGAAACGCCACTTCACGGTTGGCCGTCGCCACGTATTCCTTGGGCGTGACGGTCATCCCATAATTTGCCGCGCGCGTGATGGCCGCAAGGCCGCGCGTGCCCAGAGGCGGATAGCGCATTGCGTCCGCGCCTGCTTTCGCCTCCTGCGCCGTATCGATATGGGGTACCTGGATGCCGACTGCACCGATATCGAGATACCGCAGAATCTCATGCGGGACATTCGCCGGAACGCGCACGAGCGCGCTCATATCGGCGGCCTCCGCGGCGCGGATCATTTCCTCGACGATCGCCGGCGATAACGGTCCGTGCTCTGCATCAAGCAGTACGAAATCGAAGCCGATGAGGCCGGCCGCATCGACCAGCCAGGGCGAGTCGAAGTTGACAATCATGCCGAAGCTCGGCCGGTCTGCGGCAAGATTCTGGCGCAAGCGATGGGACTTGATCATCACATCACCACTAAGAACGGGACGACGGCATGGCCGCGGTGGCCATTATTTCCACCTCAAAGCCCGGCCCGAGGCGCCCCGCCTGGATGCAAATTCGGGCCGGCGGATTTTTCGCGAAGAAATCCTCCCACACTTTATTGAAGGCCTCGAACTGATCCATGTCTTGCAGGAAGACCTCCGTTCGGATCACGCGGTCGATCGACGTCCCCGCTTCTTCGAGGATGGCCCTGATCGCCGCAAGAACCTGCTTGGTCTGGGCCGCGACGCCGCCGGTGACCGTCTTTCCAGTGACCGGGTCGCGGGCGACGATGCCCGAGACATACACGATGCCGTTGTATTCGACCGCTTGGGAAATGCGCGCCCTACCGGGCGGCACTTTGTCGCTGTGAATGATGCGCGGATTCATCCCCGATCTCCCTGATCAAGGAGATTTAACGTTTGCGTACTTTGCTGTCAAACGCCCCCTGTATCCATTGTCCGCCGACAAAATAAGGATGCCGGCCTGCAACAATTGTGGCCAAGAATCTGCTTTCCAAGCCTTTCCGAGCGTACTAGCTTTATCGTTGTAGTTCATTTGCGAAGCAAAGCTGAAAGGGGAACAGCAATGGGCCGTCAAAAAATAAACGCTGCGCTGCTGGCGGTGGCGCTTCTATTTTTCACGCAGCCGTTCGCGCATGCGCAAAAAGTCATCCGTCTCGGTTTTTCCGAAGGCACCGATACACCACACGGTCAAACGATGACGATCTTTTCCAAGCTTGTCGAACAAGCGACGCACGGTCGGTACCAGGTTCGCATCTTCCCGAACCTGCAGCTTGGTCCGGTCGCTCAAGAACTGCAGTCGGTCAAGCTCGGCACCCAGGAGATGTTCGTTTCCACGCCGGCCTGGTTCAGCGGATTTTATCCAAAGGTCGACGTTCTCTCCCTGCCCTATATGGCGTCGAACTGGGATGAGGCCGAGCGCCTGCTCACCTCTTCGGCCCTGAAGAAGATCGAAGCCGACGCCGAGGCCGCATCGGGCATCAAAATTCTTGGCGCCATTCCCGTTGGCTTCCGCAACATGGCGACGCGCAATAAGTTGATCAACAAAGTGGACGATATTGCCGGCCTGAAGATTCGCGTACAAAACTCGCCGGTGTATCTCGCCATCTTCAAGGCTCTGGGTGCCAACCCGGTCGCCATCGACGCAGGCGAAATCTTCCTCGCGGTACAGAACGGCGTGGTGGATGGGCTTGAGACCACCTACCCGATCATGCAGTCCACAAAATACTATCAGGTCGCGCCAAACATCTCGGAAACGCGGCACAACTTCGATGTGTTCTTTATCTACATCAATAAGAAATACTTCGATTCCATGAGCCCTGAAGACCAGAAGGCTGTTCAAGGGGCCATGGATAGTGCGGCGATCGCAAGCATCACGATCACGCGCAATGCCGAACTCCAGGCGAAGCGCGGCCTCCTCGCGGCCGGCGCCAAAGTACAGGACGTCCCGAAAGAAACGATTGACGCCATGCGCGAAAAGGTCAAATCGGTCTACGAACAGTTCAAGGGCAAGTTCGGCGACGAAATCGGCGAGTTGCAAAAGGCAGTAGCGGCGAAGTAGCCGTGTCGATCAACATCGGAGAAATCCACCGGCCGTCACAGCGGCTGGTGGATTCATTTCAACCTTTCAATACCGGCACGCTTTGCAATGCTCTAGACCGTAAGGGTTTAAGCGGTGCAATGCTCGGCCTCAGAGCCGTTTTCCCGGGCCTGCGGGTGCTCGGCTGCGCGCTCACTGTGCTGGAGAGCAGCGGCGAGCGCGGTTCCGCACAACCGGAAGACATGAACCTCGCGGCAATTATCGAGGCGATCGCGCCCGGCGATGTCGTCGTTATCGCGAATAGCGGCCATCGCGTTTCAAGCGGGGGCGGCGTGTTCGCTTACGCCGTGAAAGCCGCAGGAGCAGCCGGCGTGGTCGTGGATGGCGCCGTCCGCGACATCGAACAGATCGGCGAATACCAACTCCCGACTTTTGCTAAATATACGGTCCCGGTGACCGGCAAGGCGCGGATCAAAGTCGAGGCCATCAATCAACCCGTTCAAGTCGACGGCGTTCTGGTGAGACCCGGCGACATCGTGCTCGGCGACGCGACGGGGGTCGTGTGTGTACCCTTGGCCATGGCGGAAGAAATTGTCACTTTGGCCGCCAAGCAAGATTCACTGGACAACCACACAATTGAGCTTATGCGGAAGGGTATCTCTTTCCGTGAGGCGCAAAAGCGCGCCGGCGTCCGATAAACCCTCTTGAGTCCTGCGCGATGAAAAGGCGAAAGAGCCTGAAACAGCGAGTTCGCCCGCGGCGTCCAACGATTCTCGATATCGCCGCCGCGCTCGGTATCTCTCCGACTGCCGTTTCCCGCGGCCTGCGCGATTTGCACGGTGTCAGCGTAGATCTCCGAGAGCAGATCAAGCAGAAGGCATTGCAGCTTGGCTATTTCCCCAATTTGGCCGGCGCCGCGCTGTCGACAGGCAAGACACGCTCGATCATATACCTGCTGCCATACACGGACTTCCCGCATTTGCTGGAGATGGAGGTCCTCGATGGCCTGACCAACGAAGTTTCAAAACACGGCTTCAACATCACCATTGTGTCCGAGCAATATCTGCGCGGATTAAAGATGCCGCTGGCAAAGTCGTTGAAGGGCATGAGAGCTGATGGCTGCGTCAGCCTGTTTCTACGCACCGAAGACCCGGAGCTAGGTATCGACGACCTGCATTTTCCGGTGGTTGTCGTAAACAAGGTCGTCAAGGCCGGCAATGCCGATTTTGTTATTACCGATGACGACCGTGGCGCATATGCCGTAACTGAACATCTGATCAGGAATGGCCACAAGAAAATCGTTTACCTGCGCGGGCCTTCCGATAACTTCAATACGCGGCGACGCTTCAAAGGCTTCAAACAGGCATTGCTCGATCACGGCCTCTCCATCGACAACGACCTTGTGCAAGCGACCGATCTGACGCGCGGTGGCGGATCAGCAGCGATGTTTCGGCTGCTCAACAACAATCGACGAGATTTCACGGCCGTTTTCGGATGCAACGACATCGTGGCCCTCGGCGCGCTCGAAGCGTTGAAGGTATCGGGAGTTTCCGTGCCACTCGATATTTCGGTGGCCGGCTTCGATAATGAAAGCTTCTCGTCGATTGTCGAGCCGGCATTCACGACGGTTTCCAAGCCGCGCTACGAAATGGGTGTCAGAGCGGGCCGGCTTCTGCTGGATCGTATCGATGGGACTTATTCAGGCCCGCCCCGAACCGTGACCCTGGAGACCGCCTTGATCACGCGGGCGTCGACGGGCCGCTTGGAACCGAGCGCGCCGGTGCTCGTGCACCGCGCCTGAATACGGCTTTCAATCGGCCGTGAGGCCGAACGCTTCTCTAAAGCGCGCCTTGGCGTGCGCGCCTTCGCGCAGCGGCAAAACGCGCGGCTTCGGCTCCTGGCTCACCTTGACCACGTAAACGCGCGGTCCTCCTGCGGTCAGCGAAATCGACGCCGCTATCTCGTCCAGTTCGCTGGATGTGGTGACTGTTTCGATCATGGCGATGCCGCTTGCCTTGGCGATCCCCGCCAGATCGGAAACGCCGGTGTGGCTCTTCTGGCTACCTGTCTCGCCGTAGAGGCCATTGTCGAGCACAACGATCGAAAGATTGGGAGGCGCCTGGAGGGCGATAGTGCAAAATGTGCCGATGGCCATCAGCATCTCGCCATCGCCCGTTATGGCGACGACCGGCGTTTCCGGTTGCGCCATGGCAAGGCCGAGCGCGAGGGATGCCGCACCGCCCATTGCCCCCCACAGGTAAAAGTTTCGTGGATGGTCGCCCACTGCCGCGACGTCGTATGTCGCTGAGCCAAGGCCCGTCACCACGGCCATTTCGCCCCGCGTCCCCAACAAGGCGGACACAACATTCCTACGTTCAAGCACGTGGCCTCTCCGTCAATTCAGGAAAGCCTTGGCACCAATCAGGCGCTGCGAGAGCAGAACGCTTACCGCGGAGCCGCCCTGAAAGGCCATGAGCGCGGCGTTCGAAACGACTTGCCGCACCTCTTCGGCGGCAGTTGCCCGCACGACATGCACGCCCATGAGGCCGAGCGCGTCCGCGGTTGCCGACCCCATCGGCACCTGCCACGCGTTAAATTCACCCCACTCGCCACGCATTGTTACCAGCATCAGCAGCGGGAATTTACAGATCTTGATGAGCGACAGCATATTAATACAATTGCCGACGCCGCTCGATTGCAGCAGTACCGCCGCTCGTTCGCCGCCGAGCCACGCTCCGGCGGCCAGCGCGACCCCTTCTTCTTCCGTGGTCAACGGAATGGCGCGCATAGCTGAATGCGCATCAACGAGCTCTATGAGCCTCGCGTGACCGCCATCCGGCACGTAGGGAACCTGACGAACCTTGGCGTCCGACAGCACGTCAAAGATGTCGCGTGACCACTTGTGATACGCGTCTTCTGCAGGATGAACGTTCATCGCGACATCTCCCGCGAAACGCTAGCAGTGGCGTATTTGGCGGAGAACGATTTTTTTCAGATAACGCCTATAAAAGAATTCAAACTGACCCCACTGGTATAAAGTTGAGCGAAGACCGATCACCGCGCCATGGACATCAAGCAGCTAAAAACTTTCCTCAAGGTGGCGGAAGCCGGCTCGCTCAGCAAAGCGTCCGACCTGTTGCGTCTCGCTCAGCCCGCCCTCTCGCGTCACATCAAACTGCTGGAAGCCGAGCTCGGTGTCCCTTTGTTCATCCGTTATGGCCGCGGCATGCAGTTAACGCCGGCCGGTCAGGAGTTCCTTTCGCGCATCGGCGGTATAATTCAACAGATCGAAGCTTCCATCGCCGACATCCGCTCCTTGAAGTCCGAGCCGCAAGGATCGGTTTCTCTCGGCATGATGCCAACCCTCTCGTACCTGCTCTCGGTCCGATTGGCGCGACGAGTGGCCTCGGAACTGCCCGGCGTCTCACTGCGCATTGTCGAGGCCTATGCCGGCCACCTCGTCGATTGGCTGCATCGCGGCGAAATCGACGTCTCGCTGTTGTACGGCCCGGGAGCGGCGGTTCATGCTCGAACTCAGGATCTTCTGTTCGAGGAATTGGTGTTGGTCGGTTCGGCCAAGGAAAAGCGATCCATGGCGGGCGACTTTCCGGTCAAGCGGATGGCGGATTTGCCGCTCGTTCTTCCAAGCCGCTCCCACGGCCTCAGAGCTGTCGTGGAGGCTGCGGCTGCCAAGGCGAAGGTGTCCTTGAACGTCCGTTTTGAGGCCGATTCTTTCCGCGTTCTGAAGGACCTCGTTCAGGACGGCCTTGGGTTCACGGTCCTGCCGCGCTCCGCAATCTCCCGCGAGCTTAAGCGGGGAATTTTTCAAACGTCCAACTTGTACAAAC
>Ga0134126_10003381_pt1 | contig 20000 bp, 9 predicted proteins | sample KB31752_FD_96881 | JGI IMG/M metagenome (GOLD analysis project Ga0134126, IMG submission 96881) | Terrestrial soil microbial communities with excess Nitrogen fertilizer from Kellogg Biological Station, Michigan, USA - KB3-175-2 | ecosystem: Environmental > Terrestrial > Soil > Unclassified ...
CAGCTCGTCCAGCGTCCAGCCGCGCACGGCCCGTTCCGACCGGACGTTGCCCGCGATAGCGCGCGTCACATCCTCTAGCGTCCCCACGCGCACTCCCTTGCCAGAATTCACTTGATAGTGCAGTCTACTGCACTATCAGGCCGACTTCAGGGAGGAGCACGCGGTGGGACGTGACTTGAACGGGATGCGCTTCAGCACGCTGGCTGTGCACGGCGGCATCCAGCAGGACCCGGTCACCGGCGCGATCGGCCCGAACATCGCGACCTCTACGAACTTCGCGGCCGAGTACGGAACCGTCGGCTTCAGTGCCGAGGGCACGGTGGAGGAGGCGGTTCCGTTCGCCTACGCCCGCGAGGGGCACCCCAACGCTGCCGAGCTGGAGCACAAGCTGGCGCTGCTCGAGGGAGCCCCCGCCGCCGTGGTGTTCAGCACCGGCATCGCGGCGATCTCCGGGCTGATCTTGCAGCTCCTCGAGCCAGGGGACCACCTGCTCGTCAGCGACATCAGCTATGCGGGCACCGCCGAGTTCACCCGCGGTTTCCTGCGCCGTAAGGGCATCAGCGTGACCGTCGCCGACATGTCCGACCTTGATGATGTCAAGGCTGCGCTGCGCCCCGGCACCCGGCTCGTCTACGCCGAGACGCCCTGCAATCCGGTGCTCAAGCTCGCCGACATCGCCGAGCTCGCCCAGCTCGCCCACGAGCACGGCGCGAAGCTGTGCATCGACGGAACCTTCGCCACCCCAGCGGTCACCCGCCCCCTGGAGCTGGGCGCTGACTTCGTCGTCTACTCCCTGACCAAGTACATGGGCGGACACGGCGATGCCCTCGGCGGCGCCGTGCTAGGTGACGCCGAAGCCATAGACAGGCTGAGGCGGGAGGTCGGGGTCCACCTCGGGGCCACCCTCAGCGCGTTCAACTGCTGGCTGATCCTGCGCGGCCTGGAAACCCTGCCGATCCGGATGGCCGCCTACGCCCGCGCAGCATCGCAGGTCGCCCGGTTCCTGGACGGCCACCCCCGGGTCACCTGGGTGCGCTACCCCGGCCTGCCCTCCCACCCCCAGCACGAACTAGCCCAGCGCCAGATGAGCAGCCCCTCCGGCATGATCGCCTTCGACGTCACCGACCACGACCGGTTCGGGCGCAGCCTCAAAGACCAGCTCAAGATCTTCCACTTCGCCGCATCCCTCGGCCTGTCCCGCAGCCTCATCCTCGACGTCAACACCGCCGACCTGCAGCACACCACATTCCAGCTAGACGACGAGCACCTGCGCCGCTACCGCCACTGGGCCGGAGACGCGTTCTTCCGCCTGTCCATCGGCCTGGAAGACCCCCACGACCTCACCACCGACCTCGACCGAGCCCTCTCGGTTCTGTAACACCAGCACTCGCCATGGCCGGCAATGAAAAGGAGGTGCAGGACAATGATGACGAGCGCGACGCAGCTGGCGCCCCTGGCATGCCGGCCGCCCTGCCCGTCCGCCTGCCGTAGTAGGTCCGCGGTCTGGCTGTTCCTGCCCCGAGTGGCACGGTCTGTGCCAGCGGTGCGTCACCGCGTCGACTGCCTCATGCAACGGTGGAATCTTCTAGAGGTCGGCGAAGACGCGGCCCTTCTGGCCAGCGAGCTGGCAGCCAACGCAGTTCGGCACGCCGTCGGCTCGGGGTACGCGGTCGCGGTCAGCGCGTCAGCAAAGCTGGTCCTCGTCGAGGTGTTTGACGCAGAGCCGCAACTGCCCGTGATTCGTGAGCCCGACCATGTTCGTGAGTACGGACGAGGGCTAGCCACCGTCGCAGCGCTTGCCACGGACTGGGGTGCGTTCCGCTGCGGTGCCGGCAAATGCGCCTGGTTCACCCTGCAACTCCCGGCTGCTGCCTGATCATCTCGCTGATCCTGCGCGGTGTAGCAGCGGACTGATGTCCACACTTAGCCCTCGAGGTTGGGAGCCCGACGATGAGCATCGCATCCACGCAGGCCGCGCTCGGCCGCGTCCTGCTCGACCTGACCAGGCAGGCACCGGACGCCGCCCGGCGCGTGGTGCCGGTCAGCCCGGACGTCAGCTCCTCAACCAACCTCGGCGGCTGGATCAACAAGGTCGGCGTGCCGCGAGGCCCGCCGCAGGCAGGCCGTCGCCGGCGCGTGCCGCTTGCGCCGCACCGAACATCCGAGGGTGACCATCGCCGCGATGGGCGCGGTGCTGCCGGAGGCGCTCGCCGCCGCCGAGCGTCTCGACACCGCCGGCACACATGCCGACGTCATCTACGTCACCAGTCCCGATCTCCTTTCGAGGCCATCCTCGCGCGGCAGGGCCGGGCAGATGCGCCGACCTGGATCCTGGACCAGGTGTTCCCAGCGTCTCGTGCCACTCCGCTGGTCACCGTTCTTGACGGACACCCGCACACCCTCGCCTTCCTGGCCACCATCAACCAGGTGCCCAGCAGGACCCTCGGCGTGACCCGCTTGGGCCAGTCGGGCACCGTCCCGACCTTTACCGGCACCATGGCCTCGATACCGACAGCATCGTCCGTGCCGGGCTCGGCCTCGCTGACCGGTAGCGTCGGCAAACTCGCTGTCGGGCGAGCCGGACGGCGGTCTGCTGGCACTACCCCTTCCCATTCGCCGCACGAGCCCGCCCGCCACCAGATGCCTACCCAGGCTGCAAGACCGCGACGAATTGTCCGCCGACCCTGACCGGGGGCTGCCGCTCCTGTAACCGGGGACCGCTGCCATACCTGCCGACTCCGAAGGGACACAGCACACATGACCGAGCAGCCATCGCGGACCTCCAGTGGGAACACCGACGCAGCGGCCCAGCCGCCGGATCAGCCCGGTCAGCAACCCGCCGGTCCCGTGATGACACCCGAGCGGCTCCGCGCATTCGGGGTGGCCTGGAACAACGGTGACGTCGACACGCTCATGAGCTTCATGACCGACGACTGCATCTACAGCGCCTCGGTGGGGCCGGAACCAGGCCGCACCTACCGTGGCCGCGACGAGGTCCGGCAGGGCTTCGCCGCCATGCTGTCTTTCGACGCGGCAGGCGAGTCGCGGGATGGCCCCGTCGTGGTATGCGGAACGTGGGGCAGCGCACAGTGGTCCTACGTCTTCACCGAGCCCGATGGCACCACGACTGAGGTCCGGGGCTGCGACCTGTTCGAATTCCGCGGCGACAAGATCACACGGAAAGACGCCTTCCGCAAGGCCGCCGGATGACCCGGCCGAGAATGGCTAAGACCCCCAGGATCAGCGGATGCTGGGCCCGGCCCCTTTCGGGAAAGGTACGAATCCAGGTCACCGTGGGGGGTCAACGGTGCCGAGCGCCACCACCAGGTCGTGGGCGATGCGCTGGTTGGACTTGCCCGCGGCGAGCAGCCGCAGCACTTCCAGCTCGCGGCTGGTCAGCGGCTCGGCCAGGCCCGATGGCGCGGCGGCCAGCCGCCCTTGCGGCAGTGTGCCGCCTGCCGGGCCGCAAGCGCGCAGCAGCGTGGCCAGGTAGCCGGAGCCGACGGCCCCGGCCGGGTCCTGCTGGCCCACCCAGGCATCCGGCAACTGAGTGAGCAGGGAGCGGATCGGCTCGCCCTCATCGGCGAAGATGCGCACATAGCCCTGCGGGCGGCCGAGTGCGAACGCCGCGGTGAGCCTCGAGCAGCCGCTGCAGCAGCGTGAGCGCCGGGCCGGGGTCATGCTGGGCGAGCAGCACCCTGGCCAGCATCAGATACGCGGGCTCCTGGGGGTAATCCGCCTCGTCACCGGGGCCGAGACCCGTGGCCGCTGTCCTCTGGGTAGTGACTCCGGGTGCTCATTGCGTTTCCTAATGAGTCTCAGGGAGCCCGCCGACTGGCAGACTCCGGGCGTGGTGGCCGCCGGCAGGTAAGCACCTGTGCTTCCCGGGCGTCCTCGTCGGACTGCTGGTCCTGCACCAACGCCCTGCAGCCCCCCAGGCTCGCTGGGGTCCTGCTCGTCGTCCTCTCCGGCACGGCCGCGCAACGTGGCGGCCGACGCCGCCCACGGGATGCTGAGCGCAACGACGCCGCCGGCTCCTGCCAACCCCATCGGGCCGCCGGGCTCGCACACCGGCAGGCTCCAGCGCACCTGGCCGCGGTACCTAAGCGCCGCTCGATCCCGCCGCATCTGTGAAAAAGCGCATCAACGGGTCGCGCACGACCTCGAAGTATTCCTGGTAGCCCAGCGCGCCGGGATGGGCGCCGTCGCCTTCCCTCACTCCGTCAAGCCACACCGGGTTGTCGAGCAGGCTCCCGAACAGGGACACGTACGTCACGCCATGAGAGGCGACGCATCCGGCGAGCAGCTGATCGAGCGTCGCCGTGCGGGAGTCCTGCGCAGGATCGCCGACTGCCGCTGGCCCGACAAAGATCGCCGGGATATGCGCTGACGCCAGCCAGGTGAGGCTGCGCGACGTGGCAGCGACGGAATCAGTAGGACCGAGACGGGGGCGGCCGTACTCGAGATACACGTCGTTAAGTCCGTATGCGAGGACAACACGAAGCTCAGCCGCAGGATTGGAGCGGCGGCTCACTTCGCCAGGCAGGCGCGCTGCGACATCTGATGAGGTGTCGCCGCGGATGCCGAGGTTATACGCGGTAATGGGCACACCGCAGGCGTGCGCATGCCCGGTGAGACGGCCGACCCAGCCCAAACACGAACTGTCACCGACACCGGCTATATACGAGTCACCCACGAAACAGACGCGGACATCTCTGATCGCGTCTGCCTTTGCGCGGTTGATGACTGTTCGCGGGTGGCGGGCCGGGGTGGACGGGTGATCCTCCATCTGCTGCCCTCTCGTTCGCCGACCCACTCTCCCGTGGAATGTAGCCGCCGCGTCCGCCAGAGGCCGACGCTACGCAGGATCATCATGGCGACAAGAGACCTCGCGGAGGAGGGCTAGATACGCCAAAGACGGACTCTAGACGCCACTATCAAACAACGCTGTCCATCCTGCGTGCCCAGGTTTGCCCAGCGACCATGCGTCCACATAGTGCGCTCGCAGCAGACGGAGCCGGGCAGGCTGCGCTAACCCGCGGGTCCGGGTGCTGCGGCCGTTCAGGGAGCCGGGCCCCGCGCGACGCCGCTGGTGACCGCGGTAACCATTTTGGTGACGGCTGCGACGTCTGGCGCCGCGTCGGCCCGGTCGGCGAATAGCCGGTGGCCATCCATGCATTACACCTGCGCGGCGGTGACCGCCACCCGCAGCACCCCCTGACTCGCGGGACCCCGCCCGGCTCGCTGGCAGGGAAATCCCTAGTCAGCATCGTGGATGTCCAGATGGAGCGCGGGAGCGGGACATCCACGCCCTGATCGCGCTCCTCAGCCTCGAACGACGTTGGGTTTGACCGAGACGCTCGTGCTCGTGCTGGTGATGTACTGCTGGGCCAGCGCCCTGTAGTAGGCATTGCTGGGATAGCCGCCGCTTAGATAGCTGGGATTCACGGTTGCTCCGGTGTCGGTCCCGTCGCTGGATACAGCGGCGGCGAAGTCGATCACCCCGTCGGCGTTGCCATTGAGATAGCTGCCGCTTGAGCTGAGAATGTACTTGTTGACGCTTTCGCGGACGTTTTCCTGCGCACTGGTGAAGCGCGCGTCGGGCGGGATGGTTGCGACGTAGACAGTTAGGTTTCCGGCGGTGTTGTTGTCCTGGTTATCGGCGTAGAAAGCACGGATCTGCTGGGCCAGGGCGGCTAGCTCGCCGTCGATCGTGCTCGCCGGCTCGTTGCCCAGGATGTCGCTGGTGCCGGTGCTGATCAGTACCGTGCGGACGTTGGCCGCGGTCAGGATGGACCGGGCGATCGGGTTGAGTGCGGATTGGGGAGTGGCACTGCCGGCGACGGTAGGCAGCAGGTTGTTGCTTGCGCTGTCCTGACCTTCGGCCAGCACACCGTAGGGGACGGCGCCGTTATTGCCGCTCGCTGCGGCCAGGTCGCCGGCCAGGTCGTCGGCGGTGGTGCTGTTCGTGTCGCCGGACGCAGTGTCGGAGTTGATGGTCTGGTCGCCGAACAACACCAGGCTTCCGGTGTTGTTGCTGGTGGTGACGTCGATGCCGGTCAGGTACGGGACAGCGCTCATGGTGGTGGCATTCGTACCGGTAAAGGAGGTGTTCGAGGGGTCCATGACCGCGTTCGTGCCGGAGGCGCTGACGTAGGCGGTGGTCTTCGCGGCACCGTGGACGGGCGTGCTAGTGACGGACGTTGCCAGATGGAGAGAAACCAGCAGGGTGCTGAGCTGGCTGACCGGGAAGCTGAGCGAGTCTGAGGTGGCCTCGCCGCCCGCGGGGATTGTCACCGATGGGTTGTTGCCGTTGAACGTGAGCTGGACCGGTTGTGCGGTGGCCGCCGCACCCGTGGCCTGGACGGCGATGGAGGCGGCGTCGAACGTCACCGGAACGCTGCCCAGCGTATTGGCCAGATGCACCCTGACCAGCCCGGCGCTGGCGCCGTTGCCGACCGAGACGTGTACTGGGATGCGGATGGTCGAGGTGCCCAGGGTGCCGGTGGCCGAGTCCTGCCGGGCGGCGTACGTGCCGGTCCAGTTGCTGGTGTTCGGGTAGGGACCGGCGCCGGTTGCACCTACATAGGACGATGCGCGTATGCCGAGTGCGAGGATGTGCAGCGCGGGAAGGGTTCCGGACACCCCGTCAGAGACGACCGGCAGCCCGATGCTGGCCACGGATGAGCCGGGGTAGACGAGCGGCACGCTTATCGCGAAGATGCTCGGTCGCAGGCTGGTGTTCTGGGAATTCCCGGCCTGGTTCATGCCGGGCAGCCGCAGCGCGGCCGCAGTGGCGGGGCCGTTAACCCAGTCGGGGACGTTGTCGAGAGTGTAGGACTGGGTGGCACCGTTGGTGTACGTGATCTTGCCGGTAAAGCCGGACAAGCCGCCAGCGCCGTTGCCGGTCGCGAAGCCGAGGAAGACGATGGCGGTCCCATCGTTGGCTACCCCCGTGCTCGGCACGGTGATGACCTGGCCCGCCGAGGTGATGTTGTCTTGCCGGTCGACGCCGTATGCGGGCAGGGTCATCGGGGCGCCGTCGATGGTGATCGCCGCGCCGGCCGCCCACCCGGAGCTGGTCAGTGAGTCGGCCGGCAGACTGTCGCCGGAGCCGTCGGCGTCGGCGACGCTGGTCTGGTTGTTAGGGCTGATCGCGGTGTTGTTGTAGCAGCCGGTTAGGTTGGTGATCGGGCAGCTGGGCGGGACGGGTGCCAGCCGCAGCACGTTGATACCCGCCCTGTAGCCGCTGGATGAGGCGTCCTTGCCGGTCACGGTCAGGGTGAGGGTGTGGACGCCTTTGGTCAGGGCGATGGGGGCGCGGTTGGCGCCGTCTGGGATGCCGAAGTCGCGGTAGGTCAGCGCCACGACGTTGCCGGAATGGTAGGCGTCGAAGCCGCTGATCAGCGTAGCGGGCGTGAGGCCGCCGTTGTCCAGGCTGAGTGTGTACTGGCCATAGTCCGGCGCTGTGGTCAGGCTGGCGCCGAGGTCCCAGTACCCGGTGGTCGGAACGTCGAAGTTCATCGTGACGCTGTCACCTGGCGCGGCCCCGCCGCCACTGCCGCCGCTCAGGAAGGCCTGCTTGCCGTCGGCGAAGTGAAGGCTGCAGCAGTCCGGCTGGATGCCGAGCACCGCGCCGACGCTGCTCGACACCTTGGCGGCCGGGACACTGGTGCCGTCGGCGGCGGTGTACCCGTTGACGAGTTGGTCGCCGTAGACATAGCTGGGCGTGGTAATCCCGGCGTAGAAGGCATAGGTCTGTTCGGCCGACGTATTAGCGGCCTGGTCCACCGCCTTGGCGTAGATACGGTGCGGCCCGGTGGACCCAGGCGTGATGGCTGCGCTGGCGAACCCGTTGGTCACCTCGGGACCGGTTCCGTTGCCGTCGTCGGCCTCCAGCCAGTACACCTTGCCCGGCGCAGGAGAGCCGGAGCCGGTCCAGGTGGGAGGTGGCGCGGCGGGGTTATAGACGGTGGTGCCGAGGTCGCCGTCGAGAGAAATCATGTACCCCTTGACGTTGTCGGAGCCATCCGTGGTGAAGGTGAACGTGCCGGGAGCGCCGAACGCCGCGCCGTACTGGCCGGCCGGGAACTGCGGCGACTGGACGCCTGGCGCGCGAGGCGGGCTGGTGTCGATAGTGAACACGTGCCAGGCGGACCATGCGCTCCACAGGCCCTGCGGGTTGCTAGGGCTGATGGGGTTGGTCGCGGACGCGCGCCATTCGTAAACGCCGTCGGGCAGGCTGGTCGAGTCGGTCCAGGGCCCGCCGTTGATCGCATAACCGCTGGACGGTCCTTCGCCCTGCGCCATGAGCGTGCTCGGGCTGCTGGAGCTGCCCTGCCAGATCTGATAGTTGGTCACCACGTCTTCGCCGTCGGTGTCCTCGGCGGTGATCTTGAGGGTCGGGGTCCGCGACGTCACGAAGGTAGTGCCGTTATCCACCGTGGACGGGGTGGTGACGGGGTTGCCCGTGCCGTTTACGAAATCCGGGCGGCGCATGAAGGTCACCGAGATCGTCGCGCCACCGCCGGATGCGAACTGTTTCCACTGGTTCCTTGCCGTCCCGTCGGTGGTGCTCTCATCAGGCGCGCGCACCTCGAACGTGATGTTCGGCCAGTTCGCGTTGGCCGCGTCCTGGGCCAGCGCCGTGATATTGAAGGCAAACGTGCCGGGAACCACACCGGAACTGGTCTCGTGACTGTTCAGATCGCCCTGGTCCGTCCCCTCGCAGGGCTTGTTGCCCCAGTTCAGGTCCGTGGAGTTCCATCCGTTGGCAACCGGCCCGCACGATAGGCGCAGGTCCACGGGCGTGTCCGCGCCACTGGCGGCCCAGTCATCCTTCAGATAGAAGTCCGCGCTGGTCACGACCGATCCGCCGATTCCCGATACGCCGGTGCTGCCACCGGTGTTCATCTGGTAGTAGCTGCGGGCGATCTCACCGGCTCCGCCGGACCAGTTGTCGAAGCCGGCCCGCGGATGATCAGTGCTGGCGGTCGAGGTGGAGTCGTAAATGTTCCAGCCGTTGCTAGAGATGCGCGCCCAGTGCAGCTGGGAGGGATTACCGGACCAGGTCGGGTCGATGTATACGGGATAGCGGGTTGTCGATGCCCTCAGCAGCGCGAGGTCGGGTGTGATCGACTCGGCAGCACTACTGGTGGCGACGGCTACGCGGACCACGTGACCGCCGCGGGCCGGACCTGAGGTCGCGGACGCGGCACCAGGCACGGAAGCACCCGCCGAGTCCCACATCTCGGCCTGGTCGCTGTGAAAAACCGTGGCCCCCGAGGAGTCGACCGCCGCTGCCGTGCCGCCGGGAACGCTCCTGACGCGCAGCCCGTGCGTCCTCAGCCTGGATGTCAGCCGCGCGAGTTCAGGATTGGCCGCCGCGGCACGATTCTTGACCACGAGGAGCTCCGAGAAGCCGGTCGCGTCCGCGGTCAGCCGCAGGTCGACCGAGGGCAGGACATCGCGGTAGACCGCGGTGGAACCGGACAGGGACGGGGCGGGCAACGAGACAGGGAAGGTGAACGACAACGCGTGACTGCCCTGCGTGAGCTGGGCCATCGGGCCGTGACCGCCGCCGGAGAACACCACGCCAGTCGCGGTCGCCCCTGGCACGATGTCGCCGTCCGCGCGGCGGGACAGGGTGGTGTCGATCGGCACCCACCGGCCGCGCTGCCGTGCCCGGGCCGGGCTGGAGTCCTCGGTCAGGGTGAACGTGCCATTCGGGTTGGCGGTCACCATGGATCCGGTAGTGGTTTCCGCACTCACAATGACCTTCTTGCCGACCGCCCTGGCCTTCGCCGACGCGGTCCGTTCCGCGCGCAAAATCGTCGGTGAAATCCGCACACCCCTGGTGTCCGGCGGTCTGGGCACTGCCGGGTGCGCGGGAGCCAGCGAGACGGCAGCCTGGGCGGGTGCCCACGCCAGCACTGTCGCGGTGGCCAGGGCGGCGCAGCCTACGGCCGCGAGCCGGCGCGCAGCGAATGGCCGCCACGACGATCGTGATCTGTGCATGGTCGAATCCGGTCCTTTTCCCATTGTCTTCTCGGGTCCGAGCTTTCGCTTACCCGGTCATCAGGTGCCGTGAAGCTCTATTTCTATCCGATATCTTCATTTTCCCAGTTTTGAAGTATAAAGAGCACTTTCTTCCATTTCGGGCCGCCAAGACTGTCTCCGGTCCAGTACACGGGAGGAGGCTCTACCTCGGGCCCGATCCATTCCCTGGTAACTTGTGGCGGCTGAGGGAGTTGCCCACGGGGAGTCCCCGGCATTGTCGTGTACGGATTCTCTTCACAGGTGTTGTGGACTAGCACCGGGATGTCGCCTGCGACTACGTAGTAAGTGTGGATTCCGGAGATGGCCAGGTTATAGGCCGTCAGATCGGCCCGGTAAACGCGCTTTCGCATTATCGTGACGAGGCGGCCATCCGGCTCCCGCAGTTCATCTCCTGCATGCAATGCGTCGGCATAGGTGAACTGGCCGACGGTGGCATCCCAGAACGGGTGATGAGCGGTCGCGTTCAGCGTCGCGCCCCCAGCCACGGTCACCGCCACCATCGTGTGCGGGCCCGAGTGCACGATGACCCCCGTCACTCGCCGCGCGGCCGTCAGGCGCGTATAAGGATCAGTCGCCAGCACCTTGGTACCGGTCCTGACCTCATGGATGGGGATCTTCCTGCCACTGGCGAGCAGCACTCGGGTCCGGCCAGTGAAGCTGTTGGCACTGCACACCGTGGAGGCATCGCCGCCCAGGTCCGCCCCTGCGTCCCCGGTCAGGTTTGCGCCCGCGTCTCCGCTCAGGTTCGCCGCGACATCACCACCAACATCAACCGTCGCGTCCGCGCCAGCATCAATCACGCCGTCCAGGGCCAGGCTCGAGCCCCCGGTGAAGACGGCCAGGCCGGTCAGGCCTACCTGGCCGATTCCCTTGACGCAGGTGCCCCACTGCGGGTGGGAGGCGCAGTGAATCAGGTCGGTAACTCCGGTGAACTGACCCACCGCTGGCAGGGCAGTGTGGACGACCCAGTGCCAGAACCCGCCACCACCGGAAGACGGCGGAGGAGGAGGCGGCGGCGGATCGTAGACCGGTCCGGCACAGCCAGCTGTTCCCGGGCTGCACGTCGGGATGGTCGGCCCCGAGCATCCTGAGGTCCCCGGGGTGCAGGTGGAGGGCGAGCTCGTACCGCCGCCGGAACCGCAGATCCAGTTGCCTCCGGGTCCCCAGCACTGATCGGTGGGACTGCTGCCCTGATCAGTGTTGCCGCTGCCGCCGCTGCCGTTGGGCGGCGGGGGCAGCGGCGGCGGCGCGCCGCTTTCACAGGAATCCAGGCAGGCGCGCAGGCCGGTGGGGTCGGAGCCGGTGATGGGGTTGTCGGCGGCATAGGTGTAGCCGCCGAGTTCCTGGGGAGAGCCGGTTTCTAGTACGCCGTCACGGCTGATGAACCGGCCGAGGGAGGGGTCGTATTCGCGGGCGCCGAGGTCGGTGTAACCGGTGCCGATATCGGTGGGCTTGCCGAGGTAGGCGTGGGTGGGATCGGGCCAGGCGCCGGTGGTGGCAAGGACCTGGCCGTAGGGGCTGTACTCGGTGCGGGAGACTGCCTGAGTGCCGGTGTCCATGGCGATGGTGGCAGTGCCGTGGGGGTCGCTGATGAGATAGGCGGTGCCGCCACCGGACAGGGTGGAGCGGACCGCGATGGCCGGGCCGGTGCCGCCAAGAGCGTAGGTCCGCACCGCGCCGGCCAGGATAGCGGGGGTCGCAGCGGTGTTGACCACGATCTCGGTGTCGCCGGCGAACAGGGTGGTCTGACCGGGGTCGCGCCGGATGAGCAGGTTGCCGGCGGCGTCGTAGAGGTTGCGGCTGGTGCTGGAGCCCTGAGTGACCGAGGCGAGGTTGCCTTCGTCGTCCCAGGTCAGTGTCTGCCCGGCGGCGCCGGCCGCGACACGGCTGGTCATGTTCCCGGCGGTGTCGTAGCAGAAGCTCGTCGTGGTGGTCCCGCCCGGGCCGCTGACAGCGGCCTGGGTCAGGGTGTGCGGGCCGGCGTTTGCGTTGGAGCAACTGGCGGCGGGAGTGCCGCCGTTAGTGTAGGTCGTGTTGGTGTCGCTGGTAGCCCCGTTGACGGCGTGGCTGGTCTCGCTGGCCCGGTCCCCGGCCGGGTCGTAGCCGTAGGACTGCCAGTAGGCAGCCGGGCCGCTGGCCAGCGTGGCCGCCGACGGCGTGGTGGTCTTGCAGCCGCCGGTCCCGCCGATCCCGGCCGGGCTGACCCCTGCGGTATCGGTCCAGGCCTGGGTCAGCCGGTCCAGCGCGTCGTAGGAGTAGCACTGGGTATCGGTAACGGTGGAACCGGTCTCGGACTGCTGGTCGCTGACCGAGGTCGGGTTCCCGCTGGGGTCGTATGTATAGCTGGTGTTGTCGACGGCCGGGCCCGGAGACTGGCTACGGTCGGCTTCCAGCCCGGTGAGGCGACGGGTCTGGCCATCGTAGGTGTAGGTGAGCCACGCCGGGTTCGTCGAGTCGCCCAGGGTGATCCGGCCGGGCTCGCCGTAGCTGGTGTAGACGATCCCACCGACGTAGGTGTTGATTCCGCTGGTGGTGGTGGGGTTGCCAAGCGAGTCATGGCCGTAGGTGATGGTCTCCCCCGCCAGCCCGGCGATGCGCGGATCGGTTTGAGAGGTCAGCGCCTGGTCGTTGACCGAGTAGGAGTACTTCGTGGTGTAGCTCGTGGGCAGTGGCGCTTCGCTGGAGGGCAGGGTGATGGTGGTATCGGTGGGCTTGCCCAGGCTGGTGTAGCCGCTCGTGGCCACCGTGTACCCGCCGCTGACGCCGGGCACGTAGCGGGTGGACGAGGTGAGTTGGCCGGCCTGCACGGTGTCCCATAGCCAGGAGGCGAACTCGAACCCGGTGCTGTTGTCGGTGGCGGTGAGCTTGCGGCCGAGCAGGTCATAGGTGTAGTTGAGCGTCACCCCGCGCGCGTCGGTGGTCGACACTAGGTCACCCGCGTCGTCGTAGCCGTGCTTGGTGGTGCCGGTGTCCGGGTCGCTTTGCCTGGTTCTGCGGCCGAGCAGGTCATAGGTGAAGGACCAGGCAGACTTGTCTGGGCCGGTCACGGTGGCCTGCTGCCCGGCGGGGGTGTAGGTGTAACTGGTCTGACTGAAGCTGCCCCCGGAGGCATTGAAGCCCGTCCGCGACGTGCCGGTTAGCGCGGGCGCGGCGGTGTACTGGTCCAGCGCCGTGGCCTGCCCGCGGGCGTTGGTGTAGGTGGTCTCGGCGACGCCGCCGGGCGGCGGGATCACGGTGGTGTGGTCCCCCGCATCGGCCGTGGTGGTGGCCCAGGTCTTTGCTCCGTCGTGTTCCTCGGTGACCAGGTCCGGACGGCCCAGCCCGTCGTAGTCGGTGACGGTGGTGTCGGGGATGGTGGTCGGTGCGGGGGACGCCAGGGCGTTGGCGGGTGAGCCGCTCACGGTGTAGGCGTTGTTGGTGAGCACGGGCTGGCCGAGCGAGTTGTCCTGGGTGTCGGTCACGACCATGCTGGAGTTCTCCGACGTGACCTGGGTCTCCCGCGGTTGCAGCAGCGCGTCATACAGCCTCTTGGAGATCAGGTAGCTGCCGTTGTCCAGCAGCTTGCCGGTGGTGACTACCGACGGGCCGGTCTGGGACAGGCTGTAGCTGAAGGTGTCGTTGGCCGACGCGGCGGCTGCCTTGGATTCATTCGGCAGCCACACCGCGGTAAGCCGGCCCAGAGCGTCATACGTCAGGTCGGTCGTGAGGCGGGCTGGGCTGACCGTTTCCGTCGCCAGGTTCCGTACTGGGTCCAGTATCGTGGTGGAAGTCTGGTAGGCAGGGCTGCTGCCTGCGGTCACCTGGGTCTTGGTCTGCACCTGGGTGGGCAGTGCCCCGCTGGCCGGGGTGTAACTAGTAGTGGTCGTCTGGGCCAGCGACGACCCGTCGGGGGCGGTGGAGTTCGGGGTCCGGGTCACGGTGAGCACCCGGCCGTACGAGTCATAGCTCGTGGTCGCCGTCGTGGTAAACGCCGGCGCGGTTGCCCCTCCGGAAGACCCGGAGGCCTGGGCGGTGCCGGTGACGTTTCCCGCTGTGGGCTGGTCGCCGGCCGGGCTGGCGCCGTCCCAGGTAAACGCATGGCCGTCGTAGGAGGTACGGGTGTCGGAGATGAGCTGGCCGGTGGGTGTGGCGCCGGGGGAGGTGCAGTCCTGCGCGCTGGTGATCTGCTCGGCGGGCAGCACTAGCGCCTCGCCGGGATTGTCGGCATAGCGGGTCCAGGTGCACCGGGGCACGTTGTTCGGGTCGGACACCTCACCGCGGTCATCGACCTGCACTGGCATGCCCGTGGTCGACTGGCCCAGGGTGGTGTTGTAGAAGGAGTCGGTCTCGGTGGACCGCCAGCCGTATGAGACTGCCTGCCGGTTATACATCCGGCTGGTCCGCACCATCTGTGCGGTCAGCGGCGGCAGCCCCGTCCGCGCCCGCGACGCCGTCGGCCCGATAATGGTCGGGATGCTCACCTGGGCCGAGTGCAGAGTGGATCCGGTGGCGTCGGTGTAGCTGTCGGTCTCGAACACCTGCCCGGCCAGCGCGTTGGCGTCGGTGACCGAGTACTTGCCGTCGGTAGAGGTGAGCGTGATGGTGGTCCCGCCGGAGCCGGTCGTGGTGTCGGAGCTCATGCCCTGGAAGTAGGTCGACTTGGTCAGGGTCGGCTGGTCGTACACCTTCACGCCGTTGGTGAGGTGAAACACGGTCGGATCACCGGTGAGGGTCTGGACCGAGGCATAGCCGCGGAACTGCCCGTAGGTCCGGTCGGCCGGCTTGACCAGTTCGTTGTCGTCGTAGTGCCAGGCCGGGTCGCCGTACTTATAGGTGGTTAGCTCCTCGGGGTAAGTGCCGTCCGGGTTGGCGTTGTGCGAGTCCTGGGTGAGCACTGAGTGGACGGTGTACTTCTGGAACCAGTCCAGCGCCGGAGCGGAATAGCCGTAAGGAGTCCAGTAGACGGGGAAGCAATTCGCGGTGTTGTTCGATGGATCGGCGGGCACGTTCTGCGGGGTGCAGGTGGCCGGGTTATAGGTGACGGTGACCTGCGCACCCGTCGGGGTGGTGATGTTCTTTATCCGGTCGTGGTACATCAGCGGACCCGCGATCGTGCCGACCCGGTTGGGCAGCTGCAGCGGCGGGTCGAAACTCGTCTTTGGCGTAGTGACCGAGGCGGACCCGCCGGCGCTGGTATCCAGCCCCGTCCGCTGAATTGAGTCCAGCCACAGCGTCGGGGCGTGGTCGCCGCCGTCGGGGAAAGACTGGGTCAGGTCATACTCGTCGGCCTTCGCGTAGGAGCCGCTGACCCGGACCTGGGTGACGATCGAGGTCAGCCGTACTCGTGACCAGAAGCTGGGCGCGTGGTTCGGGCACGACGTTTTGTCGTTCCACCAGCAGTCCTGGTCGATCGGCACATCCGGCCACCAGGCCGCGTTCGCCACGTTGAAGTCCGCGTCGTCGCACACGGCGCCGGTCGGGGTGCCGGGGATACAACGCTGGTCTACGTGGAAGAGGATCTGCTCCGGAGCCGTGGCCGTATAGATGGAGGCGGCGGTCATGCCGTAGTCGATCCGCGTCAGGTACCCGCCGCGGGTGTACTTCACCGGGGTGTCCTGCATGTCCGCGCCGTAGTTGTTGTACTCGGGGGCGTAGTAGTACGCGGCCGCGTTGCCGTGCAGGTCGACCACGTAATCCAGGTTCCACCGCCACCCCTGCAGGCACGACGACGCTGCGAACGTCGCGGCGTGGCACGGGTCCTTCGGGTGTGCGCCGTACACCGGCACCGTCCACGCCGACTGTGTCGCCTGATCACCCGAGGACCAGCCCGGCAGCTGGTTCAGCCCGAAGTAGTACTGCACCCCCTTCTCGGTCACCCGCCAGCACTCGTTGTTATAGGTGCCGTTCTGGCAGTTCGTCAGCTGGTCGATCTTGATGGCCGAGGAGTCGGTGACGGGGTGGAACGTCTGCGTCGCGTCGTCATAGACGATCTCGGTCGACTGCCCGTTGAGCGACATGGTGAGGACCTGGCCCTTCCAACACAGGTCACCCGAGTACTGCGGGGCTCCAGAGGTGGAATCATCCGAGCAGGATTCGTAGCTGCGCTCAACGTAGCTGTCGGCCGCATCCCAGCCGTCCCCGATCCACGACGACTGGTTATTAGTCCCCTCGGTCCGGCCGTCCTGGCTAGAGGAGTCATAGCTCAGGTCGACGTTGGGCGTGGCGCCCCCGATCGCCGCCGGCACTGCGATCGGGTACGCATAGGTGAACGCCCCCGAGTTCCCGCCCGCTGCCCACGTCCCCGCAGGCGACAGGGAGGTCGCCGAATAAGTCCCAGACACGCCCCCGGTCCCCGACGTGGCCGCCAGCACCACCGCGCCAGCCGCGCCAGCGGGCCCGGCCGCGTCCGATCCTGCCCGCCCGTCAACCGGACCGATCACTACCCGCGCCCGCAGTGCCCCGACCGCAGTCGGCCGCAGCGGCGTCTGAGCCTGGCATCGCGCGAGTCGTGGCGTCGTCAGCGCGCACGCAGGCAACTGGACAAGGCGCAAGCGGGCCGAGTAGTCACCGCCGAACGCGGCCGCGAACGAGGTGTCGTCGACACCCACCATCGCTGGTCCCTGATGGGCTGAACTGATACTGAACAAGATCCCGTGGATACCCGCTGCTTCGGCGGTCCGCTGGCTGGCGACTCGCACCGTGGCCTGCGTGACGCCGTTCTGGGCCGACGTGGCACCGGGCCGACCGGGCACGAAGCCGAGCGAGATCGGCAGCGAGCCGGCGCGGCGCATACTGGCCAGTGCCCGTGTGGGCGGCGCAGCGTGTCCCGCGCCGTTGGCGGGGGCGAGATTGACCGTGGCACTACCAGGGCTGGGAAGCGTGGCATCGACGCGGGGATCGTACCTGCGGAAACCCCGCCGTTCCCGAACTACGTGCGGGGTCTGCCAGTGGAAGGGAACCCTGGCATCCCTAGGGATCGCGGGAGCGTGTACTGCCGGGCCTGACCCGGCCCCTGGCCTGGGAAGTGAAGCCCCGGCGGGATTCGCCTGCCCGACGACAGTCAGCGAGAGTACGACGGCCAGCGCCAGGATGGTGACCAGCGCGGATCGAACCACGGATGTACGCACGTAGTCTATTTAGGGATCCAGGCCCTGCCCGCTCCAGACACAACTGATACAAACCCGTACATGTGCGGCAGGTCACGCCGGCCTCGATGCCTCGGCCACCGCTTCCCGCATTGAAAGACGGCTGCCTTCCTCGTACGCGGTCGCGAATGGCCCAGCGCCGAGTTGCTGCTCCAGTGACGCGCGGACGCCGGCGTGCAGCGCCGCATCGTCGACGTCGTAGGCGACGCGGACCGGGCAGAGCGCCTCGGCTGCGCCGTAGAGTATTGCCGCGCGGGCCGTATGGCCGGTAGCCCAGGCGCCCCAGGCTAGGCACCGAACGCAGCCGGCAACTCCGGGACGGTCGTCGATCGCGGAGAACAACGCCATGGCCTCCTGGTAGCCGGCGCACGCGGCCTCGACCTGACCCCGGTCCCGGTAGATGTCGCTCAAGTTCGTCAGCGCAGCTGCCAGGTGGTACGGAGTCTCAAGCCGCCGGCCAGTGGTCACCGCTTCGCGAAGGCGGCTCTCGGCCAGCCGCACATCGCCGGCCAGGTAAGCCTGATGCCCGCCGTTGATGAGGCACAATGTGATGCCGAAATCATCATTGAGCTCTTGGTAGAGCGTCAGTGCCTCGTCATATAGGACTCCCGCCCGGCCCCGGTCGCCCGACCGCGAGACATATACCCCGAGGTTTGACAGCGCGGTCGCGAGAGACGGCGTCTGGCCCAGGTCACGCAATACCACGACGGCATCCTCAAGCAGCCGGACTGCCTTGCCGTTGTCACCCTGCGCACCGGCCACATCCCCCAGGAGCCGCAACGATTCAGCCACTCCGAGCCGGTCACCAAGCTCGCCGTAAAGCCGCATGCTCTCACGCAGCCCGGCCACAGACTGCTGATAATCTCCGAGTCGCGAGGCCAGGTCGCCGGCGATCCTGAGAGCCTTGGCCACGGTCCCCTGATCTGCTTCGGCCGACATCGCTAGCAGTCGGGTCAGCCATGACAGGCCTTCGGTCCGGCCGTTGTAATTCCAGAAATCGGCCATAGCGACTGCCAGCTGCAATCCCTCCTCGACTAGACCCTGCTCGGCCCCCCAGCTGAGCGCGGCCCGGAGGTTATCCAGTTCGTACTTCATCCGGTTATGCCAGGGAACCCGGCCCGCCGTCCGAGCTTCGCGCTCGAAGCTTGCGACGAGCGAGGTGTAATACCGTAGATGTGCTCCCGCCGCGGACTGTTTCTCGCCATCGACCGCGAGGAGCTCTCGGCCATACTCGCGTACCGACTCCAGGAGCATCACCCGCGGCGGTCCGCCCGGTGCCGCGTACCGACTGGCGAGACCGTGGTCAACCAGTACGGCGAGGTTGGCCAGCAAGCGGGACGACTGGCTGGCGGCAGATTCGCAGACGTACTCGAGCCCATCCAGCGGGGCACTACCGTGGAAGACCGAGAGCCGCCTGAGCAGCGCGCGGGGCTCATCGTCTAGCAGGCCATAGCTCCAGTCCAGCGTGGCGCGCATGGTTCGCTGGCGCTCAGGGAGGTCGCGCGGCCCACTGACCAGCAGGTCGAGGCGCCGGTCGAGCTGATCGAGTATGTCCTGCGGCGGCAGCAGCCTGACCCAGGGAGCCGCCAGTTCGAGCGCCAGCGGCAGACCGTCAAGGCGCCGACAGATCGTGGCCACCGCGGTCGCGTTCTTCTTGCTGATGCCGAATCCGGGCAGCGCTGCTCCCGCACGATCGAGAAACAGCGCAACGGCGGGCACGGACGCCAGTACGTCCAGCCGGGCGGCCCGCTCCTCGTCCGGTTCGGGCAGCCGCAGTGGCGGCACCGCGAATGCCTGCTCACCCCGGACCCGCATAGCAACCTGGCTGGTCACGAGCATCTGCAGCCGGGGGCATCGATCCAGCAGCTCAACCAGGTCATGTGCGCCCGCCATCAGGTGCTCGAAGTTGTCGAGCACCAGCAGCAACTGGAGATCCCTGCCACGCGCCGCCACCGCTTCCAGGGGCGTCTGCCTGGCAGTTTCTGTGAGCCTGAAGGCCTGCATAACCGCGGACATGATGCGCGCTGGATCGGTCACCGATGCCAGCGCGACGACGACGACGCCGTCCGGGTAGTCATCCTTAGCCGCGAGGGCCACCTCAAGCGCCAGCCTGGTCTTCCCCGCACCGGGCGGGCCGCACAGCGTCAGCAACCGAGTACCTGGGCGACGCAGCAGAGCTTTGATGTCGGCCAGCTCCCGCTCACGGCCGATGAACTTAGTCTGCGGCACCCTGAGATCGGGAGGCATCACGAGCAGCGGTTCGGCGAGCGGAGATCTCTGCCTGGCCGCGGAGGAGAAGATCCGGCGGTCTCCGGGAGTCAGCTTCAACGCCGCCGCCAGCCGGGCGATGGTGGCCGGCCGCGGCGCTGTCCTCAGCCCTCGCTCCAGCAAGCTGATGGCGCCAACGCTCAGCCCAGAGCGCTCGGCCAGTTCCTCCTGGGTCAGCCGAGCGGCTCCCCGGTGCATTGACAGCAGCTCTGAGAATGCTCGCCCCTGGGAATGCTCCATCTTCGTCCCGGTCCTCCCATGAACAGCAGCCAGCAGACTTACTATACGCCGTACATGTACGCTGGAGGCGAACGAATTACCAATTGCTGCTTATGTCATAATACTAAGAAGCGATCGCCTGGTTACGGAACTACGCTGGCGCGCTCGGGGAAAGAAGGTGCGCTAGAACCGGACAGTGCCGAGCGGACGGCGCAAAACCACGTTCGCCCTAGATCAGCCGATACATAGAGCCAGGTCGGTAACCTGCCGTTCGGCAGTTGGTCTCCAAGGACCCGCGCGTCGAGTTGCTCCCGCGACCAGTAGACGCGC
>Ga0134126_10003384_pt1 | contig 19992 bp, 15 predicted proteins | sample KB31752_FD_96881 | JGI IMG/M metagenome (GOLD analysis project Ga0134126, IMG submission 96881) | Terrestrial soil microbial communities with excess Nitrogen fertilizer from Kellogg Biological Station, Michigan, USA - KB3-175-2 | ecosystem: Environmental > Terrestrial > Soil > Unclassified ...
GAGCTGCTGGGCTTCCCGCGCCACCTCTCGCAGCACGTCGGCGGCTTCGTGCTGACCAAGCGGCGGCTCGACGAGACCGTGCCGATCGGCAACGCGGCGATGAAGGACCGCACCTTCATCGAGTGGGACAAGGACGACATCGACGCGCTGGGCCTGATGAAGGTCGACGTGCTGGCGCTGGGGATGCTCACCGCCATCCAGCGGGCGATGATCATGCTGCGCGATGACCACGGCCTTCCCATCCACGACATGGCCGACATTCCCGAGGAGGATGCGGCCGTCTACGACATGCTCTGCAAGGCCGACTCGGTGGGCGTCTTCCAGGTCGAGAGCCGCGCGCAGATGTCGATGCTGCCGCGCCTGAAGCCGCGGAAGTTCTACGACCTCGTCATCGAGGTGGCGATCGTGCGCCCGGGCCCGATCCAGGGCGACATGGTGCACCCCTACCTGCGCCGCCGCGACGGGCTGGAGCCGGTCAGCTTCCCGAAGCCCGCGCCCGAGCACGGGCCGCCGGACGAGCTGAACGGCATCCTCGGCAAGACGCTGGGCGTGCCGCTGTTCCAGGAGCAGGCGATGAAGCTGGCCATGGAGGCGGCCAAGTTCACGCCGGAGGAGGCCAATGGCCTGCGCCGCTCGATGGCCACCTTCCGCAACCTCGGTACGGTCGGGACCTATGGGCTGAAGTTCGTCGAGGGGCTGGTGCGGCGTGGCTACGACCCGGAATTCGCCCGCCGCTGCTTCAAGCAGATCGAGGGCTTCGGCTCCTACGGCTTCCCGGAGAGCCACGCGGTGAGCTTCGCCAAGCTGGTCTACGTCTCGGCCTGGATAAAATGTCATTACCCGGACGTTTTCTGCGCCGCGCTGCTGAACAGCCAGCCGATGGGCTTCTACCAGCCGGCCCAGCTGGTCCGCGACGCCCGCGAGCACGCCGTCGCCATCCGCGGCCCCGACGTGATGCTGAGCGACTGGGATTCGAAGCTGGAGCTCGAAACTCCTGCTCTACCTCCCTCCCCTTCACGGGGAGGGTCGTCGCCGCAGGGCGGCGACGGGGTGGGGGAGTCTGACGCGTCGACGCCAGTCTCCGAGCGGCGCGCACGTCCCCTTACATCCCCACCCGACCGCTTCGCGGTCTGCCCTCCCCATGAAGGGGAGGGAGTGGGGGAAGGGGGCAAATCGCTGCTCCCCGTGCGCCTAGGCCTCAGACAAGTCCGTGGACTGAAGGAAGAGGAGATCCTGCGCCTCATGCAGGTGCGCGCGGACTCTCCCGCCGATTTCGACGAGCTCGCGCGCCGGGCGCGGCTGTCGAAACGGGCGCTGGAGCTGCTGGCCGAGGCCGACGCGTTCCGCTCGATCGGGCTCGACCGCCGCGAGGCGCTGTGGCGGGTGAAGGCGCTGGCGCCAGAGGTGAAGGCGAGCGAGGAGGCGCCGCTGCTGGCGGGGCTCGGGCTGGAGGAGGCGCCGGTGGCGCTGCCGCGCATGCGGCTGCCGGCCCACGTAGCGGAGGACTACCGCACCACCGGCCTCTCGCTGAAGGCGCACCCTTGTCGCTTCTTCCGCCCGCTGCTGACCAGTCACGGCGCCGTGCCGACCGCCCAGCTCAAGGACATGAAGGACGGCGCGCGGGTCACCGTCGGCGGCCTCGTGCTGATCCGCCAGCGGCCGGGCACCGCCAAGGGCGTGGTGTTCGCCACGCTGGAGGACGAGACCGGCATCGCCAACACCGTGGTCTGGCCGGACGTCTTCGCCGTCAATCGCCGCACGGTGATGAGCGCTTCGTTCCTGGTGGTCAGCGGGCGCCTGCAGCGCGCCTCCGACGTGATCCACGTGGTGGCCGAGCGCTTCGTCGACCTGTCGCCCCGGCTGGCGGACCTGAAGAACGCCGGCGTCGAGGCGCCTCGCCGGCGTCCCTCCGAGCTCAAGCTGCAGCACAGCCGCGACTTTCACTGAGAGCGGGCGGCCGCCTCCTTTGCGGAGAGAAATATGCAGCCGGCGCAGCGGCGGCGCCTCGCGCCGTCCCTGCCGCCGCCAGACGCTCGGAAAAACTGGCCCTTCAAGCGATCGACGGCTCAACCTGACCGCCGAACCTGCTCCCAGCCCCTCCCGCGAGGGGGCGGGGCTGGGTAGACGCCGCCTCAGCGCGGCGTCGCGTAGGCCGACGACATCCAGCCGCGGTTGCCGTTCTCGTCGTCCACTTCCATCCAGACGCCGTTGCGCTGGCCGGTCGGGTAGACGAGCGCGCCGGAATGCAGCGTGTAGACGATCCGCGCCTGCACGCTCGGACCCGAGCGCAGCTGCACGTCGCGGGTGATCGCCTGGGCGGCGATCGGCGCATTGGCCTGCTGCTCGCCCGGCTGCTGGGCCTGCATGTAGTGCACCAGATCGACGAAGGCCTTGTAGTAGGCGGCCATGATCACCTTGCCGATGTCGGTGTTGGTGTAGCCGCCGGCTTCCACGGCGCCGAAGCCGCCCCAGCCGCCGAAGCCGGCGCCGCCGCCGAAGCCGACGTCGGTCTTCCGGGCTGCGCCCTCGGCGATGTACATTTGCTCGGTGGTGCGCGCATCCACCAGCGTGATCATCGTGCTGGCTTCCTGGCTGTGGATGCTGATGTTGCTGACCACCGCGCCGAAGCCGCCCGGGATGAAGTGGCCGAACGCCGCGCCGACATTGCCGCCGCCGGCGTTCTGGTTGGCCTGCTGGATGTCCGGGATGATGAAGTAGTCGGCCGCCAGCACCTGGCCGCGGCCGATGTTGGAGCCGCGCTGCAGCTCGCCCGACGACGAGAGCCCGCGTTCCTGCTCGCGCATGGCCAGGCCCTGGTTGCGGTCGACCATCCTGAGGCACCCGGAGCGCAGGGCGAACATCTTCAGCACCGATTCCGGGTTGCCGAGGCCGAGCGGGCTCCACCAGTCGCCGCGGTCCGGCTCCTTGACGGCGGCGACGCCGATCGGCCGCGCACAATGCGGCAGGTCATCCCCCGCGGACTGGTGGCCGGAGTTGCGGTCCATGCCGTAGGGCTGGCTGGGGTCGGCGGAGGCCGACGTCGCGGCGGCGGCAAGCCCGCACGCAGCGAGGATGGCTAGCAGTTTGCGCATAAGGTCCCCCTTGAGGTGGGGGGACCTTAGCCTTGCCCGCGCGCGCCGGCAAACCGCCGTTACTTCAAATCGGCGAAGCTCTTGCCGTCGGCCACCAGTTTCTCCAGCAGCGGCGCCGGGGTGAACGCATCGCCCATCTGCGCCTGGAATTCCTGCATCTTGGCCAGCACCTTGGGCAGGCCGACGTGGTCGCCGTACCACATCGGGCCGCCGCGATAGACCGGCCAGCCGTAGCCGTTCTCCCAGACCACATCGATGTCGGAGGGCCGGATCGCCTTCTTCTCCTCGAGGATCTTCGCCCCCTCGTTGACCATTGGGTAGATGCAGCGCTCCAGGATCTCCTCGTCGGAGATCTTCCGCGGATTGGCGCCCGACCTGACGATGAAGTCGTGCAGGATCTTCTCGGTCACCGGCGAGGGCTTGGCGTTGCGGTTCTCGTCGTAGTCGTACCAGCCGGCGCCGGTCTTCTGGCCGCGGCGATCCATCTCGCAGAGCACGTCGCGGATGGTCTCGCCCTTCGAGCGCTCCTTTACCCAGCCGATGTCGAGGCCGGCCAGGTCGCTCATCGCGAACGGCCCCATCGGGAAGCCGAAATCGTAGAGCACCCGGTCGACGTCCCAGGGCATCGCGCCTTCCATGATCAGCTTGTTGGCCTCGCGCTGGCGCGCGCCCAGGATGCGGTTGCCGACGAAGCCGGGGCAGACGCCGACCAGCACCGCGATCTTGCCGATCTTGCGCGCCAGCTTCATGCAGGTGTTGATCACCTCCTTGGAGGTGTGGTCGGCGCGGACGATCTCCAGCAGCTTCATCACGTTGGCCGGCGAGAAGAAGTGCAGGCCGATCACCGCCTCGGGCCGCTTGGTCACCGAGGCGATCTCGTCGATGTTGAGGCCCGAGGTGTTGGTGGCGAGGATCGCGCCCGGCTTGCAGATCGCGTCCAGCTTGGCGAACACCTCCTTCTTGATGTCCATCCGCTCGAACACCGCCTCGATGACGAGGTCGCAGTCGGCCAGCGCCGAGAGATCGAGCGCGCCGGTGAGGCGGCCCATGCGCGCCTCGGTCTCCGCAGGGACGGCGGTGCGCGAGCGCTCGTAATTGCGCCGGATCGTGGCGATGCCGCGGTCGAGCGCGTCCTGCTTGACCTCGACCATGGTCACCGGAATGCCGGCGTTCATGAAGTTCATGGCGATGCCGCCGCCCATCGTGCCGCCGCCGATGACGCCGACCTTGTTCACCGGGATGACCGCGGTGTCGTCCGGCACGTCCGGGATCTTGGCGGCCTGCCGCTCGGCGAAGAAGGCGTAGCGCTGCGCCGCCGACTGCGCGCCGCTGATCAGCTCGCCGAACAGCTTGCGCTCGACCGCGAGGCCCTCCTCGAACGGCAGGTTCACCGCCGCCTCGACGCACTGGATGTTGTACTCGGGCGCCAGGAAGCCACGGAAGCGGCGGGCGTTGGCCTTGCGGAAGTTGGCGAAGATCTCCGGATGGCCGCGCGCGGCCTCCACCTTTTCGTTCGACTCGCGCACCTTCTTCAGCGGCCGGCCCTCGGCGGCGACCTTGTGGGCGAAGGCGACCGCGCCTTCGCGCAGCTTGCCCTCCTCGACGAGCTCGTCGACTAGGCCCATCGCCAGGCACTCCTTGGCCGGCACGTGCGTACCCGCCGTCATCATCTCCATCGCCTTCTCCGGGCCGACGATGCGCGGCAGCCGCTGGGTGCCGCCGGCGCCCGGCAGCAGGCCGAGGTTCACTTCCGGCAGGCCGCAGCGCGCCGACGGAACCGCGACGCGGTAGTGGCAGGTCAGCGCCACCTCGAGGCCGCCGCCCAGCGCAGTGCCGTGGATCGCGGCGATCACCGGCTTGGGCGAGTTCTCGATGGCGTTCTGCACGTCGAAGAGGCTCGCGCCTTTCTGCGCGCCGCCGAACTCGGTGATGTCGGCGCCGGCGATGAAGGTGCGCCCCTCGCAGACGATCACCACCGCCTTGGCGCCAGCGTCGGCCAGCGCCGCGGCCATCCCGTTCGCCAGGCCGTCGCGCACGCCGGCCGACAGCGCATTCACCGGCGGCGAGTTCAGCGTGATCACGCCGACGTCGCCCTCGAGGTCGTATCTGGTGACGGCGTTGATCTCGGTCATGGGCGGGCTTCCTTGAAAAAGCGAGGGTTGGCGGGCGCGGGGCTGACATCGCCCGCCCCCGGGAGCATTCAAACGCTTGTATAGGCCCCAGCCGCCCTCGCGCCGTCAATGGCGCGCAGCGCGCGGCGCACGATCAACGGCGACGGCGTGGCCTGCGCGAGTCGAGGTCGACCAATTTTGCGTTGCTCGGTTCAGATCACATCACGTAACGTGCAGTTTCATCCACGCGAGCGTCGGCGGGGGACAGATCAATTCTTGGAACGATGCGGTAGAGGCGGCGTTATTACCGACGTCTCGGGCTATGCGCCCTCGGCATAACTAAAAGGAGAGCTAGCATGATCCGCAAGGTACTGGCGGGTGTTGCTGCGTTCGCTCTGATGACCGGCGCGGCTTTCGCTGACACCTATACTTATCGCGACGACTCTGGTCGTCTCGTCACCGTCCACCAGCCCGACCCCGGCCGGCACGCCGTGCGGGGTGGCGTGGCCGGCGCGGGCGCGGGCGCCCTCATCGGCTGCCTGGTGACCATTCCGATCGGCTGCGCCCCGGGCGCGGCGGTTGGCGCGGCTATCGGCGGTGGCACTGGCGCCGTGGTCGGCGCGGCTTCGACGCCGCCGCCGCATACCTACATCCACCGCGACGGTCGCTACTACGACTATCCGGAGGACTAAGTCCCGACGGATGATGCCGAGTAAGTGGCGCTGCTCCTGAAGGGCCGCGCCCTTCAACGAGTAGCATCATGGGGCCCCGGGCGGCGACGCTCGGGGCCCTTTGGCGCTATCTGGCCCGCGAAGCGTCGAGAGGGCCGACGGCTGGCGGGCGTCAGCCCGGCTCGTCCGACCCTGACGAGAGGCGGCGCAGGCGGCGGATCGAGCGGGTCAGCTGCGGCTCCTGGCGCAGCACCTCGTCCAGGTGCTGGCCGGCCAGGTGGTCGAGCATCGCTTCGCCCGCGTCGGTCAGCTTGACCAGCACGCTGCGCCGATCGGTGCTGGACGGCTCGCGCACCGCGACGCCGGCCTTGGCCATGCGGTTCACCAGCTGCACCGCGGCATGGTGGGTCAGCATCAGCTGGTCGGCCAGGTCACCCATCGTCATGGTCTGCGACGGCCAGGTCTTGATCGCCAGCATCGCCTGATACTGCTGCTGGGTGACGCCAGCGGTCTTGCTGATCGCCTCGGAGGCCGCCAGAAAGCGCCGCAGCGCCAGCCGGAATCCGGCAAGTCCTTGATAACGTTCGTGATCGAGGCTCATGCGGGCCGGACCTGGTCGGAGCGCGAGCGTGCTCGCAGCCGATCCCGTTGCGTAGCCCGCTTTGGCCGGGTTGCCTAGCTTCGCCAGGTTAGTCCGTGGACCGCGTGACCTTGCCGCGCAGCTCGCCTGCCGGGCCTGTCCTGGTGTCGACGTCGAACGACAGCTTGCCGGCGTTGAGGTCGTCGATCTGCGCGTTGGTGAGCGTGACGGTCGCATGCACGGGGCTCGCGCCCGTGATCGGCGCCGCCAGCTCCGCCTTCGTCGCCCCGCTCGGTTCGAAGCCCGCGTCGGTGGCCGGACCCCCCGGCCGGAATTTGGGTCGCGAAGCAACGCGCAGCGTGATAGCCAATTCAGTCGTGACTGAAATTGTCCACAATCAACGACGCGCCGGCCAACCGGACGACGACGCGGTGCTGGCCTGGGTTGAGCGGGTCGGCGAGTTCTTCGAGGTCAACTACGGCATGCCGCCGATCACCGGGCGCATCGTCGGCTGGCTGCTGATCTGCGACCCGGCCGAGCAGTCGGCCGGCGAGGTCGCCGCCGCGATCAAGGCGAGCCGCGCTTCGCTCACCACCAACATGCGCGCGCTGATCACGACCGGCGTCGTGCGGCGGCTGCGCCGCGCCGGCGACCGCACCGCCTACTACCGCGTCGACGACGACGCCTGGGAGACGGTGATCCGCCGCCGCGTCGCCAGCCTGGCGGCGATCGACCGGCTGACCGAGCAGGGCATGAGCCTCGTCGGCCGAGGCAGCCCGCGCGCCGCACGCCTGCGGGCCACGCACGAGGTGTTCGCCTGGTTCGAGGCGCTGCTCGCCGACGCGCCCGGGCCGCCCTCGAAGGCGGGAGCCTGACGCCGATGGCGCAGGCCGATTGGCAGCACGGCCACAAGCGCGGCGACCTGGCCTTCCACGTTCGAGGCCTCACCAAGACCTATCCGACCGCCGCCGGCGACGTGCGCGCCCTCGATGGCGTTGACCTCGACATCCTGCGCGGCGAGATGCTGGTGCTGCTCGGCCCTTCGGGCTCGGGCAAGTCGACCCTGCTCAACATCCTGGGCGGCCTCGACCGCGCCACTTCCGGCGAGGTGCTGTTCGAGGGCCGCAACCTGGTGAAGCTTTCGGATGGCGACCTCACCCAGTATCGCCGCCATGCGGTCGGCTTCGTCTTCCAGTTCTTCAACCTGACGCCCAGCCTGACGGCGCGCGAGAACGTCGAGCTGATCACCGAGATCGCCACCAATCCGATGAAGCCCGAGGAAGCGCTCGCCCTCGTCGGTCTCTCGGACAGGCTCGATCACTTCCCGGCCGAGCTCTCCGGCGGCCAGCAGCAGCGCGTGGCGGTCGCCAGGGCGATCGCCAAGCGGCCGGAGGTGCTGTTCTGCGACGAGCCCACCGGCTCGCTCGACTCGGTCTCCGGCGTCCAGGTGCTGGAGGCGATCATGACGTCGGCGGAGGAGACCGGCGCCACGGTGATGATGGTCACCCACAACGCCGCCGTCGCCGAGATCGCCGACCGGGTGATCCGCTTCAGCGACGGCAAGGTCGCCGAGATCGCCGTCAACGCCGAGCGCAAGGCGCCTGCCCAGGTGCGCTGGTGAGGACGCTCGACGTCAAGCTGCTGCGTGACCTGCGCCGCCTCGCCCCACAGGTCGCCGCCATCGCGCTCTTGGGCGCCATCGGCGTCGCCGTCGCCGTTATGGCGAACGGCGCATTGAAGGCCGTCGTGGTCGCCCAGGACCGCTATTACGCGCAGACCCGCTTCGCCGATGTCTTCGCGACGGCAGAGCGGGCGCCGAACGGGCGGATCCGGGGCTTGCGCGCCATCGACGGGGTGGTGGCGGTCGACACCCGCGCCACGGGGGGCGGGTTATTGCCCGTTCCCGGTCTCGATCGCCCCGCCCACGTGCAACTGATCTCGTTGCCCAGGAACCCGGCGACCGCGCTGAACCAGATCGTGCTCGCCGCCGGGCGGTTGCCCGCCGCGGGCCGCAGGAATGAGGCCGTCGGGCTGAAAGCCTTCCTCGACGCCGCCCACGTTCAGCTGGGGCAAACCCTCACAGCCACCATCAGCGGACGGCGCGTCAGCTTCGTCATCGTCGGCTCGGCGCTCTCGCCGGAGTATGTCTATTCACCGAGCGAGTCGTTCCTGCCCGACGACGCGCACCAGGCGGTGCTCTGGGCCCCGCCTGACCAGGTAGAGGCAGTCACCGGCCAGGTCGGCGCCTTCAACCAGGTGGCGCTGAAGCTTGCCGGCGGCGTCGCTCCGGACCGCGTGCTGCCCCAGGTGGATCGGCTGCTATCGCCTTACGGCGGCGCCCCGGCCGTGGCCCGGATCGATCAGCCGTCGCACCGCTTCCTGCACAACGAGGTGAGGCAACTGCGCATCCTCACGCTCATTCTGCCGCCCGTATTCCTGCTGGTCGCGGCCGCCCTGACCCACATGGTGATGGCGCGTCTCGTGGAGACCGAGCGCGAACAGATCGGCCTCATGAAGGCCTTCGGCTTCACCAGCGCCGAGGTCGCGATCCCATACCTGAAGATGTCGGTCGTGATCGGCCTGGCCGGAGTTGTCGCCGGGGGCGCCGCCGGCGCCGTCCTCGCCGCGGCGTTGACCCGGCTTTACGCACAGTACTTCCGCTTTCCGGTTTTCGAGCCGCAATTCGACTGGACGGTCTTTGTCGTGAGCAGCCTGATCGCGACGATCTCGGCGCTCGCGGGGGCGAGCCTCGCGGCCGGGCGGGCGGCGGCCCTGGATCCAGCCAAGGCGATGCAGCCCGCGCCGCCGACGGTCTATCGCCGCGGTTTGCTGGACACCACGCACGTGGCCGCCATGCTGGATCAGCCGACCCGCATGATCCTGAGGCGGCTCACGCGCTTTCCCGGCAAGGCGATCCTGACGGTCGGGGGGCTGGCCCTCAGCCTCACCTTGCTGGTCAGCACGCAGTTCCTGCGCGACGCGGTCGATCAGGTGATCGACAACGCCTACTACCAGGCGCAGCGGTGGAGCTCGCAAGTCACCTTCTTCCATCCCCGCGACGTGCGTGCGGTAGCGGAGGCCCTGCGCCTGCCCGGGGTGTTCGCCGCTGAGCCGGTGCGCAACGTGATCGCCTGGGCGCAGGGCCCCGACGGACGCAAGCGCACCGCGATCCTGGGCTCCGAGCCGGGCGCGGTTCTCTCGCGACCGCTCGATCAGGCGGCGCGCCCGATCCCGTTCGAGGGCCGGGGCGTGGTCCTCAGCCGCGCGCTGGGCGAGCGCCTTGGCCTGAAACCGGGCGATCGGGTGGCGATCGACGTGCTCGAAGGTCGCCGACCGAGGATTTCGCTGCCGGTGACGGCGCTCGCCGACGACTTCAGCGGACTTTACGTCTACATGGCGCGGGACGAGCTCAATCGCATCATGGGGGACGGCGATTTGGCTTCAGGCGCCGACCTGCTCACTGCGCCAGATCTTCAGGACAGGCTCTATGCGGCGCTCGAGGGGCGTCCGCAGATCGTCGGCGCCACCTCGCGCGACGCCACCGTCGCCAATTGGCGGGCGACGATCGCGCGATCCTTCTCAACCAGCGTGCTGTTCTACCTGGGCTTCGCCGCGGCCATCGCAATCGGCGTGTCCTACAACATGGGCCGCATAACGCTGGCTGAGCGTTCGCGCGACCTCGCAACCCTGCAGGTGCTCGGCTTCTCGAAAGGCGAGTGCGCCTACATCCTCTACGGCGAAATTGGCCTGCTGGCGCTGCTCGCGGTCCCGCTGGGGATCCTGCTCGGGGACGCCTTCTCCCACGCGCTCGCCGCGGCCTTCTCGCAGGACGAATTCCGGATCCCGGTCGCGCTCACGGCGAGAACGCTGGCCTTCTCCGTCACCGCCTACGCAACCTCCGTTGGCCTCGGCTGTCTGATGCTGCAGCGCCAGCTTAGCCGGCTTGATCTGGTCGCCGTGCTGAAGACGAGGGAGTAGATGGCTTCGAAGTCCCAGGTCCGGCGCAACGTGCTTATTGTGGCCGCGGCCCTGATGGTGCTCGCCCTCGTCGTGATGTTCCTGCCGCGCCCGGTGCCGGTGGACGCGGCGACGGTGGTTCGGGGGCCGATCGCCGAGTCGGTCTACGACCAGGGCCAGGCCCGGGTCCGCGACGCCTATGTGGCCGCCGCGCCGGTCGCCGGCGCGCTGCAACGCATCTCGCTGAAGGTCGGCGACCAGGTCACGGCCGGCGAGGTGGTCGCCCGCATCGCGCCGGCCGCCGCGCCGCTGCTGGATCCGTCGGTGAAGGCGCAGCGCGAGGCGGCGGTCGCCGCGGCCGCCGCCGACTTCAGGAAGGCGCAGGCCGAGCAGGTGCGCACGGCCTCGGTGCTCGAGCGCACCCGCCCGCTGATCGGCATCGGCGCCGCCTCGCGCCAGAGCCTCGACGACGCGAAGGCCGCCGCCGACCAGGCTGCGCAGGCCGCGCGTTCGGCCGCCCAGGCGCTGGCTCAGGCGAAGGCCGCGCTGATCGGGCCCGACGCGCGCGGCGGGCAGGCGGTCGCCGTGATGTCGCCCGCCGCCGGCTGGGTGACGCGGGTGATGGAGCCCTCGGCCCGCACGGTCACCGCGGGGACCCAGCTGATCGAGGTCAGCGCCGGCCGGGGCCTGGAGGCGGTGGTCGAGTTCCTCTCCGAGGACGCCGCCAGGATCCGGCCCGGCATGCCCGCCGAAGTCTACGACTGGGGCGGCGCGACGCTCGCCGCCCGCGTGCGCCTGGTGGAGCCCAGCGGCTTCACCAAGGTCTCGGCGCTCGGCGTCGACGAGCAGCGTGTCTATGTCTGGCTCGCCATCACCGACCCGCCGGCCAGCTGGGCGGCATTGGCCCCCGGCTACCGCATCTGGGGCCGCGTCTTCCTGCGCCAGTCGCCCCGCGCGCTGATCATCCCGCTGGGCGCCCTGCAGCGCCACGCCGGCGGTTGGGCGCTCTACCGCATCGTCGCCGGGCGCGCCCGGCTGACCCCGGTCAGCATCGGCGCGATCACCGACACCAGCGCCGAAGCGCTCTCCGGCGTGAGCGAGGGCGACCAGGTCATCACCTTCCCCTCCGACCAGGTGAAAGACGGCGTCGGCGTCTCAGTCCGCAAGCCCTGAACGTCGCGCGTTCCACCAGCATCCGGGCAGATGACTCGTCGTCAAGCCGGCTTGGCGGCCAGCAGCGTGAAGGTTCCCGGCCAGGTGGGCTCGTCCACCCAGTCGGGATGCTCGAGCAGCTTTTCAATCGCCCAACCCGCGTCGACCGCGGCGGTGACGATCTCGCCCAGCGTCCAGGCGCGAAAGGCGCACTGTCCGAGGCGCGCCCCGTCGCCGGTGGGGTTCGGCACGTCGCCGATCATGATCTCGGCGTTGAAGTAGTCGGGCGGGTGGCCCGTCTGCCGCAGCTTGCGGTTCACCGGGTGGAACTCGTGGACGATCAGCCGTCCGCCGGGCTTCGCCAGCCGCGCCATCACGCCGAAGAAGCCTGTCAGATCGCGGTGGTAGTGGAGGATGCCGAGCTCCATGGCCACCCAGTCGAATGGCGCAAGACCGAGCGCGTCTGCCGCCATCGCGTCCGCCAGCCGGTAGTCGATCGTGACGCCGGCCGCCGCCGCCAGCTCCAGCGCATAGCGGCGGTTCTCCTCGGCGAAATCGATCACCGTCGCGTCGGCCCCGATCAACGCCAGCGCCACCGCGATCCGGCCGTGCGAGCCCTGCACGTTGCAGACGCGCCGGCCGGCCACGTCGCCCATGTGCGGCAAGAGCCGCCGCAGCTTGTAAGCGGGATCGGCCGCGAGGACGCGCGCCTCCTGCTCGGGCGTTCCGAGGGCGGTCACCCACGACTCGTAGCGCCGGGCGTTCCAGGCGTCGCGGTTGCGGTCGAGGATTTCGTCAGTCATGCGGCCCTCGCCAGGTCGTCCGATGATTGAATGCTGGACGTCGCGCCTCTAGGGTTGCGCTCCTAGCGGGCGGGGGAGCCAGTGGATATCCAACTCAACTTCATCAACGACTCCGACGATGTGAACAACTCCGACGTCGTCGTGTTCGCGCCCAGCCACACCGGGCCGGGCGACCTGCCGGTCGCCTGGCTGGTGATCCAGAACTGCGGGCGCGGCGATCATCACCCGTTCGTCTACCCGGTCACGTCCGGCGTCGTCGCCGCCGACAGCTCCGGCAACTATTCGCCGGAGCTCCCGGCCAGCGGCGGCGAGGCGTTCGCGATGGTGCGCGACCCGTCCGGCGACGTGCTGAAGGCGACCGGGCGCAGCAACTTCTTCCCGCACATCGAGGTCGCCAACCAGCTGCCGAACGGGACGATCGACGCCTACCTCTGCAAGGACGGCCAGCCCTGCCTTGCGAAGATGGGCCTGAGTCCCGGCGAGAGCGTGGTCTTCGAGCCCCCGGCGCAGCTATGGTTCCTGGTCGCCTCGCAGGTCCAGCAGGGCCAGCTGATCAACAGCGCGGTGGTCGAGGCGCGCCCGCCGTTCGAGGTGACCCTGGCCGGCATCGCCAGCGCCGATATCGTCATGCGCGGCGGCGGCGACGGTCCCGACGCCAAGCCGTTCAGCTTCACACTGCAGAACGTCGTCCAGGCCTGACGGCGGCGGTGTCGGCGCGCTAAGGCGCTACTCCAGCACCTCGTAGGCGGGCAGCGTCAGGAACTCCTCGCACTCGGGCGAGAGGCTAATGTCCGAGAAGATCTTGATCGCCTCGGCGAAGCGGCCGTTCTCGTAAGCCGCGCCCAGCGTCTGCTTCAGGCCGGCCATCTCCTCGCCCAGCACGCTCTTGAACAGCTCCGGCGAGACCACCCGGCCGTCGTTCAGCTTGGCTTGCTGGTTCACCCACTGCCAGATCTGCGTGCGGCAGATCTCGGCCGTCGCAGCGTCCTCCATCAGGTTGTACAGCGGCACCGCGCCGCGCCCGCGCAGCCACGCCTCGATGTACTGCACGCCGACGCGGATGTTCTCTCTGAGGCCCGCCTCGGTGCGCTCGCCGGGGTGCACCTTCAGCATCTCCTCGCGGCTGATGCTGACGTCCTCGCGCAGCTTGCCGAGCTGATTGGCGGCCGGCATCACCCGGTCGAACACCTCCATCGCCACGGGCACCAGGTCGGGGTGGGCGACCCAGGTGCCGTCGTGGCCATTGTTGGCCTCGCGTTCCTTGTCGGCGCGCACCTTGGCGAAGGCGGCCTCGTTGGCGGCCGCGTCGCCCTTCACCGGGATCTGCGCAGCCATGCCGCCCATCGCGAACGCGCCGCGGCGGTGGCAGGTCTGGATCAGCTTCAGCGAATAGGCGGCCAGGAACGCCGCGCCCATGCCCATCAGCGCGCGGTCGGGCGTCAGCGCGTCCGGATGGCGGCGCAGGCGCTTGATGTAGCTGAAGATGTAGTCCCAGCGGCCGCAGTTGAGGCCCGCCATGTGGTCGCGCAGCTCGTAGATGATCTCGTCCATCTCGAACGCGGCCGGCAGCGTCTCGATCAGCACGGTGGCCTTGATCGTGCCGTTCGGCAGGCCGAGCCGTTCCTGGGCGAGCACGAAGACGTCGTTCCAGAGCCGCGCCTCGAGGTGGCTCTCCATTTTCGGCAGGTAGAAGTAGGGGCCTGAGCCCTGCGCCAGCGACGCCTTGGCGTTGTGGAAGAAATAGAGCCCGAAATCGACCAGCGAGCCGGACATCGGCTGGCCGTCGACCACCACGTGCCGCTCTGGCAGGTGCCAGCCGCGCGGGCGCACGATGAGCACCGCGCGCTTGTCGTTCAGCCGGTACGACTTGCCGCTGGCGGGGTCGTCGAAGCTGAGCTTGCCGGCCCACAGGTCGATCAGGTTCACCTGGCCGTCGACCATGTTGGCCCAGGTCGGCGCGTTGGCGTCCTCGAAGTCGGTCATGAACACCTTGGCGCCGCAGTTCAGCGCGTTGATCACCATCTTGCGGTCGGTCGGACCGGTGATCTCGACGCGGCGGTCCAGCAGGTCGGCCGGGATCGGCGCCACCTTCCAGTCACCGTCGCGCACGCTCTTCGTCTCGGCGAGGAAGTCCGGGCTCTCGCCAGCGTCGAAGCGCTTCTGGCGGGCCTGGCGGCGGGCCAGCAGCTCCAGCCGGCGCGCGTCGAACTTGCGGTGCAGCTCACCCAGGAAGGCGAGGGCCTCCGGCGTCAGGACTTCCGCCGCGCGGCCCACGATGGGCGCCGTGACCTCGGCGGGGCGGGCGAGGGTGGTTGCGTCGTCGGCCATGCCGGACCTCATCTACCAGAATAGAAAAAAGGCGGGGGCACCTGCCCCCACCAGTCAACCCTATCAGCTTTCCGGGCCGCGCGGGATCACTCCGCGCGGCCCGGAGGCCGCAACTTGAACCTCAGGCGAACTGCGCCATCGTGTTGTGAACGCCGCCCGCCTTCAGCGCGGCTTCGCCGGCGAAGTACTCCTTGTGGTCGTCGCCAATGTCGGAGCCCGACATGTTCTGGTGCTTCACGCAGGCGATGCCCTGGCGGATCTCCTCGCGCTGCACCTTCTTGACGTAGCCGAGCATGCCCTGGTCGCCGAAGTACTCCTTGGCCAGGTTGTCGGTGCTCAGTGCCGCCGTGTGGTAGGTCGGCAGCGTGATCAGGTGGTGGAAGATGCCGGCGTGCCGCGCCGCGTCCGCCTGGAAGGTGCGGATCAGGGTGTCCGCCTCGATCGCCAGCGGCGTCGCGTCATAGTCGGCGCTCATCAGCTTGGCCTTGTCGTAGGGCGAGACGTCCTTGCCGGCGGCGACCCACTCCTCGAACACCTGCTCGCGGAACTTCAGCGTCCAGTTGAAGGACGGGCTGTTGTTGTAGGCGAGCTTGGCGTTGGGGATGACCGCGCGGATGCGGTTCACCATGCCGGCGATCTGCGAGACGTTCGGCTTCTCGGTCTCGATCCACAGCAGGTCGGCGCCGTTCTGCAGCGAGGTGATGCAGTCGAGCACGCAGCGGTCCTCGCCGGTGCCGGCGCGGAACTGGAAGAGGTTCGACGGCAGGCGCTTGGGCCGCATCAGCTTGCCGTTGCGGGTGATCACCACGTCGCCGTTCTTGACGTCGGCCGCGCTGATCTCCTCGCAGTCGAGGAAGCTGTTGTACTTGTCGCCGAGGTCGCCCGGCTCCTTCGAGTAGGCGATCTGCTTGGTCAGGCCCGCGCCCAGGCTGTCGGTGCGCGCGACGATGATGCCGTTGTCGACGCCGAGCTCCAGGAACGCGTAGCGGATCGCCCGGATCTTCTGGACGAAGTCCTCGTGCGGCACCGTCACCTTGCCGTCCTGGTGGCCGCACTGCTTCTCGTCGGAGACCTGGTTTTCGATCTGCAGCGCGCAGGCGCCGGCTTCGATCATCTTCTTGGCCAGCAGGTACGTCGCTTCGGGGTTGCCGAAGCCGGCGTCGATGTCGGCGATGATCGGCACGACGTGGGTCTCGAAGTTGTCGATCGCGTCGATCAGCTTCTGTTCCCTGGCCGCGTCGCCGGCCTTCCGGGCGGCGTCGAGGTCGCGGTAGAGCAGGCCCAGCTCGCGCGCGTCGGCCTGCTTGAGGAAGGTGTAGATCTCCTCGATCAGCGCCGGCACCGAGGTCTTCTCGTGCATCGACTGGTCGGGCAGCGGCCCGAACTCCGAGCGCAGCGCGGCGACCATCCAGCCCGAGAGGTAGATGTACCGCCCCTTGGTCGAGCCGAAGTGCTTCTTGATCGAGATCATCTTCTGCTGGGCGACGAAGCCGTGCCAGCAGCCGAGGCTCTGGGTGTAGTTGGCCGGGTCCGCGTCATACGCGGCCATGTCGCGGCGCATGATGTCAGCGGTGTACTTGGCGATCTCCAGGCCGGTCTTGAACCGGTTCTGCAGCCGCATGCGGGCCACGGCGGCCGGGTCGATCCCATCCCACGCGCCGTTCTTGCTCTCGATGAGCGAGCTCATCTCGATGATATGATCTTGGTATGACATTGCGGTCCCGCACGAAACTTGTGTGACTTTGACCGGTAAACGCGCGAAGCCCCTTGGAAAAGCAGGGAAACCGCCGCAACCCCGCGCCATAAGGACGAGTTGTCACAGTTTGACATTGTCACACATGTCAAATCGCGACATACTTCGATGCTTGGAGGGGTTCGAAATAATGAACCACGAAGGACACGAAGATCACGAAGCGACTTCGGCCGAGGTCGAGCGCGTCGGTCACGTGGTCGTCGACTCGGCGCTGAAGGTTCACAAGGCCCTCGGCCCAGGCCTGCTGGAGTCAGCCTACGAACATTGCTTGACGCACGAGCTCACCGTTCGGGGCGTTTCGTTGCGCCGCCAGGCGGCGCTTCCAATCCAGTACGATGGGGTGATGCTCGATGCGGGCTATCGCCTCGATCTCCTGGTGCATGACGCGATCGTCGTAGATGTGAAGGCGGTCGACGCTCTGACTCCGTTGCATCAGGCGCAGTTGCTCACCTACCTGAAACTTTCCGGTTGCCGGCTTGGATTCCTGATGAATTTCAACGTCCCGCTCTTCAAGCAGGGGCTGAAACGTGTGGTGCTCTGACTTCGTGTCCTTGGTGTTCTTCGTGGTGAACCTATCGCCGCGCGGGGTTGGCGATGGCCCAGGCGCCTGAACGCAAGCTTTTCCTCGGTCCCAGGCTGCGGCGGCTGCGGCGCGACCTCGGCCTCACCCAGACGCGGATGGCCGAGGACCTCGGCGTCTCGCCCAGCTACCTGAACCATCTGGAGCGCAACCAGCGGCCGGTCACGGCGCAGGTGCTGCTGCGGCTGGCCGAGGCCTACGACATCGACATCCGCAGCCTCTCGGCCGACCACGAGGCGGCCGGCGCGCGCGACCTGACCGAGGTGTTCGCCGACCCGCTGTTCCGCGACCTCGGCGTGGCCCGCCACGAGGTGGCGGAGGTGGCCGAGAACGCGCCTGGTATCGCCGACGCCATCGTGCGGCTCTACCGCGCCTACGCCGACCGCCGGCGACTGGCGGAGTTCGGCGCGCTGCCCCGGGCCGAGGAAGGCGCCGACGGACTGGCGCTGACCCCGTCCGACTGGGTGCGCGACCACATCCAGGCGCAGCGCAACTTCTTCCCGGAGCTCGACGAGGCCGGCGAGACGCTGGCGCGCGAGCTGAAGCCCGAGCCGCAGGGCTTCTTCGCCGCCGGCCGCGAGCGGCTGGCCGAGCGCCATGGGATCCAGGTGCGCGTGGTGCCGGCCGAGGTGCTGCCGGACTCGGTGCGGCGCTACGACCATCACCGGCGCCGGCTGATGTTGTCGGAGCTGCTCGGCGAGGCCGGCCGCACGTTCGGCGTCGCTTTCCAGATCGCCATCGCCGAGCACGACGCCCTGCTGAACACCCAGGTCGAGCGCGCTGCCCCGCCGGACGCGCCGCCCCGACGCCTGCTCAAGGTCTCGCTCGCCAACTACCTCGCCGCCGCCGCGATGATGCCCTACGAGGCGTTCCGCGAGTCCTGCGAGAAGACCAGCCACGACATCGAGCTGATGAGCGCCAAGTTCGGCGCCAGCTTCGAGCAGGTCTGCCACCGGCTGACCACGCTTTCTAGGCCGACCTCGCGCGGCGTGCCGTTCTTCATGCTGAGGGTCGACTCGGCCGGCAACATCTCCAAGCGCTTCGCCGGCGCCGCCTTCCCGTTCTCCCGATTCGGCGGCTCTTGCCCCAGGTGGCGCGTGCACGAGGCGTTCCGCACGCCGGGCCGCATCGTCACCCAGATCGTCGAGACGCCGGACGGCGCGCGCTTCTTCACGCTGGCGCGCACCGCGCCGCGCATCGCCGGCCCCTACGCCGACGAGGATGCGGGGCTCGCCATCGGCATCGGCTGCGAGCTGAAGTACGCGCCGCGGCTCGTCTATTCGCGCGGGCTCGACCTCGCCGAGCCGGCGGTCACCGAGATCGGTCCGGCCTGCCGGGTCTGCGAGCGGCCGGCCTGTCCGCAGCGCGCCGCCGAGCCGCTAGGCCGCACGCTGCTGGTCGACGACTTCACCAAGGCGATCTCGCCCTATCCCTTTGCGCCCGGCTGAACACGCCCTCGCCCAAGGTGCGCGCGGGCAGCCCCGCTCCGCGCGCCTGAAGAAAAAGTAAGTGGCGTTCGCTTGGCCGTTCATTCAAGGGACGCTCCCTCTTCCTGCGTTTCGTTCCGTCCGTGTCGCGTCCTCCCCTCGTTCACGTTCAGCGCAACTTCCTGCCGCCGCTGGCGCTCTCCAGGACGCTGGCGGCGCTCGACCGGCTGTCGTCCAGCTGGCGGCCGTCGGAGGCGCTCGGCCTGCTGGGCCGCAGCCACACCAGCCAGGTCCGCGCCAGCGACCTCGTCGCCCAGGGCCCGCTCGACGAGATCCGGAGCAACCTTGCCGTCGCCGCGCTGCAATGGGCCAGGCGCTGCGGGTTCCCGTTCCGCGCGCCGCCGTTCCTGCAGATCTTCCCGGTGAAAATGATGGGCGACGCCGAGCATCCGGCGCAGCAGGAGCCGCACACCGACTCTAACGATGCGCATCCGGGCCCGCCGATCTGCACCAACGTGTTCTACGCCAAGGTGCTGGCCGCCAAGGGCGGCGAGATCGCGGTCGGCCGCGGCGACGACATCTCCGATCCGATCCTGGTGACGCCGACGGCGAACACCATGGTCTCCTTCGCGGGCGAGTGCGTGCACTGGGTGCTGCCGCTCTACGCGGGCGAGCGGCTGAGCGTGGTGATCAATTTCTACTAGCTGACCCGCCGGCCGGCGGGCGCGCCTCGCCGCTGCGCGCGCCGCCGCTCGGTTCGCGAACTACTCAACATGGCGGTCAGCGTTTACTTTGCGTCATGCTGGAGACTTTGCGTGTGCGGCGCAAAAATGTGCGTGCGAGTGGGCGAAAAACAACTCTGGGCAAGAGTTCCGCGCCCCACGCTTATAACGCGTTATAATGTAACTTGGACTAACGGAACTAGTTTTCGTTCCAAGGCGACGTCACGTCAGGTGTTCGCACGCGAATACCTGATGTGGTCGCTTGCTAGGCGAGTGTCTTCCGCGCGCCACAGTACGGGCCCAAGATTACAAGCGCGTAGGATCGTCGTTGACGGCGCCGCTGGCGCTCGGCAGGTTCCGCGCCGCGATGACCGGGCCCCCATGAGGCGCCGGCTTTAAAATGTTTCTGAACGGGCCAATTTGCCCGCTCCTGGGAGGCGAGATGACCAAGAATCTGTTGTTGCTGACCTGCGCCACTGGCGCGCTGGGCCTGATGGCCGGCGTGGGCCACGCGGCGACCGCCACGGCGAGCGCCGCGGCGACCGACCAGGGGGCGGCAAGCGTAACGGAACTGGTGGTCACCGCCGAAAAGCGTGAGACCAGCCTGCAGCGGGTGCCCGTCGCCGTGTCGGTGTTCACCGGCGCCCAGCGCGACGCCATCGGCATCAACACCGTGGCCGACGTCACCAACTTCGCCCCCGGCTTCTCGTACGACCCGTCGAACGTGCACGCCTACATCCGCGGCATCGGCCGCCAGTCGGTGAACGTCACCGATGACCAGCGCGTCGCCAACTACGAAGACGAGTTCTACGTCTA
>Ga0134126_10003386_pt1 | contig 19986 bp, 18 predicted proteins | sample KB31752_FD_96881 | JGI IMG/M metagenome (GOLD analysis project Ga0134126, IMG submission 96881) | Terrestrial soil microbial communities with excess Nitrogen fertilizer from Kellogg Biological Station, Michigan, USA - KB3-175-2 | ecosystem: Environmental > Terrestrial > Soil > Unclassified ...
GCACCAGCAGGCGCGCGCGGCGGCGGCCGTCGTGCAGCTGCCAGTCCATGCCGTAGTCGGCGGCCAGTGCAGCCATCGCCGCGTGCACGGTGTCGAGCGGCAGGCTGGCGTCGCGGTCAAAATGCACGCGCAGGAAGAAGCGGCCGCTCTCCTCATCGCCGAACTGCTGGGCGTCGAGGATGTTGCAGCCGTGGTCGAACAACAGGCCCGACACGCGGTAGACGATGCCGGTACGGTCGGGACAGGAGAGAGTGAGGATGGAATCGGGGCGCATCGCCGGAGTGTAGGGCAGCCCACTCCCGTGGTGCACGATGCTGTCAAATGCAACCATCAGTCAGAGGCAAGGCGCAGAGCGCGCATGATTGGAGAAACTTCCTCCCCCGCACCTCGCCAACCGGTTCCAGTTTCAATGATCCGACCCTCGCGAACAAGGTGAAAGACCGGAGTCTGCTGACGGTCAAAAGCCGCCCACCTCTTGTCCATGTACATCACGCTCATCGGCAGCTCAGGATGAAGTCCATTCCATTCGGCGATGCTATCGCCGGCCCAGTGCGGGCCATTGGGCACTACCAACACCAGCTTAGCGCGGAGCCCCTGATAGGCAGGTTGGGCGACAATGTTCTGCAGGGCTCTTCGTGAGTGGCCACAACGCGGATGAACGATGGCAACAACCTGGTCTCCGCTCAGCCGTATCGAATCACGAACGAGGGAACCGTCAGCCTGGACAGCGTACACGGGCAGGCCGGGCGGGAAGCGGCCCGGAAAAACCCGCGGAAACGCCGGGACATTGCTGAGCCACTGGCGACGCAACCGTTCTGCTTGGGCAAAATCTCCCCTTGCCACATGTAGTCCTATCAGCCTGCGATGATGCTCAGCGCCGGCGGTGCCGCGCTCGACCAACAGGCCGTACTGTGCCAACGCATTGCGCAGTGGTTCGGCATCCGGTACGTAGTTGGCGAACAGCGCTGCAGCCTTGAACTGGTCCTCGATGACGCGGTCCTTGTTTCTGCAGCCGACCGCACGTGATGCCCTTCGACCCGCAACGTAGATGTGCGACAGCGCCTCGATGCGATCACGTGCAGATGCATTCAGCGTTGTCGCCTCCGCCTTCAACAGCTGTGTGTAGGTATCGGCCTTACATATGGATACAGGGCTGATACTGGACGCAGCTCCTAGAACAAGCATCCATTCGAGGAGCAGCATGCGCGCTCAACAACCCGACATGCAGACGAACTCTGTGGACTCTCTGCACGTGGCACGGGCGACACATCGATATCCCATGTGATCCTCCACGAGCTCACCGGATTGGACATACGAGCGGTGGATATCGAGATCAACCTCATTCTCGACACGCAACCCTGGCATCAGCCGGAGTGTGCGTTCGGCACCGAACAGCGACAGCAGCCGATGGGCTTGACTGTAGCTCAGCTCGCTGGCGATGGCTTCTGTCGAGTAGCCAACCAGGCCGTTCTCGTTGAATGACAGCGAGGTCAGGAACTGCTCCAGCCCGTCCACGGACAGGAGCGTCAGCGGCGAATCCACGGGGATCACGGCGAGGTAGCTGTCCAGGCGCGCTGCGCTGGATATCTGCGCGTTCTTCTGCGCGACAAGCACCTGCTCACGTACTGATTCCCGCACACCATCGCCCGTCTGGGCGGCAGCCGCAGCGGCAGCGGCAGCGGCAGCGGAGTAGGCAAGCACCAGTGCAAACAAAGAGACGCGCGTGCAGTTCTGCATGATGAACTCCTGTATGCGGCGAACGTGCCGTGGTCAGCGTAGTGCGGGGCGTTGCGGCAGGATTGTGCGTCCGGTCTCGCAACGCCTGCATTGCAACAATTCCTATGCCACCGGCCGCCGGGGTTCGCGGGCAAAGCGGCGCTTGGGACAGACCCAAGCGATACTTGGCCTTCCGCATGGCAAGCTGGTCGGTCATGAACCTGTTGCAGCTCATCCGCAGCTTCACCCGCACCGCAGAGACCGGCAGCATTGCCGCTGCGGCGCGCACCCTTGGCATCAGCGCCACCGCCGTGGGCCAGAACATCAACCGGCTGGAGGCCCACCTGGGCGTGCGGCTGCTGAACCGCAGTACGCGCCAGCTGGCGCTGAGCGAGGCCGGCACGGTGTATCTGGCGCAGGTGCGGCATATCGAAGCCGACCTGGCGCGCGCGCAGGCGATGGTGACCGCCGGCGACGTGGAGCCGGCCGGGCCCCTGCGCATCGCCAGCAGCAGCGCGTTCGGCCGGCACGTGCTGGCACCGCTGCTGCCCTCGCTGCAGCAGCGCTACCCGCAGCTGCAGCTGGAGCTGCGCCTGACCGATCGCGCCGTGCAGCACGGTGCCGAGGCGGTGGATGCCAGCATCCGCATCGGCGCGCAGCTGGAGGACGGGCTGGTGGCACGTCCACTGGCGCGCATCCCGTTCGTGTTCTGCGCCTCGCCGGCGTACCTGCAGGCGCACGGCACGCCGCTGCAACCGGCGCAGCTGGCCGCCCATCGCGGCCTGCTGCATCGCTTTCCCACCGATGGCCGGCCACTGCGCTGGGGCCTGCTGAAGGACGGCGAGCGGGTGGATGCCGCGCTGCCGCCGAGCATGGTCTGCGATGACATCGACGCGCTGGCCGAGCTGGCCGCCGCCGGTGCCGGCATCACCCGGCTGGCGGCGTTCGTGGCCGAGCCCTACCTGCGCGATGGTCGCCTGCAATGCGTGTTCGGTTGCGGCACCGACTGGCAGCCGGAACCGATGGACGTCTACTTCTGCGTGAGCGACCGCCGCGATTTCACCGCCAAGATCCGCGCGCTGTTCGAGCACCTGCAGGCCGGCCTGCCGCCGGCCTGGCAGGTGTAGTGCTCAGCGCGGGCTGAACACGCCGCGTGCGTCGCGCGGTTCGCAGCGCAGGTACTGCGGTGCCGGCACCACGCTGTCGCCCAGTGCAGCAGCGGCATGCCACGGCCAGCGCGGGTCGTACAGGATGCCGCGGGCCAGCGCGATGGCATCGGCCTGGTTGTGGCGCAGGATCGATTCGGCCTGCTCCGGCTCGGTGATCATGCCCACCGCGATCACCGGCATGCGCACCTTCTTGGCCTTGATCGCCGCCGCGAACGGCACCTGGTAGCCCGGGCCGGCACTGATCTTCTGGCGCTCGTGCAGGCCGCCGCTGGACACATGCAGGAAATTGCAGCCGCGCGCGTCCAGCACCTGTGCCAGCGCCTCGCTCTGCACGATGTCCCAGCCGCCCTCGACCCAGTCGCTGGCGGAGATGCGCACGCCTACGGCGACCTTGTCCGACACTGCGGCACGCACCGCGTCGAACACTTCCACCAGCATCCGCAGGCGGTTCGGCAGCGAGCCACCGTAGCCATCGGTGCGGCGGTTGCTCAGCGGCGACAGGAACTGATGCAGCAGATAACCGTGCGCGGCGTGGATCTCGATCAGCTCGAAGCCCAGGCGCTCGGCGCGCACCGCACTGGCGGCGAAAGCGGCAACGACTTCGGCGATACCGGCCTCGTCCAGTTCCTGCGGTGCCGGATCGGCGGCATGGAACGGCAGCGGCGAGGGGGCCACGGTCGCCCAGCCCCGGGCATCATCGGCCGGCAGCTGGCCACCGCCGTCCCAGGGACGATTCACCGACGCCTTGCGGCCCGCATGGCCCAGCTGCACGCCCAGCGGCATCGGCGACCAGCGGCGCACGCTGGCCAGCACCTGCGCCAGGGCCGCTTCGGTGCCGTCATCCCACAGGCCCAGATCGGCCCAGCTGATGCGGCCGCGCGCTTCGACCGCGGTGGCCTCCAGGATCAGCAGGCCCGCGCCGGACTGCGCCAGGTTGCCCAGATGCATGGCGTGCCAGTCGCTGGCGCGGCCGTCTTCGGCGGAGTACTGGCACATCGGCGCGACGACGATGCGGTTGGACAGGGTCAGGGGGCCGAAGGAGATCGGCGAAAACAGCTGGCTCACGGCAGTGGGGGTGTACCAAAGGGGGTGCGTATTGCACCGCTGTGCGGCCGATAGATCAACCATGTGGGTGGATCGCTGTTTCGTGGGGGCGCGTTGTGGGTAGCGCCGGGCCACGCCCGGCGAGCGCACAGCGCGGCAGCCCGTTTCCGCCGGGCATGGCCCGGCGCTACCCGATGACGAACCCGGCCAGCGCCTCGGCGCAGTCGCGCTCGTCCTTGAACTGCAGCAGGTCGTCGGCACGGGTGCGGCCACGGTTCAGCGCGGCCACCGGCAGACCCGCCTTGGCCGCGGCCTGCACGAAGCGGAAGCCGGAATAGACCATCAGCGAGGAACCCACCACCAGTACTGCATCCGCCTGCTGCAGGTGCTCATGCACCGCAGCCACGCGTTCACGCGGCACGTTTTCGCCGAAGAACACCACGTCCGGCTTCAGCAGGCCACCGCAGTGCGGGCAGTCGGGCACCGCAAACGCGGAGAAGTCGGTTTCCAGATCGGCGTCGCCGTCCGGCGCGATACCGGCCTGCAGCAATTCCCAGCCGGGGTTGGCCTGCAGCAGCCGCTGCTGGAACGCCTCACGCTCGCTGCGGCGTTCGCAGCCCATGCAGCGCACCAGGTCCAGGCGGCCATGCAGGTCGATCACGTTCTGGCTGCCCGCGCGCTGGTGCAGGCCATCCACGTTCTGGGTCAGCAGCACCTGTAGCTTGCCGCTGTCCTCCAGTGCGGCCAGCGCCTGGTGGGTGCCGTTGGGCCGGGCCTGGCCGAAGCGCGGCCAGCCCAGCAGGCTGCGCGCCCAGTAGCGCTGGCGGGTGGCGGCCTCGCCCATGAAGGCCTGGTAGGTCACCGGCGGCGTGCGCTTCCACTGGCCATCGGCATCGCGGTAATCGGGGATGCCCGAGGCGGTGCTGCAGCCGGCGCCGGTCAGCACGAACAAGCGCTGGGCGCGGTCGATGAAGTCGGTGAGCGGCGGGGTCATGGCAGCCAGATGGGGGCGCACCGGCGCCCCCGCAAGCATCGGCTCAGGCCGCCGGCGCGCCGGGCAGCTGCGGCACGGTCACCGGGTGGCCATCGTCGCCCAGGGCGATCATCACGAAGTGGCCACGGGTGCACAGCTTGCGCTCGCCGCTGTGCAGGTCCTCGGCGATCAGCTCCACCTCGACCTTCATCGAGCTGCGGCCGACCTCGACGATGCGGCCGATCGTTTCCACCATCTGGCCGATGCGGATCGGCAGCTTGAAATCGACCTGGTCGCTGCGCGCGGTCACCACGGTGCGGCGCGAATAGCGGGCGGCGGCGAGGAAGGCGGCCTTGTCCATCCATGCCAGCGCCTGGCCACCGAACAGGGTACCCATGTGGTTGGTGTGGTTGGGAAAGACGATTTCGGCCATGCGCACTTCGGTCGGCGGCACGGTCTCGGGGATGGGGGTCATGGGGGCGGTTCGGGTGTGGGGTGAGACGGATTTTAAGGCAGGTGGTGTGCAGGCGGCGCTACACTTCGGCACCCCCCACTGCGTGAACCCACCATGCCCGCCACGTCCGACCTGCTGGCCTTCGCCCTTGTCTCGCTGGCCATGGTGCTGACGCCCGGGCCGAACATGATCTACGTGATCTCGCGCTCGATCTGCCAGGGCCGCATGGCCGGGCTGATCTCGCTGGGCGGGGTGGCGCTGGGCTTCGTGTTCTACATGCTGTGCGCGGCGCTGGGCATCACCGCGCTGCTGATGACCGTGCCGTTCGCCTACGACGCGCTGCGCATCGGCGGCGCGCTGTACCTGCTGTACCTGGCGTGGCAGGCGCTGAAGCCCGGCGGCCGCTCGCCGTTTGCGGTGCGTGACCTGCCGGTGGACGGCCCACGCAAGCTGTTCGCGATGGGTTTCCTGACCAACGTGCTGAACCCCAAGGTCGCGGTGATGTACCTGTCCCTGCTGCCGCAGTTCCTGCACCCGGACAGCCAGGGCAGCGTGCTGATGCAGTCGCTGGTGCTGGGCTCCACCCAGCTGCTGGTCAGCGTGAGCGTGAACGCGGTGATCGCGATAATGGCAGGCAGCATCGCTGGCTTCCTGGCCGCCCGCCCCACTTGGCAGGCGGTGCAACGGTGGTTCATGGGCACGGTGCTGGCCGGCCTGGCCGTGCGCATGGCGGTGGATGGGCGGCGGTGATGACCCTGCACAGCGTCGCCTTTTTCACCTTACGCCCCTGCAGCCTTGGCGGAAGGGAACAGCGGGCATCGCCTACCCCACCTTCACACCTTGTGGGGACATGACAGGCTTCTCCATGAAGTCTGCACTGCCCCCTCCACTATGAAGACCCTGTCCCCACGAGCCAGGCTTTCTGTCGGGTTGTTGAGCACAACATGGTCAACCCGCGAAAGCCCCTGCTCCTTCGCCAGTACCAACAGGCTCGCGGTCATCCGCTGGCTCGACTCGTCCCACGGCTTCCCATGCTCGGCGTCCAGGCGTTCCACACCAGCCCTAATCTGCATGTAGAGAGAACGGTCCGCATCACCAAGTTCAGCTGTTGAAGAAGAAACTCGATGCAGCGACGGCGAGTCGTCGATGGAAGTGCCAACTCTCTCCGCAACGCAATGACAGGGGGTCAGCGCTGCCTGATCGATACGTAGGTCAGCGTCACGTTGTCAGAGGCGAGCCCGAGCACGACCGTGGCACTGTTCACCTGCACGGACCAGTAAGGGCGGGAATCAGGCGCATCGGGGTGAGGTGGATACAGGGTGGAGTCCTCCCAGATGATTTCCTTGAGCACAATGCTCGGTGGCACGACCTCAAAGATCAGGTTCGCATGCGCAGGATCGTCGGCAGGACTTCTCAGCGTGATGTTCCGGACCTCAAGGTCACCCAACCTTCCGCGTTCTGCGATCCGCTCGTCCCTCAAGCCCTGTCGAGTCGGCTCTCCCAGGTGCGTGTGAAGCTGTTCATTCAATGCATCGACATCATCAAAACGCACGCTGGTCAAACGCTCGATGTCGCTATTGAATCGCTCAATACCAGTTTCACTCCCTGATTTGACGGACTGTCTTTGATTCAAATGATGCGAGAGGGCTGGTGGTGCGCCGCTCGAGCACGCTGACAGTACCAACGCTGCAATAGTGATTGTGAGGCAGCGATACCCTGCTACCCAGGCGCGGCGCCGAAGTCCACCTTTTGATGAAGAGGCGCATTTCTCGACCCATGCATCCATGAAGTACTTCTCGCGGGAGTTCCACTTTCGCGAATCTAGCACGACGTCGGAGTCAAGCAGGTCACTGGCCGTGGGCACTCAGTCGCCGATGTGGCAAGTCGGCTCGGTAAATCGATCCACAGTCTTCAAGGCTGGCGATAGTGGCATGTGAATCCATAGTCCACGCGCCCGGTGGCAACGGCTCGGGCATGGGCATGCGTCCATGAAAAAAACTTCCGCGCTGCGCGCTCGCCGGGCGTGGCCCGGCGCTACCGTAAAAACGAAAAACCCCGGCGTTGGCCGGGGTTTTCGCGACAGGCCTGATTGGATCGATCAGAAGTTCATGTCGAAGGCGACTTCGCCCTTCACGCCCACCTGGTAGGCCGAGGCGCGGCGTTCGAAGAAGTTGGTCAGTTCCTGCACGTCCTGCAGTTCCATGAAGCTCAGCGGGTTGCGCACGTTGTACTTGCGCTCCATGCCCAGGCGATGGAAATGGTTGTCGGCGCAGTGCTGCAGGTACTGGCGCATGTCACGGGTGGAAATGCCAGCCACGCCACCGGACAGCACGTCCTCGGCGAACTGCACTTCGCACTCGATGGCCTCGGCCAGCATGTCATAGACATCCTGCTTCATCTTGTCGTCGAACAGGTCCGGCTCTTCCTCGCGGATCACGTCCACGCACTCGAAGGCGAACTCCATGTGCGCGCTTTCGTCGCGGAACACCCAGTTGGTGCCCGAAGCCAGGCCGTTGAGCAGGCCGCGCGAACGGAAGTAGTACACGTAGGCGAAGGCGGCGAAGAAGAACAGGCCTTCGATGCACGCCGCGAAGCAGATCTGGTTGAGCAGGAACTGGCGACGCTCTTCGCGGGTCTCGATGCGCTTCAGGTCCTGGATCGAATCGATCCACTTGAAGCAGAAATCGGCCTTCTTCTTGATCGAGTCGATGTTCTCCACCGCGGCGAAGGCTTTGACGCGCTCGTCCGGATCCGGCAGGTAGTTGTCCAGCAGGGTCAGGTAGAACTGCACGTGCAGCGCTTCTTCATACAGCTGGCGCGACAGGTACATGCGCGCTTCGGGCGCGTTCAAGTGCTGGTACAGGTTCAGCACCAGGTTGTTGGACACGATCGAATCGCCGGTGGCGAAGAAGGCGACCAGGCGGTGGATCAGGTGGCGCTCGCCCGGCGACATCTTGCTGTGCAGGTCGCTGATGTCGATCTGGAAGTTGATCTCTTCCACCGTCCAGGTGTTCTTGATCGCATTCCGGTACATGTCATAGAACTGCGGGTAGCGCATCGGGCGCAGGGTCAGTTCAAAACCGGGATCGAGCAGCATCTGCTTGGGCTTGTCGGCCATGGGTGTTTCCTTGTCTTCTCGGGTCAAAACGCCGGGCATGGCCCGGCGCTACCTTGGTATTTCCGTAGTCGGGCAGCAGTGCCGACCAACGGTCGGCACCCACCGCGCGTTAATCCACCGCGCGGTGTTACTGGCAGGCTTCGCAGGCTTCCGGGTTCTCCAGCGAGCAGGCGATGGCCTCCTCCGGGCTGAACACCTTTTCCGGCGCAACGCTGGCCGTGTGGCTGACGGTGGTCTTGGCGATCTTGGTGGCCGGACGCGAACGCAGGTAGTAGGTGGTCTTGATGCCCTGCTTCCAGGCGTACATGTACATGGAGGACATCGCGCCGATGCTCGGGCTTTCCATGAACAGGTTGAGCGAGGCGGACTGGTCGATGAAGGCACCACGGTCGGCGGCCATGTCGATCAGCGAACGCATCGGCAGTTCCCATGCGGTGCGGTAGACGTGGCGCAGCGTTTCCGGAATCTGGGTGATGGCCTGGATCGAACCGTCGGCCAGCTTGATTGCATCGCGCATTTCCGGGGTCCAGTGGCCCAGCTTCTTCAGCTCGTTCACCAGATAGCGGTTCACCTGCAGGAAGTCACCGGACAGGGTCTCGCGCTTGAACAGGTTGGACACCTGCGGTTCCACGCACTCGTAGCAGCCGGCGATGGAGGCGATGGTGGCGGTCGGGGCGATCGCGATCATCAGCGAGTTGCGCAGGCCGTGTTCCTTGATGCGTTCACGCAGGGCATCCCAGCGCGCGGCATCTTCCGGCACCACGTTCCAGGCATCGAACTGCAGCTCGCCGCTGGCCGCACGGGTGTCGGCGAAGGACGGGTGCTTGCCGCGCTCCTGGGCCAGTTCAACCGAGGTTTCCAGCGCGTGGAAGTAGATGGTCTCGGCAATCTTCTTCGACAGCGCGCGGGCTTCGGCGCCATCGAACGGCAGGCGCTTGCGGAAGAACACGTCCTGCAGGCCCATGCAGCCCAGGCCGACCGGGCGCCAGCGCAGGTTGCCGCGGCGCGCCGATTCGATCGGGTAGAAGTTCAGGTCGATCACGCGGTCCAGCTGGCGCACGGCCAGGCGCACGGTGTCGGCCAGCTTGTCGAAATCGAACTCGCCGTTGCCGTCGAAGTGGTTGCCCAGGTTGATCGAACCCAGGTTGCACACCGCGGTTTCTTCAGCCGAGGTGACCTCCAGGATCTCGGTGCACAGGTTGGACAGGTGGATCACGTTGCCGGCGCGCAGGGTCTGGTTGCTGGCGCGGTTGCACTTGTCCTTGAAGGTCATCCAGCCGTTGCCGGTCTCGGCCAAGGTGCGCATCATCCGCGAGTACAGCTTGCGCGCGGAGATGGTGCGGTTGGCCTTGCCCTGTGCTTCGGCCTGCAGGTAGGCGGCCTCGAAGGCTTCGCCGAACAGGTCGGTGAACTCGGGCACCACGCGCGGATCGAACAGCGACCATTCCTGGTCCGACTCGACACGCTTCATGAACAGGTCCGGGATCCAGTTGGCCAGGTTCAGGTTGTGCGCACGGCGCGATTCGTCGCCGGTGTTGTCACGCAGCTCAAGGAAGTCCTCGATGTCGGCGTGCCAGGTTTCCAGGTACACACAGGCCGCGCCCTTGCGCTTGCCACCCTGGTTCACCGCAGCCACCGACGAATCCATGGTCTTCAGCCACGGCACGATGCCGTTGGAATGGCCGTTGGTCGACTTGATGAGCGAGCCACGCGAACGCACGCGGGTGTAGCTGACGCCGATGCCGCCGGAGAACTTGGACAGCTGGGCGATGTCGCCGTACTTGGAGTAGATCGATTCCAGCGAATCCTGCGGCGAGTCCAGCAGGAAGCACGAGGACAGCTGCTCGTGGGTGGTGCCGGAGTTGAACAGGGTCGGGCTGGACGGCAGGTAGTCCAGGTTGCCCATGCGCTTGTACAGCGCCAGGGTTTCCGGCACATCCTCGCTCAGCGCGCTGGCGATGCGCAGGAAGAACTGCTGCGGGGTCTCGATCACCTTGCGGGTGTGCGGGTGGCGCAGCAGGTAGCGGTCGTACAGGGTACGCAGGCCGAAGTAATCGAAGTTCAGGTCCAGCGAGATGTCGATGGCATCGTTGAGCTTGCGTGCGTTGGTCTGCACGAAGTTCAGCAGGCGGTCGTTGATCAGGCCCACTTCGTGGCCACGACCCACCGACTGCGAGAACGCGTGGATTTCCTGGTTGGACACTTCCTTGGCGATGAAGTTGGCCAGCAGGCGCGCGGCCAGGCGGCCGTATTCGGGTTCTTCGCCGATCAGCAGCGCCGCGGTGCGGATGGACAGTTCGTCCAGCTCCTGGGTGGTGGCGCCGTTGTACAGGCCGGAAATGGTGCGGGTGGCCACGCGCATCGGATCGACGGCGTGCAGGCCCTCGGAGGAACGCTGCACCGCGCGGACGATCTTGTTCAGATCCACCAGCTCGGTCGTGCCATTGCGCTTGGTCACACTCATCGCGTTGGACGTCGGCGGCGACGTCAACAGGAATTCGCTTTCCTTCTCGATGGTGGCGCTGGTCTCGGTGGTCACGGCGTGTGTCCTCTTGGCGTGATGGATGGTGGCTCGGAGCATCGGGTGACGCGGCCCGGGACATGACAGCCCAGGGTGGCAGACCGGTGTCGCAGGAATTGAGACCCTGCGCCTGTGGCTGCCGCTGGCAGTGCTGACCGGTGCCGCTGCGGGCATGGAGGGCGTATCACCGGAGTGTCCGGCGATCCATTCCATGGACCCGGCGGCTTGGGGTCCCCACAACCGACAGCCACAAGATAGTGGGGGTAGTTGGGTCCGTCAACGCCAAATGTAGTGAAATTCGGCAATCCCTTGCGCCGCAAGGATCGTGCCATCGGCGCCCGGTTTGGACGCTTTGGACCTGCTGGAACGGGCTGCGCAGTCAAGCCCAAAACACGTCATCGCGGTGGCAATCAGCGCCCCACCAGCGGAACGATGACAGCTTCACATGACAGGACCACGCAGGCGAGGGACAAGTCTGTGGATAGGTGGTGGGCAGACAGTGGGCAGCCGGTGGACGGGGCAGCATCAGGTAGTGCCGGCCGCTGGCCGGCAGCCCATGACCTGCGGAAGCACCAGGCGGATGCTGGCCAGCGGCCGGCATCCGCCCCGGTTGTCACGCCCGGTGCGGGGTACCCAGGTACTCGGCGCTCTGCATTTCGATCAGGCGCGAGGCCGTACGCTCGAACGCGCCCTGCAGCCGGGTACCGGTGTACAGCTCGACCGGCGAGGTGCTGGCGGTGCAGACCAGGTTGACGTGGCGGTCGTACAGTTCGTCGATCAGATTGACGAAGCGGCGCGCGGCATCCTCGTTCAGGCGATCGAAGGCCGGAATGCCCCCCAGCAGCACGGTGTTGAACTCGTGCGCGATCTCGATGTAGTCCGACGGCCCGCGCGGGCCTTCGCACAGGGCGGCGAAGTCGAACCAGGCAATGCTCTTGCCGCGCGCGCGCACCGGAATCTTGCGGCTCTCGATTTCGATGTTGCCCGCCTTGGCCGGCTGGCCACCGCTCAACTCGCCCCAGCGCGTGGCCAGCCAGGTGTCACTGTCGGCGGCCAGCGGCGCGCGGTACACCGGCGAACGGGTCAGCGCGCGCATGCGGTAGTCCTCGGTGCCTTCGGCGTACAGCTCCACGCAGTAGCGATGCAGCAGGCCGATGGCCGGCATGAAGCTCTCGCGCTGCAGACCGTTGAGGTACAGGTTTTCCACCGCCGTGTTGGAGGTGGTGACCAGGGTCACGCCCTCGGCGAACATCCGCTCCAGCAGGCGCGCCAGCAGCATGGCATCGCCGATGTCGGTGACGAAGAATTCGTCCAGCACCAGCACGCGCAGGTTGCTGCGCCATTCCTGGGCGATCTTCGCCAGCGGATCGCTCTGGCCCTGGTGCTCGCGCAGGCGCTCGTGGACGTTGCGCATGAACCGATGGAAGTGGGTGCGGTACTTCTGCTTGATCGGCAGGCCGTCGTAGAACAGGTCGACCAGGAAGGTCTTGCCCCGGCCGACGCCGCCCCAGAAGTACAGGCCCTTGACCGGCTCGGGTTTCTTCCAGAACGAGGACAGGCGGTCCAGCCAGCCGTCCTCGGCGCTGTCCACCAGGGCCAGATGGATCCGGTCCAGCTCGGCCAGGGCCGCATGCTGGGCCGGGTCGTTCTGCCAATCGCCGCGTTCCACCCCGGCCGCATAACGCTGCGTCGGGGTCAGCTCCACCTCGCTCATGCCGCCGTGCCCAGCCAATGCTTGACGCCGTGGGTGAGCGCGCCGCGCAGGTCGATCAGCTTGCGGTGGAAGAAGTGGCTGGTTTCGGGCATGCGCACCAGTTCATGCGGGGCATCGAGGGTGTCCAGCCACTGGTACACGGCCTGCGGGTCGACGATTTCATCCTGCTCGCCCTGGATCACCAGCCAGCGGGCCGGCGGCGCGATGCCATCGAAGTCCCAACGGCCCGCCGGCGGCGCGATCGAGATCAGCGCTTCGGGCTGCAGCTCGGCGGCAGCCTTCAGCGAAACGAACGCGCCGAAGCTGAAACCGGCCAGCCACAGGCGGTCGTCCGGGCGCTGCTGGCGGACCCAGGCGGTGACGGCCTTGAGGTCCTCCTGCTCGCCCACGCCATGGTCGAATTCACCGGCAGAGCCGCCGACGCTGCGGAAGTTGAAGCGCACCGTGGCAATGCCCAGCTCGCGCAGGGTGGTGGCGGTCATGGTGACCACCTTGTTGTGCAGGGTGCCGCCTTCGGTGGACAGCGGATGGCAGATGATGGCCACGATCGGCTGCACCGGCACATCGGCCTTGGGCAGGTCGACGAGCACTTCCAGCGGGCCAACCGGGCCCTCCAGTGCAATGCAGGCGGTTTCGCCGGGGGCGACGGGGAACGAGGGCGTGTGCATGGCACCATGATAGCGTCCCCCGCCGCTGCCCTGTGCCCGCCCCATGCTCTACCTGTCCCTGGCCGTGATCTGCAGTGTGCTGGTTTCGGTGTTGTTGAAGCTGGCTGGCCGTCGCCAGCTGGACGTTGCGCAGATGGTGACCTGGAACTATCTGGTCGCCGCGACGATGACGGCGGTGGTGCTGCAGCCGCCACTGGACGCACTGCGCGGACCGCATGCGCCGTGGCTGTCATTGCTGGCGCTGGCGGTGGTGCTGCCCTCGATCTTCCTGGTGCTGGGCCGCGCGGTGGCGGTGGCCGGCATCGTCCGCAGTGATGTGGCGCAGCGGTTGTCGCTGCTGCTGTCGCTGGCGGCGGCGTTCCTGTTCTTTGGCCAGAGCGCCAGTACGTGGAAGCTGGTGGGGCTGGGCCTGGGCCTGCTGGCGATGGTGGCCATCAGCCTGCGTCCGCGCGGCCCGGCAGTGGCCGCTTCCGCCGGCGGCTGGGGCTGGCTGCTGGGTGTGTGGGCCGGGTTCGCGGTGGTCGACGTACTGCTCAAGCAGGTGGCGCTGTCGGGCACGCCGTCGATGGCGGCGGTGCTGGCCAGTTTCAGCGTGGCCTTCGTGCTGATGCTGGCGCTGCAGTTGTGGCGGCATTTCAGTGGGCGCAGCCGCCTGGCCTGGCGCAACCTGGGTGCGGGTGCACTGCTGGGCCTGCTCAACGGCGGCAACATTCTTTTCTATGTGCATGCGCACCAGTCGATGCCGGACAGCCCGGCCACCGTGTTCGCCGGCATGAACATCGGCGTGGTGGTGCTGGGTGCGCTGGTTGGCGTGTTCGCCTTCGGCGAGCCTATGAGCCGGTGGAACCGCCTCGGACTGGCGCTGGCGGTAGTCGCGATCACCCTGATCGCGCTGGGTTGATGCGCACAGTTCGCGCCGTTGCCGATAGCCGGCGCAGAAGATTCCGATCCTGCTGCGCATTTCGATTGATACGTTGACGCCGCTCACAGTGCAGTTCCGTCGTGATGGGCATCCCGCTGCCTAGACTCGACCGGACCTGCATCTGGAGAGAATGTGATGAAATACGTGTGCGCTCTCATGCTGCTGGCCGCAACCCTGACCGGTTGCAGCAGCATCGGAGGCTATCCCGATTTCAGCGGCGGGATCGGCTATCCATCACATGAACCGGCCTATCCGCGCTATCCCGCCTATCCGCCCCCCGTACAAACCCATCGCGGCGATTCAAGCTCGGAAGTGGTGAGCTGCAGCAGCCGCGACCAGCGTCGCGCGCATTGCCATGTACAGGTCTCACAGAAGGACAGCGTGCACCTGATCAACCGCGAGTCACATGCCTCCTGCCTGCAGGGACGCGACTGGGGCGTGGACCGCGGCACGATCTGGGTCGACAACGGCTGCCGTGCAACCTTCCGCATCGAGCGCTACTACTGGCGATGAGCAGCAGGCCGTCCGGCCGGTCCGCACAGGGCCGGCCGGGCACCCACTCAGCGATCGAAGCCCAGCAGCAGCGGGTCGTGGTCGGAGCTGCGCCACGGGCCCTGCACGTTGCGGCCCTGGTAACCGCTGGCGTCCTGCTCGTCGGCATTGCTGTGCCACTCGGCGGCGCCGGCGAGGCGCTTGGCCATGGTCGGGCTGAGCAGCGCATGATCGAGGCGGCCGGTGTAGCCGTTGTAGACGTAGCTGTAGGGCTGTTCGACCTTGGCCACCTTGAAGGCATCCTGCCAGCCGAGGTCGTGCAGGGTGCGGATCGGATCTTCCATGGCGTAGGCGTTGAAATCGCCCATCAGCACCACGTCCTTCACCTTCAGGCGCGCGGCTTCGGCCTGCACCCAGGTGTTGAGCTGCCTGGCCGATTCCACGCGGGTGGCGTTCCAGCAGCCCTGCCCGTCATTGCGGTCGGCGTCGGCGCCGCTGGCATCGCGGCAGCCCTTGGACTTGAAGTGGTTGGCAACCACCATGAACGGCCCGCCCTTGCCCTGGAAGGCCTGTGCCAGCGGCGCACGGCTGTGTTCGACGAAGGGACCGTCGAGCTTGGTCAGCGGCGTGCCGAGCGGCTTGAATTCGCTCTTGCGGTAGATGATGCCGACGCGGATCGGATTGCTGCCGGGGCCTTGGCCGGCATCGACGAACGCCCACTGTTTGTCTGCGGCGAGGCCGGCATTGAGCGCATCCACCAGTTCGGCGATGGCCGACTGCGGGCCGTAACCGTCGTTCTCCAGTTCCATCAGCGCGGCGATGTCGGCGCCCAGCGCGTTGACGGTGGCGACCAGCTTGCCGACCTGCGCCTTGTGCTCGTCCAGCGTGCGCGCGCCGCGCAGGGTCGGGAACCCACCGCCCTTGCCGTCACCATTGAAGAAATTCTCCAGGTTGAACGCAGCGATGTGCAGGCGGCCGGGTACGCTCGGCACGGCCGGGCGCTGCAGGTCCGGCAGCTTCAGTACACCATCCACCTGCAGGCTGGGCCGGCCCTGCGCGTCCACGCGCACGGTGCCTTCCACGTTGCGCAGCTGCATGCCGGTACGCAGCACCGGGTTGCCCGGCAGGTAGGCGACGCTGGCCGGATCACGCATATCGCTGCCATCGTCCAGCAGCAGGCGGCGGCGCTGGTTGTCGGCCATCACCTGTTCGATCCCGGCACTGCCGGGCGCGGCCACTTCGGTCGGCTGCCACAGGCGGCCATCGAAGGCGACGGTGAGCTGGCCGAAGCGTTCCAGGCCATCGGTGCCGGCCAGGGTGAGCGGCGCGGCGATGCGCACGTGCTGCCCATCCAGTGCACGCCAGTCGGCCGGCGCGGCGGCCAGGGTGACGGTGGCTGGGCTGCGTGGCGCAGGCGCCGAGGTCGGCGCAACCTGTGGCTGCGCCTGGGCGAAAGCGGATGCCGGCATCAGCAGGGACAGGGCAAGGGCGAGGGAACGGCGACGCATCGACAGACGACTCCACGGAAGAGGCGCACAGACTAACCCCGAAATGCGAAACCCCGCCTGCGCAGCGGGGGCATAGGGGCGATCAGGCCTCGGTGGGCAAAGCCGGGTAGTGCCGGCCGCTGGCCGGCAACCTCATGACCTTCATGCGATGCGTGGCTGCCGGCCAGCGGCCGGCACTACCAAAGATCATGAGGCTGCCGGCCAGCGGCCGGCACTACTTCAGATTGCCCAGCATCCAGTCCACGGTGGCGTGGATCTGCTCCTCGGTGAGCGCCGGGTTGCCGCCCTTGGGCGGCATGATGCCGCCGTCGGGGCCGGTGTAGCCCTCGATGGCGTGCTTGTAGAGGGTGTCCTTGCCCTGCGCCAGGCGCTTGTCCCAGTGCGAGTGGTCCAGCGTCGGCGCCATGCCCACGCCAGTGGTATGGCAGGCGGTGCACAGGTTGTCGAAGATCACCTTGCCATCCTTGGTACCGCCGTAGGCCACCTGCGAAGCGGCCTTGGCCAACGCTGCGGCCTTGGCCGCGGCCTGCGCGGCGGCGCCGGTGCTGCCGGCGTATACCGCGCCAGTGGGCGAGATGCGCTGTTCAGTGCGTTTGGCGGCGGTGGGCGACACCTCGGGCGGAATCCGGGTGTGGATGAACGCGGCCAGCAGGATCAGACCGAGGGTGATGGCCATCAACAGCGCGATCACCATGGAGAAGCGTTTCAGGAACTCCAGATCGTAATTCCGCACTCTTCGTTACCCCTGGCTGATAGTCGTTGGACCACGGCTGAGCGACTGCGTGATGGGCCGAGTATAGAACGCACGCCACGCACGACAACAGGCATCACGGCTGGTGCGGCGCAGCATGCGGCCGTGGCCGCGTGCGGGTGGCGCCGGACCGCGCCCGGCGATCGCGAAGCGCGGCAGAAGCCGCCCGGCATGCGCAACGGCGGCATCACCCTGCGCCAACAGCCCGCAGGCAGAAACTGCAGATGGCCTCGACCAGTGCGTCCTCGTCGCGGTGCGCTTCGCGGCTGGGTGCGGTCGGGCCCACCATCGCTTCGGTGAAGGCACCCACCAGGCAGGCGGCGGCAGCGTGCGCGTCCTGTGCCGGCAGTTCACCGGCCGCCACGCCCTCTTCCACCAGGCGCAGGAACACGTCACCGAAGGCACGGCGGCCGCGCATGCGCTCGGCTTCCACGTCCGGGTCCACCGGTTCGACGATGAAGGCATGGGCCAGGCCCGGGCCGGCCAGGGCACGGCGCACGAAGGCGGTGATGGCCTGGCGCAGGCGCACGCTGGCCGGCTGCGGCGCACTGGCGATGCGCTCCATGATCGCCACCTCATGGGCCACGGCAGCGTTGAGCACTTCCACGAACAGCTCGGCCTTGGACGGGAAGTGGCGGTAGATCAGGCCGGTGGAGACCCCGGCCTGGGTGGCCACGGCGGTTACCGGCGCGTTGCGCCAGCCGCCGGTGGCGAACAGTTCGCGGGTGGCCAGCAGGATCCGTTCACGGGCCCCGGCCAGGCGTTCTTCCATCAATGCTGAGCGTTTGTAGGCCATGTTCTGAGTCTGGTTTCAATTTTTGAATTTGTATTCACTTCTTACCCGAACCCCGCTACGCTGGGGTCCAATCGCCCGCGCGGGCCGCTGCTGTGAACGGCCGCCCGCTTCCCCTTCCGGGTGCGTCCATTCCCCACCTTCCCTCGTGGAGCCATCGCAATGCACGTGCCATCCCTGAACTTCGACCTCGGCGAAGATATCGACCTGCTGCGCCAGAGCGTGGCCCATTTTGCCGCTGCCGAGATCGCGCCGCTCGCGGCCGAGGCCGATGCAACCAACCAGTTCCCGTTGGCACTATGGCCCAAGTTGGGCGAACAGGGCCTGCTGGGCCTGACCGTGGAAGAAGAATACGGCGGCACCGGCATGGGCTACCTGGCCCACGTGGTGGCGATGGAAGAAATCTCCCGCGCCTCCGGCGGCATCGCCCTGTCCTACGGCGCGCACTCGAACCTGTGCGTGAACCAGCTGCGCAAGAACGGCACCGAAGCGCAGAAGCAGCGCTTCCTGCCGGACCTGTGCAGCGGCGCCAAGGTCGGCGCGCTGGCGATGAGCGAACCGGGTGCGGGTTCGGACGTGGTGTCGATGAAGCTGCGCGCGGACAAGCGCGGCGACCGCTACGTGCTCAACGGCAACAAGATGTGGATCACCAACGGCCCCGACGCCGACGTGCTGGTGGTGTACGCCAAGACCGATGTCGAAGCCGGCGCCAAGGGCATCACCGCGTTCCTGGTCGAGAAGGGCATGAAGGGTTTCTCCACCGCGCAGAAGCTGGACAAGCTGGGCATGCGCTCCTCGCCCACCTGCGAACTGGTGTTCCAGGACTGCGAGATTCCCGAAGAAAACGTGCTGGGCGCGGTCGGCGGCGGCGTGCGCGTGCTGATGTCCGGCCTGGACTATGAGCGCGTGGTGCTGTCCGGCGGCCCGCTGGGCCTGATGGCTGCAGCCATGGACGTGGTCATGCCGTACGTGCACGAACGCCACCAGTTCGGTGAGCCGATCGGCAGCTTCCAGCTGATCCAGGCCAAGATCGCCGACATGTACGTGGGCCTGGGAGCCTGCCGCGCCTATGTGTATGCCGTGGCGCGCGCCTGCGACCAGGGCCGTACCACCCGCCAGGATGCGGCCGGCGCGATCCTGTACGCCGCCGAGAAGGCCACGTGGCTGACTGGCCAGGCGATCCAGATCCTCGGCGGCAACGGCTACATCAATGAATACCCGACCGGCCGCTTGTGGCGCGACGCCAAGCTGTATGAAATCGGCGCCGGCACCTCGGAGATCCGCCGCATGCTGATCGGCCGCGAACTGTTCCAGCGCACCCTGTAAGGCACCCCATGAGCATCCTAGGCAGCCAGCTGCAACCGGGCAGCGAAACGTTTGAAAGCAACCGCGCGGCGATGCAGGCCGTAGTCGAAGACCTGCACGCCACCCTCGCCCGCACCGCCCTGGGTGGCAGCGAGGCGGCGCGGGCCAAGCACACCGCACGCGGCAAGCTGCTGGTGCGTGACCGCATCGATGCGCTGCTCGACCCGGGCAGCGCGTTCCTGGAGATCGCACCGCTGGCCGCACACGGCATGTATGACGATGCCGTGCCCGCCGCCGGCGTGGTCGCAGGCATCGGCCGGGTGAGCGGCGTGGAGTGCGTGATCGTGGCCAACGATGCCACGGTCAAGGGCGGCACCTATTACCCGGTGACAGTGAAGAAACACCTGCGCGCGCAGGAGATCGCCGAGCAGAACCACCTGCCGTGCATCTACCTGGTCGATTCCGGTGGCGCCTTCCTGCCGCTGCAGGACGAGGTGTTCCCGGACCGCGACCATTTCGGCCGCATCTTCTACAACCAGGCCAATCTCTCCGCGCAGGGCATCCCGCAGATCGCCTGCGTGATGGGCAGCTGCACCGCCGGTGGCGCCTACGTGCCGGCGATGAGCGACGAGACGGTGATCGTGCGCGAGCAGGGCACCATCTTCCTCGGCGGTCCGCCGCTGGTCAAAGCGGCGACCGGCGAGGTGGTGAGCGCCGAGGAGCTGGGTGGCGCCGACGTTCACGCGCGCGTCTCGGGCGTCGCCGACCATTTGGCGCTCGACGACCCGCACGCCTTGGGAATCGCGCGGCGCATCGTCGCCAATCTCAATCGCGTCAA
>Ga0134126_10003387_pt1 | contig 19984 bp, 19 predicted proteins | sample KB31752_FD_96881 | JGI IMG/M metagenome (GOLD analysis project Ga0134126, IMG submission 96881) | Terrestrial soil microbial communities with excess Nitrogen fertilizer from Kellogg Biological Station, Michigan, USA - KB3-175-2 | ecosystem: Environmental > Terrestrial > Soil > Unclassified ...
GGCGCTGGGCAAGAACCTCATCGGCGCCTTCCACCAGCCGCGCCTGGTGCTCGCCGACCTCGGCGCGCTCGCCACCCTGCCGGCGCGCGAGTTCCGCGCCGGCTATGCGGAGGTGGTCAAATACGGCCTCATCGACGACCGCGCCTTCTTCGAGTGGTTGGAGGCGAATGGACGCGACGTATTCGCCGGCGGACCCGCGCGCGCCGAAGCCATCGCGGTCTCCTGCGCGGCCAAGGCGCGCGTCGTCGCCTCCGACGAAACCGAGCAGGGGGCGCGCGCGCTGCTCAACCTCGGCCACACCTTCGGCCATGCGCTGGAGGCGCTGGCGCATTACGATCCCGCCATCCTCGTGCATGGCGAGGGCGTGGCGGTCGGGCTGGCCTGCGCATTCCGTTTTTCGCGCGCGCTGGGGCATTGTCCGGGCCAGGATGTCGGGCGCGTCGAGCAGCACCTGAAGGCGGTCGGCCTGCCGACGCGCATCCAGGACATCGCCGGGTTGTCGGTCACGCCCCAAGCGATGCTGGAGGCGATGCGGCAGGACAAGAAGGTCGAGCGCGGCCGGCTGACGTTCATTCTAGCGCGCGGCATCGGCGAGAGCTTTGTCGCGAAGGATGTGCCGGAGGCGGAGGCGCTGGCGTTTCTGGAGGGGGAGCTGGGGAGAGGCGGGGAATGAGATTGGATGCAGGGACAGGTCGGCGTCGGGCGATTCCAAAGCGCTAGGCGGCTTAAGCTGTCACGCATCGGGGAGCGCCGGCGGAGGCGGCGGCGTTGGTTCGGTCGAGCTTTTCGGTCCCTTGGCCTCGAGTCCCACACGGTACGCTTCCAGCATTGTGAGGTTGGGGCGGACATGGCGACGGGTTCGGGTTGTCGGACAGGCCAGCATAGCATGAATTTTGCTTTTCAGAAAGCACTTGGCGCGGGATCACGCTCGACGAGGGCGAGGAACTCGGCATTTGCGGGCGTGTCACCGTAAACCATGAGAGTCAATTGAAACTTCTGATACGGTTTTCGGCAGAAGACCGTATTTCGCTCGCGCGAAATTCTCTTACTTCATAAGAATTTCGCGCGATTGTTTCCGAGCCCTTCGCTCGGAAACCGTATGATATAATCCCTCAGCGAATCGCACCTGCGGGGAGTCAATGTCGATCCCGGGAATAACCCAAAATAGGCTCAAGGAAGTGCTCTCCGAGAACCTGACGCCATCAGATTCGATCAAAACACCAGATCGGCTTTTCGGTCGTGAGAAGATGCTCAAGACGATCGATCGGGCATTTAGCTCACCAGGGCGTCAAATCTTCATATTCGACGATCGAGGCGTCGGAAAAACCTCCTTAGCTTTGACCTCCGCCTATTTGCATACAGGAGCCGAAAACCAGCCGATCTACGTAATGTGTGGCAAAACGAACAATTTCGCACAAACTATCCAAGCGATCGGGAACGCAGCAATCCCAGTAGAGAAAAGACTTGAGCGCCTGACTACAGGCGGAGGTCTCAATGTGTCGGTTTGGGGCTTTGGCGTCGGCATTACAAAACCATCAAATCAAAACGGCAATATAGCGCCCCCACAATCACTAATGGAAGCTCTCGATGTAATCCGATATGTTGCTAGCAAGCGATCAGGAACAACAATAATCGTTATAGACGAAATGGAACGGATCGAAGGCGAGGCCGAGCGAGACAAATTCGCAGAATTCATTCGGAATATCCCCGAACTCGACGCAAACGTCCGGTTCGTGTTCTGCGGAATCATGCATGATATTGATGAGTTGCTGAAATCACATCCCTCAGCAGGAAGAATTTTAGAGGCGATTGAGCTTAAGCGGCTGCACCACAGTGATCTCTGGAAAATATTGACTGTTGTCTCTGAAAAACTCAATGTTGAAATACAACAGGAAGCGCTAATCCGAATTAGCCAAGTCAGCGACGGATTCCCGCATTATGTGCACCTAATCGGTGAGGCCTTGTTTTGGAGTATATTCGACGATCCGTCGGATGTAACACATTCAGAGTCGAGTCACTATAAGGATGCGATAATCGAAGCATTGCGCCGTGTCGAACCTGCGCTACGGGTGCAATATGAGAAGGCGACGCACAAGACGCGCAATACCGACGACTATGAGGTAGCCCTTTGGGCGCTCGCGGATAGCACGTCGGACAAGCGGCAAATCTCTGAGATTTATGATTCATCCTACAAATGGATTGCTCTTAAACGGTTGGGTAAGAAATTCCTCGAACGCGAGCAATTAAACCAACGCTATCTTTCAATGCGAAAAGATTCCCACGGGAACATAATTGCATGGTCCGGTTCTGGCTGGTTCGCATTTCGCGAAAACATAATGCGTGGCTATGTTCGCTTGCGCGCTGAGGCAGCAGGCATCAATCTGGGTCGTCACGATAATACTGCTGGTATGGCGTAATGGTGGACTGCACCCCAAAAGTGAGACACGCTAAAACGGTGACACGGCCTTCGGAGGAGGGAATTCCGGTGACACGCCCACCTTTACAAAACCCCATCCCCGCGCCACGCTCCGCCCATGACCCGCATCGCCCGCATCGTCATTCTCGGCGTCCCCCACCATGTCACGCAGCGCGGCAATCGCCGCGAGCCGATCTTCTTCTCTTAACGCCGACTACGCCCTCTACCGCGATTGGCTCGCCCAGGCCTGCACGAAATACGGCGTCGAGGTCTGGGCCTATTGCCACCTGGTCCTCGTCCCGGCCGACGCCGCCGGCCTCGGGCTCGCCATGGCGCGCGCGCATCGCTTCTACGCCGGCTTCGTCAACGCGCGGGCGCGCCAGACCGGTCCTCTGTTTCAAGGGCGTTTCGGCTCGGTGGCGATGGACGAGGAGCATCTGATCGCCGCCGTGCGCTATATCGCGCTCAATCCGGTGCGCGCGGCTCGCACTCCGCGCCGAGGACTGGCCGCACTCGAGCGTCGGCGCGCATTTGCGCGGCAGCGACGATAACCTCGTGCGGGTGCGCCCGGTGCTCGACCGCGCGGCGAATTTCGCCGGTCTGTTGACGACCGACGCCGACGATCCCGGCTTTTCGACCCTGCGCCGCTCGGAGCTGATCGGCCGCCCTTTGGGTTCGGGGGATTTCCAGCGCCGGGCCGAAGCCCTGCTCGGGCGCGCGTTGGCCCCGTTGAAGCGCGGCCCGAAGCCGAAGGCGGCAGCGTCGCCGTAATTCGCTATTGGCGGGCCTGTCAGCGGAATGCGCGCCCTTGTCGCGGCGCCGCCTCGGCCCTAAGTGTGGGGCCGATGCCCCGTAAGCCCGTCAAAGCCATTCCCTCGCGCGAGCAGGTGCTCGCCTATATTGGCGGGCAAGCCTCGCCGACCGGCGTCAAGCCTGGCCCGCGCGTCACCAAGCGCGAGATCGCGCGCGCCTTTCGCGTGAAAGGCCCCGACAAGGGCGAACTGAAGACGCTGCTGCGCGATCTGGAGGCCGACGGCGCCGTCAAGCGTGGCCGCAAGGCGCTGTCGCCGCAGGGGCGCCTGCCGGCGATGGTCGTCGCCGACATCGGCGAGCGCCGCGCCGATGGCGTCTTCATCGCGACGCCCGCCGAGGGCGAGACGGCGGCGCGCATCCTCATTCGCCCGCCGCGCGTCAAGCGAGACCGCGCGCCGACGGCGACGCTCGGCGCGCGCGCGCTGCTGCGCGTCTCCTATGACGACGCCAGTGGCGCCTACACCGGCCGCGTCGTTAAGATCCTCGACAAGTCGGCTGGCCGACCGCTCGGCGTCTACCGCAAGCTGGAGGCCGGCGGCGGCCGTGTGCAGCCGATCGAGAAGCGCGCGGCGGGGCGCGACTATTTCGTGCCCGCCGAGTTCGACGGCGGCGCCGAGGACGGCGAATTGGTGGCGCTGGCGCCATCGCGCGAGCGCAACGGCGCGACGGCGCGGGTGGTCGAGCGGCTGGGGCCAGTCGATACCGAGCGCGCCATCAGCCGCATCGCCATCGCCGCCCACGGCCTGCCCGACGCCTTCTCCGAGGCGGCGCTCGCCGAGGCCGAACACGCCCGCGCGGCGACGATGGCGCATCGCCAGGACTGGCGCGCCCTGCCGCTGGTCACCATCGACCCTCCCGACGCCAAGGACCACGACGACGCCGTACATGCCGAAGCGTTGCCCGATGGCGGCTTTATCGTCGCCGTCGCCATCGCCGACGTCGCGCTTTACGTCAAACCCGGCTCGGCGCTCGACCGCGAGGCGCTGGAGCGCGGCAATTCCGTCTATTTCCCCGACCGCGTCGTGCCGATGCTGCCGGAGCGCATCTCCAACGACCTCTGCTCGCTGAAGCCGCAGGTTGACCGCCCGGCGCTGGCGGTGAAGCTGCATATCGACGCGCAAGGCCGCAAGACCAAGCATAGTTTCCACCGCATCATGATGCGCTCGGCGGCGAAGCTTTCCTACGAGCAGGCGCAGCAGGCCATCGACGGCCAGCCCGACGAGACGACGCGGCCGCTGTTGGACGATGTGCTGCGCCCGCTATGGGCGGCCCATCGCGCGGTGAAGATGGAGCGCGACATCCGCGATCCCCTCGACCTCGACCTGCCCGAGCGCAAGCTGAGGCTCGACGCCGAGGGGCGGCTACAGGACGTGCGCTGGCCGGAGCGGCTGGAGGCGCATCGGCTGATCGAGGAATTCATGATCCTCGCCAACGTCGCCGCCGCCGAAACGCTTGAGACCGCGCAATCGCCATTGATCTATCGCGCCCACGACGCGCCGAGCCTGGAAAAGCTCGGCAACCTCGGCGAATTCCTCGCTACCCTCGGCGTCAAGCTCGCCAAGTCCGAGCGGCTGCGGCCGTCGCATTTCAACAACGTGCTGGCCAAGGTGAAGGGCGCCGCGCACGAGCCGCTGGTCAACGAGGTGGTGCTGCGGGCGCAATCGCAAGCCGAATACACGCATGAGAATTACGGCCATTTCGGCCTCAACCTGCGCCGCTACGCGCATTTCACCTCGCCGATCCGCCGCTACGCCGATCTCGTCGTGCATCGGGCATTGATTCGGGCGCTGAAACTCGGGCCGGACGGCTTGACCGAGGCGCAGGCGGCGGGCCTTTCCGACATCGCCGAGCGCATATCGGCGGCGGAGCGGCGCGCCATGGCGGCCGAGCGCGAAACCGCGGACCGGCTGATCGCCGCTTACCTGTCGCAGCACATCGGCGCGCGCTTCCAAGCCCGCATCGCCGGCGTCACCAAGGTCGGGCTGTTCGTCAAACTCGCCGACACCGGCGCCGACGGTTTTATTCCGGCGGGCTCGCTCGGAGCCGATTATTTCCGCTATGATGAGGCGGCGCGGGCGCTCACCGGAACGCGCACCGGCGAGACGTATCGGCTCGGCGCCAGCGTCGAGGTGAAGCTGGTGGAGGCCGCGCCGTTCGCGGGCGCACTGAGGTTCGAGATGCTGTCGCGTGGCGAGCGCGCGGCGAGGCTAAAGAAGAAACGCCAATGACCGACCTGCCATTGACCGACCTGCCGTTGAGCATTGAGACAATACGCCCGATCGGGCGCTCGGTGCGCCGGGGCCTGCACGGCTGCTGCCCGAACTGCGGCAAAGGCCAGATCTTCCGCGCCTATCTGAAGGTCGTCGATCGTTGCGAGGCCTGCGGCGAGGAGCTTTATCACCACCGCGCCGACGATGCGCCGGCCTATGTCACACTCGTCATCGTCTGCCATTTCATCCTCGCCGGCGTCCTGGCGAGCGAGTCCGTGGCGCCGAACTCGCCGTTCTGGGTTCCGGCGCTGTTCTGGTCGGCTTTGGCGTTGGCGTCGTCGATGTGGATACTGCCGCACGCCAAAGGGGCGCTCATCGCCATGCAATGGGCGAACCGCATGCACGGTTTCGGCGGCCATTTGGACTGACGATTGCCGCGCAATCCCTATTACAGCGGTCCCGCCTCCGATCATTTCGACGGGCTGCGGTTCTTGTCCCCCGGCGGCGCGAGCGACAAGTCGCTGGCGCAGCTCTGGCGGATGATTCGCGACGCGCGCCGTGTGGGTGCGCCGTGGCCGGCCAACCCGCCGAGCCTGCCCTGCCCCGCGCCGCCGTCGCGCGTCGAGGGCGAGCGCATCCGCGTCACGCTCGTCGGCCATTCGACGTTTCTGGTGCAGACGCAGGGCGTCAATCTGCTCACCGATCCCGTCTGGTCGCATCGCGCGGGGCCGTTCGGATGGCTTGGGCCGAAGCGCGCCACGCCGCCGGCGTTTGACCTCGACGCGCTGCCGCCGCTCGATGCGATCCTGCTCAGCCACAACCATTACGACCATTTGGATCTGGCGACGCTGGCGCATCTGGCGCGGATGCGCCCCTGCCCGGTGCTGACGCCGCTCGGCAATGACGCGATTCTGCGCAAGCACGATTCCCGGATCGATGCGCGCCCGCTCGATTGGGGCCACGCCGCCGAGGTTGGCGCGCTGCGCGTGACGCTGGAGCCGGCGCTGCACTGGTCGGCGCGCGGACGCGGCGACCGGCGCATGGCGCTGTGGGGCTCGTTCATGATCGCTGGCGGCGACGGGGCGATCTTTTTTGCCGGCGACACCGGCTATGGCGACGGCTCGCTGTTCCCACAGATCGCCGCCCGGCATCCGCGCATCCGGCTGGCGCTGCTGCCGATCGGCGCCTATGCGCCGCGCTGGTTCATGCGCGACCAGCATTGCGACCCCGAGGAGGCGTTGGCGATCTTCCAGGCGCTCGGCGCCGAGCGGGCGATGGCCTGCCATTGGGGAACGTTCCGCCTCACCCCCGAACCCTATGACGAGCCGCCACGTCGTCTGGCGGAGGCGCTGCGCCAGGCCGGGGTCGCGGCCGAGCGCTTTGTCGCACCGGCGGCGGGCGGCGTGGTGGAAATCGTGTGAACTAGACTTAAGCTTCATGGTGCGGGCGCCACACGCAACAAAACTTCGCGCTCGCGGATCGGCGCCCCGCTTTTCCGTCGCTGGCGCGCCACAAAAACGCCTAACGCTGCGGTTCCTTTACCACCTAACGCCACGATGGCCGTCCGGGAAACAACCGGCGAATCACGGCTCCGAGCGGTATCGCCGTTCAGAGCGGTTGGGCGACTCGACAAAGAGATACGGGGACTCAGGGCAACGATGTCGCATCGCTATCACCTTTCTTGCACTCGACGCGCAGCGCTCGGCGGCCTGTTCGCGGCCGCGCTGGCGGTCCCCGCTTTCGCTGCTCAGCGCGCTATCGATAATCAGGCGGAATGGCCGCAGAACTGGCAGACCTCCGACGAACTGGCGATTGGCCGCGAGACCACGCCGACCCTGTCTCCGGCGACCGTCGCCGCGACCGAGAACGCCATCAACAAGTATCAGTCCCTCGTCGATCAAGGCGGCTGGAACATCGTGCCGGACGGGCATGAGTTGCGCCTCGGCTCGCGCGGTCGCACGGTGCAGGCGCTGCGCCAGCGGCTGGCGGCCTCCGGCGATCTCGACCCCAACGCCGGCATGGGCGCCACCTTCGATTCCTTCGTCGACGCCGCGGTGAAGCGCTTTCAGATCCGCCACGGGCTCGGGCCGACCGGCGTCGTCGACGCCGACACCTTCAAGGCGATGAACGTCTCCGCCGCCGACCGGCTACGCCAGTTGCAGATCAATGTGGTGCGACTGCGCTCCTATTCCGGCGATCTCGGCGAGCGCTTCGTCATGGTCAACCTGCCGGCCGCGATGGTCGAGACGGTCGAGAACGGACAGGTCTACACCCACCACAAGGCCGGCGTCGGCCGCATCGACCGTCAGTCGCCGATCATGCACACCAAGGCGATCGACATCAATTTCAACCCCTACTGGCACGTGCCGCCCTCGCTCATCAAGAAAGACTTGATCCCGAAGATGAAGGCGGACCCGAACTACCTGGCGGCGGAAAAAATCCACATCATGGACAAGGACGGCCACGAGGTCTCGCCCGCCAGCATCAACTGGAACTCCGACGACGCGACGCATTATCGCTATCGCCAAGACCCCGGCGGCGAGATCGACGCGCTCGGCGCGGTGCGCATCGACATCAACAATCCCTACGGCGTCTATATGCACGACACGCCGGAGAAGGGCGTATTCGGCGACGACTTCCGCTTCGTCTCCTCGGGCTGCGTGCGCGTGCAGGACGTGCGCGACTACGTCGCCTGGCTGCTGAAGGACAATCCCGGCTGGGGCCGCGATCAGGTCGACGACGCCATTCGCTCCGGCCAGAGCACCACTGTCAAACTTATCAAGCCGGTCGATGTCTATTGGGTCTACATCACCGCCTGGGCGACCCCGGACGGCGTCGTGCAGTTCCGTCCCGACATCTACAAGCGCGACGGCGCCGGCCCGGGGCCGATCGCCGACGCCACGCCGGTGAGGCCGATGGCCATCCCGCAAAACTGAGGTTGCGTGCGTAGCGTTGGTTGCGTCGCTTAGCGTTGGTTGATTGGCCCCGCGCGTCCCCTCGCGCGGGGCCTTTTCGTTCAGCCGATAAAGCTTCCGTCGCGGAGATCCGACATTGCCTGACGGATTTCGGCCTGGGTGTTCATCACGATCGGCCCGTGCCACGCCACGGGTTCGCGAATCGGCTTGCCTGAGACCAGCAGAAAGCGAACGCCGCGCTCGCCGGCCTCGACCGTCACCTCGTCGCCGGTGTCGAAGGTGACCAGCGAGCGGTCGCCGACGGCGTCGCGCAGCACAATCTCCTCGCCGTCGACGATGTCCTCGCGCAGCGCCCCGAAAGGTTTCGAGGCGTTGAGGAAACGGCCGGAACCTTCGAAGATGTAAGCGAAAACCTGGCGATAAGCGTCGACCTTCAGCGTCTTGCGGGTGTTCGGCGGCACGTGGATGTCGAAATAATTCGGATCGGCGGCGACGCCTTCCACCGGGCCTTTGACGCCCCACAACTCGCCGCAGATGATGCGCGCCCGCGTCCCGTCGTCGTCGGTGACTTCGGCGATCTCGCCGCCGGCGATGTCCTGGTAGCGCGGCGCGGTCATCTTCAGGCTCGACGGCAGGTTGGCCCAAAGCTGGAAGCCGTGCATGCGCCCGAGCGCGTCGCCGCGCGGCATCTCCTGATGCAGGATGCCGCGCCCCGCGGTCATCCATTGCACGCTGCCCGGCCCCAGCACGCCGCGATTGCCGAGGCTGTCGCCGTGCTCGACCTCGCCGGCCAGCACATAAGTGATGGTCTCGATGCCGCGATGCGGATGCCAGGGAAAGCCGGCGGCGTAATCGGCGGGGCGGTCGTTGCGGAAATCGTCCAACATCAGAAACGGATCGAATTCGGCGGGATCGCCGAAGCCGAAGGCCCGGCGCAGCTTGACGCCCGCGCCCTCGATCGTCGGGCTGGACTGGGACACCCGTCTGACGGCTCGAATGGACATGCTGGCTCCTCTTGCCGCTGGTGTTCCGAGCGGCGTCTGGTCGGCGGGATGACGATATCTGGTGTTGCGGAGCCAAGCCCACAAGCATTGCCGTCGCCGACAATGCGCGCGCTCACCCCCTCAGCCCCGTTATCGGCGTCGGCAAGCAAGCGAAAAGGCCGAGCAGGCGCGCGCGGCCCCGCCGCGTCAGTGCAGGCGCTGGTTTGAGGCGTCAGGAAGCGCGAAAGGCGGCGGCGCCGCTTGGGCGCGGCGCACGCGCTCGCGCAAGTCGGCGAGCACCGGTTCGATCAGCGAATGCGCCAGCGCGACGCCAGCGGCGGTCTCTTCCGGCGACACGCCCTCGAGATGCGCATAGAGCTTAGCGCGCACGCTGCGCTCGAAGGCGTCGACGTCGTCGCGATGCTGGCCGACCAGCATCTCCGCGCCGAGCAGATTGATGAGCTTCACCAGCGAAGCGATTGCGACCCTGATGGAATCGCTGCATCCCTGCGCATCCATGCCCGATCTCCCAAATCCGCGGCCTGTCCGCATTGTACGCCGCAAACAGGGAAAAGTTCAATTTTTGTCGATATGGCCACTTCGCCGGGAAATGCAAGCGGCGGCGCGGCGCCATTTGCGGCGCGCCTCGGGGCCCTATATCCGAGAGCAAAGCCAGCGGAGACAGACCCCATGAACATGCAGCAGCGGATCGAGGCGCGGCTCGTCGAGGCGCTGGCGCCGACGCGGCTCGATGTCATCGACGAATCGGCGCTGCACGCCGGGCACGCCGGGTCGCAGCCGGGCGGGGAGACGCATTACCGCATCGTCATCGTCAGCGCCGCCTTCGCCGGCCGCTCGCGCGTGCAGCGCCACCGGTTGGTCTATGATGCGCTCGCCAAGGAGATCGCCGAGCGCGTACACGCCCTGAGCATCGACGCGCGCGCCCCCGACGAGCCATGACCCCGCTCGTCTTTGAACTCACCGAGGCCGAGGCGGCGGTCATCGGCGACCGCGCCGCCTGGCGGCTGTCGCTCGCCGGCGGGCTGTTGACCCGTCATCTCGCGCCGCTGGCGGCGTTTCTGCTTCTGGTGCTGTTTGCCGCCATTCTCGGATTGACCGGGCTCGTCAGCCGCCGCGCCGCCGAACTCGCGCTCATCGCCTCGGCGGCGGCCTATATGATCTATCGGCTGTGGACGCGGCGGCGCTTTCTCGCCGCGCGCCGCCTCGCCAGCGCCTGGGCGGAGCAACTGCGACGCGCCGGCCCGGCCCGGCTGACGCTCGACGACGCCGGCTTCCGGCTGACCGGCGCCGGGCTCGATCGCGCCTGGACTTTCGCGCAGGGGTTGGAGGTCGAGGCCGTGTCCGGGCTCATTTACGTCTGGCCCGACGCCGGCCTGCCGCTGGTGTGGCCGAGCCGCGCCCACGCCGACGAGCAGGAAGCCGCCGCCTTCCTGGCGCTGGCCCGCCAGCGCGCCGGCGTGAAAGCCCCACCGCCGGCCGTAATCGACGACGACGATTGAGATCAGGGCGCCGGCGCCAGCGCGAAGGCGATCGAGGGCGCCGCAACGCCGCTGAACTGCACCACCGCCGGCCCCGCCGACAGCAGCAGGCGCACGCTCTTCTTGAAGCTCGGGCAATCGCGCTGGCGCGAGACATTGCGGGTGCGGGCGCGGGCGCCGTTCTGGATCACGTCGACCCAGGCCTCGCTCGACAGCGTTACCTGATAGAGGCCGGGTTTCGGGATCGCGGCGATGCGCACGATGGCCCCGAAGGCGCCTGCCGTCAGCGTCTTCGGCGCGATCACATAGCCAGCGGCGCTCTCGGGCTTCAGCGTCACTTCATAGGCGCCCGAAGCGCCGGCGATGGCGCCGCCGGCCTCGACGAGCTTCGGCGTCTGCGCGAACCAGGTCTTCTCCTGGTCGAGCTTCCATTTGAAATGATCGCAATCGGCGCGCGCCGGGGCGGCGCCGATAAGCAAAAACACCAGAAACGCCGCCCACCTCATCACCGCCCCCCCGCGATCACGCCGCCGATGCGCCGTTCCGGCGCTTGCGCCAGCGCGCGTTGTCAGCCCGGCGCGCTGGCCTTATCCAGTCTATCAACGTCGCTCGCGCTCAGCGATAGCGTTGCGGCTTTGATGAGGCTTTCGAATTGCGCCAGCGTCGTGGCGCTGGCGATCGGCGCCGTGACGCCGTCGCGCCGCATCAGCCAGGCGAGCGCCACCTCGGCCGGCGCCGCCGCGTGCGTTTTGGCGACGGCGTCGAGGGCGGCGAGGATGCGCAGACCGCGCGGATTGAGATAGGCCTTCACCCCCTGCCCGCGCGGGCTTTGGCCGAGATCGGCCTCGCTGCGGTATTTGCCGCTGAGGAAGCCCTTGGCGAGACTGAAATAGGTGATGACCCCGATCTGCTCAGCCATGCAGAGATCGCGCAACGGGCCGTCGAAGCTCGAACGGTCGTAGAGATTGTATTCCGGTTGCAGCGCCTCGTAGCGCGGCAGGCCGGCGGCCTTGGCGGCGTCGAGCGCGGCGCGGAACTGCCCGGCGTCGAGGTTGGAGGCGCCGAACCAGCGGATCTTGCCGGCCTTTTTCAGCCGCTCGAAGGCGGCCAGCGTATCCTCGTAGGGCGTGTCGGGATCGGGGAAATGCGAAAGATAGAGGTCGATGGTCTCGACGCCGAGCCGTTTCAGCGATGCCTCGCAGGCCTTGGCGATATAATCGGGCGTCAGCCCAAATTTGCGCCCGCCGGGGCCGCCGACCTTGGTGATGACGAGCGTCGAGGCGCGCTTGCCGGATTTGGCGAGCCATTCGCCGATGATCGTCTCGGATTCGCCGCCCTGGTTGCCGGGCGCCCAGTGCGAATAGATGTCGGCGGTATCGATCGTGCTGAGGCCGGCCTCGGCGAGGCGGTCGAGCAGCGCGAAGGAGCGCGCCTTGTCGGCCGTCCAGCCGAACACATTGCCGCCGAACACCAGCGGAGGAATCTGCAAATCGGTGCGGCCGAGACGACGTAGCGACATAAGCGATCCTCTGTTGCGCTGCGGCAAAACTGGGCGCACCGCCGCGCCGGCGCAAGCTTTGATTTGCGCACCCGTCACGGCGCATCAGGGGTCGACGTTTGAACCGCTCCATTGCGTCGGGGGGACGGACGCCGAAGGCGCGTCCGTGCGAGCGGCATGAACGCGGCGATTTTTGCGCTTTGGCAGCGGCAACTGCGCACCGCAACCCCGCCGCCGGAAGGACTCACGCCCAAGCGCGGCGCTTCCGGGGTCAAGTGCTGCCGGGAATTTCCGTGTTCAAAACCGCGCCGGAAAGGTGGGGATATTTTGCAGGCGAGGGAAGCCGATCAATATTGTGCGCCATGATGTACCATCTCTGATTGTGTGGATGGAACCACGGTATTAACGCACCCATAAGACCAGCGTCTCGAATAAGCGACAAAACGGTTTCTGTCTTGAAATCGACGACTCCCGGATAAACCCAACCAGAACCCTCGAATTCCTTACCAGAGGGTCTGGTATCTACGTTTCCGAACGTCGCAGCAATCATTCCATTAGGAACGAGCACATTCTTGAAATTTCTCAACGTTGTGGTTATCAGATCGCGCCCCGCATGAGAAAATACGGATTGCGCCACGATGTAATCGAATTTGACACCAAAATGATCTACCGCGAAATCCGCATTGGTACTGAACGTCGGCTGCTTAATTCGAACCTGATCTATTCCAACCTCGTTTCGAATTGCTTCCTCGATCAACCAAAGATTTGGCTCAACGCCGTAGTAGTGACCGGGCAGCAGGTAGGGGATAAGTAGGCGCCCGGCCCGCAGCGACCCACAACCAAAATCCAGCAGCCGATGCGTCTCTCGCAATCCGAGTGTAGTCAGAAGCCGGAATTGCGTCGCACCCATGAAATCGTACATTGCAGGGGGGCCGACATACGAAGTATAATGCTCCGCCGATCCGGCCGTCAGTGACTTCGCTTGCTCGCGAGACATGATGGGTTTCGTCGTCATCAAACACCGCCTTCACTGCACCGGATTTGACTTCAAGCACTCGCTGAGCCACCGCGCCTCTAGCGGTATCTGTGTCGGAGTTCTTTTCAGCAGATATCGAAAAACTTGATCGGATAGCGCGAGCGCCGATCGGGACTCAGGGGTGAGCCTCGTTCTGCCGCGCGTCAAAGTCTCATGCCTGCAAATCCTATAACCCTCAGCAGTGAGTTACGATGCCATTGACAACTTGAAAACCGCTGGAAGGTGGACCGCTACACGAAACTCCGGTGCTGCCCGCAACCGTTATCCCGCCACCGCCACTTACCTTGAAATTTGGGAAATCAAGTATATACCCAGTCACTGCGATCTGTGGAAAATAAAATGCGTTGGCCACCGTCGCAGCTGGTTGAAGCGCGTTGGTGGGCACACCCATTATGTTCCCATCCGTCGCTATCGGAAAGTAACTCTCATAATCGCCGAATCCGAATCCGGTCGCCCAACCCGACCCCGGTCCGGGCGCCATCTGCATATTAAGGCGAAATCCAGCGTCTCCGTAGGCTCCCTGGACAACAATCGGAGATTCTTCAACAACGCTTATCCCACCCCTGTTCACAAAAGTACTGCCTGCATCGGTGATAATATCGACTTCCTCCCCGGAGCCCCCGAGACCGTTTACGTATCCATGCTGGAAATGCAATACAGGATTCAGAGTTGTAGCTGATCCTTTTGCAGTTGAAGGGGTGGTACCTGTTCCACCCCACGAGGCACTCATTCCTACCGAACTTTGGATCCCTTCTAAGGTACCGTTTTGTGTGACCGAACCAACTTGTTGCATGTTGATAAGCAAACCACCACGCGAGCCCGAAAACGATGAATTTCCACCAAGATTATAGTTTATCGACGTTCCAAACATTATACCGCTTGGCTTAGCCAATGTATCGTTATTTATATCCAGGGTGTTTATACCGACGATTGCGTTGGTATTGTCCGTACCAGATACAGAGGTCTCGGACAGAAGCGCGTGCGGAGCGGCGGAGCCTGTTGCGGCCGTAGGTCCTGTAATACCGAGTATCGCATTAGTTCCACCCATCGCGGCGGCTGGGCCGGTCACGTTCAACGTATTTCCTGTCAGTGCCTGAGCAGCGGATTTGTGCATACTCAAGGAGATAGTTATCAGCGCGATGGCCGATATCGCAGCGTAGTTGCTTGTCATGGAGCACCTCCGTAGGTGAGAAAACCACAACGGCGGAATATTGTTTTTGCGATCGAGAAGCCACACGGACGCTGTAACGAAGCACGTCCAAACGCGGTTTGCAATCGCGCTCTTATTAGAGCTCGATTGAAAAGAGGTTGCGCAATATCAGCATGTTGTAAAGCGCGGCGCTCCTCCGTAGAGATCGAAGAAGCGTGGCGCCGCATGGGAAAGCCTGGTGTTCGCATAACCGAGCCGATCTCGGCATGCTTTTGCCTTGGGTCTACCCGTTGCCAAGCTTGCGAAACTTTTGAATCGGGCTCTTACGCGCGGCGGTTTAACGTTTGTTAACCTTCCCGCAAAAGCTGTGGAAAACCTGTTGATTACGCGAGGATAAGAACATATCATGAACTTATAGGGATCATATGGAGGCAGTCATGCAGCTCGCGCGCGGCCTTTTCTTCGACGTCCTGGAGCTCGGCGCCGTCTGCGCCTTCGTCGCGATGATCGGCTGCCTCGCGAGCGCGTTCGGGGGCTGACTTGTTCGCTTGCGCGCCTGCCGCTAAGGGGCGGGCATGAAAGCTCATGTGTTGGTAGTGGCCGCCGGCCGGGGCCTGCGCTTCGGCGGCCCGACGCCGAAGCAATGGCTCGATTGCGCCGGCGCGCCGCTGCTGAGCCACACTCTCGACGCGCTCGCCGCCGCGCCTGGTCTGACGGGCCTCTGCGTCGTCATCCATCCCGATGACCGGCCGCTTTATGACGCCGCCCTCGCCCGCAGCCCGGCCGCCGCCGCGCTCGCCCTGCCCCCGGCTGCCGGCGGCGACACCAGGCAGGCCAGCGTCCGCAACGGCCTGGAGGCGCTGGCGCGCTACCGGCCCGACATCGTGCTGATCCACGACGGCGCGCGGCCGTTCGTCTCGGCGGCGCTGGTCGCGCGCGCCATTGCGGCGGCCGAGCGCTACGGCGCGGCCGCGCCCGCCACAGCGGTCACCGACACGATCAAGCAAGTCGCGGGCGACCGCATCGTCGCCTCGCCCGACCGCGCCGCCTTGCGCGCCGTGCAGACGCCGCAGGCGTTCCGTTTCGCCCTCATCCTTTCCGCCCATCGCGCGGCGGCGCGCCCCGACTTGACCGACGACGCTGCCGTAGCGGAGGCCGCCGGCCATGCCGTGCATGTGTTCGAAGGCGATCCCGCCAACTTCAAGGTGACGACGATGAGCGATCTCAAGGCCGCCAGCGAGCGTCTGGCGCCGGCGCTGACCGACGTGCGTGTCGGCCAGGGGTTTGACGTGCATGCCTTTGCGGAGGGCGACGCGGTCTGGCTCGGCGGCGTGCGCATCCCGCACGACCACAAGCTGACCGGACATTCCGACGCCGACGTGGTGCTGCACGCGCTCTGCGACGCCATCTATGGCGCGCTCGGCGACGGCGACATCGGCTTCCACTTCCCGCCCTCGGAAGAAAAATGGCGCGGCGCGCCGTCGTCGATCTTCCTCGAACATGCGGCCGCGCGCGTCAGGGCACGGGGCGGCGCCATCGCGCATCTCGACGTGAATTTGGTCTGCGAGGCGCCGCGCGTCGGCCCGCATCGCGAGGCGATGCGGGCGCGCATCGCCGAGATCGCCGGGATCGGCATCGACCGCGTCGGGGTGAAGGCGACGACGGCGGAACAACTCGGCTTCGTCGGCCGCCGCGAAGGCGTCGCCTGCATGGCGCTGGCGACGGTCAGGCTGCCCGAAGTCTAACGCCGCAGCCGCGCCAGCCCCGCCACCAGCGCCGCGTCGAACTTGTCCGGCTCCTGGATCTGCGGCGCGTGGCCGTCGTCGGGGAATTCGACCAGCGTCGCGCCGGGAATCGCCGCCTGGGTCTTCACCGCCAATTCCGCGTAATGGCCGAGCCGCGCACGCACGTCCGGCGGCGCGAAGGCTTTGGCCGGGGCGGTGTTGTCCTTCATGCCGATCAACAGCAGCGTCGGAACCCTGATGAGCGGCAACTCGTAGACCACCGGCTGGGTGAAGATCATGTCGTCGATGCGCGCCGTGACGTCGGCGAAGATCTCATGGCCCTGCCCCTGGGCGAGACCCGCCAGCATGTCGACCCAGCGTTCGTAAGCCGGCGCCCAGTGGCCGGCGTAATAGGTCGATTTCTCGTAGGCGCGGATCTTGTCGGCAGTTAGCGCCGCCTCGCGCGTCCGCCATTGGTCGATCGTCGGCGAGGGCACGCCGAGCGCCTTCCAGTCCTCCAGCCCGATCGGATTGACGAGCGCCAGCGCCTCGGTGTCCTTGGGGAACATCAGCGCGTAGCGAATCGCCAGCATGCCGCCGGTGGAATGGCCGACAATGACGGCGCGCGCGACGCCGAGCGATTGCAGCAGCGCGTGGGTGTTATGCGCGAGCTGCTGGAAGCTGAATTGATAATGCGTCGGCTTGCTCGACTTGCAAAAGCCGATCTGGTCCGGCGCGATGACGCGATAGCCGGCTTGGCTCAAATCCGCGATCTGGCGCTCCCAGGTCGCCGAGCAGAAATTCTTGCCGTGCAGCAGCACCACGGTCGCGCCATTGGGTTTGGCCGCGGCGACGTCCATGTAGCGCATGGCCAGCGATTCGCCCTGCGATTCGAAGGCGAAGTCGCGCACCGGGTAAGGGTAGGCGAAGCCCTGAAGTTCGCTCCCGTAAAGCGGGGGCGCGGCCGAGGCGGCGACGGGGGAGAGAGCGAAGGCGAGAGCGGCGGCGATTCGTTTCATCGCGCCGGCATGAGGCTGAACTTCGGCTTTTCGGCGCCTGAACGCTTTTCGGCGTTTAAACGAGGCGGACCCCGGCGCATAAGAGCGACAACGGGGTCCTAGGGTTTTCCGCCGCGCCCGAGGGCCTGTCGCGGAAATCAGGTTCTCAATGGAGACTTGGATGCCTAGCCGGCTCGCTTGGCCAAAGCGCACCGACGTGGCGCAGAGCTTGTTTTGTTGTAGAGCGCCCGAACGTCCCGCCGGTCACGTCTCACCGGGAAAGAGGCCGGGCGTCGATACTTGACCCCTCCGGGGGTCAATCCTGCCAGGGTGGAGTCATGGCGCCTCCATTTTCGCAGCGGCTGCTAAGCCGCCCCCTGCCGCGCCTGACGCCCAGGAAACCTGAGCGATCCGCGCGACTTGGCAAGCGTGCGCCTTTGTCGCAAAGCTGTCAACTCAACTTATCTCCAACTTATCTCAAAGCCTCGCCGCATTTCCCGCCTAACCCGCCGCCGCGTATTTTCGCCATCTATTTTCGCAATCTGCTTGCGCAAATCTGACTCACTTATTATAAGCTAGCATATCATAAGCCCCCTAAGACGATGCCCCGTGCCTACTCCCCAGAACGCGAGATCGGCTTTGCGCTGCACGATGTGTCGCGCATGCTGCGCACCCTCGCCGATCAGCGCGCCCGCGAACTCAACATGACGCGCGCCCAATGGTCGGTGCTGGTCAAACTTCAGCGCTGCGAAGGCGTCAACCAGTCGGAACTCGCCGACCAGCTTGATCTCGCGCCGATCACGCTCGCCCGGCTCATCGACAAGCTGACTGCGGCCGGCCTGGTCGAGCGGCGCGACGACGTGCAGGACCGGCGCGCCAACCGGCTGTTCCTCACCGAAAAGGCCGGCCCGACGCTGGAGCGCCTCAACCGCCTCGGCGAGGCGCTGATGGGCAGCGCCCTGGCCGGCGTCGAACCCGAGACCCTGGCTAGCTTGCGCAAAGGCCTGGAGCGCATCCGCCATAATCTCAAATCCGAACTTCAGGCAGGAGTCTGAGCGTTGACGCAAGCCACAGCCACGATGCGCGACCGTGCCCCCGACGCGGCGCCGGCGACGCGCCCGGCGGCGCCTGCGGCCCCCGCCGCGACGCTGGCGCAGGCCCCGCACAAGAAGCGCAATGGCGCGCGGCGATTCGTGCTGCTGGTCGTGCTGCCGCTGTTCGCGGCCGGCGGCGGTTTCGCCTGGTGGCTGACCGGCGGCCGCTATGTGGAGACCGACAACGCCTATGTCGGCGCGCACAAGTCGCTCATCACGCCTTATGTGACCGGCCCGGTGGTCGCCATCCACGTCAAGGAGGGCGAGCACGTCAAGGCCGGCGATCCGCTGTTCGACATCGACCCCGCGCCCTACAAGTCGGCGTTGGCGCTGGCTGAGGGCCGGCTCGCCGCCGCCAAGATCGAGTTCTCCAACCTGCGCGAATCCTTCGTCTCCAACGTCGACCAGATCAAAATGGGCCAGGACGCGGTGAAACTGCGCCAGGACGATTTCGACCGCAAGAATACGCTGGCGGCGAGCCACGCCGTAACGCTCGTCGACAAGGAGACTTCGCAGGCCGCCCTCGTCCAGGCTAAGCAAATCTTGGAGTTCGTGCAGTTGCAGCAGGAAACCGTCAAGGTTAAGCTCGGCGGCGGCCCGGATTCCTCGATCAAAACTTTCCCTGACTACATGCAGGCGAAGGCCGCGGTCGACGACGCCAAGCGCAATCTCGCCTACACGTACGTAAAGGCGCCGATCGACGGCGTGGCGACACAAGTTAACAACATCGAACTCGGCCGTGTCGCTCCCGCCGGGCAACCGGTGTTCGCCATCGTCGCCGACAAGGGCCTGTGGGTTGACGCCAATCCGAAGGAATCCGATCTGACCTATGTCACGCGCGGCCTGCCGGCGACGGTGACCATCGATACCTTCCCGGGCCGCGTTTGGAAGGGCAGCGTCTGCTCCATCGCCCCCGGCACCGGCGCGGAATTCGCCATCCTGCCGCCGCAGAACGCCAGCGGTAACTGGGTCAAGGTGGTGCAGCGCATCCCGCTGCGCTTCTGCTTCGGCGCCGATCAGGACACCACCGGCCTGCGCGCCGGCATGAGTTCGATCGTATCCGTCGACACCGGCCGCGTGCGCACGGTGAAGGGCCTGAGAGACGATGTCGTCGCCTGGGCGCGTTCCTTCGTCGGACCAGCCAAAGCGAGCCCGACGGCGAAATGAACGCCAACGAAATCACGCCCCTGCTGCGGGGACTTATAACCGTCTGCATCATGATGGCCACCGTCATGCAGGCGCTCGACACGACGATCGCCAATGTCGCCCTGCCCTATATGCAGGGCTCGCTGTCGACGACGCAGGATCAGGTCAACTGGGTGCTGACCTCCTATATCTTCGCTGCCGCGATCATGACCTCGCCGCTCGGCTGGGTGGCGACGCGCTTCGGCCGCAGGAAAGTGTTCATCGTCTGCGTCGCCGGCTTCACCGTCGCCTCGATGCTGTGCGGCATCGCGCAGACGATCGAGCAGATGGTCGGGTTCCGGCTGTTGCAGGGCGTGTTCGGCGCGGCGCTGGTGCCGTTGAGCCAGGCCGTCATGCTCGACATCTATCCGCTGGAGCGGCGCGGCTCGGCGATGGCGATCTGGGGCATGGGCGTCATGCTCGGCCCGATCATGGGGCCGACGCTCGGCGGCTGGCTCACCGA
>Ga0134126_10003388_pt1 | contig 19980 bp, 14 predicted proteins | sample KB31752_FD_96881 | JGI IMG/M metagenome (GOLD analysis project Ga0134126, IMG submission 96881) | Terrestrial soil microbial communities with excess Nitrogen fertilizer from Kellogg Biological Station, Michigan, USA - KB3-175-2 | ecosystem: Environmental > Terrestrial > Soil > Unclassified ...
CTAGTCGGGAAACGCGCTAGTCGACCAGTGCCTGCTGGACGAGCTGACGTAGCTGCGTACGGATCGGGTAGGCGCTGGAGGGCAGCAGCTGGGTGAAGAACGTCACCGTGAGCTGCTCGGCCGGGTCCACGTAGAAGACCGTGCTGGCCGCGCCGCCCCAGGAGAACTCCCCGGCCGAGGTCAGGGTCTTGGCCGCGGCCGGGTCGAGGACCACGGCGAACCCGAGCCCGAAGCCGCTGCCCCGCAGGGGCGCCTCGGCGAACAAGGGCCGCCCGAACGACTCCAAATCGGCTCCGCCAGGCAGGTGGTTGCGGGTCATGTAGGCCACGGTGCGCGGGCTGAGCAGCCGCACGCCGTCCAGCTCGCCAGCCGGGCTGTCCGGCCGGTGCAGCAGCATCTGGGTGAAGCGGTGGTAGTCGGCGGCCGAGGAGACCAAGCCGCCGCCGCCGCTGAAGAATCGCGGCCGCTGGTAGGCCGCCTTGCCGAAGGCGTCCATGCGCACCGCCTTGCCCTCCGCGCCAGGCGTGTACAGCGGGCCCAGCCGGGGCGCCTGGTCGGCGTCGGCCCAGAAGGCGGTGTCGGCCATGCCCAGCGGCCCGAGCACCCGGTCGGCCAGGAACTGGTCCAGGCTCTGCCCAGACACCACCTCGACCAGGCGGCCGAGCACGTCGGTGGCGACCGAGTAGTTCCACTCGGTGCCGGGCTGGAACAACAGCGGCAGCCCGGCCCAGGCCTCGCAGCAGCCGGCCAGGTCCAGGTCGCGCGGCGAGCCCCACTCGAAGCCCTTGGCCCGGTAGATGGCGTCCACCGGGTGCACCCGCAGGAACCCGTAGGTCAGGCCCGAGGTGTGGGTCAGCAGGTGCCAGACCCGGATGGGCTCGGTGGCCGGGACGGTCAGCGGCTTGATGTCCGAGCCGCCAGCGAACACCCGGACGTCGGCGAAGGCGGGGATGTGCTTGCTGACCGGGTCAGTCAGCTCGAAGCCGCCCTCCTCGTAGAGGATCATGGCCGCGACCGAGGTGACCGGCTTGGACATGGAGTAGATCCGCCACAGGGTGTCGCTCTCCACCGGCAGCCCGGCGCCGACGTCCCTGGCGCCGTAGGCGGACACGTGCGCGACCCGGCCGTGTCGGCTCACGGCGATCAGCCAGCCCGGCAGCCGGCCCTGGTCCACGTACCGGGCAAAGTGCCGGTCCAGCCGGTCCAGCCGGGCCGGATCCAGCCCGACCTCGGCCGGGTCCGCATCCGCCTTCAGTCCACTCATGCTGAGCTCTTTCCGCTCGCGGGCTCCCTGAACACCGTAAACCTGATCATTTCCGTTCTGACCCGATGGGTCCAGGGGTGGCGGCGGCCGACCCGGGGGCCGGCAGACCGGTCCGGCGGCGGACCTCGTACAGCAGGATCCCGGCCGCCACGGCCAGGTTGAGCGACTCGGCCGTGCCCGTCATGGGGATGCGGATCCGCTGGCCCGCGACCGGGTCGATGCTCTCCAGCAGGTCGGCGGGCAGACCGTCGCCCTCGCTGCCGAGCAGGATGGCCAGCGGTGGCCAGAACTCGGCCTCCCAGCAGGTGCGCTCACCCGTCAGGGCGGCCGCCAGCACCGCGACTCGCTCGGCCGCCGCCCAGGCCAGGAACTCGGCGCCGGCGGCGGCCTGGGCCACCGGCACCTCGAACAGCGCGCCCATGCTGGCCTTCACCGCGGCCGGGTCGTAGGGATCGGCGGCCGGGCCGATGAGGATCACCCCGGCCGCGCCGGCCGCGCTAGCCGTGCGGATGATCGTGCCCAGGTTGCCGGGGTTGCCGACCTCGTGCAGGGCCACGAACACCGATCCCGGTCCGACGGTCAGCCCGGCCAGGGGCACGGGCCGGGCCCGGACGATGGCGGCCAGCCCGGCCGGGCCATCCCGGTCGGCGATCCGGGTGAACAGGTCAGCGCTCAGCCGGGTCACCCGCATACCCCGCTGCTCCTGCTCGGCGACCATGGCCGCGGCGGCGGGCGGGCGGAGCAGGTCGGGCGCCACGATCAGCGTCTCGATGTCGGCCCCGGCCTCGACCGCCTGCCACACCGGCTGGACACCCTGGACCACGAACGCGCCCTCGCGCCGCCGGTGCCTGCGGTCGGCCAGCAGCCGCACCCGCTTGATCAGCGGGTTCGCAGCGCTGCTGATCAGGTCGGCCATCGCGCTCGGATCCTTCCGCTTGCGGTCACTGCATAGTCTGACGCCAGGAGCGGGCCCCTAGCGCAAGGCGGGCGGGGCGGCATCCGGCCAGGGGGGCAGTTGCTGAAGCAAGATAGTCCGGATCGCTCCGGCCGGTCCCTCGCGCGCCCGGATCGCCGCCGTGTTCGCCGGCGCCGCGGCCTGGCCGGGGTCCTGGTCCTCGTGGTCTTGCTGGCCGGCTTGACGGCCCGGCTGTTCGTGTGGCCGGCCACCGGCATGCCCGCCCGGGTGGACGCCATCGTGGTGCTCGACGGGCCCGGCCAGCGGCTGGCCACCGCGCTGCGGCTTGAGCGGGCCCACCGGGCCGCTTACCTGGTCATCTCGCAGGGCACCCCGGCCTCGCGGGACAACACCCCGTGCCCGCGGCCGATGCGCGGCGTGCGGATCATCTGTTTCCACCCCCGTCCCCCGACGACCAGGGGCGAGGCCGAGTACGCCGGGCGGCTGGCCGCCAGGTACCACTGGCACTCCGTCGTCCTGGTCGCCATGGCGCCACAGGAGACGCCGGCCAGGATCCGGCTGAGCCGCTGCTACGGCGGCCGGATCTACGCCATGACGGCGCCCCTGCCGCTACGCTCGTGGCCGTACCAGGTCGGCTACGAATGGGGTGCGACGATCAACGCGCTAGTGCTGCAGCGTGCCTGCTGACAGCACGGGCAGCCAGGCCGGCTGGCTGGGCACCCGCGTCTACCTGAACGCCAGCCGGCACCGGCTCACCGGGCTGGCCCGGCGCGAGTACCCGGACGGGTGGTTCGTGCCCGGCACGAACCTGCTGGCCCGGCCGGGCTGGATACCGGACCGGCCGGTCCCGCTCGAGCAGGTCCGGCTGCGCTGGGCCCCGGAGCCCGCCCCGGCCGTTTTCGACGGCACGGCCCCCGAGCTGGCCGCGGTCCGGCCGCCGCGAGCCGGGCCGGGACGTTATCCGCGCTACTCCGAGGCCGTCGGCGAGCTGGCCCGGCCGGGCTTGTTCGAGAACCGGGCCTGCTACCGCCTGCTGGAGGTCGGCGCCGGGCCCGAGCTCACCTTCGGCCGCGGCCGGTACTTCGACCTCATCGACACCAGCGAGGCCGCGGCCCACGAGTTCGCGGCCGCCCACCCCGCGGGCGGGGCCCAGGGAACCGGCGGCGGGCGGGTCGCGGACATGCCGTTCCGGCGGGCCCTGGGCGACCCCACCGACCTGGGCCGCCGCCCGGTCATGAGCGCCATCAGCACGCTCACGATCCGCCACGACCGCGACCGCGGCGCGGCCGAGTTCCTGCTGCACTGGCGCGACCCGGCCAAGGTAGCCAGCGGCGGCGGCCTGTACCAGGTCATGCCGGTCGGCATGTTCCAGCCCTCGCACGACGCGCCCTGGAACGAGGCCAACGACTTCGACCTGTGGCGGTCCATCGTCCGCGAGCTCAGCGAGGAGCTGCTGGGCACAACCGAGGACTACGGCAGCGGTGAGCGACCCCTGGACTACGCCGGGTGGGAGTTCAGCCGGGCCCTGGACCAGGCCCGCGCGCGGGGCGAGCTGCGGGTGTTCTGGCTCGGCCTGGGCATGGACCCGCTGACGTTCGTGGCCGACATGCTGAGCGTGGCCGTTTTCGACGCGAAGGTTTTTGACGCCCTGTTCGGGCGGCTGGTCAGTGCCAATGCCGAGGGGCACCGGGTGGAGTTCGAGGACGGCACCGGCCGGGCGGCGGGGCTGCCGCTGCGCGCCGACCAGGTCGCCCGGCTCACCCGCGACGAGCCGATGCAGGTGGCCGGCGCCGCGTTGCTCGGGCTGGCCTGGGCACACCGCGAGACGCTGCTGGCCGAGCCGTAAGGTGTCCTGCATGAGCCTTGAGGGAGAGTACGAGCCGAGCACCGCGCAGTGGGTCCGCGACCAGGTCGAGCAGTACGAGGGGTCCGGCGGCCAGCGCGCCAACACGCTCCGCGACACCGGGCTGCCGGTGATCATCGTGACCAGCCGGGGCAACAAGAGCGGGAAGATCCGCAAGACACCGCTGATGCGGGTGGAGCACGACGGCGAGTACCTGCTGGTCGCCTCACAGGGCGGGGCGCCCAAGCACCCGGTCTGGTACTACAACCTGAAGTCTGACCCGCAGGCGGTCATGATCCAGGACGGGCCCGAGCCGTTCCACGCCTCGGTGCGCGAGCTGCCGGAGGGTGACGAGAGGGACGCCTGGTGGGCCCGGGCCGTGGCCGCCTTCCCGCCCTACGCTGAGTATCAGGAAAGGACGGAGCGCCGCATCCCGGTGTTCGTCGCCAGTCGGCGGTCCTAGCCTGAGCGGCCAGCGCGGCTGGCCCGATCCAGGGAGGCACATTGGATCAGGAGCTGGCGCGTAACCTCATCCAGCGCATCAACGTCGCGGACTCGCTGACCAGGTCGGCGGCGGCGCGGCCGGGCCAGACCGCGATCGTGGACGGCCCGCGCCGGTGGAGCTACGCCGAGCTGGACGCCTGGGTCAGCCGGCTGGCCCGCGGCCTGGCCGCCCGCGGCTACGCGCGCGGTGACGCGCTCGCGCTGGCCTCGGGCAACAGCGCCGAGTTCCTGGCCGTGTACTACGCCTGCGCCCGGCTGGGCCTGGTCTGCGTGCCGGTCAACCTGGGCTGGCGCCCGGACGAGGTGGCCTACGTACTGGGCCATTCTGGCTCGCGCGGCCTGGTCATCGAGGCGCAGCTGATCCCGGCCCTGCGCGACGCGGTGACCAAGGTGTCCGACGTCGCGGACGTGTTCGTGGCCCCCGGCACGCTGCCGGGGGCCACGCCCTACGAGGCCGAGCCCGCCGACCGGACCTGGGCCACGCTGGACGAGCTGGCCAGCGCCGACGAGGCCCCGTTCGAGGCGCTGGTGCAGGACCGGGACCCGCTGAGCTACCTGTACACCTCCGGCACCACGTCGTTCCCCAAGGGCGTCGTCGCCTCGCACGCGGCCATCTACCTGGAGTCGATGTCGACCGCGCTGGACTCTCAGTGGAGCAGCGCCGACCGGTTCGCGGCCATGATGCCGATGTTCCACACCGCGCAGCTCAACGCGTTCTGCACCCCGGCCATCACGGTCGGCGCGACGATCTACGTGCTGCGCGGCTTCGACCCGGAAGTGCTGCTGAGCCTGATCGAGGAGCAGGGCATCACCCAGGTGTTCGGGCTGCCGATGATGTACCGGGCCATGCTCGACCACCCGGCCTTCGCCGGCCGGGACCTGGCCAGCCTGCGGCGAGCGGTGTACGCGATGGCGCCGATGCCGGACGCGCTGATCCGGCGCTGCCTGGACGGGTTCGGCTGTGACTTCGCGCTGCTGTTCGGCCAGACCGAGATGAGCCCGTGCACCACGCTGTTCCGGCCCGAGCACCAGCTGTCGCACATCGGCGCGGTGGGCACGCCGCTGACCGGCGTCCAGGTCGCGATCATGGGCCCGGACGGCGAACTGCTGCCCCAGGGCGAGCCGGGCGAGATCGTGTACCGCGGGCCCAGCACGATGACCGAGTACCTCGACAACCCCGACGCCACCGCCACCGCGTTCTCCCGCGGCTGGTTCCACTCCGGGGACGTGGGCCGGTTCGGCCCGGACGGCGTGCTCTGGTTCGCCGACCGGTACAAGGACGTGATCAAGACCGGCGGAGAGAACGTCGCGTCCATCGAGGTCGAGAAGGCCATCTACGCGGCCGAGCCGCGGGTGGCCGAGGCCGTGGTCATCGGGCTGCCGCACGAGCGGTGGAGCGAGGCCATCACCGCGGTGGTGGTCCCCAGGCCCGGCGAGACCATCGAGGCCGCGGCGCTGATCGCCGCGCTCAAGGCCCGGCTGGACGCTTACAAGGTGCCCAAGGCGATCATCGTCCAGGCCGAGCTGCCCAGGACCTCGACCGGCAAGATCCAGAAGAACGTGCTGCGCGACCAGCACGCCGCCCACTACGGCGGCCGGGGCCGGGCCGAGGCCGATCGCCGCGGCCAGGGCCGCGCCGGCCATGACAACGGCGGAACGTCGAACAATAGCCATTAGTTCTCCTAATGCGAGGAGGATGGCGTAATGGATTCGAGCCGGTTGGCTACCGGCGAGTAGGTTATAATGCGCGTCCATCGTCCGTCGTAGACGTCAACCGAATGGCGGGGGAATTATCCGTGGCCGTTTTTCCGGGCCGGTAGCCGTAGTTTGCCGCTTGCTGATCTATTTCCGGGAAGGGCCCGGACGGTTAGGATCCGAGCATGCACAAGACCGGGCAAAGCACACGCGGGCGGGGCGCACGTTTCTGGTCGATCGTCGCGGTAGCGGCTGCCGCGGCCTTGACGCTGGCCGGGTCTCCGGCCCTGGCCACCACGAGCCATCCCATTTCTCGCCTCGCGAGCGGCGGTCGTGCGTACTCACCGCCCCCCACCTACCGGGCCCACGACTACGCCGGCGGCCAGGCCATGGACATCCTGCCCGCCGGCGAGAACGGCCTGGTCAACCTGGCTCAGCTGAAGAAGTTCGAGCGCACCGGCCAGCGGCCGGCCAATAGCCAGGACGAGCTCGCGCCCTACGCCAACCTGGTGTTCGGGGCCAGGTCCTTGACCGACGCCTCGCTGAGCCGCTACTACCTCGACGAGTCGTTCGGCATCGCGCACGGGCAGATCGCCGCGACCGAGCATCCCTCCGCGTCGGTGCCCGTGGTCATCTACCGCGATCGGCACGACATCCCGCACGTCTACGGGGCCACCGATCCGGCCATGGCGTTCGGCGCCGGCTACGCCCAGGCCCAGGACCGGCTGTTCCTGATGGACGTGCTGCGGCATTACGGGGCCGGGACGCTCACCTCGCTCCTGGGGCCGTCGTGCGCCGACGAGCAGATGGACCACAACGAGCTGCTGCTGGCTCCGTACACCGCCGCTCAGGCCAATGCCCAGGTCAACAAGCTGCCGGCCGAGTTCGGCGCCCAGGGCCGCCTGGCCCTGAGCATGATCCGCAGCTACGTGGCCGGCATCAACGCCTACATCGCCAGGGCTAAGAAGAACGCGGCGCTCATGCCCGCCGAGTACACCCTGCTCGGCCCGCCCAAGCCGTGGACCCCGGCCGACGTGGTCGCCGTCTCCAGCCTCATCGGCGGCATCTTCGGTGACGGCGGCGGCGGCGAGGTCGGCAACGCGGCCCTGCTCAGCTACCTCCAGGGCCGGCTCGGCCGGGCCGCTGGGACGACCGCGTTCACCGAGTTCAGGGAGCAGAACGACCCGGCCGCCCCGACGACCGTGGTCGACAAGTCGTTCCCCTACGAGATCGGTGGCCGGGTCAACCCGGCCACCATCGCGCTGCCCGACCACCCCGGCGCCCCGCTCACCGGCACGCCCGCCGACCTGACCAAGGGCTGTTCCAAGACCCAGCTCGGCCCGGACGCCCGGTCGATCCTGGAGGGCCTGCTGCGGCTGCCCGCCCAGATGAGCAATGCCCTGGTCGTGGGGGCCAGCCACTCGGCCGACGGGCACCCGATCGCGGTTTTCGGCCCGCAGGTGTCCTACTTCGCGCCCGGCATCTTGATGCAGGAGGACCTGCACGCGCCGGGCTACGACGCCGAGGGCGCGTCCTTCCCCGGCACCGGCTTCGTCGAGCTGGGTCGCGGCGAGGACTACGCCTGGTCGGCCACGTCCTCCGGCAGCGACCTGACCGACCAGCGGCTGGAACTGATCTGCAGCCCGCGCGGCGGCCAGGTGCCGGCCCGTGGCACCTGGTACCGCTACCGCGGCAAGTGCGTCCCGATGGTGAACGAGAAGTTCAGCGACGGGAAGGGCCCGGTGCACCAGATCCACCTGACGGTGCACGGCGTGGTCCAGGGCTGGACCACCGCCTCGCACGGGCGTCCGGTGGCCGTCGTCGATGAGCGCTCCACCTACAACCACGACGTGGACTCGGTGATCGGCTTCCTGCACTTCGGGGAGCCCGCGCTGACCCACAGCCCGCGGTCGTGGATGGCCGGGGCCAGCAAAATCGGCTTCACCTTCAACTGGTTCTACATCGACAGCAAGAACATCGCCTACTACGTCAGCGGCCGGGACCCGGTGCGGCCCAGCTTCGTGGATCCCAACCTGCCCACCTGGGGCACCGGCGGGTCGGAGTGGCGCGGCTTCCTGCCCAGCGACCAGCACGTGCACGAGATCAACCCGCCGCAGGGCTTTTTCGACAGCTGGAACAACAAGCCCGCGCCGCTGTTCTCCGCCGCCGACAACCAGTATGGATACGGGCCGGTGTACCGGGTGCAGATGCTGACCACCCAGATCAGGCACCAGTTCGCCCGGCACCACGGGAAGATCACCAGGGCCGACCTGGCCCAGGCCATGGAGACCGCGGCCACTCAGGACCTGGACGGGCTCACGATCCTGCCCGCGTTGCTGCGGGCCGTCCGCGGTCACGCCGAGCCGGCCGGGGTGGGCCAGGTGCTGGCCGTGCTCCGGGCCTGGTACGCCGACGGCGCCCACCGGATCCTGGCCACCCCGGGCAGCAAGCAGTACCAGCAGGCCGCCGCGGTGGCGATCATGGACCAGCTCACGCCGACCCTGATCCGGGCCATCTTCGACCCGATCTTCGCCAGGGGTGGCGTCAGCTCGCAGGGCTACCGTGTCCTGCCCATGGGCTTTGTTAACGATCCGAATAACGATGGCGGTCACCTGGGCAGCGCCTACGACGGCGGCTGGGAGGGCTACGTGGTGAAGGCCCTGGGCCAGTTCAGCGGGACGAAGGTCGGTCAGCCCTTCGGTGCCGCCGTCACCAGCCGGCTGTGCGGCAGTCGCGGGCTGTCGCACTGCCTCCCGGCCCTGAACGCCGCGCTGGCCGCCACCTACCGCGCGATGGTCAAGGCCAACAAGGGGTCGACCGCGGTGGCCTCATGGACGGCCGACGCCGCCACCGTGGCGGCCAAGGTGACGATGCCGGAGTTCGACGCCCTGGCCTTCCAGGCCCTCGGCATCGTCGGCCAGCCCGACCTGCCGTGGCAGAACCGCCCGACGTTCCAGCAGGTGGTGTCGTTCCCGGCCCACCGCCCCGGCCCAGCCGCCTGAGCCGCCCGCCGCCCGGACGGCGCCGCCTCCGGCGGCCGATACCGTGGCCGGAGCCCTGGCGGCACTTGCGCTGCCGCCAGGGCGCCGAGATTTAATCGAGAAGGGTATTTTCCTGGTCAGCCGGCGGACGAGCCGCCGGTCTTAGCCAACCGTCAGCCGAAAGGCGCGTGCGTAAAGCGCGCGATGCAATCGACCGTCACAGGTCATGCGCTATCGGACCGAGGCGCGGCCGCCAATAATGACCATTCCGGTCGCGGCGATATTCAGGCCGGCGGTATCTCGCCCGACCCCCGGACAATGAGCCGGGTCGGCAGCTTGATCCGGCGGGCCGGATCGCGGTCCCCGGCCAGCCGCTGGAACAGGAGTTCCGCCGCGATGCGGCCGAGGCCCGCGGTGTCCTGGGCGACAACGGTGGTCCCCGGCGTCACCAGGTCGGCCAGCTCGAAGTCGTCGAACCCGACCAGCGCCAGCCGCAGCCCGGCCGCGCTCAGCCCCCTGAGCTCGCGCAGCGCCAGCGCCGTGGCCCGGTTGTTGCCGCAGAACAGCGCGGTGACCGGGGCCGGGCCGCCGGTCATCCGGGCCATCGCCTGGGCCACGGACTCCCGGTCGAGCGGGGTCATGGTGACCCAGGACGGGTCGACCGGCTGGCCCGCGTCGGCCATCGCGGCCAGGTAGCCCTCGTGCCGGCGGGCCGCGGTGTAGATCTGGGGCGCGTCGCCGAGGTACCCGATCCGCCGGTGGCCGGCGCCGAGCAGGTGGGCCACGCCCTCGCGGGCGCCGCGCCGGTTGTCGCTGAGCACGGTGTCCGCCTCGATCTGGCCCGGCGGCCGGTCCACGAACACGGCCGCGGTGCCGGCCGCGATCTCCGGCAGCAGGTAGGCGTGGTTCTCCGAGGCCGGGATGATGATCAGGCCGTCGACCCGGCGGGCGCAGAAGGCCAGCGTCAGCTCGCGCTCGCGGTCCGGGTCCTCGTCGCTGGAGCCGGTCAGCAGCAGCGAGGCGTGCTGGTGGGCCACGTCCTCCACCGCGCGCGACAGCGTGGAGTAGAACGGGTCGCCGATGTCCTCGAGCACCAGCCCGAGCGAGGCGGTCTGGCCCTTGCGCAGCAGCCGGGCGCCCTCGTTGCGGCGGTAGCCCAGCTCGGCGATGGCGCTGTGCACCCGCTCGATGACCTGCGGCCGCACCCCTGGCTCCCCGTTGACCACGCGAGAGACCGTCTTGAGCGCCACGCCGGCGCGGCCGGCCACGTCTTTCATGGTCGGTCGGACCCGGTTGCCCGTCATGCCAGCCCTTCGTGTCGGAACAACAGAGTCTTTCGAACAACAGAGTCTTTCGAACAACAGAGTCTTTCGAACAACAGAGTCGTATCAACAACAGAGTTAAGACGCGCCAGGCTAGGGTGCGGGTTCCCGCGGGGTTGAGGGGAGCGTACCGGGCGGCGGAAGCGTACGGGGATGAGTGGGAGGGAAGGCCGGTGCTGGGGGTTCCGGCCTCCCCTCCCAGGGGTGCCCGGCTGAATCAGCCGGGCGGAGATGGCCTAGCCGGCCGAGATGTCGAAGATGCCGATCGACCCGTTAGTGGTCGTGGCCGGCAGCGTGACGCTGGCGACCGTCTTCGAGCTGTCGATCGGGATCGTCTGGCTGAATATGTAGGTGTTGACCGACTGCATGCCTCCGTCGAAGTTGCGGTAGGGGGTGGTGGCGACGATCGCGTTGCCGAAGCTCGGGCTGGAGTTGTTGGCGTTGAGCGTCCAGTCGCTGAAGCCCAGCGTCGCCGTCGACGACGTTCCGTCGGTGTAGTTGACCGTCACCGTGCCGAACGCCCCGGTGCTGGCGGCGTTGGTGGCGCTGCCCAGGAACCCGAGGCTGCTCGCCCCGGCCGGGGTGTTCACCGGGACGGTCTGGCCGCCGGTGTAGACGGCGTCCGGCTGGCCGGCCGGCGTGGTCGGCCAGGTGTAGGTCAGGCCGCCCGAGGTGATGGTCCCGCCGGGGGTCAGGCCCGCCGCGGCCAGCGCCTGCGCCGAGTAGCTGAACCCGTCGCCGTCGTAGTTGGCCGCCCCGCCGTCGCCGTCATTGCTGATGCCGGTGACGTTGAAGTACGGGGCCAGGTCGCCCGGCTTGTCGACGATCACGGCCAGCTGCACCGGGATTATCTTCCCCGCGCTGCTGGTCAGGTCGACCGTGACCGTGTAGGCACCCTCGGTCGAGCCGCCGGTGACATTGAGGGACGCGGTGGCGGTGCCGTTGGCACCGACCGAGAGCGTCCCGCTCGACGGGCTGACCGTGACGCCCGACGACGCGCTGGCCGTCCAGTTCACGGTCTGCGAGCTGGCCAGGGACGAGGCCACCGACAGCGTGGCCGTGCCCGACTGGCCGGGCTGGATGTACAGCGCCGACGGGCTGACAGAAGCGGTGGCCGCGAACACCGGGCCGTAGGACGCCGGCGCGTCCTGCGGCGCGCTGCCCCAGGAAGTGGCCGTGTTGCCCAGCGTCCAGTCCAGCGTGGCGCCGCGGCGCAGGGTGGAGAACTTCATGTGGAGCTTGCTGTAGTTGGCCCCGTTGAGCCGCAGCGAGTCCACGTAGAAGCGGGTCGGCGAGGCGCCGGGGGCGTTGCTGGTGATGGTGGTGCCCTGCGGCAGGTGGATGGCGATGTGCGGGAAGCCCGGGCTGGCCAGCACCAGCTGGTCGCTGCCCGAGTTCTCCGGGTACATGCCCAGCATCTCCCAGATGAACGCGGAGCTGTTGGCGCCCAGGTCGTCGTTGTTGGGCAGTCCGGTCGGGCCCGGCAGGTACATGCCGTTGCGGATGTTGTTGACCGCCTGCTGGGTGCCGGCCGGGTCGCCCGCGTAGTCCAGCGCGTTCTGCTCGCCGAAGTCGAACTCGTTGGTGAGCTGGCCGAACATGCCGAAGCCGTCCGGCTGAGACAGGTACTGCCGCAACTCCGGCACCACCTTGGCGTCGCCGCCGAGCAGCGAGAACAGCCCGGCGTAGTCGTTGGGCACGTTCCACAGGTACTCGTAGGCGTCGCCCTCGACGTAGTGCGAGGCGGTGGTGGGCGAGATGCCGGTCACGAACGCGCCGTTCTGGTCTCGCGGGGTGAGCAGGCCGCTGGCGCTGTCGAAGACATTCACCCAGTTGTTGGCCCGGTTCTGGAGCATCGTGGCGTCGGTGGTGTCACCCAGCGCCTTGGCCATCTGGGCCGTCGCGAAGTCCTCGCTGTCATACTCCAGCAGCGTCGGCACCTGACCGTGGGAGTTGCAGCAGCCGTAGCTGCCGTCCTCGGGCAGGTAGCCGTACTTCTGTTCCAGCGCCTCCCCTGGTCGCACGTCGTTGACCGTGGTGGCCTGCTTGACCATGTCGGCCAGGGCATCGTGGGTATGGAACTGCCGGGCCCCGAACGCGTAGGCATCGGCGATGATCGAGTCCGACGGGTCCCCGACCATCACGTAGTTGTTCAGGTTCAGGTAGCCCCACTGCTGGAGCAGTCCGTCCTCGGCGTAGTAGTTGGCCTGCGACTGGGCCATGTCGCCGGCGGCTCTCGGGTCCAGCATGGCCTGGAGCTGGGCCAGCGAGTGGTAGGTGTCCCAGCCGGAGAAGATCCCGTACTGGTTGGCCTGCCCGCTGGCCAGCGTGTGCACTTTCATGTCGGAGCCCATGAACTGGCCGTTGACGTCGCTGGTGATGTTGGGCTGCACGAAGTCCTTGTACAGCAGGCTGTAGAACTCCTGGGTCTGGGCGTAGGTGCCGCCCGAGACCTGGATCCGGCCCAGCAGCTTGTTCCAGTCCGCCTGGGCGGCGCTGCGGACCGCGCCGAAGTTCCAGCCCGAGTTCTCGGTCTGCCAGTTCTGCTGGGCGTTGGCGGCGCTCACGTAGGAGATGCCGACCTTGGCGTCGATGACCGGGTTCGAGGTGGTGTCGAAGGTCAGGAAGACCGAGTCGGGGGTGGTCTGGCCCGGCTCGGTGACGATCTGCGACGCGGTGAACGGGTGGTTGAAGACGATGTCGAAGTAGACGGTGTACTGCTGGACCTGGCCGTCGTTCACCGGCTCGCCGCAGAACTGGCCGCTGGTGACCGAGCCCTGGATCTCGTCGTTGCCGACGATCGTGGCGCTGGTCCCTTCGTTGCCGTTCTGGCTGGCCATCAGCTTGACCAGGAAGTCGGCCTGGGTCGTCTTGGGGAACGTGAACTGACCCATCGCGCTGTGCGGCGTCTCCGCGAAGTCGGAGGTGATGGTGTCGGGCAGGTTGCTCTCGGCCGAGTAGTAGCCCGCCTGCGCGACCTCGGCGGTGTTGGTGAACGAGGTCACGGACTTGGCCGGGTCACCGCTCGGGAGCCCGCCGGTCATGGGCAGGATCGGCACGTCGCCGGCCGCGCCGCAGCCGGGGCCCGAGATGTGGGTCAGGCTGTAGCCCCACAGCTGCGAGTCGCCGTAGTTGTAACCGCCGCCGGCGTTGTTGTTGGGCATGGTGTCGGGGCTCCACTGCACCTGGCCGAACGGCACATCGGCGCCGGGGAAGGTGTTCCCGCCGCCTGAGGTCCAGGTGCGGGTGTCCACCATCGCGGCCGGGTCGGTGACCGGCTTGGTGACCGTGGCGTGGTTCCTGGCGCCGCGCGGCAGCGCCGAGACTGGCAGCTTGGCCGGGCAGTTGCTGAGGTGCCCGGATGAGGTGATGGTGCAGTGCGCGGTGCGCAGGTTGCGCGGCTTGCGCAGGCTCGCGGCCTTGGGCAGGTGCCCGGTCCTGGGCGCGGCCGTGGCCGCGGAGCCGGGCCGCGGGGTAGCCGACGCGGGAACGGCGGCCGTTAACGTCAGGGCGGCTATGGATGCGATGCCAAGCGCCATGGACGCCGACAGGCGCCAGACGCGGTGCGGGGTTAGCTTGCCTCTCATCAGCCCTTCCTCGGTCTCGGGCGTGCAGCATCCCCCCGCACTGCTGGCGCGCCGATGACAACGATGTCATCGACAGGTCATCACGGCCGGTCCGTGATGTCAATGGACTGGTTTGCCTGGGTCTGCTGGGATACCGCGAGCTACGACGTCGGGCCTGTACGACCGGCGGGGACCGGCTCGGGCCGCTGACCAAATTGCGGGCAGCTCTCCGCCCTCCCGCTCGTGGTGCCGGGCGCGGCCAACGGCCCGGTCAGCCCTCCGGCTCCGGCACGTAATGCCGGGAGTGGTCGGCCGGATCGAGCCAGACCCGCATGACCACCTTCGAGGTCGGGTCGCGGAACCGCTCCTGCGTCGGCACCCAGCCAGGGCCCGGCCGGGCCGCCTGGCCGTGGCCGCGCCGCCGCGGCGCCCTGGCCGGCCCTGGCGGGATCAGCTCGGGCAGGTCGCCCAGCGCCGCCGCCACCTCGTCGGTGAACTCTGCCGCCAGCACCAGGCCGATCCGCCGGTCGAACTCTCCCGCGTCCAGCCGCCCCTGCGCGTAGTGCTCGCGCAGCAGGCCGATGACCCGCTCCCGGTCGGCCTCGCTGGCCTGGCTGCGCGGAGCGCCCGCCACCGCTACCGTGCCGCCGGCTCGACCACCACCGCGGTGCCGTAGGCCACGATCTCCGTGAGCTGCTGGCCCAGCTCCGAGGAGTCGAACCGCATGGCCACCACGGCGTTCGCGCCCAGCAGCCGGGCGTTCTCGATCAGCCGGTCGATGGCGTGCCTGCGGCTGTCCTCGAGCAATTCGGTGTACTGGGTGACCTCGCCCTGGCGCAGGGCCTTGAATCCGGCCCCCATTGACTTGGCCAGGCCCATGCTCCGGACCACCAGCCCGAAGGCCAGGCCAAGGTCCTGCTGGACGGTCATGCCAGGCAGTTGGAGCCCGGTGGTCACCGGAAAGCGTGCAGCGGCGGATTCGGTCATGCTGCTTATCCTACGAGGCGCTCGGCAGATGGAATTGCGGTGACAGATACGCAACATCGCGGCGGGCTCGCGGGCCGGCCATTTATGCTGGTGCGGCCTTAACCCCGCTCTGCTTGTCCCGTTTCGGGGGATTCCGTGCGACTGTGCACTATGCCCGCATGCGCTCTGCTCGTCGCGGCTGCCGCCGTGGCCAGCAGTCTGGCTGCCACGCCCGCCGCCAGCGCGGATGCCAGCGACATCACGATCGTCAGCGTGGCGCCGCCGCAGTCGGCACCGGGCGGACCCACGCCCGACGCGGGCCAGATCACCGTGACGGCAAATGCCGGCTCGCAGATCACCGCCAACTCCATGACAGTTCACCTGTTTAACGGGTCACAGCAGGTTCTTCAGGTCAGCGGGTTCGTCCAGATCGGCGGAGTCACCGGCGGCCCCGGCGAGGAAATCTGGCAGCTTCCCGCGGATGCCGCGGTCACGAACCAGCAACTTCAGCCGGGGACTTACACCGCCACGGTTGACGCGACCGACAATGCGGGAACGCAGGACGGCCTGAGTGGCGGCAGCTTCCCGTTCCTGATCCAGCCGTCCGTCACGCTGAAGGCAAGTCCGCAGACCGTCAGCTATACCCAGCAGACAGTGAAGTTCTCCGGACAGGCAACGCAGCTTGCGCCCGGCGCCACTGCGTCGACCGCGTACGCCAGGCAGCCGCTCATGATCCGCGGTCCCAGCACCACCGCCAACCCCACCGGCACCTACTCCATGACGACCGACGCCGGGGGCAACTTCCAACTCTCGGTCAAGCCACCGGCCGGCAACTTCCATGCCGATATCCCGGGCACCCCGACCATGGCCAGCGCGCAGTCGCCGGTCGTGGCGGTCGGCGCCTCGCCCACGCCCGTACGGCTAGCGGCCAAGTTCACCAGCGATGCCATCGAGTACGGGCACGGCGACGAGATGACCGGCTCGCTCAAGTACTACCAGTCGGCTAAGACACTCAAGCCGCTGCCGGACACGACCGTCACCATCACCCGGCTGACCCCGCCCGGCGAGCCCAAGATCACCGCCAAGACCAACTCGGCCGGCCAGTTCACCGCCCGCATCCCCCGGCAGACCGCTACCGGGACCTGGGCCGTCACGGCGGGCGGGACCGCCCTGCTGGGCAAGGCGCTGGTGACCAGGACGCTGGCCGTGCACCAGACCACCGGGTTCAAGCGGACCAGCATGACGCTCAGCGCGTTCGGCGTGCTGACGGTCAAGACCTGCCTGGTCGACACCTCGCCGGGCCGCTCAGGCACGATCGTGACCTCGCCCGTGCGGCTGCAGTACGGGCGGAGCGCCAGGGGCCGGTGGAAGCAGCTTCTCACCATCCAGCCGACCTCCGGGGTGGCGTACTGCCCTGGCCGGTCGCCGCTGTGGACCATCTCCGTCAACGCCCCGGAGCAGAACGCCTACTACCGGCTGCGGTTCGCGGGGACGCCGACCCTGCGGGTGTCGGTCAGCAAGGTCCGGCACCTGTGGCGTGACGCCACCAGGATCACCTCGTTCAAGATCTCGCCCCGTCACGTGCACGCGAAGGGCGCCGTCACCGTCTCAGGCCGGCTGTGGCGCTCGGACACCACGCCCGGGTCCGGTTCCCCTGCCAACGGCCCGTGGTTGCCGTACGCCGGCCGCAAGGTGGCGATCTTGTTCATCTACAAGGGCCAGGCGTTCGTGTTCGACAGCGAGCCCAGGACCAACTCGCAGGGCGACTTCAGCGGCCTGTTCACGGCCTACGTGACAGCCAAGTGGCTGGCCCAGTACAACGGCGACAAGATGCACTTCGCGGCCACGTCCCCGCAAATCAAGGTCAAGGTCAGCGGCAGCTCGACCAAGCTGCTCCAGCTCGCTCACCTGATGCGCGCCGGGTACCGCGTCGGCTAGCCAGGCCGGCCAGTCCATTAGCGGGCCCGGCGGTCAGACGGCCCAGGACGGCGGGCGCTTGGCCAGGAACGCGGCCATGCCCTCGGCCGCCTCGGCGGAGCCGAACAGCCGGGCCGACTGCGCCGCCAGCGCCTCGCCGTCGGCGTCGAACCGGGCCAGCAGCCCGGCCGTCAGCAGCGGCTTGGTCTCGGCCAGCCCCTGCGGCGAGGCCGTGCGCAGCAGGTCCAGCACCGCCAGCGTGCCCGCGTCGATGTCATCCACCGCCTCGGTGATCAGGCCCATGGCGGCCGCGGCCGGCGCGCCGAACGTCTCCCCGGTCAGGTAGTACCGGCCGGCCGAGCGCGGTGACAGCCGGGGCAGCGTGGTCAGCGAGATGATCGCGGGCGCCAGGCCCAGCCGCACCTCGGAGAACGCGAACGTGGACGCCGGCCCGGCCAGCGCGATGTCACAGGCGCCGACCAGCCCCATCCCGCCCGCGCGGACGTGCCCGTCGATGCTGGCCACCACCGGCTTGGGCAGCGCGATGATCTGCCGCAGCAGCCCCATCAGCCGCGCGGTGCCCTGGGCCATCCCGCCCTCGCGCGCCTCGGCCAGGTCGGCCCCGGCGCAGAACGTCGACCCGGTGTGGGTCAGCTCCACCGCCCGCACCCCGTCGTCGGCCGCCGCGGCCGCCAGCGCGTCCTCGAGCTGGGTCATCAGCGCCGCCGACAGCGCGTTGCGGTTGCGCGGCGAGTCCAGCGCGATACGCGCGATGCGCCGGTCGGCCGAGTAGTCCACGAGCGCGTCGGTCATCAGCGGTTCCTCCGCCATCCGGTAAACGGCGCCAGCCCCAGCCGCTCAGTACGACTTGGGAAGTGCGACTTGGGAAGTGCGATTTGGGAAGTGCGATTTGGGAAGTGCGATTTGTCAGTACGACTTGGGCAGGCCGAGCGAGTTCTGGGCCACGAAGTTGAGGATCATCTCCCGGCTGACCGGCGCGATGCGCGTCGTCCGGCTCAGCGCCAGCAGCGAGGCCACCCCGTACTCCCTGGTCAGCCCGTTGCCGCCGAGCGACTGCACGGCCTGGTCCACGGCCCGGACGCTGGCCTCGGCGGCCGCGTACTTGGCCATGTTGGCCGCCTCGCCGGCCGCCTGGTCGGCGCCGGCGTCCTGTAGCGTGGCCGCCTTCTGCATCATCAGCTTGGCCAGCTCCAGCTCGATCTTGACCTGGGCCAGCGGATGGGCGATGCCCTGGTGCGCCCCGACCGGCACGTCCCAGACGGTGCGCTCCCGCACGTAGCTGACCGCCTTGTCGAGCGCGTAGCGGCCGGTGCCGATGGCCATGGCCGACGCCAAGATCCGCTCCGGGTTGAGTCCGGCGAACAACTGCATCAGGCCCGCGTCCGGCTCCCCGACCAGAGCGTCGGCCGGCAGCCGGACCTCGTCCAGGAACAGCAGGAACTGCTGCTCCGGGCTGACCAGCTCCATTTCCACCGGCCGGAACGTGAAGCCCTTGGCGTCGGTCGGAACCGCGAACAGCGCCGGCCGCAGCCGGCCGGTCCTGGCGTCCGCGGTCCGGCCCACGATCATCACCGCGTCGGCCTCGTCCACGCCGGAGATGAATACCTTGCGGCCCGACAGCACCCACTGGTCGCCGTCGCGCTCGGCCACCGTGGTCAGCCGGTGCGAGTTGGACCCCGCGTCCGGCTCGGTGATCCCGAACGCCATGATGGCCGCCCCGCTGGCCAGGCTGGGCAGCCAGTGCCGCTTCTGCGCGTCGGTGCCGAACCGGGCGATGATCGTGCCGCAGATCGCGGGCGAGACCACCATCATCAGCAGACCGCAGCCCGCCGCGGCCAGTTCCTCCAGCACCACCGCCAGCTCGTACAGCCCGGCGCCACCCCCGCCGTACTGCTCGGGCAGGTTCACGCCGAGGAACCCGAGCTTGCCCGCCTCCCGCCACAGCTCGGTCAGCTTCCCGCCGTTGCGGGCCTGGGTGATGTAGTACTGGTAGCCGTACCGGCGGCCCAGCTCGGCCGCCGCCGATCGCAGCGCCGCGCGCTCATCGCTCTCGGTAAAGCTCAAGGTTTCCGCCGACACGCAGGCAAGCTTACGTATCCCCACCCGGCAGCGGAATGCCCCGAGCGTCGTGACCGTCCGGGGTCGCGATTCGCTGATCCTCTCGCCAGATCGCGGTCACCTGGTTGTTTCTCCGGGCTCATCGGTAAAAAGCTGTAGATTCTCTCTTCCCTTGGACGTCAGCTGAGGTACACAGGTTCTTTAGGTTCCAAACCGATCGGTCGGGGTGACCGATCGGCGGTCCGCCCGGTCGCCTCCAGGACAACTCGCCCGCACCAGCCCAGCCAGCCGTCGGCTCGCGCGTGCTCGCCACGCGCTCAGCGACAACGTCGTCGCGCCCGGCGCGGCCCAGGCCGGTGCAGCCAGTGGCCTACGTCAAAGACGCCGTGCAGGCCCCGCGTCGCGGCGCGGTGCCCGCGGAGGCCCGGGTCGGCTCCGCCACCGCCCCACCGCCACCGCCACCGCCACCGCCACCGCCGGCCCGGCCGGCTCCACTGGCGAAACGACCTCAGCTTTTGATCACCGTGGGGGATTTCGGGTGTTGGAGCACCCGAAATCCCCCACGCTCATGGAATACCCGCACCCTCAGAGGCGGCCGGCGGCGCGGAGCAGGTCGACTAGCTCGGCGTGCGGCAGGGCGTGGGAGACGTGGCCGCCGCGGCCGGTGACGGTGACGGCGGCGAGCAGGCTGTTCAGCACAGCCTCCTCGGTGGCCTCGACCACGGCCGCGAACAGCGGGTCCAGGTCGCGGCCGGTCAGCGGCGGCCCGGGCGCGGCCTGATCGCGCGGCGCGCGCAGCCCGGTGGCCAGGCCGAGGAAGATCTCGCCGCTGCCATGCCGGGCCGTGGAGCCCGTCCGGGCCAGCCCGAGCCCGGCCCGCCGGGCCAGCCGCGCGCACCCGGCCGAGTCCAGCGGCGCATCGGTCAC
>Ga0134126_10003389_pt1 | contig 19977 bp, 16 predicted proteins | sample KB31752_FD_96881 | JGI IMG/M metagenome (GOLD analysis project Ga0134126, IMG submission 96881) | Terrestrial soil microbial communities with excess Nitrogen fertilizer from Kellogg Biological Station, Michigan, USA - KB3-175-2 | ecosystem: Environmental > Terrestrial > Soil > Unclassified ...
GGATGCGCTGCGCCTGGTGTACTTCAGCCAGATGCGCGAGCTGGACGAGAACCTGACGCTGCGGCGCGCACTGGCTCCGGAAGGCGATTCGGTGATTCATAACGGCAGGCCTGTGCACGTGGCGAGCTGGGCCGCGCGGTTTCTCTTCAATGGAGAGCAGTTGAACCAGCCGGTACGCAACCTGAGCGGCGGCGAGAGGGCGCGTGTGCTGATCGCACGGCTCATGCTGCAGCCTGCCGACGTGCTGCTGCTGGACGAGCCGACGAACGACCTCGATATCCCCACGCTGGAAATTCTGGAAGACAATCTGCTGGAGTTTCCCGGTGCGCTGGTGCTTGTGACGCACGATCGATATCTGCTGAATCGCGTGGCTTCCACGGTGTTGGGGCTCGATGGCCGCGGGCATGCGGGGCAGTTTGCGGATTTTGCGCAGTGGGAGCAGTGGATGGCGGAGCAGGAGGCGGAATCGATCAGGCCGGCGAACAGTTCCGACGATGCCCGGCCTGCGCCTGCGGGCATGTCGCTGCCGGGCAAGAAGAAACTCTCCTATATGGAAGCACGCGAGTTCGCCACCATCGAGCACCGCGTGGAAGAGTCAGATGCGCGGCTTGCCGCGGCGCGGGAGATGCTCGAGCAGCCGGCGATCGCCACCGATGCAGCCGCTCTGCAGCAGGCATTGGCGGAGCTGGCCGCGGCCGAAGAAGAGAGTCACGCACTCTACGCGCGCTGGGCCGAACTCAGCGAAAAATCGGGCTGAGACTCGGTACATGATAGAAACTAGTTACGGGCGCTGAATTTGCGCGCCCGTCCCGCTTATGCACAATGGAGTGAAGGTTTTAATTGTCGAGGACGAGCCGCACGCTCTTACCGGGCTGGCGGAGCTCATCTCGGGTTGGGGTTACCGCACAGAAACGGCGCGCGATGGCATCGATGGCTGGGAGAAGATCGTGGCGTGGAGCCCTGCCATTGTGGTCACCGACCTCAAGATGCCTCGGCTGGATGGAATTGGCTTGCTGGCGCGCCTCTCCGAAGAAGGGCACCAATTCAACTCCGGGCCGGCGGTGATCCTGCTGACCGCGCAAGGGACGATCCAGACGGCCGTTGAGGCCATGAAGCTGGGGGCATACGACTTCCTGACCAAGCCCGTGGACGCGGCGCGTCTGCGCAACATCCTGGCCAATGCCACGAGGCAGCGGGAGACGGAGATTGAACTTGAAGTGGCGCGGCGGCGCCTGCGCGAAACCGGCGTGCTTGGCTCAATGGTGGGGACGTCGAAGGCCATGCGCGAGATCTTTGCGCTGATCGAGCAGATTGCGCCGTCGAACGTTTCCGTCCTGATTACGGGCGAGAGCGGCACCGGCAAGGAGCTGGTGGCGCGCACGCTGCACGATCTGAGCCCGCGCAAGCCGCATCCCTTTGTAGCGGTGAACTGCGCAGCCATTCCGGAGACGCTGATCGAAAGCGAGATCTTCGGACACGAGAAGGGATCATTTACCGGCGCACTGGAGCGGCGCATCGGGTGTTTTGAGCTGGCAACCCAAGGCACGTTGCTGCTGGATGAGCTGGCGGAGATGCCGATTGGCACTCAAGCCAAGCTTCTGCGAGTACTGGAAGAACGCAAGCTGCGGCGGCTGGGCGCGAGGACGGAAGTGGACGTGGATGTGCGGGTGCTGGCGGCGACAAACCGCAGTCCCGACGACGCAATCTCAAGCGGGAGCCTGCGCTCAGACCTTTTCTACCGGCTGAACGTGTTTCATATTCACCTTCCGCCGCTTCGGACACATATCGAAGACCTGCCCGCGATGTCCGAAGCGATGCTGAGGGAGATGAACACCAAACACGGGCGCAAGGTGTCCGGGCTGGCGCCATCGATCCTTGACCGCATGATTGCCTACAACTGGCCAGGAAACGCACGCGAATTGCGCAACACGATCGAGCGGGCGGTGATTCTTTGTCCTGACGGAATGCCGCTCGATGCGGGGCATCTTCCGCCGGGCTTCGGGAAACAGCAGACAGCGGCGCCGCTGGCCGACGACACAAGCCTGGTGCCGGTGCATGTGGGCAATACGGTAGACGAAGCGGAGCGCATGCTAATTCTGAAGACGCTGGAAGCGACGGGACAGAACAAGACGCGAGCCGCCGAGATTCTGGGCGTAAGCCTCAAGACGCTGCACAACAAGCTGAAGGAATACAACCAGGGCGGGCAGCAGGCCTAAGCCTTCGTCGGAAAGCGGTCGAGTTGAAGCTGGTCTCCACGCTGCGTCTGCGTGGCCGCTAACGTGCCGGCTGGCAGTTCGATTACCGAGTGGGCGCGGAGCGCACCAGAAATGCGACCCGGGCGAACGGCATGGCGCACCTTCACCACTCTGTGCGCTTTATCCATGTAGAGCAGATCGATGGGGAACTTCATGGCAAAAGTGTGGACGGCCTCGCAGGGCACGATCCACAGTCCTTCACCCGAGTTGAGGCCGGTGCGTCCAAGCAGGCCCTTGTTGCGCCGGCGGGCGGTGCCGGCTATTTCGATGCGGGCGCCGATCTCCGCATTACGGGTAAGGTTCTGCGCGCGCAGGAACTCCGGCGAACCGGGTTCCCGCGCGCCGAGAAGCCGCGCCAGGAGTGAAGGATGGTGGGTGGACGGCACGAGGATCAGTCTCCTGAACGGCTGCTATTGAGGCGCCGCTGGGGTTGAGGGAGTTCCGGAGGATGCGCCGCCCATTTCGGCTCCGGAGGATCCGTAACTGCCTCCGTTGTCAACCAGTCGAGGCTCATTCTTCATCTGATTCACGAGCTGTTCCACCGGGATGGTAGTCTGCGCGGGCGCCGCGGCGGCGCCGGGGTTATTGCCAGTGCCGTCGGGATGATGCATCGGCGTCGTGGAATTCGGGGGCAGGAACGATTCGGTGAATTTCGGATTGGCAATCGTGCCCTCAGGAACGGCCTGCACGATCTCCGGAGTCACGATCACAATCAGCTCCGAATTGGTTTTGTTCTTCGAGATCGACTGGAAGAACTTGCCCAGGATCGGAATGTTGCTGATGTAGGGGATCTTCGAGAGAGTTTCCGTAGTGCGGTTGTCGAGCAGCCCGCCAATGGCAAAGCTCTGGCCCTTGCCCAACTCCACCTCGGTTTTCACGCGGCGCTCGGCAATCGCCGGCACCTGGAATCCGGAGATCGTGACCGCATTGGTGAAGTCGAGGGAACTGACTTCCGAGATTACCTGCAGGTCGATGGTTCCCTGCGGCGTGATGTGCGGCAGGAACGTGAGGCGGACGCCATACTCCTTGAACATGATGGTGACGGTGGGGCCGGAACCTGCGGCGGAGCCCTGAACAACAGGAAACGGATACTCGCCTCCGGCCAGGATCGAGCCCTGCTTTCCGTCCTCCGCCAGCACGTTGGGTTCTGACAGGAGCTGAACCACGCCCTTGTCTTCAAGCGCGCGAATTGTGGCGCCGAGGTCGAGCCCCGGGAAGAAGGCCAGGAGATTCAGATCGTTCGACAGGGTGGCCGTGGAGTTGGAGGAACCGCCGGAACTGTCCAAAGACAGCGAGGGCGGGGAGAACTGCCCGGTACTGACGCCGCTGATTACGTTTCCGAAGCCGGTGGAGAAGAAGTTGATTCCAAGTTCCTTGCTTCGTGTGCGGTCCACGCTGGCAAAATTGCATTTGAGCAAAATCTGCGGCCGCGAAGCAGGCAGGTTCACGTTCAGCAGGTTCACGACTTTTCCGCCTGCGGAGGCGATCTGCACGGCACGGTCGGAGCTGGTGAGATCGTTGACAGTTCCGCGGAGGAACACGGAGCCATTTTCCTCGGAGACGCGGACATTCTGCCCTGCAAGCTCGTTGCGGATCTCACGGCGAACGCCCTCCAGCCGGTCTACTGCGGCTGTGGTGCTGGGACGAATCGTGAGGTTGAAGAACTCCCGGTTTCCGCCCGACTCCCAGAGGATGAGCGTGGTTTCGCCGGCGGCTTTGCCGTTGACCATGATCTCAGAGGGGCTGATGACCGTGGCTTCGGCGAAATCTCCCAAGCCCACGGCAACGCGCTGAACAGGCTGCGCGGTGTCGAGCAGGACTGAGCGGCCGACCACCAGGGACAGGTCGTTGGCGCCATCCTGGCGCGCAACCTGCGAGCCGGCGGACGCCTGGGCCGCATGGGCAGACAGACACGTGACGAGAGCGGCGAAAGTAACGCCGACAATGCAACGAAAGGATGCAAAGTGATTCAGGGTCATTCTCTAGCCTCGGGTGCCGCGAATTTAGCTTCGCTACGCTTACTGCCATTGATCACCTCGACGGCGACGGTACGAACGGGTCGGGCGGCGCCGTGAGAATGCACTTTTACCGCGGTTACTACATCGCCATCGGAGAAGATGTTGCCCATGCCCGTGGTCTTTACCTGGGCCATTTTGGTGTCCAGCGGGTTACGGAGCACAAGCTGGATCTGGGCGTGCGTGCTTGCCAGGCTCAGGAGTTCGGCCTGTTCGGGGCTCACCAGCAGATTGACGACATGCACTTGCTGAGGTTTTCCCTCGGCATCCTTCTGAATGTCAGTTCCGGCGGAAAGGACCTCGATATTCTGCAGCAGGGTTTTGACCTTGGTGCCTTCGTGAGGGTCGGGGTTTCCGGGCGGGTCGCCGGAGGCGAGGACGTCGACTCGCATTCCCGGCGTGACGAATCCGGCCACGCCGACGACTTCATCCACCTTGACCGCGCAGGCGCGCATACCCTGCTTGATGTTGGCCGCCAGGCCGCCGCCGGAGCCCTTGGGGGCCAGGCGGGAATCCAGGATCGGCTCACCTTGATAGAGGTCGGAGGTTACGCCCCGGCCAATCGCGTCTTCAGGCTTGACGAGCACGCCCTTGGGAAGAGAGCCGGCAATCTCGATCGTGGTGAGGTTGGAGGCATTCAGAATGGTGCCCAGCTTGATGTCAGCCGATGCGGCAATCACCTTGATGGTGCGTGAAGCATGATTTGCAGCCACCTTTTGTCCCAGCATCCGGTAGACGAGAAGCGAGGCGATGCCCGCAACTACAAGGGCAAAGAGCAGGACGGTCATAAGTCGACGGTTCATGGTTATACAACTCCGACACTAAAGGGTACGGCAGTTTACTCCACAGTACCCATTGCACAAATGGGTACCCGTTGAATCGGGCAGGTTACTTCCCTGCCACTTGCGTGGCAGAGTCGATGGAGGTGGAAGCAGGATTTTCGGCTGTATACTAGCGAAAACCCGCTCAAACAGGAACGAGAGCCTCCGCCGGAAAGTAACACTCCACCGATCGCCTGGGAGTTACGCAGCCGGAAATGCGAATGGCTGCAGGCGCGAAGGGGTGTTTGGCGGATGTGAGGAAATACGGTTTGACTGACTCGGGTATTCAAGGGCTCGGCCTTTTTCAGGAGCAACGGCAACAGCGCCGAGGCTTTCCGGCGTTTGCCCTCTCGACCGTGGTGCATACGGGGGGTATCTTCGCGATCTCGTATGCTTTGCTGCATGCGCCCGTAATCAAAGACCCGAGCGCCTCGCAATACAAGGTGAGGGAGTTGGAACTGCACCAACCCGAAACGGCTGCTTCGCGAGCGGCTGAAGCGATGTATCCGACGCCGCACCCGGCGCGACCGAAAGACGGGAAGGGAGTTTCTGCGGATCATCCGGCCAAGCAATCCGTACTGCAGAAGGCCGAGGCCACGCTCCCGGTGAGCTTGCCGAAGGGCGGCCAGAGCAAACAGACGCTGATCCAGCCGGAAGTTCCCACGAAACAGGCGATGGCGCAGCCTGCCCCATTGCCTGCAGTGTTGATCTGGACGCCGACGGTGCGGGAGAAGCTCCACCTGAAACCGCCCGCCCCGGATAGTGTTACGACTGCGGACGCGGAGACCTCGCTGGCGGTTCCCAACGAAGAACTGCAACTCGCCAAGCTGCCGCAGCAATCCGTCGACCGTCCGACGAACCTGCCCACGCCTCCGGCCGCGAGCACTACTCCCGTGGCCGTAAAGCAGCCCTCCGATGTGAAGATGGCTCCAGCCACGGTTTCGGCGACGAACGAGCAGCCGACGCCCGCAGCAGTGCTGTCCGTTTCTGACCTGAAACTGAAGGATGGCACGGTGGTGCTTCCCCCGGTGAACGAGTTCAAGGGCGCGGATCAGAAGCCAGGAGTGGAACAAACGCCGCCGTCCGCAGCCGCGAAGGTACTGGGCACGGGGGGCTCTGCGCAGCAGGGCGGCGCCGCGCTGGCCGACGCACAGAAACAAGTCTCGGACAGTGCTGCCTCCGGCGAATCCGCGGAGCGCATTCAACTGCCCCCTAACGGGCGCTTCGGTGTAGTGGTGGTGGGTACGTCGCTCGCGGATCAATATCCGCAGACGCTGCAGATCTGGAGCGACCGCGTGGCCTACACCGCGTACCTGCACGTGGGCACTCCGAAAGCGTGGATCCTGCAATATGCGCAACTGCGCAACGCCGATGCCAATTCCGGGGGAACGGTGGCGCATCTGGAAGCACCGTGGCCGTACGATATTGTGCGACCCAACCTGCTGAGCAAGGACCTTAATGCGGACGCTCTTATGATTCACGGAGTGCTGAACCAGTCGGGACGCCTGGAGAATCTGGCGATCGCTTATCCCGATGGTTACGCTCACGCGAGCTTCGTTCTGCGGGAACTGGCGAAGTGGCAGTTCCGCCCGGCGCAACAGCTGGGCAAGGCCACCCCTGTTGAGGTGCTCTTGATCATCCCGCAGGATGAAGACTAAGGCTTGATGACACGCAGAGGGATGAGTGCGGAGCATGGTATTCCCTCTCTTCAGCACACGTAGAGCGATGTGACATCGCTCCCGTCGTTGGCGGCACCGGCAAACTCCAGGCCGACGCCGTCGCTGCCCCATTGCGTCACGCGCATGCGAACGGTAATGGGCTGCTGGTGAACGAGGCCGCTGGGCTGGAGGCTCATGCGCACTTCAGCGCCGATGGGCCAGCGATCGTGGGTAACAAGGAACAAGCCATTGGGACTCAGATCGCGGATTGCGGGGATGGCCAGCTTTGCATCTTCGGCAATGGAGGTTTGCGGCACATTCGACGGGCCCGGCATGGTGCCCAGCGGCTGAACGGGCGCGGCGGGAAGGGCCCTGGCTTCGCGGCGTCGCGCGGATTCGCGTTCATGACGGCGGCGCAAGCGGGATTGCATTTCCCCGGCGGCGCAAATCAGAAGCTGGTCTCCGGGGCGAGTCTTGGAGAATGAAAGCGTGCGTGGAGGCAGGGCGAGGAGACTGGAGGCATCGCTGCGCACCGGGGCAGTACGAAACGCGGGGAACGACTCGGCGACGTGGACTACGCGATAGTCGGGATCGAGGTACAGAAGGTCGCGCACGGCACCGAAGCCAAACGTGGGGCGCACTTGCTGAGGGCGCATCCAACAGCCCTCGTCAGCTCCGCGGCGGGGTATCCCGAGAAACCTCCACAACGGGGCCATGGGCGCTTCGCCGAGGGTGGCGCCCAGACTGAGAAAGCACTCGTTCGCTTCGTTGTACACACAGAACTGTTGCCGGCGAGTTGTTGCTTCTGCATTCATGAGTATGAGGACCCAGGTTACGATTTGGCTACTTGCGCGGCACGCGGCACGCGGGTTCAAAAGTTTGTGCGGCGCGAGGGATGAATGCCTCAGAGAAGCCTGGCAATCATCCCATCACGCGGTTAAGAGCCTCTGACCGCGGAGCGGCCGGCCTGGATATCCCGGGGCCGCCGCGCCGAGGAGAGACTAGCGGACGCGGGACCGGCGGCGCTGTACGAGCACGCCGAGGACCACGAGGAACAATGCGCCACAGATAATGCGGATTATCATGGTATCCATCGGTTTCTCCTTTCCTCACTTTTTGAAGAAGTTCGCAAACTGCTCAGTGATGACAATCATGGCCGGTCCCAAAGTGACCAGGAACAGGCAGGGGAAAATAAAAAACACGAGCGGGAATAGGAGCTTGATTGTTGTCTTTGCCGCTTGCTCTTCAATTTCCTGCACGCGCTGGGTACGCATGGTGTCAGAGTGCGTACGCAGTGTCTTAGCAATGCTGGTGCCGAATTGTTCTGACTGAACCAGCGTTGAAACCAGGTTGCGGACCATATCGACGTCGGTGCGATCGGCGAGGTTGCGCCATGCATCGGCGCGGGGACGTCCGGCGCGCTGCTCGAGAACGACGATGTCCAGTTCGTCGGCAATGATGGGGTGGGTGCCCGCCAGTTCATTGGCGGTGCGCGCGGTGGCCTGGTCCATACCAAGGCCGGCTTCCAGGCAGATGATGATGAGATCGAGCACATCTGCCAGACCACGCCGAATCTCTTCCTGGCGCTTCTTAATCTTGCGTCCCAGCCAGAAATCCGGGCCGAGGTATCCCAGGCCGAGAGCAACTGCGTAGTACATGAACGGACTCTGGGCGGCCAGACCGGAGAAGGACACGATCAACACCAGGGCGAGAGGCACCAAGACCTTGCTGGCGTAGAAGTAACTGATAGCGGAATCGCCGCGCATCCCTGCACGGATAAGACGCTGCCTGACGACCGAGACCTCGGACTGCGACTTGGGTACGACTTTCTCAACCTTTTCGATGAGGGCGCCCAGCGACACGCCCGCCTTCTTCAGGGTTCCGGTAACGTCCCGCTTCTCCGGTTGACCGAAGACCACCGCTCCAATGCGCTGCGCCATGGCTTCGCGATAGAAGAGCAGGAGGCCCACGCTGCCGATAAGAAGGAAGATGGAGCAGAAAACGATGATGGCAAATGTCATGGGGTTCTCCGTTACACCTTCAGGCGGACGATCTTCTGAATGAGAGCCGTGCCCACCACGAGTGAACAGCCGGCGGCGATCAGAAGCTTGATTCCGAGATCGCGCCTCCAGAGGAGGCTTTCGTTGTCGGGATTGAGAATGTAGAGCCCGATGCCGAGGGCGATGGGCAGGACGGTGAGGACGAGGCCCGTCATGCGGCCCTGCGCCGTGTGCACCCGGACCTGCTTCTTCAGGCGAAAGCGCTCGCGAACCATGTGCGCGGTTTTCTCAAGCACTTCGGCAAGATTGCCGCCGCTTTCGCGCTGGATAACGATTGCGGTGATAGCCATTTTCAGATCCTGCAGGGGGACGCGGTTGACCAGGTTATCGAGGGCGACTCGCATGTCGAGGCCGAAGTTCTGCTCGTCAAACGCGATGCGGAATTCACTGCTCACTGGATCGGGGCATTCGCGCGTAACCAGGCTGATAGCTGAACTGAGGCTGTGACCGGCGCGCAGCCCGCTGACGATCAGGTCGAGGGCTTCGGGCAGGCCCTGCTCAAACTTTCCGAAGCGCCTCATTCGTTTGAACCCTACGTAGCCGAACGGCGCCATGCACAGGGCAGCTCCGACGCCGATGCCGATGAGCGCGGAGCCCGTCTTGAGATCGACGATATAGCCGGGTATGGCGAATGCAGCGGCCGACATGAGGATCAGTGCGCCGGGAGTCAATTTGAGGTCGGCCTGACGCAGGAGCAGAGTGATGCGGGTCATCAGGTCAAGGCGATGCAGCCACCGATTGAGGACCGGGATGGAGCTGTTGGCGTCAGACCTGCGAAAGCTTGCCGGATCGTGGCCGCTCGTTTCGGCTGGCTTGCCGAGCGCGGTTTCGAGGACGGCGGCGACTTTCTCTTTTTTGGCCGCGTTATGCGCGCCGGTAAACCACACCAGCAATGGAGCGGCGATCGCGAATACTCCGAGGAAAATCAAGATCAGCAGCATGGTTCGTCCTCCCTTCCGGTCAGTTGACTTCGAGCATCATGTCGAAGGTGTTAGGCGGGAGAATGATGCCCGCAGTCTGGAGCCGCTCAACAAAACGAGGGCGGATGCGTGATGGCTTGAATGCGCCAAGAACGCGGCCATCAGAGCCAATCCCTCGCTTTTCGAAGAAGAAGATTTCCTGCAGCGTGATCACGTTCTCTTCCATGCCGGTGACCTCGCAAATGCTGGTGATCTTGCGCGTACCGTCGCTCATGCGCGTTACCTGGACGATGAGATCGAGGGCCGAAGCGATCTGCTGACGCACCGTCTTTTCCGATAGGGTCAAGCCACCCATCGCCACCATCGATTCGAGACGCATAAGGGCATCGCGCGCCGTATTGGCGTGGATGGTGGCCATCGAACCTTCGTGGCCGGTGTTCATGGCCTGCAGCATGTCGAATGCTTCTTCACCGCGAACCTCGCCGAGGATGATGCGGTCGGGACGCATACGCAGGCAGTTGATGAGAAGCTGCCGCTGACGAATGGCTCCCTGGCCTTCCACGTTGGGAGGGCGGGTTTCGAGGCGAACCAGGTTGGGATGACCAAGCTGCAGTTCGGCGGCATCTTCAATGGTGATGACGCGCTCGCCGTGCGGGATATTGCGCGAAAGGATGTTAAGCAGCGTGGTCTTGCCGGCGCCGGTGCCGCCCGAAATCAGGATGGTGAGGCGGGCGCGTGCCGCGGCCTCGATCACCATCATCATTTCGGCAGAAATACTCTTGAGCTCGACCAGCCGGTTGGCATTGACCGGGCCGCCGCCCTGGCGACGAATCGACATCGAAGGACCATCGAGAGCGAGCGGCGGGATAATTGCGTTTACGCGCGAGCCGTCGGGAAGGCGGGCGTCCACCATGGGAGATGATTCGTCCACGCGGCGGCCGACGCGGGAAACGATGCGATCGATAATCTGCAGCAGGTGTGCATCATCGCGGAACCGGGCGTTCACGCGCGAGAGCTTTCCCTTGCGTTCCACGAAAACGATGTCTTTGCTGTTTATAAGAATGTCGGAGACATCGGGGTCGCGGAGGAGCGTCTCGAGCGGCCCGAGGCCGAAAATCTCGTCAAGCAGCTCGGATTGAATCCTGGTCTGTTCTTCGAAACTGAGAGGCACGCCCTGGCCGCGAACGATTTCATCAATCAGTCCGGCAACTACCTTGCGCGCCTGCTGTGGATCGACGCGAGAGAGCTTCTCCAGATCCAGCTTAGAGATCAGCGTGCGATGTATATCCGATTTGTATTTTTCCAGATCCAGGGTTTCAACAGGTATTGTCACGGGGCTCCCGACCTCTCCTTAGAACAGATTCATCAGTTTCTTTCTTTTGGCCTGCTTCTCCGTCAGGCCAAAGGCGGCACGCGCCATCTGCCGGATCACCCGGGCGATGGGCGTATCGGTCATGGCAAGGGGAATGGCAGTTGTTTGCATGTCACGTACAGCCATGTAGTTGTTCGGAATCTTCCAAGTAGGCTTGCGGGTGAGGATCTTTGTAATTTGTTCGTCGTCCAGTCCGAGCGGCGAGTTCTCGAAGCGGTTCAATACCACTTCGAAGTTGGGCACCTTCGCATTGAGGAATTCGGAAACGAGACGGTTAGAATTGCGCAATTCAGGAATACTGACCTGGCTTACCAGGTAAACGGCGGCGCTGGGATCGAATAGCTTGGTGTTGGTGAGTTCGAATCGGGAACCCGTGTCCACTACGACGCAATCGTATTGCTGCCGGGCGACATGAATGAGTTTGTCAATGGCCTCGGCAGGGTACTGCACGGGCACGAGTTTTCCCGGGGCAGGAAGAATGCTCATCCCGGACTCGTGGCCAATCGTGATCCGGCTCAGGTAATTAGCATCGAGGCGCTCATAATTCTGCAGGGCGTCGACGGTGGAATATTCAGGGTTGAGCCCAAGGTTGAGCACAGCATCGCCGAGGGGCAGATCGAGGTCGATCAAGAGAACGCTCAGGCCGGATTCCTGGGCGGTGGCGATTGCGAAATTAGTGGCGATGGTGGTGACGCCGGATCCGCCTTTGGCGCCCCAGAAGACGCAGAATCGGCCGCCTGCCTTGCGCACTGGATGAGCGGATCTGCGGCGAGCCGAGGCTCGCCCGAGGGCATCAGCAATGCTGCTAACCAACGTGGGCAGGGGAAGGAATTCGCGTGCGCCTGCGCGCATGCAGCGAATCATGAGATCGGTGTCGGATGTGGAGGAGTACACCATGACAGTCGCCGGAATGGCAGAAGATACGCCTTCGATGACATCCAGCGCAGCTTCGGGGTTGCTGTCAAGCTCTACAAGCACCACGTCAAAGCCCGCCTCGGCGAATGTGCCGATTTCGTACATTGCGGGATAGTGCGCCATCGGCCGGGGCTCGGAGCAGAGCGGGCCTTGCAGCGCAAGCGTCACGTCCTGCCGGCGCTGCTCGTCCGGACCGATGACCACGACGGAGAGCAGATCCGATACGGTACTAGCCGTTGCTTCCTGTCCGGTCTCCATTTCAACACTCCATCCGACGTTAGACATAGCTCCATCCCCAGGTCCGCCAGGGACCCGTATCCCCATCTCATCGGTGAGGTGAAATTCGAACTAGTGGGCGAAAAACGAGATCAGTGTTCCTATCGCTATGGCCGGCGCGTAAGGCATTTTGCGAGCGCGCGGATTCGCCAGTTTCAGTTCGGGAGGGGTGAGCGTAGTACGGCCCTTCCAGCCGAGCAACAGCTCACCCGATCCCTTGATAAGCTCGCTCATGAACCCCCCCGCGAGCGCCCATGCCACCGCCATCAGACCGCCAGCCAACCCCGTGAGCACGAGGGCCAACATCAGTTGTCCCGGCCCCACCCAGGCGCCGATGGCGGCAAAAAGCTTCACATCCCCCATCCCCATACCACCCATCGCGCAGAGCACACCAAATATTGCGGCGCCCAGAGCCATTCCCTCGAGGCTTTGAATCGCTCCGTGGCCGCCATGCATCCAGATCGAAACCGCGATGCCTGCGACCAGGAACGGAAGCGACAGCCAATTGGGAATCCGGCGGCTGCGCAGATCGGTCCAAGTGGCGACACCAAGTACTGCGAGCGTGGGCCACCAGGCTATGGAATGGATGGTCATCACTGTCCTAGATCCCTTTCAGGCAGTACACCGTCAACAGCCCGAGAGCGATGGGCGACAGCACAAGCCAATACAGCACATTTCGAATCGTCGAATTCTGAATGGCGGGCACGCTTACCGCCGCGCCGGCCAGAATAGTAAGTGTCGGCCAAAATAGAAGTTGCTGCATTTCCGGGACACCTCCACAGTTGGCTGTCCCCATTGGTGCAATTCGGATTCCAAAACCGCTATGATCTCAAGTTATTGTAACTAAACGTTTTAGATGGTGACCGCCGGCCTGGGTGTCACCTTGTGTATACACCGGGACCGTGCGGGTGCAACCTGTGAAAGCATCCTTCGCAAACGGGGAGGAACACCAATGTGTAGAGGGCTAACTCATTGGTTGTATTCACGCCGGGGTCAGTTGCCGATAAGGTGGACAGGACTTTCCATTCAACCAGGAGTCTCCCGTGATTCGCGTCGGGCTATACACGCAAGATCGCGCACTTCAGCTTCTGCTGTCATCCGCCACCGGATTGGAATTCCAGTTCTTCAGCGAGTCGACCGAGGAAGGAATCCGCCGGCTGGTAGAGGATGAAAACTGCGACGTTGTGATCCTCGATTTGAACCCCGGCGACAGCGAAATGCGTGATCGCATGGCAGCCACGTCGCGTCTCCTTGATGATGGGTATACCGTCGTGGTGCTGGCCGACGACAGTATGCGGACCACGGCAAGCGAACTGGTGGACGAGGGCGCATTCGGTTCCGTACGCCGGCCTCCCTCGATGCGCGATCTGCGCGTGATGCTGCGGCGGGCTTACGAGAGCTCGCCGGTCAAGGTGAAGCGGGCACCCGCGGCGCCGGAGGCTGACGGTCCGCGCATGATTGGATCCAGCGAAGCCATGCAGCAGGTGTATCAACTGGTGGAATGTGTCGCCAAGATCGACGCCTCCGTGCTCGTGGTGGGCGAAAGCGGCACCGGCAAGGAACTGGTGGCGCGCGCTATCCACACCGAGGGCCCCAGGGCGCGCAAGCCCTTTGTGGCCGTGGCCTGCGGAGCCATCCCGGAAACCTTGATTGAAGCCGAGCTGTTCGGCCATGAAAAAGGCGCGTTCACCGGCACCGTAGGCTCGCGGGAAGGCTACTTCGAACAGGCCGCCGACGGCACCCTGTTCCTGGATGAGATTGGCGAACTTTCGCTTTATACGCAGGTCAAGTTGCTACGTGTGCTGCAGCAGCGAGAATTCAGCCGGCTTGGCAGCAATAAGCTGATTCCGCTCCGTGCAAGGCTTGTATTCGCCACGCATCGCAACCTGGAGGACCTCGTCGCCGAAGGCAAGTTCCGCCAGGATCTTTATTACCGCATCAACGTGATGAAGATCGAGACGCCGTCCCTCAGCGAGCATTCCGAGGATGTACCGCAGATTGCACTGCACATGCTTCGCCAGTATGCGCGAAGCTTCGGCAAGCCGGTTACCAGCATTGAACAGCCCGCAATGGATGTCCTGCAGGGCTATGCGTGGCCCGGCAATGTGCGCGAGCTTGAAAACGTGATGCAGCAGGCGGTGATCATGGCGGAGGGCAAAACGCTGCGCGCCTCGGACCTGCCCTCACATCTGCAGATTGAACGCATCATGGAAGCGCCGGAAACACTGCCGGCGGGAAGCTTTGAGCGTCAATTGCGCGACTACAAGGTTCGCCTTGCCGAATCTGCCGTGCGGGAACATAACGGAAACAAGACCCTGGCTGCGCGCAGCCTGCACATTTCGTGGGCTTACCTGCACCGCCTTATCCGATCGACTGATCCGGTAACCAGTTTCCTGCCCGCAGAGGGACTTGAGCCGCTCGAGGCCGCCCGCGTTAACTGAATTCGTCTGCCTGATGTCAGGCGATTCTCAGCCTACGGAACGGTAAGGGCGGGACTCGTGTAAGCGCCTGACTTCACTCGCTCGGACAGGCCGCATTATCGATCGAGTGAGTTAGTTGCGAATTTCGGCCAGCAGGTTCTCCACTTCCAGCTTTTGTTCAGCCGTCAGCGGCAGCAATGGAGCCCGCGCGCGGCCTCCGTAGTATCCGTTGAAATCGCATCCGTATTTGATCCCGGGAATGCCGAGGCTGCCCGCAATGCGCTGGCTGGCCGCGGCAATGCGCTGCTGTTTGAGACGGGCCAGCGCCGGGTCGTGGTCCTTCCATGCAAGATAGATTTCCTGGCAGGCCTGTGGGGCACAGGCAGCAAAGCCGAGGACGGCGCCGGAGGCGCCACTATCAAGCGATTCCAGTAGAGTTCCGGGCGAACCGGTCAGCACCTGGAATCCGACCTCCCTGGTACGCGTCTTGAACTGAGGCGCAGGTGGAGCTGTGGCGACGTCTGAGCCTCCACCCAGCTCGGAGGCGGCAACAAACGTGCCGGAAGCTTCCGGTTTGGCCTTCAGCATGCGCCCGGTGACCGCCTGGAACACCGTCGTGACCGTTACCGTGCGGCGCGGTGCGTTCTTCGTGGCATCCACCAGGGCGGCCACGCGATCGACGTTCCCGGTTGAATCCTTGGTGCCGATGATGTTCGGGTGCTGGGCGAGTTCAGCGATGACTTCCACCGGAAATGCGTACGGTACAAACTTGGGAATGTGGTAGAGCAGGACGGGAAGCGGCGAGCGGTCAGCCAGGCTGCGGAAGTAGTGCAGCACCGCTGCGGTGGACATCAGCGGCGCGTAATAAGTGGGCGTACGCGCCAGGAGCACGTCGTATCCGCATGCCGCAGCAGCCTCGGCCATTTCCAAGGTGGCGCGGACACTTTCTCGGGCGATGCCGGCAATCAGAATCTTTTCAGGTGCGGCAGATTCCGCCGCAACGCGCAGCACTTCGCGCGATTCGCTGTCAGTCAGTTCTACGGCCTCTCCGGTTGACCCGAGCACTACCATGCCCGAGAGCAGGCTGCGCGAATAGCGGGCCATGTTGGCCTCGATCTTGCGGAAATAAACCCGCTCATCGGCATAAAACGGCGTAGGTACCGCGGCAAAAATTCCTTCCAGCAGCATGGAACTATTTTAGCGGGGATGACGTGCGGCCGAGTTGGCTTAATGGCACGTTTGTGGTTTGAGTTCGGCCCGTGTAATTTAGTGACTAGCGATTTCAAGACAGCGAAGCCCATGCTGGCCGCAAGCGGCCACCTAAGGGATGCAGCCGCCTGCCGCACACCGCAGAGGAGTTAGTGTTAATGGCAACGAACTTGGAAATGAGCGAAGAGGATCAAGCCAGCGACCGGCTCTCAGGCCAGGCGCTGTCATTCTTCCTGCACACAGGAATCGCATTGGGAGCATGGATCGCGCTCATGCTCCTGGGATATGCGTTGCAGCCGAGTTCGATGTCGCAATCCGCCATCTTGCTGCTGTCGCTGGTGGTTCCGTTGATCGTGGGTTTCGTTTTCGTGCGCCGAAAGCCGGATACGATGGCGGCAAACATCTGGCTGGCCGGATTGATCTGGGTGCTAATTGTCTGCCTTTGGATCCTGGACATGCCGACTGGCCCAAATGCCTGTAACGCCTGCGGCGCCAGCGAGAAGCTGACGCGCACGCTGCTGAGCATTCCAAAGCCGAGCGGACTCATCGACAATAACGGCCCGTTCTTCTGCACCTGGCCGGCTGCTGCCCTGCTGGGCTATTCCATCGGCGCACGCCTGGCGCTACGGCGAAAGAAATCCGCCGGCAGCGAATCCTGAGACTGAGCTTCGGCGGCAAGATTCCCATTTATATCGCGAAGACCTGGGAACAGGATTGGAAGCCGGAAAGGACACCGGCTTCAACATCCAATTTACGACCGTGCTGCGTGCAATCCCTGGAGAGCGTACACGGTGATGTCACGCGTTTGGGTTGCGGCGATTCCCTCCACGGCCGCCTGGGCTGCCGCGATGGTGGTGATGGTGGGAATCCGGGCCAGGACCGCAGCGCGGCGGATCGCCTTCTCGTCGAAAAACGTATCCTGCCCGCGCGGCGTGTTGATGATGAGCTGAATGCGGTCTCCCTTGATGAGGTCCACGACGTTGGGGCGGCCTTCTTTTACCTTGTAGATCGTATCGACCGCGAAGCCGAGACCGGCCTGCAGCACCCGCGCAGTGCCTTCCGTAGCCACAATTTTGAATCCGAGCTCGACAAAGCGTCTGGCTAAATCCACTACGGCAGATTTGTCGTGATCGTTGACGCTGAAGAACACAGTGCCGGCGTTTGGAAGCACTTGGCCGGCAGAGAGCTGCGCTTTAGCGAACGCTTCGCCAAAGGTTTCTGCAACGCCCATGACCTCACCGGTGGATTTCATCTCGGGCCCGAGCACGGTATCGACGCCCGCGAACTTCGACCAGGGGAACACGGGGGATTTGACGTAAAAGTGCCCGCCGACGTCGAGATCTTTGCCGCTTTGCACCTGGCGCGGAAGCAGCTCGCGCAGCTTGCGTCCCGTCATGAGGCGCGCGGCCAGCTTCGCGAGGGGTATGCCCGTGGCTTTTGAAACATACGGAACGGTGCGTGAGGCGCGCGGATTCACTTCGATGACGTAAACATGGTCCTGGCCATCGGCATCCCGCTGAATGGCGAATTGAAGGTTGACCAAGCCCACCACTTTGAGCGCCAGCGCGAGCTTGCGGGTGTAAGCGCGGATCGTCTTCAGTGTCTCCTCGCGAATGCTGACCGCGGGCAGGACGCAAGATGAGTCGCCGGAGTGGATGCCCGCCTCTTCAATATGCTGCATGATGCCGGCAATGACGACATCCTGGGAGTCGCAAAGTGCGTCCACGTCGACCTCGACCGCGTTCTCAAGGAAGTGGTCGACCAGGACCGGACGCTCCTGCGAGTACTCGACCGCCTCGCGCATATATTGCGCCACGGCTGCGTTGTCGTATGCGATAACCATGGCGCGCCCGCCGAGCACGTAACTCGGCCGCACGAGCACGGGATAGCCGATGCGTTCCCCTACCGCCAGTGCTTCGTCAACACTCGTGGCGGTGCCGCCGGCAGGCTGCGGAATGTTGAGTTCCTCCAGCAGCTTTCCAAAGTGTTTGCGATCCTCCGCCAGGTCGATCGATTCCGGCGAGGTGCCAATGATCGGGACGCCCGCGGCGCGTAAGCGTTGCGCCAGGTTCAGCGGCGTTTGGCCGCCATACTGCACGATCACACCGATGTTGGCGCCCGATTGGGCTTCATGGTTGTAGATGGCGAGCACATCTTCAAGCACCAGCGGCTCGAAATACAGTCGGTCGCTGGTGTCGTAGTCGGTGGAGACGGTCTCTGGGTTGCAGTTGACCATGATGGTTTCGTAGCCATCTTCCTTGAGCGCGAACGCCGCATGGCAGCAGCAGTAATCGAACTCAATTCCCTGCCCGATGCGGTTTGGTCCCGATCCGAGGATGATGATCTTGGGCTTATCGGTGGGTGGCACTTCGTCTTCTTCGTCATAGGTGGAGTAAAGATACGGCGTCTCCGATTCAAATTCTGCCGCGCACGTGTCCACCAGCTTGTAAACGGGACGAATTCCCTTCCCTTCGCGCAGTTCGCGCACGCGTTGGACGCCGGCATTGCCCTCCAGTTTCCACTCCGTCGCGATGCGCTCATCGCTCAAGCCCATGCGCTTCAGCTTGCGGAGTTGCAGTTCACCTATCTCGTCCGGTGTGGTTTTGGCAATCTTCTGCTGTTCCAGCGTGATCTCGCGGATCTGGTGCAGGAACCAGGGATCCATCCCGGTGAGGCGGGCCACTTCTCGCACCGTCATGCCGCGTTCGAAAGCAAAGCGAATGTAGCCCAGGCGCTCCGGCTTCGGGGTGACAAGCATCTGCGTGAGGCGACGCGGCTCCAGCACTTCGGCCCCCGTCTTCTTACCTGTTTCGAGCGCGCGCCACGCCTTCATCAGCGATTCCTTGAAAGTGCGGCCGATGGCCATGACTTCGCCGACCGACTTCATCTGCGGGCCGAGCGTGTCATCCGCGCCGGGGAACTTCTCAAACTGCCACTTGGGGATTTTTGTGACCACGTAGTCGATGGTGGGTTCGAAGCAGGCAGGAGTTTTGCGCGTAATGTCGTTCGGGATTTCATCGAGCGTATAGCCGACGGCGAGCTTGGCGGCGATTTTCGCAATCGGAAAGCCGGTGGCCTTGGAAGCGAGCGCGGACGATCGCGAGACGCGCGGATTCATCTCGATGACGATCATGCGGCCGTTTTCAGGATTGATGGCGAATTGTACGTTCGATCCGCCTGTCTCAACCCCGATCTCGCGCATGACAGCGATCGCCGCATCGCGCATTCTCTGGTATTCGCGATCGGTGAGGGTCTGCGCCGGCGCCACGGTGATGGAATCGCCGGTATGTACGCCCATGGGGTCGAAGTTCTCAATCGAGCAGATGATGATGACGTTGTCGGCGAGGTCGCGCACTACCTCAAGCTCGTACTCCTTCCAGCCCAGCACGCTCTCTTCAATCAGGCACTCGTGGACGGGCGAGAGGTCGAGGCCACGCGAGAGGATCTCCATCAGCTCTTCGCGGTTGTAGGCTACGCCGCCTCCGGAGCCGCCGAGCGTAAAGCTGGGCCGGATGAGCACGGGGAACCCGATTTTGCCCGCGAAGTCGAGGCCATCGCGCAGATTGTTCACCAGCGCGGATTTCGGCACATCGAGCCCGATGCGGATCATCGCATCCTTGAAGAGCAGGCGATCTTCCGCCTTCTTGATGGGCCCAAGCTTGGCGCCGATCAGATCCACGTTGTACTTGTCGAGAATGCCGGCGTCGGCAAGATCAACGGCCAGATTGAGGGCAGTCTGGCCTCCCACCGTGGGCAGCAGCGCGAACTTCCCCGCGCCGGGATTGGCGGCGAGCATCCCGGCTTCGCGGCGGATGATCTCCTCGACGTAGTTGCGCGTGAGGGGTTCGATGTACGTGCGGTCGGCGAGCTCCGGATCGGTCATGATGGTGGCCGGATTCGAGTTCACCAGCACGACCTCGTATCCCTCGGCCTTTAGAGCCTTGCAGGCCTGCGTGCCGGAATAGTCGAACTCGGCCGACTGGCCGATCACGATCGGCCCGGAGCCGATCACCAAAATCTTCTGAATGTCATTTCTGCGTGGCATTGTTTCCCTGA
>Ga0134126_10003390_pt1 | contig 19966 bp, 18 predicted proteins | sample KB31752_FD_96881 | JGI IMG/M metagenome (GOLD analysis project Ga0134126, IMG submission 96881) | Terrestrial soil microbial communities with excess Nitrogen fertilizer from Kellogg Biological Station, Michigan, USA - KB3-175-2 | ecosystem: Environmental > Terrestrial > Soil > Unclassified ...
ACTCGCCTTAAGTGTTCGTCGTCTTTAAAGCTGATGAGAGTTTTCTCCAGCTTGCCGCGACGCTCAATGTAGATGCTGGAGTAGGAGTTGACCAGAATGTCAGAGATCGTCGGATCGGCGAGCAACGGCTCAAGTGGACCAAGGCCGAAAAGCTCATGATGCACTTCGGTTACCAGGCGATAGCGCTCGAGCACAGACAAGGGTAGATTCTCTGCCTGGAGCAGCCCCTCGGCGAGCCGTGCCACTTCCTCCTGAATGCGTTCCGGAGACAGGGTACTGAGCTTGGCCAGATCGAGGCGTGTGACAATCGCCCGATGCAGCCGAGCCTTCATTTCCTGAAAAACCTGGTTTGTATCCTCAGCCGGAGCAGCAGCGCTGTTCCCGTTTATGTCCTTAATGTATCTCTCTCGAAGTGCCATGCTTTTTTACTTGTACACCCTTCGGTTAATTGCTGAGCTGCAGTTTCTTTCTGAACCAGCGATAGCTGTCGTTGATGCTAGGAGGAGGATTCTCCAAGCAGTTTTACCAAATCAAGCGGCGCAGTTGTGCGTTCGCGACTAAACATTGTTCCAAACTTTTTACGCGGGGGCGGCACAGGCTCTCGAGCGATGCCTGAGACGAAAGTTGCAATGCGCTTGACCTCCGCGGTTATCTTCGATGAAGGATCCGCCAGTACCAGGGGTCGACCCAGGTTGATTGAGTCCATTACTCTCCGGTAATCATTCGGCACAAATCCGATAAGCTGCTCGCCCAGATGCGCCTCAACTTTTTGCAATTGCACGTCGATGCCTTTGCTCCAACGGTTAACGACGACGTGAACCTTGTCCCGGCGATAGTCGAGGCGCTCAAACACCTTCAGTGCGCGCTTCGCGCCGCGGATGCCGGGAATGTCGAGGGTCAGAACTACCAAAATGTCGTCGGCCAGATCGAGAGCAGCCACCGTTACAGGATCGAATGTGTGTGGCAGGTCGAGGACAATGCATTCGTACCGTTGCTTTAAAAGATGGAGAATCTCAGAAATATCCTCGGGCTTGATATCTTCTGCTTCATGAGCTTCAAGCGGCGCCGCCAGTACCGCAAGGTTCGCGGAGTGGGGCGTGACCAGACTCGTCATTAACGCGTCATCGAGTCGAGCGCGATTGTGGACGAAGTCGGTAAGTGAATACTTGGTCTCCACGCCGAGGAATGAAGCCGCGTCGCCCGCCTGGAGATTGAGATCGACCAGCAACGAGGATACGCCCATGGCCGCAGCCAGGTTTGTGGCAAAAAAGGAAACGCCGGCGCCACCTTTGGCGGAGAATACTGCAACCGTGCGACCGCTTCTCTTTGAGGCTCCTGCCGCGTCAAACTCACCGATGTTATTTAGAACTGTCTCGAGTTCCTGCTGAACAATCGGAAGTTGGAGAAACTCACGCGCGCCGGAACGCATACTACCCAGGATTATTGCCGGCGATGCATCTGCGGCAGCGCTTATGATCGCGGTCTCAGGACAGGTCGACACGAGTTGCTTGATAAGGGCAAACTCTTTCTCCTGATTAGCGGGTTCGAGCAGGATGATAGCGGCGGATGGTCGCAACCTGAGAACATCTGCTCGGAACTGTTCCGCATTGGCACAATTGGCCAGCAATCGCGCGCGGCCTGTGCTCGTCAACGCGGCTCTCATCTCGTTTAAAGATTCGCCGTTTCGTCCCAGGATTATGAATGTTAGTGCCTGCATGATTTTGTCTGTCCGCGAATATCAAAAATTCCTCAATCCAAAGCTGCTCCACCAGTCGTTTGACTATGGAGGAAAAGTACCCGCACTCTCGCCCACAGCCGTGCTGCGGTAGGGCGGCATCGTGATTTGTCGAGTAACGCCCGGGAAGGTGAAGTTGTATGTGTAGCCGGTTATGCTCACAGCTACTGAGCCGGTGCCGACGCCGAAATTCGTGTACTGAACCTCGATATTTTCGGGCGCCAAATTGACCAAGTTCGTTCCGGTGCCGGCCGAGTTGCCATAGATTGCATATCTCCGAATCGCCAGGAGATTAGGCCCGACGTTCGTGCCGGAGGTGATTGTGCCTGGTGTGGAGTGAGCTGCCTGCGTGGCAGCATAGCGCGCTCCACGCCGCGTCGCCTCGACCAAAGCATTATGCGTAAAGTACAGGTTAGAACCGGCGCAGATCGCCAACAGCATCATGAAGAAGACGCCTGAGACGACCGCAAATTCAATCAAAGTGCTGCCGCGCTCGCTCGACAAGTCTTTCGTTTGAGTTTTTCGAATCAACGTTGGTCCAACTCCTTGAAAACTACGGCAAGTACCGCATCTTGATGCTTGGAGTAAACGTAAAATTGTAAGTAAGCTGCGAAACGCCCGTCATTCTGCCCAGATCGAATACTTGCGGCGTATAGGTGTAAGTCACCGTTACCGTAACGTACCTTGTGCCCGTGCCCGTGCCCGGGGATCCGATCGTGACGTTGGTTGTGCTCAGATTGTTGGCAACCATCGTTTGTCCGGTACAATCGACTCTGCCGCAAACAACGAGGCTTTTCGCCACATCAGTGTCAGTGCTCAGATAGGTTCCGTCATCCTGCGCTTTGATTTTGGAAAGATAGCGCGCTCCCACCTCGGTAGACTTCTGAAGCGTCGTATAGGTATAAAACATTCGACCCGTTTCGACTGCCCCGGCAAAGAGCAGAATTAGAAAGGGAAGCAGAAAAGCAAATTCGATCATTTGCGTGCCCTGCTCACATTTCAGAAATGTTTTCAGCCTCTGCGCCAACATGATGCCTTGCCTCACCTGTAGAGCACCGCAATCGAAAGACTTCCACCAGCCGTGGCACCCGGATCGAAAGAACCGCTTCCGATCACGTAAGTGTCGCCGAGATATTCAACGAACAAATCACCGGCGTTACCACCGGTACGGCTGACACTCTTGCGCAGCAGGAAAGCACCAAACTTCTTAATCGTAATTGTGTTTGGGTTATATGTGCCCGGAGTGACTATCGGCATTACCAAGATACGTCGATCCTCTTTACCGGGGGGGTTGTCGGGTGGGGCAGTAAACGGCGACCTGTTCAAATACTGCGCCGCCGTGATTGGTTGCCCGTTGTTGTCATACACATTAGTGTCCGGTGGAAAAGAACTCGGGACGAGCGCGTTGGCATAGCCGTTCCGATAGGTGTCGAAGCGGGTGTTTGCCCCATCTGCTATTTGCTTCGGTCCATTCGTCGAATTTGCGCTGTTACTGGTACTCAGGGCGAGAGTGTCACCGATGGATCCGCAGAGCGGAAATCCGCCCGCCGCGGAATTGGCGGTTTCAGGTGCGCCTTCGCCCGGATGCGCTTCGGGTACGTTCAGAACCGTATAACCCTTATTCGCGATCGTTATGGAGCTTCCCGTTCCATTCGTAAAATTAAGAGTCATTTGGTGCACGGGAATAGTGAGGTCGGTCAAAGCTACCGCAACGGGGAAGAAGCAGAGTCTATTCAATCCGGTTGACGCACCAGCGGTGGACGTGCGCTGCTCAGCATGGGTCGCGCCGAGTGCTCGCGCCGCGAATAGCATGTTTACTGAAGCAGACTGTGTGGTAACGCGCACGTACCTAATGGTTCTCTCTGTACCTGCCGGGACGTTATTGACCAAAGTATTGTCGTACCACGTAGCATTCGTAGCTAAGCTGGTGGAAAATTCAACTTTGGAAATCGTCACGCTGGTAGCTGTAAGGCCGGTACGGTTGAAACCGTATTTGTTAGTCTGAAGAGCTACAGCCTTGGCTTGAGTGACCGCGTCTGCCAGGCCACCGGTACCGCCATTCAACTCTCGCGCGGCAGCCAGGGCGGCTGCGTCAGCAGCATTCTGGAGACCGGAGCGGACCATATAGATCCGAGAGATATCGATGCTCAAACCGATGACCAGAACCAGGGCGACTAAAATCACGGCGGTCATTACGGTGACCGAGCCGCGCTCACCCCGGCGGCTTTTCTTTTGACGCGTTAGGGACATTTTTATGAACCCTCCACTATTCAATGTCCGATGAGTCTCAGTTTGTCGCTGGAATTTAATCAGGCCTCTGCGACAAACTGAAAATCGTCGGACATTTCATACCCGGAAAACCCTACTCGTTTGGAGTAGCTTTTGTTGACGGAACGGGAGTCAAGACCTGTGCTGAAGATCCCGATGGCACAATTGCCTTGGTGCCGCCATCACTTGCTGGGGCAGTTACCGGAGCCGTCTTTGGACCAGTTGATGGCTGAACGGAATTGTCGCTCTTCAACGTTCCACCGGTACTGAATCCGGTAGGTCCGTCGATCTGACCTTCCTTGCGATCTATGCCCAGCAGCGATCCCTTTTTCAGGCTTTCTACGTTCGGCATACTTGGCAGGTCATCACGATTTACCGGTTTAACGATCTGGGCAGTAACAATGAACATCAACTCACTTTCGCTCTTTTGAAACTGCGATGACTGAAACAGCTTGCCCAGGATTGGAATATCGCCGAGGCCTGGCACCTTCGAAAGTGACCTGGTCTCGCTGTTGTCCAGCAGACCGGCAAGCGCGAAGCTCTGGCCATCACGCAGCTCGACGCCGGTTTTAGCTCGACGCGAGCGCAAGGCCGGAATAAGGAATCCGTTGAACTTGACGCCGTTAACGAAATCCAGCGTGGATACTTCGGGGGCCAATTCCAAACGAATGTGATCTTCATCGAGAATAGTCGGTTTGAAAGTCAGCCGCACGCCGTATTCCTTGAAGACGATGCTGACCGTTCCGTTGCCACCGCCCCCTTGCTGAACAATCGGCACGGGAAATTCTCCGCCGGCCAGAAAACTCGCTTCCTGCCCGTTCATGGCGATCAGGTTCGGCTCTGCCAGCGCGCGCAGAGCACCCTGTGTTTGCATAGCGCGAATAAACGCCTGAGTGCCTATGGCGTTATTAAAGAGAAAAAGATTCAAGGCTGAACCTGCAAACTCCGATAGCAGTGTTCCATTGGTCGCATTGGTCAACGACGCCGGGCCGCCGCCGCTGGCGAAGACTGAAGTGCCGTTGTTTACCGACGCATATGACGAGCCTAGTTCACGAAGCCGCGTCTTGTTCACTTCGGCGACTCGCACCAAGAGCTGCACCTGCACCTGATCCTTTACCGGAGAGGTCAGGAGGTTGACTGTCTTGAAGCCCGCCGCCTGGATCACGGCATCAGCCTGCGCCGCGATGCTTTGATCCGATACGCTGCCGGAGATGACTACCGAGCCGTTTGCCTGGCTCAGCCGGATATCGTCTTTGGGGAACAGCGCGCGAATCTGTGAATCGATCAGCGAAAGATTGGTCCGCACGTAAACGTCAAAAACGAGGAACCGCGAAGTCGATTTTTCCCAGGCGATAAAGTTGACCTGGCCAAAAGCCTTCCCGTTAACCACCACCTGGTTCGAGGTGACCAATACTGCCTCGGCGATTTCCGGATTAGAGACAGAGAAACGTTCGATAGGGCTGTCGAAGGTAATCATCCTCGATTGGCCAACCAAAACGTTGACCGGAATCGCTTCTTTCGCGTTGGCAAAGGAAGCGCCGGTACTCAGGTCTTGTGCAGTCGCAGCGAGTGGGGCGAGGCACAGCAGCACCAACGCAGCGGCGAGGGTGTAATAGCGGATGGCAGGGGACTTCATAACAATTTCACTCCTTAACTTTTGGCAAACTGTTTTCTACGGTTCGCGATTTCCAGCTGATCCGGATCGCACTGTTACGGCATATCGACTTCGCGCCGCTTGTTACCTTCAATCAACTCCACCGAGTTACGCGGAGGAGGCTGAACAACTTTTTCTTGCCCGACGGTGACGTGGGCACGGGTGACTACAGGAGCGCGCTTAACCGCCACGGCTGACGAGGCCGGTTTCTCCACCGGAGCCGCGGGCTGCGGCACGTATGATTCACCGCTCAGCAGCGTCGCTTTATTGGCACCCTTGGTTTTCGAGTCTTCCTGATCACCGTAGTTGCGCATTACCAGTTGCAACTTGCCTTCATTAGCTGCCAGAACCAGTTTCTCTGCCTGCTCGGGGGTTACCTGGAGGGTTACCGCTTTAACACTGGTCGGCTCGCGCTGATTTTCAGGTGAATCGATTTTTGGCCCGCTGGCCAGCACTTTTATGCTTTGCAAGACAATCTTGGATATCGGACCCTGGCCCTCAACCCCTTGCGCTGCGACCGGGGTGATGATGGCCACGACATCCACGAACGATCCCGGCATGATAAATCCCGATACGCCAACAACGTCATCGACCTTGACTGTCATCGCGCGGTAGCCTTCCGGAATAACTGCCGAGAGGCCGGCGCCAGTTCCTTCCGGCGCGAGTTTCATGCTCGTAATCGTCTCGCGAGCGCCGATCGGTGTGATTGCGACGCGTCCTACGACGTCTTCCATCTTTCGGAATACGCCTTCCGGTAAGGAGCCATTCGGAATTGGCACCAGCGCCAAATAGTCAGCCGTAATCTTCTCACCCAGGGGAATCTCCTGCTTGGCGACAACCACGTTGCCGAGGTTTCTCGTGAACGCGTTTACATTTGAGAGATAGCGGGTAATCAACATTACGCCGACCAGTCCGCAGATGATGGCTCCGGCGAGCGCGACGATGAAGCGTTTATTTCGCATGACTAAAATCTCCGTAACTGCAAGTGACTACTTGGTAATCTTCAGGCGTTGAAGATCAACAACGAAATTAGGCCGCCTAGACAGATTGGCAAAGCATAAGGCAGCGTGATGCTATTGTCGGCCGGCACCTCAAACTGCGGCACGGTTTGCCCCGGTAACAGACCGTAGAAAAACTGGGCCACGCCAAACATGGTCCGCCCGAAGCGTCGGGCATAAATCATTTTGCAAATGGCGAAGAGGGCGCCCGTCACCGCAATGATCAGCAGCATGGGCAGCACGTGGGCCACGCCGATTGCCGAGCCGATCGCGGCACTGAGCTTGACGTCTCCGGCGCCCATGGTGCCAAAAAGATGGAGCAGAAACATCAGCCCGAAGGCGATAGCGCATCCGGCTACGCTTGCCATGAGTCCATTACGGCCGCCAAAACAGTGTTCAATATTAGTCCACCGGAAAGAATGACAAGGACCAATTTGTTGGGAATGCGCCGGTAGCGTACGTCCATGTAGCTAATGGCAATAGCCAACGGAATAAACATGAGGGCCATTGCAATCGTTCGCGCTACTAACATTTGAGTCACCGATAAACGAGGCTATTAGATGAGGTTCCCAGCGCCCGCTACGAGAGAGCCGGAATCCGCGCACGAAACACGGGACGGGCGGAGCGCCTGACTTCAAGAGCCCGCCCGCCTCGGTTCCAAAACAGTGGTTAGCTTGCGTTCGCTGCAGCCGTAAGTCTGGCGGCGAGGACGTTCGCCCAGCCGGTGCTGTACACGATGATCGCCGCTGCCGCGATCAGACCAGCGATGACAGCGTATTCCAACGTTTCCATACCAGACTCGTCTTTGAGAAAGCTCTTGATCATTTTCATTTGTTGACTCCTTAGGGGGTTGAAAGAAAGTTGATGGTTTCGAGCCCTGAGATCCGCACTCGCATGGGCCACGCAAATACACTGGAAATGCAGGCGTCATCTCAGGAAACCTGAGTGATCCCTTCCTGCCGATCACGGCAACATTTCGAGTGCGCCCTATACTGGGCAATGAGTGTGCCGTTGCGGAGACTGTGGAATGATGCTTGGTTGTCAGACTTGCGGGTGAGGGAAGTCCTGTATTGACTTCCTTTAAAAAGTGCAAAACACGGAGAGCCCGCGATTCTTCAGTCCCAGATGACTGCTCGCCAGCGAGCACTTGTGGCAGAAGCAATTCCTTCATGAACCGATGAGAGCACGGAAAAATTGATTGCGGGCTTGCAATTGTTACGCAAGCGCTGAATGAAAAGGTTTATGGGATCGTCGTGCTGAACGTCATTGCCGAGTCCCTAAACCGCTCTAACTGAACTGGCATTCACGAGTTAGTGGACCCTGTTTATGGCAGAATGCTTTGTATGGTCAATGGGAAACTGGGGTTCGTCGCCTGGAAGATTATTGAAAAGGTACTTTTGGCCTGCCTAATTACAGATATGGCTATGTGGTGGCTGTTACTAGGAACCTTCTGCTCAGAGCCGTGGCAATCGAACGTGACGACTCACCACACTGTCCCGTTTAACTGTCACGGCACGCTAGTGTTTATTACGCCGCTTCGATCGACTCTTCTTGACTGGCTAATGCCGGTTTTTCTCGTCGTCGGCGTAGCTTGGACTGCGGCCCGCAAACGGGCCGCCCGGATAAGGCGCGTGTCGTAGATCATGAACACCAGTTTCAGATTGGGACACGCGAGTTTTTTCAGGCAGTCCCAGCCACTTGCTCATGGTGTCTTGCGAAAGGTGTCGTGTTCGTGAGACGCAAGGCTTTAGCAAGATCCGGATCTTCACGGACGCGCCAAATTCGCGAGTCTAAGACGTAGTGCATGAAGGTTGGTCCTATCAGCAACAGCTCGGTTCCATGAAATGGCAGGAAGCTCGGTCCCAAAAGGACAAAGAAAAGGGAAAGACCGAGAGCCGCGGCGTAGTAGTAAATGACTCTACGACTTAAGACGGCGGCGAGCCCGGATCCGCCTTGATACCGATTTCGATTGTGGAACCAAGTGAGGCGATGATATTGCAAGGCGTGACCGATGTTGATCCCAATCGTGAAAACAAAGAAACCCGACGCCGTGCTGTGAGATGCGCAAACATAAGCCACCCAGTGTAGGGGTATTACCAGGGCCAGAAGCGACAGTTTGGGCCAATTCATTTGTTCCTTCGCACGGTACTTCACGACTTGCCGGTATAGATACCCTGACACCATGAGGGCTTGCATTGTAATCGCGACTCCCAACATTTTCGCAAGCGCTGGAAATGACAAAAACCAAAGAAGGAACAGCGCGAGTGGCAACATCTGCGAGGCCAGTAAAAACCACTTGTCTATAAGAAAATCGGCTTTGTCTCTTTCGTGATTTACCCGTTTATATAGCATCACGATGCCCAGGTGTTGCTTGGCAACATGAAACGTTCCCCACGCTGCCGCCAAGGCGAGCAGAAGGCTGCTTCCTCCCATGGCGACCAGGGTCAGGGGCAGAATTGAAAGGGGGAAGATCAGCCAGAGGAACCGCGACATCTTACGCCGTTGCTCACCATCGAAATACGTTCGGGTCGCGGTTGCGTAGATGTGTGGACCATTTATTAGAAAGCTCCAAATGAATGCAAGCACGGCCGTGCTTGTTTTGGAGTTTAGGCCTGAGACAATAACCAGCGATAGGTAGCCAGTGAGAGCGCTACCGATAAACCAGGTCAAATCATCACGCTTACTAATAATCCATCTCACTGAGATTGTTGAATCGCAGGAGGGATTGAGGGTGGTGGCCGTAGTCATGACTAAAAACTTCGAGCAAAATATATTCCCTTTGTTATTACTGGCTTTTCCGCGAGTTGGCCACATTTGAACTGTTCGCTCGCGAGCAGTTGTGGCAAGAACAATATCCAATCAAGCTTCTTGCCAAGTCGGTACTTTTCTCCGTCACCGCAGCTAGCGCATCTCTTTGCTCGACGGCGCGACCATATTTCGTTCCTTCAGGGAAGCGTTCAAGCACCTCCATTATTGATTGTCAGTGAACTAACCTCGCACTCAGCTTGGCCACCAGGATTGATCTCTTTTAACTTGCGCATTTCACGCCGATCGCGTATCAGCTAGAATCGCTTCATGACTTCATCTTCTTACTTGATGCGCTGGAAGTTGTGCGTTTTGACGTGTTTGGCAATGGTGCTGCTGTCGCTCATCCCCCAGATACATTTTTGGATTGTTCGCGGCAAGGATTGGAACGGGACTTACGCAACTTTTCAGGGAGATGAGTTTCTTTACTCGGCATACGTCAATGCATTAGTCAATGGACGACCCCGACGTAATGCACCGTTTGTGGGAAGAGACAGCACTGCCGAGTCGCCATTGCCGGAGTCAACGTTTTCAATTCAATTCCTGCCGGCTTACGCAATCTCTTCATTAGCCCGGGTGTTTCGAGTATCGACTTCAACAGCCTTCATTATCCTGTCGGGTGCTACGGGATTGCTGGCAAGTTGGGCCGTCTTTTGTCTACTCGCCACCGTCACAGGAAATCAAAAAGTAGGGGCTGCCGGCGTCTTCCTTGTGCTTTGCCTCGGGGAGCTTGCCGGAGATCAGGGAATACTCGGCGTGCTGTTGCTGAATCACAAACTTAGTGTCTTCATGCCGTTTCTTAGACGTTACCAACCGTCAACGACCTTTCCACTGCTGTTTCTCTTTTTTGTACTTGTCTGGCACGCGTTATCTCATACTAGGGTGCGAAGGGCTCGGAGCTACGCGGTGCTTGCCGGGTTGGTGTTGGCTTTGCTTGTCTTTTCCTATTTGTACTTATGGACTGCAGCAGCCGCGTGGATAACATGTCTAAGCGCTCTTTGGATTGGTTTTCGCCCGAAGGAAGAGAGGCGACGCGGTTTAGAGGTTTTTACTATTACTGTTGCTTTGATGATTCTCGCACTCATACCTTACGGCTATCTTGTCTCGCATCGCTCCGCGAGTCAGGACGACGCCACCGTGCTGGTTCTTACACACCAACTCGATTTGTTTCATCCGCCTGAATTGATCGGGGCCTTCATTCTGGTTGTACTCGCTGTCGGTGCGTGGCGCGCCAAGATTAAGTTAAAAGAATCTCGTACCTTGTTTGCTGCATCTTTTGCGTTACTGCCAATGGTTGTTTGTAATCAACAAGTGATTACCGGTAGATATATGCAGCCGTTTCACTACGACCTATTCGTTGTGAACTACGCAGTCGTAATCAGCCTAATTATTCTGGTAACTCTCCTTTGGCAACCTATTCCAGATCGGGTCTTGATATGGGCGGTCGCGCTTTGCCTTACATGGGGGATGTTCGAGGTAGGTTTGCTGGCGAAAGCACGCACTGCAGCGGATGTTGCCGACGATCAGACGGTTCCGGTGCTTCTGCGGTTGAAAGAGTTAGCAAAGGAGGACGGCACCCTCGCAGGACTACGAAGTGAAGGCAAAAGCCCAGTGGTGGCATTTTCTCCCCATGTGGATGTGATGAGAATACTTCCCACCTGGACTTCCCAAGGCACTCTCTTGGGCGCGGGGGCCCAGGATTTCGGAACCGCGACGAGGGCAGAGCGCAAGGATCTACTTTACCTTCAACTCTTCTACAGCGGAGTCGATGCAGTGCGCTTTAGCGAATTCCTAAACGAAAGAACGGAAGATAGCTATATGAATTTTTATGCTCCCAGTATCATCTTTGGAGATGAGAGATTCATCCCGGCCCTCAGTCTTCATCCCAACCCAATACAGCAGAATGAGATTGAAGAGGCAGTGCGCGTATACCAGACCTACATAGATTCCTTTTCACGTGAAAAAGTCACCCAGCACCCGCTCACTTACCTTATAACGAGTGCGGAACGTGAGCCGAATCTCGCAAACATTGATCGCTGGTACGAACGCGACTTAGGCGAGCGGCTGGGTACCTACCATTTGTTTCGCCTGAAGCTGCGCAATCAACCTTAGCGGCCGCTAGAAGAGGTTGCGTGACCTATGACCTGTCGTCAATGGACACCGGGGCTCATCGGTGCTGCGGTATTGATGCTTATCACATCTCTGCCGCAGATTTTGTTGTGCTATGAGCGCGGTAGGCAGTGGAACGGGGCTTATGCTTGTCTCGACAGAGATGAATTTGCCTATTCGGCATATGTTAACGCACTGATCAACCAACGGCCCCGACTCAACGATCCATACACGGGCGAGGATGGTGGAGCATTTGAAACCCTTTTCTCAATCCAGTCTCTTCCGGCGTATGCGATAGCGATGCCTGCGCGCCTATTTGGTATTTCTGCATCGACCGCGTTCATTATTCTACTTCCGACAATCACGATAGCTTCGAGCTTACTGCTCTTCCTGCTTTTCTTTGAGTTAACCCAAAACGAAATATTCTCAGCAATCGGGGCCTTCTGCGTTCTGTGCTTCGGCTGGGTGGCCGCTTCTCTCCCGTGGGTCTTCTTTTCACCCCATGTTGCCTTCCCATTTCTTAAACGCTACGTTCCCGCGTTTCCATTCCCATTCTTTCTGGCGATGACTCTCTTCACCTGGTGGGCGCTAGTACGCAAATCTGTATTTTGGTCTTTTTTAAGTGGCCTTTGCTTCGTAGTTCTAATCTACTCATATTTCTTCCTGTGGACCGCCGCGCCGCGTGGTTTGCGGTGTTAATGATTTTATGGTTCGTGGCACGGCCGGATGATCGTCGCAAAGTTTTGCAGGTCTCAGGAATTGTTGGCGCCATGGGAGTAATCGCTCTTGTCCCCTACGCTTGGTTGGTAACATATCGCCGACCGGTCACCGATCAGGTTCAACTCGTCCTTGAGCTTACACGTCGTCCAGATCTCCTTAGAGGCCCGGAAATTTATGCGGGTTTGATCTTATTGGGGCTGATCGGGAAAAGTTGGCGCCAGCCAGGAACGCTCTTGACCCTGTCGTTTGCCTTGGCGCCCTTTATTGTCTTCAATCAGCAAGTGATAACCGGGTATTCACTTCAACCGTTTCACTATGGTGAATTCATAGCGAACTATTGGGTACTAATCGGGTTGCTCTTGGTTTTCAGCGTCCGATCAATGTCGAAACGGGTACTGGCGTATGTAGCGATTATTGGCCTTGTGTTCGGACTAGCTTATGGGTCTATGGTTGCGAAAGCCAGGTTAGCAACCAACGTTGCTGTGGATAAGGGTCGCGCTGCAGCATCGAGACTCGATAAGCAGGGGATTGTATTTGCACCTAACGCAGACATCATAAACAGCATGGCCTCCACGGGGTCCAATCCGGTCCTTTGGGCTCGTTATCTGCTCACGTTTTCGCACATAGATTTTCAGGATCAAAAGCTTAGGTTTTACCGACATCTGTATTATTCGAGAGTAGGCGGCGATGAACTGCGAGCAACGCTGAAACAGTACGGCAATAACGCACGCTTTGAGATTTTTGGAGTTGAGCGAGCGAATCCGGGGTTGACGGTAGCGCCGCAGCCGATATCGGCTGAAGAAATCGAAGCTGCTGTCGAAGAGTATAAGCGCTTTGCGGCGAGCTTTGGCATGAACGAAGCGTCAGTCCCAAAGCTTTCATATGCAGTAGTGTCACCCCTCGACGATCTTTCCAATCTGGATAGGTGGTACGAGCGTGACGGTGGTGAAAGAGCTGAAGACTTAATTATTTATCGACTAAGACTGAGATAGGAACCAGACTAAACCTGTCCATCGGTTAATAAAGCGACTGCGCTTACTACTAAATCTCAACGCAATAATGGTATGTTGGATTTGGAGCTGTTCGAAATATTTGCCCGAGGGGGCGGTGTTAACCAACGGATATTCCTCATATGGCACAAGAAGAAAAAGGCGTTGATTACTACGAAGTGCTGCAGGTGAGTACCAGCGCGGAGCCGGAGACGATTAACCGTGTCTTTCGACTGCTGGCCCAGCGTTTCCATCCCGACAACCAGACAACCGGAAATGAAGACCGGTTCCGGGTAATTCTTGAGGCTTATAACGTACTAAGCGATCCGGAAAAACGGGCGCGTTATGACATCGTGCACGAGCAGCAGCGCAAGGATCGCTGGCGGCTGGTAGCGACGGGCGCGCAAATTGAAAACGACTTTGAGATGGAACAGATCGCGCGACTCTCAGTGCTTGAAGCCCTCTACACCAAGCGACGCATCGAACAGCATCAAGCCTCTATCTATTTAATGGATCTTGAGAAACTGATTGGCAGGCCGCGAGAGCATCTCGAGTTCACAATCTGGTATTTGGTGCAGAAGAAATTTATTCAGTACGATGATAACTCACGCCTGGTTTTGACGGTCGAAGGCGCCGAATACCTGGAACAGAGTTACCGCGCTAACTTGCAGCAGAAGAGGTTGCCGGCTCCCAGTGAGAAGTGATTGGTAGTCATGGGATCATCTTTTGGACTGTTCGTTGAAGGCGTAAGTGCGGTCAGGTGATTTGCTGGACCGCGGCGTCCCGGCCGCAAGCGTGCCGTCAGCTCACAGTCTTGATGGCAGTCTTTTCGCGCTTCGCGCTCATTGCGGGCGGGCCGCCCGCGGTCCCAGCAAATCACTTGAGCGATCTCTCGCAGGGCAGCAATAACTATCACAGCTAAGAAGGTATCTGAGGCGGTGAGGGCTGGCCTTCGATCGGTATGTAACGGGTTTGACCGTGCACTCGGTGCGCTTATTAGCATTGGTTTAGACCTCCGGATGAGGTGCGTAGCGTAGTTTTGGTTGCAATCTTTTCGCGCTTCGCGTTCATTGCGGGCGGGCCGCCCGCGGTCCCAGCAAGTCGCTTGAGCGATCTCTCGCAGGGCAGTCGTTTGACCGTGCAGTCGGTGCGCTTATTAGCATTGGTTTAGACCGCCGATGAGGTGCGTGGTTTTGGTTGCCATCTTTTCGCGCTTCGCGCTCATTGCGGGCGAGCCGCCCGCGGTCCCAGCAAATCACTTGAGCGATCTATCGCAAAGTGCAATGACTCTCACGGTTAAGAAAGCTGCTAACCTTACTGATGCTCGCCAGCGAGCAGTTGTCGCTCAATTGCCCACCGGACCCAGCAACGCGTGCCGCAAGAATGCTCATTTTGTGGGTGAATGGGATCACGATCGTCCGGCATATGGGTTGCTCCATGACCTGTATACAACTGTGTCCTGTGCTCTGACTTATGAGGGCTCACATGAAGTGCAAACATCTACTGCTCGTCTTAGTTTTCCTCTTCGCAAATTGTTCACTGGCTTTCGCGCAGGCAGCGCCCCAGGCTTCACCTAAAATTCTGCACAATGGCGACGTTCTGCGAATGCACCGCGCCGGCATGAAGCCGGGCGATATCATCGCCAGGATCGTAACCTCACCCTGTAACTTCGATACCTTTCCTCAGGTGTTGCGGGAGTTGAAAATGAAGGGCCTCCCGGACACTGTGGTCATGGCGATGGTTATGGTGCCTTATGGACCTCCTTCAGCAACTCCGCTAACCGTTCCTGTGGCCGAGCCCGCGCCTGAAACTACTCGTGTTCATATTCCCGCTGGAACCGTGATCCAGATTGAGGCAGCGGTGCCCGTTTCCTCTGCCGATGCCAGCGAGGGCGATAAGATCAAATTCCTCGTATCGCGGCGCGTAGTGGTTAATGGTGTGGTGGCCATTGAACGAGGCGCACTGGTGCGGGCGCATGTAGTGAAGAGCAAGCCGGCTGAATCATGGGGCCGCGGCGGATTGCTTGGTTGGGTAGTGGAAGATGTGGTTGCAGTTGACGGCACGCAAGTTCCGATCAAACTTTCTGACCGCCTGCAGGGCAAGAATCGAAGTAAAGCCGTGGTGGCCGCGGCCATCGCTACCGGCGCTGTGGTTCTTCCATACTCATCACCGGTGGGTTTGATTTGGGCGCTGAAGAAAGGCGATGAGGCCGTGCTGGACGAGAGCCGGAAGTCGATGGCGATCGTTAGCGCCGAAATGGAGGTCGCTGGTCTACTGCCCAAGCAGAAGAAAGTGATCTACCACTCTACAGAACAACTGAAAGCTGCAGATACCGCGAAGGGAACTGGCTTGGCGCCCTTCAACAATAGCTTTCGGGCGACGCCGATTCGCAAGCACTAGAATACTGTCGGGCTTCGCACCAGCCTCCAACACCTTCCTAAAGCGGCAGCGGCGAACCGACCGAAGTCGATTCGCCGCTATGGTCGGGGCCACGAAAGAGTCTGCTAGACCTTGGTAGACCAGGTTCGCAGCTGCATACCGTTTTGTTCTTCCTGTAAAAACTTCACCGCCATCACGCCATACTGTTTGAGACGACGATAAAGTTTGCTGCGATCGATTCCCAGGGCAGCCGCGGCGCGCACCTGATTGCCGCCGAATTGCTGCAAGACTGAAAGTATGTAGCGCTTCTCAATCTCGGCCAGGGGAACAGTCTCGTTCATATAGGCCTGGAGAACGTCCCTGAAATCTGCGGTACTCGGCTGAATGCGATTGTTGGTGATCTCTGCGGGCAAATCTTCCAACCCAAGTTGCTCCTCAGTACCAATCGCCATTGCATAGGCCACGGCATTCTCGAGTTCCCTCACATTACCCGGCCAGGGATACTCAATTAAGGCGCGCATCGCTTCGCTCGTGAATCGTCGGCTAGCGACACCTTCGCGCTCTGCCTTGAGCCGGAGGAAGTGATCGATCAAGAGTTCGACATCGTTTCCACGCGTGCAGAGTTCGGGGAGGTGCAGGGGAAGCACGCGCAGGCGGTAATAAAGATCCGGACGGAAACGGCCAGCTTGGACTTCCTGAGCGAGGTCGCAGTTCGTTGCTGAAATGACGCGCACATCGACGGCGATGTTGGTGCGTGCGCCTATCCGTCTCACCGTACGCTCCTGCAACACTCGCAAGAGTTTTGCCTGGGCTGACAGATTTAAGGCGTCAATTTCGTCAAGGAAGAGAGTTCCACCGGAAGCTTTTTCAAAGAGTCCGCAGTTGTTGGCAAGAGCACCGGTGAATGAACCACGCTGATGGCCAAACAGCTCCGCTTCGATAAGCGTCTCGGGAATTGCCGAACAATTCACATCGACAAATCTTCCCTCGCGGCGGGGACTTTGGTCGTGGATAGCTCGGGCTACGAGTTCCTTGCCGGTACCGGTGGCACCAGTAATAAGCACCGAGCTATCGTTGGGTGCTACTCTGCCAATCACAGAAAAGAGCTTTTGCATGACGAGCGATTGCCCGACAAGATTTGACTCTCTTTCGGGGCTCGAAGACTCCCGACTTGTCCAGGGAGTTCGATCTGTAGCTGATGCGGTTGGCGAGTAACCGAACGTCGTGGGAGCGGCGGCTAGAGGGGGCATAAACTAAATACACGCTTACGCGCGAAGGGTGAACTTTGTTTGCGTAGACCTGGGGGCAGGCCTTTCGGCAGTTCTACCAGCGGCGGATTGTGCTCTCCTTTATTTGGACTGACTTAACAACAAACGACTTAAGCGGCAGATGTTCCAATACGCGAGCGCGGATTGTAGATTTCTTGCAGGAACATTGCATCGGTATTGCATGCCCAATATTGTGGCAGGATTCTGCCGATTTTTCGGCGGATTTCTTCAAGATCGTTCTCAGCGCAGCAGTCCTTAGTGCTTGACGCTGTGGGGGTTCCCACGATCTTGCATCATTCCTTACATGCTAGAGCGAACGCGAAGAGCGGCTGAGTGGAGAGGCCTTCGGAGTCTTTCAGATGGCCACTACGGGACGTACAAAAGTCTGAGAGCTCTCTGCGCAGAGCTAGGATGGGGACTTGCATGAAATGAAAAGCGGCCCAACTTCTCGCAGAAGCCAGACCGCTTTTTGCCTAACAGAGGAAGGGAACTTAATCGCGTTCCCCACTTTCTCTACATACCCATGCCGCTCATACCGCCCATGCCGCCCGGCATTGCCGGACTTCCCTTGTCTTCATCGGGAAGTTCAGAAACCATCGCCTCGGTGGTCAACATGAGACCGGCGATTGAAGCTGCATTTTGCAACGCCGTCCGAGTTACCTTGGCAGGGTCGATAACACCGGCCTTAACCAGATCCTCGTACACTTCGGTCTGCGCGTTGAAGCCGAAGCTGTCGTTCTTCTCAGAACGAACACGTTCGACAACTACGGCCCCTTCTTTGCCGGCGTTCTGAACGATCTGGCGCAACGGCTCCTCGAGCGCGCGACGTACGATGTTTACGCCAATCTGCTCGTCAGGATCGCCTTCGCCGTCCTTGTTGATTAAGAACTTCTCGAGCACCTTAGCTGCTCGAACCAGTGCCACACCACCACCGGGAACAATACCTTCCTCGACGGCTGCGCGGGTTGCGTGCATTGCATCCTCAACTCGCGCTTTCTTCTCCTTCATCTCAGTCTCCGTAGCGGCACCGACTTTGATTACTGCAACACCGCCCACGAGCTTTGCGAGACGCTCTTGAAGTTTCTCGCGATCGTAGTCCGAAGAAGTCTCTTCAATCTGCGCTCGCAGCGTCTTGACGCGTCCTTCGATGTCACTCTGTTTGCCGGCCCCTTCGACGATGGTCGTGTTGTCCTTGTCGATTGTGATCTTCTTGGCCTTGCCGAGGTCGTCAAGCTTCACGTTCTCGAGCTTGATTCCCAGGTCCTCGCTGATCACCTTTCCACCGGTAAGAATGGCGATGTCTTCGAGCATGGCCTTCCGACGATCACCGAAGCCCGGAGCCTTGACGGCCGCGATGTTCAGCGTGCCACGAAGCTTGTTGACTACCAGTGTGGCCAGGGCTTCACCTTCGACGTCCTCCGCGATAATCAGCATTGGCTTGCCCATTTTGGCCACCTGCTCAAGCAACGGTAGCAGATCTTTCATTGAGCTGATCTTCTTCTCGTGAATCAGGATTAGCGGATTCTCGAGCGCAGCTTCCATGCGTTCCGGATCTGTTACGAAGTAAGGACTCAGATAGCCGCGGTCAAACTGCATACCTTCAACGACTTCGAGCGAAGTCTCCATCGTCTTCGACTCTTCAACAGTGATCACGCCATCCTTGCCAACTTTGTCCATTGCCTGGGCAATGATGTTGCCGATGGTTGCGTCGCCGTTGGCTGAGACCGTTCCAACCTGCGCAATCATGTCGCCTTTTACGTCTTTCTTGAGGCGTTTGATTTCTGCAACGGCACGTTCCACAGCCTTATCGATGCCGCGTTTGAGTGCCATAGGGTTGGCTCCTGCCGCAACCGTCTTCACGCCCTCGCGGAAGATCGCCTGCGCCAGCACGGTTGCGGTGGTGGTTCCATCGCCGGCGACGTCGGAAGTCTTCGAAGCGACTTCGCGAACCATCTGCGCGCCCATGTTTTCCAGGGAGTCTTTGAGTTCGATCTCTTTGGCGACCGTCACTCCGTCCTTAGTGATTGTGGGGGAACCAAATTTCTTGTCGATTACCACGTTGCGCCCTTTAGGGCCAAGCGTGATCTTCACAGCGTCGGCGAGTTGATTGATTCCACGCAGAATCGCCGCGCGTGAATCTTCGCCATGAACTACTTGCTTTGCCATTTCTGTCTTCTCTCCTACTGAAATATTGAATGTGATTTAGAAACAAAAGCAGCGGCCAAGTCTTTGAGACTACTTGCCGCCCTTTTTGGTCCCAGTCGCTGCTCCGGCGCGTGCGATGATTCCGAGGATCTCATCTTCGCGCATAATCAGCAGCTCTTCACCGTCGATCTTGATTTCAGAACCACTGTACTTACCAAACAAGACTCTATCGCCCGGTTTGACGTCGAGCGGCTGTCTCGTCCCATCTTCCTTGTATTTGCCTGCGCCGGCCGCGACGACCTCGCCTTCCTGCGGCTTTTCTTTGGCTGAATCGGGGATGATGATTCCCCCACGAACCTGCTCTCCTTCTTCAATGCGGCGTACGATGACGCGGTCATGGAGAGGTGTAATATTTGTCGACATGCTTTGGAGTTCTCCTTTCAGTTTCCCTTGTAAGAGTACGTATTTAGCTATGAACTTCGCCCGACGTTAGCACTCTCTGCGGATGAGTGCTAAGAATAAATGGCTGCGGAATCAATGTCAACCATTGGAAGCGTATTCACTGGAACTGTGGGGGGGGTTGGGTTGTAGTTAGCGGGATCCGCTGCGTGCAGCACGGGTAAGAGGTCGCTTCACCCTCGACTGATCAGCCACGCGCTTTGAAATTGTGTTTCGGTGTATCCCGAGGGCCTTCGCGGTTTTAGAAAGATGTTCCTTATTTCTGGCAAGGGCCTTCTTGATATAGAGCCTTTCGAATTCGTTGACGGCTTCGGCCAGTAGAATGTGGCCGTCCAGCATTTCATCGATTAAGGCTTCAAGTCGGGCGCGCATCTTTTTAAGGATCCGGGTGAACTTAGGACGTAAGCTCAGAGTTCTTCGCCGGTTAACAGCCGGTA